>Ga0137403_10004303_pt1 | contig 16799 bp, 14 predicted proteins | sample CZOMad2_1_16fung_FD_122057 | JGI IMG/M metagenome (GOLD analysis project Ga0137403, IMG submission 122057) | Vadose zone soil fungal communities from Angelo Coast Range Reserve, California, USA - CZOMad2_1_16fungal (Hybrid Assembly) | ecosystem: Environmental > Terrestrial > Soil > Vadose zone...
CCGGCGTCCCTGAGTCCGACAGTCGCTGTCCGTTCTTCCGGGAGCCGGAGGCCGCCGACCCGCGGGGCCCTCAGGAGATCACGGTGCTTCGAGAGTGAACCCGACCTTCAGAACGACTTGGTAGTTCAACTTGCCGCCGTCGACCTGACCGCGGGTCTGCAGCACCTCGAACCAGCTGATCCCGCGCAGCGTCTGCGACGCGCGGCCGACGGCGCTCTGGATCGCCTCCTCGATGCTGTTCTCCGACGAGCCTGCGACTTCGATGATCCTGTAAACATGGTCGGGCATCGGCGACCTCCCTTGCGAATTAGGTTTGAAGTAGGCAACGCAGCATGTCGTGCCGGGTCGCCAAAATTTAACCCCAGGAAGGGCTCTTTTTGGACCTCATGTCGGTGATACTCTGGTGCGGGCGGGGAGACTTGAACTCCCACGTCCTCTCGGACAACAGATTTTGAGTCTGCCGCGTCTGCCATTCCGCCACGCCCGCCGCTCGGCGCTGCGACTATATCCGCGCCTGGTGCCCGGTCAATCGACGGATTATCGAGGTTGTCCCCGGCCGCCCGCGGCTCGTCGCGGAGCCTTGCATGATTGGGTTCCCCTGAGGAAGCGAACGGGCTTTCACCTTAGCGGCACGCTCTGAAGGCGTCGCGTATCGCCGCCGCGAGCCCGTGCACGGCTGCTCCTCGCCTTACTTCAAGGCTACCCCGATCCTTCAGGCCAGCACGGGGCAGCGCGAAGCGGCAAGGGAACGGCGGCAGCGGGCCATTGCCGTTCACGCGCCGCGGCCGTAACATTATCCGAGCTTGCGGGAGCCATGCGGTGCCGAAATGGTTCGACGGATGATTTCCTGTTGCGCAGCGGCGTGGGTGCTTACAGCAGTGCCGGCATCCGCAGCTGATCAATATGCGCAGTACTATCCTCCGCCGCCAGGTTACGGGCCGCCGCCATGCCAAGCGGTGACGCCTGGGCCGTTGAATGGAGCCGCGCGGGGCGCGGCCGGAGGAGCGCTGATTGGAGCGATTTCGGGAAATGCCGGCCGTGGCGCAGCAATCGGCGCCGGCTTTGGTGCGCTCCGCGGCGCCGTCCGGCGCGGCACGGCACGCAGTTCCGGGTATTGTTATTGAAGTCGGCTGTGAGGTTGGCAGCCGACCTCGGAAAGGGGCGAGAGATGAACCCCAGGCTTATTTCCGCGCTGTTGGTGTTGTGGCTCGCCGCTTGCGCGACGCAGCCGCAGCCGACGCAGACCTCGGCAGCTCCTCCACCGGCAGCCGCTCCGGCGGCGCCCAATCCGCCGCCGAGCCCCTCCGAAGCACAAATCGCTCCCGGGCGGTGGGATGTCGACCGCGTTCGCTGTTCGGACCTGCTGGGCGCCGCTGACGACGACCGCGCCGCCGCGGCGATGTTCTATTACGGCTATCTGGCCGCGAAGGCCGGCATACATGTCATCGATGTCGGCAAAATCGACGAGAACGTCGGCAAAGTCATGAAGCAATGTGAGGCAGCGCCGAACATGACGGTGCCGCAGGCGTTTCGTCAGGCGCTCCGCCCGCGCCGATCGGCGAGCTGAGGCCGCCGATCTCCTCCCACACCGTTGAGCCCGCGAGCGGCGCGTGTTTGGCGTCGGCGGCGGGGTGAAAGGAACGCGTGAAGCTCGTCCCGGTTCCGGTCATCGGCGCGGCTGCAGGGTTGGCGGCGATCGGGGCGCTCGTCGCCTATTTCGGCGCCGGCGCGGTGATGCGGTCGCTTCTCGCCATCGGCTGGGGTGGGTTCGCGGCAATTTGCTCGATCCATTTGGTCTTGATTGCTGTCATGGGCCTCGCCTGGCGCGCGCTGGTTCCTGCGACGCCCGCCTGGATCTTCATGTGGGGGCGTCTGATGCGCGACGCCGGCGCCGAAGTGTTGCCACTCTCCCAGTTGGGAGGTGGCATCCTCGGCGTCCGCGCCGTGAGCTTGGGCGGGGTCGCGGGCGTGGTCGCGACGGCGAGCACAATCGTCGACCTCACCCTCGAGTTCTTCGCCAAGATAGCCTACACGGCGCTGGGCCTCGTTCTGTTGGTCAATTTGCGACACGACCTGCAGGTCGCGGTTCCGATCACGATCGGCGTTGCCGTTGCCGGCCTGATCGCCTTCGCCTTCGTGGTCGTCCAGCGCCACGGCTTCGATCTGTTCGATCGTTTCGCCCGTGCCCTGGGGTGGGGCTGGGCCGATCGCACGGCTAGCGAAGTCGCCTCGGTCCGCGTCGTGCTTGCTCAGACGTACCGGCGAAAGGCCGGCGTGTGCAGTGGTTTCCTGCTGCACCTGGCGTGTTGGGTAGCGAGCGCGATCGAGATCTGGATCGCGCTGCGCCTCGCCGGCACGCCGCTCGATTTCGCGGCGGTCATCGTGATCGAGAGCCTACTCTATGCCATCCGTACCGTGGCCTTTGCGATCCCAAACGCTGTCGGGGTGCAGGAGGGAGCCTATATTGTCCTCGGTGCTGCGTTTGGGCTTACACCGGAAATGGCGCTTGCTCTCTCGCTCTTGAAGCGGGCGCGCGATTTGGCGATCGGCTTGCCGGCGCTCGGCATGTGGCAAGTCGTTGAAGGCGGTCGTTTGTGGCGCCGCCTGGCGCCGAGATCCGATGCGTACCCGATCGCGAAATCGGTTGGCACGGTGGGAGAAGATCATGGCTGAAGCGCTTCCTGTCGTCTATTTGGCGAGGCATGGCGAGACCGCCTGGAGCCTGTCGGGTCAGCATACCGGGCGAACCGATTTGCCGCTGACCGAGCGCGGCGAAGCCAATGCCCGGGCGCTCGGGGCGCGGCTGAGCGGGTTGAGCTTTGCAAAGGTCTTCACCAGCCCGTTGCAACGCGCCGTCAGGACTTGCGAGCTGGCTGGTTTCGGCGAGAAGGCCGAAGCCGATCCGGATCTGGTCGAATGGGACTATGGCCAATATGAAGGCCGGCGCACGGTCGAGATCCTGAAGGAGCGCCCGGATTGGTATCTGTTCCGGGACGGCTGCCCCGGAGGGGAGACCCCGGACCAGGTGGGCGCGCGAGCCGACCGTGTTATCGATCGTATACGCGCCGTCCAGGGCGACGTCCTGGTGTTTTCGAGCGCCCATATTCTGCGGGTGCTCGCCGCACGCTGGCTCGGCCTCGAAGCGGCGGGCGGGCGTTATTTTGTGCTCGGCACCGCAACCCTCAGCATCCTCGGCTACGAGCACAACCTTGCCGAGCCGGTCATCCGACTGTGGAACGATTCTCATCACCTGGACAGAGCGTGAGTAATAGTTAGCCGCCTCCACCTCCATAGCGCGAGTTCATCGATGATTACACAAGACCAAACCGTTTTCCTTATCGATGTCGATAACACTTTGCTCGACAACGACCACATCCAGGCCGATCTCAAGCGCCATCTCGAACGCGAGTTCGGAGCCGCATGTCGCGATCGCTACTGGGCGATCCTCGAGCAGCTATTCGGCGATCTGGGCTACCGCGACTATCTCGGCGCCTTGCAGCGCTATCGGGTCGAGCATCCGAAGGACATCCACCTGCTGTCGATGTCCTCGTATCTCGTGGATTATCCGTTTGCCAATCGGCTCTACCCGGGAGCGCTCGACGTTCTCGAGCGCTTCCGCGGCTGGGCGCGGACGGTGATCCTGTCCGACGGGGACGTCGTCTTCCAACCGCGCAAGGTCGAGCGCTCCGGCATCTTCGAGGCCGTCGAGGGAAATGTGCTGATATACATCCACAAGGAAGAGGAGCTCGGGGATGTCGAGCAGCGCTACCCCGCGCGCCACTACGTCCTGGTGGACGACAAGCCGCGAATTCTGGCTGAGGTAAAGAAAATCTGGGGCGACCGGGTGACCACGGTGCTGCCGCGACAAGGGCAGTTTGCCCATGCCGCCGATGCCGCCTCCTATCGCCCCGCTGCCGACATGACGGTCGAACGCATCGGCGATTTGTGCACTTATGAGTTCCGCGACTTTCTGATCCGCTGATGCATCGCGGCAAGCTCGAGACACGCCGCGTTTTTCTGAATAGGAGGTCCCAGATGCAACTCGGAATGATCGGCCTCGGCCGGATGGGCGCCAACATGGTGCGGCGCCTGCTCAAGGGCGGCCATGATTGCGTGGTCTTCGACATGTCGCCGGACGCGGTCAACGAGATGGCCAAGGAGCGGGCGACCGGGTCGTCCTCGCTCGCCGACCTCGTCAAGAAGCTCGAGAAGCCGCGCGCCGTCTGGCTGATGGTGCCGGCCGCCGTCGTCGACAAGACCATCGCCGACCTATTGCCGTCGCTCGAGCCCGGCGACATCCTGATCGACGGCGGCAATTCCTACTACATCGACGACATCAGGCGAGCGAAGGAGCTGGCGCCGAAACAGATCCACTATGTCGACGTCGGAACCAGCGGCGGCGTTTGGGGCTTGGAGCGCGGCTACTGCATGATGATCGGCGGCGAGCCTGAGGTGGTGCGGCGCCTCGATCCGATCTTTTTGACGCTGGCGCCCGGAATAGGCGACATCCCGCGCACCCCGGGACGCGAGGCAACGGGTGGTACCGCCGAACAGGGCTACCTGCATTGCGGGCCCAACGGTGCCGGGCACTTCGTCAAGATGGTGCACAACGGCATCGAATATGGCGTCATGGCCGCTTACGCCGAGGGCTTGGGTGTTCTGCGCTCCGCCAATGTCGGCAAGCAGACCCACGCAGCCGACGCCGAAACGACGCCGCTGCGCGACCCCGACCATTATCAATACGATCTCAATCTGCCCGACATCACCGAATTGTGGCGGCGCGGCAGTGTGATCGCCTCGTGGCTGTTGGACCTGACCGCAAGCGCCCTCGCCAAAGATAACGCCTTATCGGGGTTCGCAGGGCGGGTCTCAGATTCGGGCGAGGGACGCTGGACGATCAAGGCCGCCATCGACGAGGCGGTGCCGGCGCACGTCCTGACGGCAGCGTTGTACGAGCGCTTCAGCTCGCGCGGCGAAGCGGATTTCGCCAACCGCGTGCTCTCGGCCATGCGTTACGAGTTTGGCGGACACATCGAGAAACCTGCCGGGTAACCCGCCACAATCAGGAATCTTATTGGATCGGCGGCCAGCCACGAAGCTGGTACGCCCCGTCCCAGAACAGCCATTCGTATTGGCAGGCGCGGCGGAACGCCGCAAGCATCTGAGCGCGCGTTGCGCCTGTCGTGGCCTCGGCCGCGCGATCGCTGATGGCGATGACCTTCTCTACGGCTTCGCCAAAGCGCTCGTCGGCATAGGTGTCGATCCACGCCCGGTAGGGGTTTTCGGGTGCCGCCTTGCGCGCTATCGCGCAGCCGACATCCCAATAGATCCAGAAGCATGGCAACAGCGCTGCGACCAGGACCTCCCAGGGCCCGTGATAGGCCGCGGCGATCAGGAAACTGGTGTAGGCGAGGCAATCCGGCGCCGGCTCGGCTTCCGCCAGCGAGGCGGGATCGACGTCGAACGCGCGCAGGTATTGCTCGTGCAGCGCTCTCTCGACTGCGACCGCACCCAACGCCGACTGGCCGAACGACTGCAATGTGCCAATGTCCGGCGCCTTGGCCGCGGCGATCGCCAATGCCCGCGAAAACTGACCGAGATAGAGCGCGTCCTGGACGATGTAGTGCTGGAACCTGTTCCGCGCCAATGTGCCGGCGGCGAGCTCGGCGTTGAAGGGGAGCGCGTGTATCGCCTCACGCAACGATGCGGTGCGCTGCCAGGCTTCTTCGGAAAAGCGGATCATCCGTGCTGAATCCCACGTCGGATTGACCGGACCACAGGTTGATCCCTAGCTGCAGCAGAGTCCAGGCAGAGCAAGAACGGGCCCCCTTAGCGATGATCCGTGAAGAGCGACTGCGTCGCAAGCCTCGCGGCATGGCGGTCAGCAGCGGCCCAATGGACGCCAGCAGGGCCGGACTATCTCAGCCGATCCAAAACCGATCATGCCCTTAGCCGCTCATTGACGTTTCGCTGATATCCCGGTGCTCAGACGGCGATTGCGTTGAGCTCCTTGCCGGCGTGCTCAGGGACGATAAACCACACGCCCACGGCCATCGCAGCCATGAAAACCGGTATGGTTAGGAAAGCGAGGGCGAAGGATCCCGTCGCCTGCTGCACCGCCACTGTGGCGAAGGGCCACAGTACAAACCCCACGAAATAGCCGATGAACCACACGACGCCATTCGCGACCCCGCGAATGCGGGTTGGGAAGACCTCGGCGGTGAGCGTCGTGCTCGGGCCCCAGAAACCCAGGAAGCCGAAGCCCCAGGCGAGACCAAAGACCCATAGCCAGAGGTTGCTCGCGGCATAGACCCAGAGCGTCATGAAGACAGCACCCCAGATCAGCGGCGCGATAAAGCCAACGCGCCGACCGATCTTGTCGGCGAGCCAGCCGGCGGCGCAGAGCCCGAAAAAGCCGACGAGACCCCAGAACACGTAGAAGGTGCTGTATTCCGCCGTCGACCAGTGCTTTTCGGTCGAGAGGTAGAGCGGCAGCCACGCGCCGACCGTGCCATAGATGCAGCAGCTGCAGCAGGCGACGAAGGTCGCGACCAGCGTAGCCGGAAGCACGTCCGGCATGAACACCTGCCGGATGCCGACCTTGTCGGCCTTGGTGTACCAGGTCCGGTCCTCGGCACTCAGCGCGCCTCCGGTGGCAAGCGTGTCGGCGATACGCCGTTTCCTGTCCTGCGTGCGGACCCAGTAGGGCGATTCCGGGCAGGTGGCGCGGACATAGAGCGCGAGCATAGCGATGACGCCCGGCACCATGACCGCCGCCCGCCAACCCCAAGTCCCGGCGACGAGACCAGCGATGGCGCCGGCGAACGAGGCCCCGAAACACCAGGTGGCGCGATTGATGCTGATCACCCGACCGCGCAGATGCGCGGGCCAAGTCTCGGCGACGAGCATCGACCCCAGCGACCACTCGCCGTTCATCGCAAAGGTGCTGAGCGCGCGCGCCGCGATGAAGACCGAGAAGCCGGGCGACAACGCTACGATCGGCATCATCAGCGAAAACATCGCGATATTGACGGCGAGCAGCCTGCGGCGTCCGAACCGGTCGGCGAGCCACGGCCAGACATAAAGTCCGGTGATGCCGAGGCTCAGCCAGATCTGGAAGCCGCTGCGGAAAGTCGGAATGTCGAGCGCAAATTCCTTGATGATGAGCGGCGAGAGAAGTTCAAAGAGCACCCCGTTCATGCCGTCGAAGCCCCACCCGAGGCCGTTGGCCAGGGCGATGTGCCAATGCGTCCGGGTGACCTTCGAACTGTCCGTGACAGCGCGGTAATTGGCGTACCGGAGGTGCTGCCGCTCAAGTGGTCCGGCCGCCTCGGCCGCCACGAAGCCGGACCCGGCCGCATCAACCATCGCGCTCGTCATCGTGGGCCCCTGAAAACGGCCACGTGTGGCGGCCCGCATATGTTTCTTTCGCATTGTGCGCTTATGGGATGAGCCGCACAGGGGTGCAGATTACACGATCGAGTAGCACCGGCGAAGGGCCGGACCTCGCCACTCTCTGCGGCGCCGCTCTCGATGAGGGCACAGGCTCATCGTACCGACCGCGAGGCAGCCGGTTGCCGCGCCTAATGTACACAAAACGCCAAGATTAGCTGTGCCCGAATGGGATGAAGCAAATGGCAAACCTAAGGTGGCGCGACCTCGATTTCGCAGATGCCGATCTCTTCTTCGACGACCGCCCGGCCCCGCGGGCAGCAGCGACGGCGCGCCGCCGGATTATACGCCGCAGTTCTGCTGGTGGGAAATGTGGTAATTTCAGCCGTTAAACCTAAGGTGCATGCGCATTGTCCATTCCCATCACCTATAGCCTAATGCGTTACCTCGCTGCCAAGAAGAGCGTAGACGACCGGGCGCTGAATTGGCAGGTCTGGCAGCGCCTGGTCGCGGCTCTGCCACGAGCGACGCCGCAGCAACCCCTGCGCATCCTCGAGGTCGGAGCGGGCATCGGCAGCATGGTGGAGCGGCTCTTGGCTGGTGATGTGCTCACCCATGCGACCTATACGGCCATTGACAAGGCGCCCGCACTGCTGACCGAAGCCCACCGCCGCCTCCACCAGTGGGCTGACGAGCGGGGGTTTCAGGTGGACGAGAACCCCCAGGGACAGCTGCATTTTCGGCGGGTAGGGCAGCACATCACGGTAGAAACCGAGGCGATCGACGTGGCGCATTTCATGGCCCGCGAGCACGGCCGCCGGATCTGGGATCTGCTGATCGGGCAGGCCTTTCTCGACTTGATAGATATGCCCACGACGTTGCCAGGTCTCTGTTCCCTGGTGCGCCCAGGCGGACTGCTGTATTTCCCCACTACCTTTGACGGCGATACGGCCTTCCAGCCGGAGTGCGACCCGGAGTTCGATAGGGCCATTGAGGCCTGCTACCATCAGGCGATCGACCAACGTGTGCTGGACGGCAAGCCGTCTGGAGACAGTCGCGCCGGGCGCCGTCTGTTTGCCCACCTCCGGACGGCTGCGGTGGATGTGCTCGCGGCCGGCGGCTCCGATTGGGTGGTTTTCGCCGGCGCCAACGGCTACCCCGCAGATGAGGCCTATTTCCTGCACGACATCATCCACACAATCGACCTGGTGCTCACCGGGCATCCCCACCTGGACGCAGAGCGCTTAGGCGCCTGGGTGGCGCAGCGTCACGCCCAGATCAAGCAGGGTGTACTCGTGTACATCGCCCATCAGTTGGACGTCCTGGGACGCATGACCGCACCCATGGGGGAGGAACAGGACGGAAAACCTTAGGGTGTCAGATGTCTACCGAGCATCTCCTACGCGAGTTTTACAATCAGATGTATCGTGTCCATACGCAGCCCGATAATGCGTATGATTTAGGGGATCATCTGCACCATTTGACCGTGCACAAGCATCTGGATCAGGATCCTCTCATCCAATTCCGCGAAGTGTACCGGTGGGTGGACCAGGCGGGGGCTCGGCTCGTCGCCGATGCCGGCTGTGGTTATGGGGGCTTTGCCGTCTTCGTGGCGCGTCAATCCCCGACACTTTCAGTCGATGGCTATACGCTGAGCGATGTGCAACGAGCCGTTGCTCGGCAGGCATTGGCGCGCCTGCATCAGTCGAAATCACGGGCGCTGTTGCAGAGTTATGACCGCCTCGAGCGGCAGTATGATGCGATTGTCGCCATTGAATCGCTCGGCCACTCCGCCAACGTGGCGGCAACGCTTCACCATTGGGCCAGTCACCTACGGCCAGGAGGCGTGGTCGTGATCATCGATGAACTGTTTCGACCCGAGGTGTCCCCGACAAATCCTGAGATACAACAGTTCATGCGATCCTTGCACTTTTCCTTGCTGTTGCAGCGTGCGCCTCTAGAAGCCATGCTGCACGCGGCCGGCTTCTCCGTGCTCGCCTGGGTGGTTCTGAGTGAGCGCTACCACGTGCTTACCCGGTCGGATGAGGAGTGCGACCGCCTCTTGCATGCGTATCGCCTCGACGGTGTCCACCGGGGGTATATCGGAGGGATGCTCCTGGAAAAGTTTTATAATCGAGGGTGGGTCGACTATGTCCTGCTCGTGCTGACACTGCACCGTGCTGCCAGTCTCTGAGGCCTCGCAAAGAGGCAGTAAAGGCTCTCCATGGTCAATCGGCGAGGGATTTTTCGAGCCTGACAGCGCCCGGTTACAACTTTTCCTGCCCAACGGCCGACCGTGCGTCAGCCATTACGAATGTGCACCAGAAAGCGTCGTCTGACACCTCTGGTGGCGGTAAGAATAAGGCCCCGCGACATGCACCCAGCCGGCAGATGCGGCCCACACGATCCAGGAATTCCAGTATTACGCCGGTAACGGGGGATATCGCCTTTTGGAATGAAGGTCCAAAAATCCCAACCAATCAGCCGGAGGCCCACGAATTGCAACAGGCTGATGGCCTCCCGGCGATCAAGAAATCTATCTGTAGATAAATGACGGGTCGACCACCCAAGAAGGGGCGCTAGTAGCGTGTACCAGCAATACCGGCCGTTCGGTGTCAAGAGCACGAACACGCCCCCGCTTTTCAAAACCCGCGAAACCTGGCGAACGACCTGGCCCCGGTCGAGCATGTGCTCCAGTGCCCCGACACAAAGCACAACGTCCACGGACGCGTCGTCGATCGTGCGAAGTTCCTCGGCCGGATCTACACGCAACTCGATGCGATCGCGATACGGCGAGGTATGCACTCTTCGCCAAGCGGCGTTGACCATCCCGGAGGAGATGTCGGCTCCGATCAACTGGGAAAAAGCGGAGGCTAACTTGGCCAGATGAACGGCGGTGCCGCATCCCACGTCGGATTGACCGGACCACAGGTTGATCCCTGGCTGCAACAGAGTCCAGGCAGAGCAAGAAGGGGCCCCCGCTTAGATGCGGTACGGTTGTTACACCCGGCTTTGCCGATTTCGGTAGCAAGCGCCACCACGTCAGCATTTAGCTGGGCCAGTCGCGGGGCTCTCTTCGGCGCGTGCCCGTGGTCGCAACGGCGGCCGTTCCTACACGATGACGCCGGCCAAGCTCCGTTTGGCGCAGGCAGCAATGGCCAAGCGTGACACAAAGGTCAGCGACCTGCGCACGGAACTGGGGGTCACGCGCCAGACGCGGGACCAACAATCGAGCTGATCAATCGACAGACTGGGTCTCAAAGTGACCCATAGCAGACCAAAGCTTGCAGGCGCGCTTAGTCAATGAACAGAGGGAGCGATCCCCTCACATATGCTCGACTCAGACGCCAGGTCACGTCAGTCGTTATAAACGCTGGCAAAAGTCGACGATCGCATCGACAAAGACCTTGGCCGCCGGCGACACCGAGCGGGTATTGTGTATGCAAATCGAGAACACCACTGGATCATCCACGAACTCCCGGATCGAAATGGCGGCGAGTGTTCCTTCGGCTATCTCCTTCGCCACGGCACTGCCTGGCAGCAGGGCACATTGGCCTTCGAGACCGGCAAGTCCCCTGATGAGGCTCAACGAATTCGTCACGCAATATACCGTCGGAGTGATCGCGCAACGGTCAAATATTCGGTCGATCTGCTGTTGCACGCCAAACGACCGTAGTGCCATGACGAAAGAGCATCCGCCGAGCTCCGCCAAAGCGACATTTTTGCGCCCTGCCAGAGGATGATTCGGGGCTACAGCGGCTACGATCGTGTCGCGAAAAATTTCGGTGCTCTGAATCGCGTCTCGAACCGGCGGATTGAGCACCAAGCCGATTTCGACGGTGCCGTTGGTCAAAGCCACCATGGTTTCATCGGTGCTGCTCACTATAATATTGAACGATACATTCGGATATCTCTGGTAGAATTCGTGCAGCACAGGAGTGATGAAAGCTTCAATTGCCGCCTGGAAGCAGAAGACGTCGACCGTGCCTGACTGGAGGTTTTGCAAAGCCGCGACATGTGATTTGACGCGGTCGAATTCCCGCATCATTCCCTCGACCCGCGATAATAGGATCTCGCCGGCGGCTGTTGGTGTCATCCCGTGCGCGCGGCGGTCGAAGATAGGCGCCCGAAGTTCATGCTCAAGCTTAGCGATTTGCCGGCTGATCGCAGACGGCGCGACGTGAAGCCGTTCTGCGGCGGCCCTGATCGAGCCTGTCTGGGCGGTCTCGCAAAAGTAGCGCAGCGCTGTGAAATCCATTCGGCGGCCTTGAGATAGGACCCCCCAAATGCTGGCCTGAATCCTCGAATAGTTGGGGCCCGCAAGGTGTTGCCTTTGCGGCAACGGAACAGTGACGAGATTGATATGGCATATGCGGCTTGGTGGGTCAACTTTGGGTCCGATCCGCGGAGATGACGCGGACAAAACCTGGAGGAGACTATGACCTATTTTTACATGCTCGAAGATCTCGGCATGAACTACACGCTGAACCGCCCATTGTTTGATGGCAACGCCACCTCGCGCGTTGAAGAGGTCCGCTCGATAGCGCCAAGGATCGTCGACTTTGACAGCTGGCACCAATGCTGGTTGGACCTCGCCAAGCGGGCCGAGCGGGAGGTGCGCTGGCTCGATGCCGCGACGTACTACCACCAGGCAGAGTTCTATCTTCCTGCCGGGGAAGTGCGTAACGGGCTGTACGACGACTTTTCTCGCACCTTCGCCCGCGGCATGGAGGGACAAGAGAACTATGAACGCTTTCAGGTCCCCTACGAGAGCGGCTCCCTGCCCGGCTTCCGCTTGCGGGCCGTCGGGGAAGAACTGGCGACCTTCATCTTTAATGGCGGCTACGACTCGTTCGTCGAGGAGTTCTATCCTTTTGTCCGACCGCTAACGGAGATCGGCTACACCGTGATCGCGTTCGACGGTCCGGGACAAGGCGGCGCGCTTCGGCAAGGGCTGTACTTCACCCACGCGTGGGAAAAGCCGGCGAAGGCGGTGCTGGATTACTTCAAACTCAGCGCCGTGGACTGGCTCAGCGCATCCTGCGGCGGCTATCTGGCGCTGCGCGCCGCCGCGTTCGAGCACAGAATTGAGCACGTCGTGGCGCTTCCGGCGACCTATTGGGGTCTCGACATGGCACTGCGGCAAATGTTTCCGGGCCGCGACAGGGCGCTGATGTCGCTATTCCGCGCCGGTGATCGTGATGGGGTGGAGGAGATCGTCGCCGAGCAGCGCAAATCGAGCACCAACTTCAATTGGGCGATTACCCAAGGCATGCATATCACCGGGACGAAGACGCCGTTCGACTGCCTCGTCGCCCTATCCAAACACGACCTCGACGGCGTTCTCCAGCACGTCACGCAAGACGTGCTGGTCACTGAGGCTGAGCAAGACCACTTGTTCGACACCGGCTGGGCCTTTCGCATCATGCGCGAGCTGGTGTGCGCGCAATCGGTGACGGCGCGCATCTTCACCGCACGCGAAGGCGCCGAGCAGCACTGCCAGGTCGGCAACATGACGCTGGCGCGGGACGAGATCGTCCGCTGGCTGGCGAAATTCCATCCGGGCATGGACCAGCGAGTGCTGGCGGGAACTTCGAAATAATCCGTCATCATTGGTCGCAGCAGCGGTGGCGGCAATCGCCATCCCTGACTGTCTTGCCGTGTGCATCAGAGAGGGAGCAACGCAATGAATACAATGACGGCGACGATCGGGAGCTATTTGGCGACCAGGCTCGAGCAGATCGGACTTAGACACCACTTTGTGGTCCCAGGGGATTACAATCTCGTTCTGCTGGACCAGCTCCTTCTCAACAGAAATATGCAGCAGGTCAATTGTTGCAACGAGCTCAACTGCTCATTTGCTGCAGAAGGTTATGCACGGGCCAACGGTGCGGCGGCGTGCGTGGTCACTTACAGCGTTGGCGCGCTGTCGGCATTCGACGGGCTTGCCGGGGCGTTCGCCGAGAACCTCCCGGTAATTCTGATTTCTGGCAGTCCAAACACCAACGATCTCGGCGCCAATCATCTGCTGCATCACACCCTCGGGACGTTGAACTTTCGCTACCAACAGGAGATCGCGCGCCACATCACTTGCGAGGCTGTGGCGATCACTCATCCCGAAGATGCGCCCTACTTGATCGATAAGGCCATCCGGGCTGCGCTGCGAGAGAAGAAGCCCGCTTATATCGAGATCCCCTGCAACCTGGCGGGTGCTGCGTGCGCGAAACCGGGACCACTCACCTCGCTGACCGAGACGCCGAAAAGCGACCCGGCGTCCCTCACCGCAGCTGCCGATGCGGCTGCCGGCTTTCTCGAAAAGGCAGTGCGGCCCGTCCTTCTGGCAGGCCCAAAGCTCAGAGCTCACGGTGGGATCAGCGCTTTCCGCAATCTAGCGGAAGCAGCTGGCTGCGGTGTGGCCGTCATGCCTAGCGCGAAAAGTTTCTTCCCCGAGGAGCATGCGCAGTTCATTGGAATTTATTTGGGCTCGGCAAGTAGCGCCGGTTGCGGCGAGGTGGTCGACTCTGCCGATGCGGTCCTGGCTGCCGGTCCCCTGTTTAACGACTACACGACAGCCGGATGGACGGCACAACCTGCCGAAGGCAAGTTGATCGAGGTGGACCCCGATCGCGTTCGCGTCGGTGGAGCCACTTTTGACCACGTCTTCCTCGCGGAGTTCCTTGGCGCGCTTGCGAAATCCGTGAAAAGGTACCCGGCGACGCTGGTCGAGTTCCGCCGCGCGAGAGGCGAAATTGGGACGCCATCGGTTGCGGCGCCGGATGCTCCACTGAGCAGAGCTGAGATGTGCCGGCAGATCCAAGAAATAATCGATCCGAATACGACCATACTCGTCGAAACCGGAGACTCCTGGTTCAACGGGCTCAACATGCGGCTTCCCGACGGAGCCAGGTTTGAGATCGAAATGCAGTGGGGCCACATCGGCTGGTCGGTTCCGGCAACCTTTGGGTATGCGCTGGGTGCTCCAGACCGGCGCATCGTTCTGATGATCGGTGACGGATCCTTTCAGCTCACCGCGCAGGAGGTGTGCCAGATGATCCGCCTCAAGCTCCCGGTGATCATCTTCCTGGTCAACAATCGCGGATACACGATCGAAGTGGAGATCCACGACGGGCCTTACAACAACGTCAAGAACTGGGATTACGCGGGCATTGTGAACGTGTTCAACGCCACTGATGGGGAGGGACGCGGATTCCGCGCTACCAATGGAAAGGAGCTGGCGGTCGCCATCGAGCAGGCTCTCGCTCATTCAGCCGGTCCCACACTGATCGAATGCGCCATTGACCGGGATGACTGTACAAGGGAACTGATGGAGTGGGGGGCCAAGGTCGCTGCGGCCAATGCCCGGCCGCCGCAGCGCGCCTGAGTTCGGGGTTGCGTCGGGCACAGTCTGTCCGACGCGACCGGCGTGCGCCCGCTGTCGAAGCTCGAACAAACGGGCGCGCTTCATCCTGGGGGTGCGCGATGATTGAGACAATACTGGCGTCTTTGGTTCCGGTGTTTTTCGTGATGATCCTGGGCTTCGTCGCGGGCCTGACCAAGGACATTGACAATCGGAACATTGGATCGCTCAACGCCCTGGTCATGGACTTCGCACTGCCCGCGGCGCTGTTCACGGCAATGGCACAGACTCCTCGCGAGGCAATGATCGGCCAGGCTAACCTCGCACTCGTGTTGCTGCTTGCGATGCTGATCGTTTTTGCTGCGGCATTTGTCATCGAAACCCGCGTCTTCGGAACCGATCGGCGGGAGAGCGCGCTGTCGGCATTGACGGCCTCCGCGCCGAACGTCGGATCGGCAGGGCTGCCGGTGATCGCCGCTGTCTTTAGCCGGTCCGCCTCGGTATCGGTTGCGGTGGCGGTCGCCATAGCCGCGATCGTCATGACACCGCTGTCTCTTATGTTACTGGAAGCAGCGGGCCCCGGCGAGCGGAGTGTGAGCAAGATCGTGCGCGGCGCATTGGTCAAGCCTATCGTCATCGCACCGGTGCTCGGTCTGCTGCTGTCCCTCGGCGGCATCTCCTTGCCTTCCTTGCTCGACAGCGGGCTCACGCTGGTCGGACAAGGCGCCTCGGGGGCCGCGCTGTTCCTGACCGGACTTGTGCTGTCCGCGCAGCCGTTCCGGTTCAACATGAACGTGGGCGTCGGCGCCGTACTGAAGAACATCGTACAGCCTGCGCTCGCGGGGGCCCTGGCGTTGCTGCTCCTGCAAGGTGCGGAGGCGCGCGTCGCCGTCGTGCTGATGGCTGTGCCATCGGGGGCCTTTGGCGTGCTTTTCGCCATTCGCTATGGCGTGCAGTCGGCGCAGATCGGTACAACACTAATCGTGAGCACGGTCGCGAGCGCCCTGACGCTAGCGGCAGCGATCGTTCTGTCGACCGCGATATGGGGCTGAGACAAGGAGGCGAAACCGAAGTGACCGCTCCGCGTGCCAAATCCCCTTCAAGACCGACGCCGAGGCCCACCAAGATCGGCAACGACACCGAATTCGGTCTCGCCGCCTATTTCTACAGCCGCGACATCGGGCGGAAAGTCCGTTCCTGGCACCTTCCGGTGGTGTCAGGCGACGACCTTGGAACGGCAGCCATCGGAGGTACAGCGGACTGCGCGCTAACCTCGCACCTTCATGCTTCGTCCAAGATGTCGGACTACCGGGACACTCGTCGAGTTGCGTTTCAACTCGATCGCCGGCTGGCTGCCGGAGGACGAGGCGAGCGCGTTGCGCGCCGCCTTTCAGTGCGAGATCAACCGTCTCTACATCATCGCCGAAGCGGACGACAGAGCATAGGCCGGCTCACCCCAGAGCTCGTCAAGGTGGGTCAGGCGGGGCAGCCGAACGAGTAACGGCTGCCGCGATAGCCTTGCCCGAGCATCGCCTCAGGGGTGCGCGCCGCCTCGGCGGCAAAGCCTAATTCGCCAGGGATGGGGAGATCGCCGAACCGGAATCGCCCCGGCCCGTCTCGGGTGCCTTGCCATTTTGGCAACAAAATTGGGGTGTAACCTAGCCAATCAAGATCGTTATAGATGAGGATGTCGGATGAGAAAGTGGAACCCGATCGGCTCGGGCCGCCGTGCCTGGGCGGCGCTGCGCGATCTGTCGCGGCGATGGTGCCTGGGCGTCGGAGCGGGGCCGGCTCGCCGCGTCGCCGCCAAGGGCTTCAGCCCCGAGGCCTACCGGGCGCGCCAGATCATGCCCAAGCGCCCGCCCTGCCGGCGTCGCGCGGATGAGGGCGAGGCGACAGCTCGACGGCGATCGCATCAGGATCAATGCGCCCACAAAATGCGACCTCAAAATTCCGCTGCCAATCCCCTGCCGGGGACGAAGAATTCCGCTGCCAGACGATACGCAAATCAAATCGATCAAATGTCCTAACTATTTGATTATGATGGGGT
>Ga0137403_10004304_pt1 | contig 16795 bp, 13 predicted proteins | sample CZOMad2_1_16fung_FD_122057 | JGI IMG/M metagenome (GOLD analysis project Ga0137403, IMG submission 122057) | Vadose zone soil fungal communities from Angelo Coast Range Reserve, California, USA - CZOMad2_1_16fungal (Hybrid Assembly) | ecosystem: Environmental > Terrestrial > Soil > Vadose zone...
GCAAGCAGGATCAGCAGGTTGTCGGCGGAGTTCTGATCAGCGGCGGCGTGATTGGTATAGCAGACGTCGCAACCCATGGGCAGGCCCAGCAGTTTGCCCATGAAATGGTCTTCGAGTCCGGCGCGGATGATCTGGCGTTCGTCATAAAGATATTCCGGCCCAATAAATCCAACGACGCTATTAACCAGAAACGGCTCGAACACGCGCGCCACGCCGTACGCGCGCGCTTCCAGGGTGAGCTGGTCCACGCCGTGATGGGCGTCAGCAGAAAGCGCACTGCCCTGGCCGGTTTCAAAGTATAAGCAATTAGCAATTGGCAATTGGCCATTCGCTTTTGGCTCTTGGTTATTGGCTTTTGGCTCTTCTCGTACTTGACTTGGGTTACTCGCATCTTTCGTGCCGGTTGTTTTTCCGATTCCCCGATTCTTATGGTGTTCAAGCACGCGTTCGCGTCCTTCACGCAGCATGCTCAGCGTGATGCCAAAGCTTTCATTGGCTTTTTGCGTTCCCGCCACGGACTGGAATAGCAGATCGAGCGGTGCGCCGAGTTCCATGGCTTTAAGTTGCGTGGAGATGTGGGCCAGGCAGCAGGCCTGCGTGGGAATCTTATAAGCGTCAATCAGCCGCTGCAGCGCGTGAAGAATCGCACTCACGGTCTCTACCGCCTCGGTCGCGGGATTCACGCCGATTACGGCGTCGCCACAGCCATAGAGCAGGCCGTCAAATGCCGCGAGCAGGATTCCTGCGGCATCATCCGCCGGATGGTTTGGTTGCAGCCTTATGCCCAGGACGCCGCGCTCGCCCATGGTGTTGCGGCAGTGCGTGATAACACGAATCTTGTTCGCGGCGAGCACCAGGTCTTTATTGCTCATCAGCTTGGTTACGGCAGCGGCAATTTCCGGAGTAATGGCCCAGTGCAGGCGTTTCAGCGTAGTTTCATCGGTTTCGTCGTTCAAGATGAACTCGCGAAACTCGCCTACCGTCATGCTCTTGATGGCTAAAAATTTGTCATGATCATGGGTTTCCAGGATCAGGCGGCTGACGTCATCTTCATCGGGCGAAATCAGCGGGTTGGCGACAATTTCCTGTAGCGGCAGATCGGCCAGGGAGAACTTGGCTGCCACACGCTCTTGCTCCGAGCGAGCCGCCAGCCCGGCCAGTTGGTCGCCGGACTTTTCCTCATTGGCCTTGGCGAAAAGGTCAGCCAAGTCGCGGAATTGAAAGCTCTTGCGCATTCTCAGGCGATAGTTATTATCCGCCGAAAAGCCAAAGGGCACCAATCGAAAGGAGAAATAAGCACGTGTTTCGGAGACATGACTGGGGCGCGCCAACCCACCGATAAGGCTTCCACCTCTTGATAAAAATTAAGGCATTTTTTACTTGCTTTCACCCATTTCAGGGACAATACTTCAGATAACCAGACTGGAAAAAGCAAGGGTTAGTCGACGGGATTAATATATGCGCCCAGCAGTCCTTTCTATCTCCGCAGAAAGGGTGTTGGCTCCCATCCGAAATGCTGTTTTGGCGCATGCCGGATACGGGGTCATACCAGTGTCTTCGGTTGAAGCTGCGCTTACAATCCTTCATGCCCGCCACGTCTGCGCCATTGTGATTGCTAATTCCGTGCCTGTACTGGAGCGTCGCCGCGTCTGCTCTGAAGGCCACAATCTTCATGTTCCTTCTGTAGTGCTTGACCCGTACGACCAGAGCCCCGACGACGAGTCTGAGTTGCATGTCAATCCGCTCGACGGCCCTGAAGCGTTCCTGGACGCTCTGGCTACCCTGATGCAGCGCGACCATCGCCACGCCTGACCTGAGACGCTGCTAAACTTTTAGTAAATGCCGAGTCGTCCAACCCAGAGCCCTCTGACAAAAACAGCTTCTTTGCCCAAAGACCTTGTTGCGCTCAATGAGGAGATTATCGCGTGCATACGCTGTCCGCGTCTGATCGCGCATTGCCGCAAGGTGGGGGAAATCAAGCGCCGTGCTTACCTGGAATGGGAATACTGGGCCAAGCCCGTGCCCGGATTTGGAGACCCCAACGCTCGCCTGCTGATTCTTGGCCTCGCGCCCGGGGCGCACGGGTCGAATCGAACAGGGCGGCCTTTTACCGGCGATGGTTCCGGCAACTTCATGTATCCGATCCTGCATAAGGCGGGATTTGCGTCCCAGCCGACCGCCATTCGCCGCGAAGACGGCCTCCAGCTTACCGATGCCTATATCACGGCTGCTGTCCGCTGCGCTCCGCCGGAGAACAAACCGTCGCCGGAAGAGATTGGAAATTGCGCGACATTTCTCGATCGCGAATTCGCCGCGCTGACCAACGTGAAAGTTGTCGTTGTGCTGGGCAAGATTGCGTTCGACGCTTACCTGAACTACCTGAAACGCCGCGGTGAATTGAAATCCAAAAGCGGGATACTTTTCGGCCATGGTGAGACTTACAAGCTGCCGAACGGACGCACGCTGCTGTGCTCGTATCATCCTTCACTGCAGAACACGCTCACCGGCAAGCTGACAGAGAAAATGTTTCTGGATGTGTTCAGGAAGGCGGGGAGGTTAATTGGGGAGGCACGGACGAAAAGCGGCGATAGAACTGGAGTAAAGGTAGCGGCTAAAGAAGGGGGAGAAACCAGCGGACGTCATGGAACCTTAGCTGATTTCTTTGCAGCATCGCCGTTGCGCGGATCAAAGATGAAAGCACGCCGCCCTGAGAGGACACGCAAAGTGGATCTTTAAAATTGCGACGGTTACCCAGACAATCGCACCGCGACAGTGGCAAATGTTGGTTTCATCAGAGACTTCGTCCTAATCTTCGTCCTTCGATGACGCGGTTGCTCGTGCTGGCAGCACCACGCTCTCCAGTTTCAACTCAGGCAAATTCGCACCTTGCAGTTGTTGATTCAGCGCAGGGAGATCCTGTGCCTTTACTGAATTCCAGCGATCCATTAAAGGCGGCAGTTGTTTTTCCAAATCGACAACCGCTGCCGCGGCCTGCGTGCTGGGAGCGACGTCAGCTTCCTGAAAGACCCCGAAGAGCGTGAGGAACTTTGTTTTTAAACCGCCAAGAGTCGGCGGTTCCGTCCCGGGGCCGGGCCGACGCGTTGCGCCTCCGGCAAGGGCCTGCAACTTTTGATCGAGTGCGTTGATGGCTGCGAGCGCTTCACCTGTAGCGCGTGTCTGGAGGTCTTTCAGCTGTTTGCGTAATGCGCCAGCCTGCTCAGCTGCCGGAGAGAGTATGAGCAATTGCGTGTAGAGATCACTGGACAGCTTGAATTGCTGCTGCAAACCGGCCGGCGACGTCTTTACGCGCGGATCCATCTTGATGGTAAGAGGCTGCGAAAATGTCTTCCCATTCGCTGTGAGAACAACGGTGTACTGCCCGGGCAGTGCCCACGGGCCGGTTGGCTGGGGCGCGGTGTTGTGTGGGATCGCCGCGATGGGATATTCGGCCTCAACGCCGGGAACATTTGGATAATGCATGTCCCAAAGGAAGCGATGCATTCCGGTCGCCGAGGAAAGTATCTGCGGCGGGCGTACCCAATAGGCGGGAATGGCGAGCATGGGATCTGGCGGCGCAGGTTTATCGGCACTGGAATATTTGCGGACGGTCTTGCCGGCGCTGTCTTTTATTTCGAGCGTCACCGGAGTCGAAGATGCCGATTGCAGGTAATAGTCAATCGCGGCGCCGTCGGGCGGATTTTCACCGGCAGGGAAGTCCGGAGGCAGCGGTGTGTCAGTATTCATGTTCCAGCGGACGCGAATGGCGGTTTGGGGCTTGAAGAGAAATGCGTCCGCTGACGCAACTTTCTGATCGAACTGGCGTAGCGGCGTGATGTCGTCGAGAATCCAGAAGCCGCGGCCATGCGTGGCTGCTACAAGATCGTCATCTTTAATGATGACGTCACGCACTGAACTTGCAGCCATATTCAGGCGCAGTGATTGCCAGCGGTCGCCACCATCAAACGACACATAGACCGCGCGCTCTGTTGCGGCGAAGAGCATGCCGCGTCGCACAGGATCTTCGCGGACGGCGTTCACATTTTCATTGGCGGGAATTCCGCTGACTGTTTCCGTCCACGTCTTGCCGGAATCGCGCGTGCGAAGAATGTGTGGGCGCAGATCGTCGAGGCGAAGCGTGTTGATGGCCGCGTACGCTGTCTGCGCGTCAAAGTGGCTGGCTTCAATGATTGAGACTTTCTGGAATGCAGTCATGTTGGGAGGAGTAACTTCGTTCCACTTTTTGCCGCCGTCGGTGGTGAGGTGGATGCGTCCGTCGTCAGTGCCGGCCCATATGCGGTTGATATCCAGCGGCGAAGGCGCAACTGCATAAATCACGCCGCGCGGCGTGGGCTTGGCCGTTTCTTCCGTGCGATATTTGCCGACGCTTGCCGGAACTTCAAAGGTTGGGCGAGTGAGGTCAGGAGAAATCTGCTGCCAGCTCTGGCCGCTGTTCATCGTCTTCCACAAAGTGTTGGTGGCAAAATAAAGGATGTGCGGGTTGACGGGCGAGAACACGATAGGCTCAGTGCGCAGCATGCGGTAATCCGGCGCGCGGAACGGTTTGGGAGCGATGTTCTGCGCCTGGTTGGTGCGCCGGTCATAGCGCGAGAGCTTGCCGCCATAGACCACGTCGGGATCGAGCGGGTCGGGAACGACGTAGCCGTATTCTTCCGCCGCCACGGGATGCCAGTCGCGCATAGTGATTTCGCCATCGTTGCCGCGGCTGGAGATGCAGGCAGAACCGCTTTCCTGCTGCCCGCTGCAGAGCCGATAGGGAAACGCGTTATCGGCATTTACGTGGTACATCTGCGCCGTGGGCTGGTTGTACCAGGAACTCCACGTTTCGCCGCCGTTCACCGTGACGATAGCGCCCTGGTCGCTGACGATAATCATCGTCTGTGGATTGTTAGGATTGATCCAAAGATTCTGGTAGTCGTCGCCGCCGGGCGCGCCGCGGAAACCCGTCCAGGTCTTGCCGCCGTCGATCGACTTCCAGGTGACCGTGCTGGTCACGATGATCATGTCCTGATCTTTGGGATTGAACCGCGGCACTGAAAGATCACCGCCGCCGATTCTGCCCGCTGGCCGCGTGTCCGTGGTGATCTGAGCCCAGGTGGCACCGGCATCGTCTGAGCGATAGAGTCCGACATTATTTGGCTTGGACGCAACAGAAGCGATCAGCCGGTTAGGATTGCTTTCCGCGATCGCGACGTGCGCCTGGATAACATCTTTGGGCAGGCCGCCGGTGAGTTGCGTGAACGTCTGGCCGCCGTCCGTCGACTTGAAGATGCCGCCGCCTGCACCGTTCCATGCGCCGTTTTCCCACGGCCCTTCACGCGCTTCCCACAGCGTAGCGTAAACGATTTCTGGATTGCTGGGATCGATCAGGACGTCGGAGGCACCGATGTTTTCGTCGTCGGGTGTGGCGGCTGCGGCGTTGCCTGATGCTGATTGGCCATCGGCGGATTCTTGAGGTCCGGAATTTCCCGCCGATTTTCCATTCGCGGGCTTTCCATCGGAGGGTTGCTGGTTGGATGACGGCTCACTTGAGGTCGTTTTATTTTTGGATTTTCCAATCCCGGAGTTCCCAGTTCCGGCTGTGGGCAGGACCTTTTGGAAGTTCTGGCCGCCGTCGGTGGAGCGATAAACGCCGCGCTCCTTGTTTGGCCCGTACGGATGCCCCGCCACCGCGGCAAACACTTTGTTGGGATCGTGCGGATCGACCGCCAGTTGCGGTATCTGCTGGCCATCGCGCAGGCCAAGGTGGGTCCAGGTCTTGCCCGCGTCGGTCGACTTGTAAATGCCGTCGCCGACAGAGAGGTCCGGCCGATGCAGCCCCTCACCGCTTCCGACATAAATCACATTCGGGTCCGACGCCGCCACCGCAATCGCGCCGATGGAGCCGGTAGGCTGGTCGTCAAAGATCGGCTGCCACGTGAGACCGTAGTCGTTGGTCTTCCACACCCCGCCGTTGCACACGCCGATGTAAAACACGTTCGGCTGGCTGGGCACCCCAGCGACGGCGCGGGTACGTCCGCCACGGTAGGGGCCGATGGAGCGCCAGTGGAGGGATTGAAGGAGGTTAGGGTTTATCTGGGAGAGGGAGCCAGGCTGGGGCCGCCGATTTGATTGAACGTTTTTGTCCGCGAGTTGAGAGAGTGGCTTCCGCGGCTCGGGCGCCGGCTGCGCCATTTGGATTTTGCCAGGCTGTTTGGTCTGGGGTGGCTGCTGGGCGAGGGCTGGTACAGCCAAAGTCAAGGTGGCTAGCAACGACAAGCAGCGCGACAATGAGCACACGGTATCCTCCAGGATGACAGAGGAGGATACCGGAAAATGGGGTCGTCGCAAAGGCGTGTCGGTCCGCCGTCTCCCGTGACGTGTCGAGCGCTGCACTGCGGACGATTCAATCGTCGTTTGTGGAAGACTTGCCCGTCAGCCCTTCGCGCACGAGGCGGGTAAGGCGCAAGAGCGTGCTCTCAACGCCTTTAACGGTCAGCCCGATGTTGGGAAGCCGGGCAATGGCTTTTGCCGTATAACCTTGGACGTAATACAGCCAGAAGATGGCGTAGTCCCGGGGGAAGTTTGGACCGGCAGCTTGAGTCTTGAAACACTCGCTGATCTCATTGAACAGGACTGCTCGGTGCATGCATTCTGCGGATGCGCTGGCGTCGGGAATTCTCAAACTAATCTGCTCCAATTCGTCATCTTCCTTGCCGCTGCCCCGTTTCTGGCTGTAAGAACTGCGAAAGTGGTCATGGACCACATGTGAGGCCACGACTTTAAGGAAACCGTATAGGGCATTTTCGTGCTCGCACACGAATTCGCGCAAGTATTTGAAATCGTTGGCACAGAGCTTGAGATAAGTCTCCTGAACAAGGTCATCGACCAAGCTTGGACAGGGGGTTCTCCATCGGCGCATTGCCTTGACGACGACGCCGGCGATTACCGGCTGTGAGCGGTGGATGAACTCGGCCCAGAGAAGCTCGTCGGGGGAGCGGAGACAAAGTGAGAGAAGGGAATGAAGTTCTGAACTTTGGACCTTCAAACGCCTAGTGGATACTGCGAGAGTCGGATCTTTCGATTCACGCGAAACGTTTCTTAAATGCTTATCCATCGCATTTCCTCGAAGCCTCAGAGATTCGGCGGATGGTTGGCCAAAAACGGCTTGGACTTAATCTGTGGCGTCTACTAGGAATGCGGCGATTCACAGCAAAAAGGGACACATTTTGCCAAAAAATGCGGCAGCTGTGTCCCTTGGTAGATAGGGGGCCCCAATTACGGCTTATTCGACGAAGCAGTCCCCGGGATTGGTTTCTGGGCCTGTGTCAATAGTTGTTGGCCCGCTACTGTCCAGTCCGGCCACAGAGGGTGTGACTGATCCATTATTGTGTGAGGGTCAAGCACCGCAACCGTTTCGGCGAACAGACGGCCAGGTTTCGAGTGACCCTTTGAAATAGTGAAACAATCCGTTAGGGTGCCGCGCTGACCGGCAACATCCCAGCGCACAAGGACGTGCTGGCTTGCTGCTGAGGTTAATTGGATGCCGCTCTGAGTCGGCGTGATAGTGGTCAGTTTAATGGGGTTATCCACGACGATTATGTCGGTTAGCCAGTCTTTGGACCCGAGAGCTGGGTCTGTGCCCGTGGGATCTACAGGCCGGTGGATGGAAAAGAAATACGCAAATTCCCCTGTAACTGGGGGCTTGGTTGGGTCCTCTGAACCGTCTGGTTTAAAGAAAGTTAAAGTTACTCCTGTTTCATTTGCTCTAACACCCATGGCAGCCTCCTTTCTCTATTCGGGTCGGCATAAACTCCCATTGTGCTTCTCCTTTCTTTTTTTGCTGCTTTTGCATTCATTAATTTAATTTCCCTTGTTAAGATCATCCGTCGCACAACTTGAACTGATTAGTGGACACCCCTCCTGAGAGACGTGATATGTCCGTCATGCCTAGCGTTATCTTCTTAAACGCAAACAGGGCCAGTTTGCCTTTTCGGAAGACGCTGCTTCAAGGGATAGTGCGCTCTGAGGTGCCTATTTCAGTTTTCATTGCACTTGGCCATGCCGATTTAAGTAGCCTTCCATCACTCATTAACGCTGCGGCGCTGCTGGTGATCGTAAGAAAGGGGTTTGTCGCGATCGGACCATTGCACCAACCCGGAAAGTCAGTCTGTTTTTCGTGTTTATACCACTGGCTTGTCACCTCGAACGCTGTTACGGGTCTTCCTGACCTGCCCAGTAGCCGGCATGAAGCTCAGGTTGCCGCAGATCTGATTAACCAGGCGCTTTCCCGCAGCAGCCCCTCCGGCGATGATCTTCGGAACACAATTCAGACATTCGATCTTTCGCAAAAGAAACGTTCGGTGCATCCCATTTATCCCCTGCGCGATTGCGGCTTGTGCTCCACAATCAAGATTCCGGAAGGGTGTGGGCTGAGAATTCACTGCAGTTCGATGACAGGGATTGTTCGAAAGATGGAGATCACCAGCTCCCGCACTGCGGGCGCGTACAGAGCCATTGCCGAATGGGTAAGTCCGCTTCCCATAGCTAATGCCCGTCCTTTATTGAAAACGCAGGAGTCACACGGACGCGGCAGAACTCGCGAGGAAGCGGAGCAGGGATGCATCGGTGAAGCACTGGAGCGCTACAGTCTCATCTATCGTGGCGATGAGCCGCTGCAACGTGCCCGCCTGTGCGATATCACAGGCGTTGATCCTCGCGATATTCTTCTTTACAGTGATCGCCAGTATGCGTCGCGAGAACAGTGGAATCGCACGGCGGACGAACGCTATTTTGTCGGCGAGCGTTTTGATCCCGAGCAGGAGATTGATTGGTTTCCAGGCTGCGATTTGACGGACGGCAGCCGCAAGTTCCTGCCCGCCGGCTGTGTGCTGATGTGGTACCCCTTCCATGAGGCAGAGCCCGAATATGCCCGCGCCGATACCATCGGTTGTGGGAGCGGCCAAACCTTCGAAGACGCTCTTGCCCATGCCCTATTGGAATGGATTGAGCGCGATGCGATGGCGATCTGGTGGTATAACCGCGTTCGGCGGCCTGCGGTCATCCTTGAATCATTTGCCATGCAGGAGTTGTTGCAGGTTAAGGACGACCTCCACAGGATTGGACGCGATCTGTTCCTACTGGACTGTACGACTGATTTCGGAATCCCGACGTACGTTTCCGTGGCTCCACGCCTGGATGGCACAGAGCTGTTATTTGCGGGAGCCAGTCACATATCTCCGCGAGTGGCGGCCTGGAAAGCAGCCAGCGAGGTGGGCCAGCTCTGGTTCAGCGCTGTCCATCAGGGGGCTGTCGACGTGGAGTTAAAGCACTGGCTGACAAGGTCAATCGATACGGAAATTCATTTGTCGCCGTCGTATGAAATCCAGGCGCCACCCGAGCCGCTGCCGCTAAACTCAGCCGATCAAGTCCGAGTCATCATTGATCGATTGAAAGCAGCAGGGTTGCAGGCTTACGCGGCCGACCTGAGCCGCGCTGACGTGATCTTGAAAACGGCGCGCGCTGTAGTTCCCGGGTTGCGGCATATCTGGAACCGACGCGGACCGGGAAGACTCTATGACGTTCCGGTTCAGCTCGGCTGGCTAGAGGCCCCGCTCGGAGAAGCTCATTTGAATTCCATTTGCTGCATGATCTGATCAGTAAAATGAAGCCGCCGGAGCAACGCGGAATAACGGGGATACTGGCGCAGCGGCTGCACCACGGGGCTGGTGGCAAGCGACAATAAGGTGTTGTCTTTTCTCTGAAACGCGGATTCAAGAACTTCGAAAGCTGAGTCATTGTCTCGGAGCCCAGCGTAAACACCCGCCAAGAGCAGCCCGTCGACTTCACCCCTCTGCGATGCTGCCGCAAGCTGGGCGATATCGTCGTGCGCCTTTGCAAAATGTCCCTCGTATTCTTCTAGAGAAGCTCGTTCCGCCAGGACGGTAAGTGGATTGAGTCCCAGTTTTTCGGCGAAGGACAGTTCGTCCTCGGCATTCCGAAAATCCCCCTCGATCTTTAAGAGTCGAGCGGACAAGAATCTGGTGAGAGGAAAGTTTGGAAAAGTTTTCAACTGCTCCTGGAGATGCTGGTGAAGTTTTGAAACTTGACCAGACGTCCAGTATAGGAAGGCCAACTCACACCAGATATTCGGGTCGCGCTGATGCGTAAGGTTGAGCGCCAGCCGGTCCTGTTCTTCAGCCTCTTTAAACCTGCCTTTTTTCCGCAGATGCACTCCGAACCAGTAATGAATCTGGCCGTCTTCCGGACTGGAACGCAGTGCCGCCCGAAATGAGGCTTCCGCTTTTGGCCATTCGTCGAAATCTAATGACTGAGTCCAGCCGAGCGCTCCTTGGGCCCTGCCTAGCGCTGGATCAAGTTGAATGGCGATGATCGCCGCCTTGCGCGCTTCTCGCAATGCGGTATTGCCGTCGAGGTATCGTGCATTGCTGGCTGCTGCATACGCGTATGCGAGTTCAGCCCAAGCCTGCGCCCATTTTGGTTCTAATGCAGTCGCACGCTTGTATTCTTCGATGGCCTTAGAGAACCCGTCCTTGGATGGATTCTCGATTGCGACTCTGGCTACATCAAGAGCAGCCTGCGCGTCGGGATTTATGTGATGGGGACGGAACACCCAAATTGCAAGGAGGACTGCAGCGAATATGACAATTGCCAAAAACGATCTCGCAGGCCATTTTCGAGGAGGAGGCGTAACCAGCAGCCTCCAAACCGCCTCGCCAGAGGAGGGACGTTCTGTTGCATCTTTCTTTAAGCAGCATAAGATTGCTCTTTCCCAGCTTCCCCTTACAACTGGAGTTACTTTCTTAGGGCTTGGAGCGCGATGAGATAGTCTTTTCCAAACGGCCCCTGCGAATGGTTTAGCGCCCGTCACCATTTCATAGAGCACGAGACCAAGGGAATAGATGTCGCTCTGAATACTGGCGTGGCCATGTTCCAATTGCTCGGGAGCCATGTAGTCCGGGGTGCCCAACATCTTGCTGGCTTGGGTAAGTGCAGTTTGGGCGGGATTCTCTGGCAGCCGGCCGGCGATACCGAAGTCGGTGATCTTTAACAGGAAGCTGCTTCCTTCAGGAATCAGGACAAGATTGGAAGGCTTGAGGTCGCGGTGGATAATGCCGGCCGCATGCACCGCGCTTAGTCCGTCAATGATTTGCTTTGCAAGAGGCAGAGCTTCATCAACGGTGAGACGGCCTTTGCTCTTTAGATAGTCGCCCAGAGTCTGACCCTGGAGCAGTTCCATGCTCAAGACCGAGATAGTTTCATTCTCAGTCTGGTGTCGCAGACTTTCGAAGATCCGGCAGACGTTGGGATGAGTTACTTTACGTGCCAGCTGAATCTCGCGCCGGAAGCGTGCGGTAAATGTCTCATTGGATGAGACCTCAAAGCGCAGAGTCTTGAGGGCGACGCCCTCTTCCAATTCCTGATCGAAGGCTTCGTATACCTCGCCCATGCCGCCTTTGCCGATCAAGCGAACGATCTTGAATCGATTGCAGAGGACATCATTGGGAGCAAAGCGCTGGGGTTCTTCCAGATCGTCCAGGAAGTTGGCGGAGAAGATCAGAGGCTGGTTAAGGAAATCGCCCGCCTGCTCGTGAGAGGTGAGGAGAGCCGAAACCTGCTTAGCCAAAGTGGGATCGTCCTGCCCCAGGCGGGAGAGTAACTCGGCACGTTCATGCGGAGGACGATCAAGAGCGGATTCAAACAGTTCTTTGACCCGTTCCCATTCCTCCGCAACTACTTTGTTATCTCTGCGTGCAGCCAAGCTCGAGCCACGCTCCAATCACGTTTAATCGTCCGAACCGAAATTCCCAACAGGTGGCTGATCTCCTCTTCTGTAAGCCCACCAAAGAATCTAAGCTCGACTATGCGGCACTGCCGCGGATCTATCCCTTCTAATTTCGAAAGAGCATCATCCAGTGAGATAAGATCTTCCGGGCTTTTGATCCCGGGGCCGGCAACTTCCATGCCGTCGAGTGGAATCGGCTGTTCTGCTCCTCCGCGTTTGTCAGCCCGCCGTTTCCGCGCATGATCAACCAGGATCTGACGCATCAAATGGGCGCCTATTCCAAGAAAGTGGGCTCGATTCTCCCAATTTTGTTCTGATTGTTCTACTAGCCGTAGGTAGGCCTCATGTACCAGAGCGGTGGGCTGCAAAGTATGGTCGGCACGCTCCCGCCGAAGAAAGCTGGCCGCGATGCGACGAAGTTCGTCGTATACCAGCGAAAACAGCTGCGCCTCCGCATCCTTCTTGCCGGAGCGCAGATCGTTGAGGAGGCTTGTAACCTCTCCAGTATGAGGGTTCATAGAACTTGACTTGATGCGGATTCTAACCCAATGTGCTGCAAATTAGGGGAAAAACAATAGATATCGTAGGAGGGAGACGGGGCATTTGGGTCCCGGCGGGCGCGCTTGAAGGTAGATTGTAGGTTTACAGCTAAGCAATTTCTTAGCGATCTTTTTTAGAATCGGACTCATGGGAGTTTGCCATTTTTTTTGCCAGATCCCTTTGCCAGCGTTCTGATCCGCTCTGTAGGTTGGCCAAAGCTGCCTGTTCTTCGGGGGTGAAGTCATCGGAGAAGTCTTCAGTGAAGGTCCGGAGCAGGGGGCCGCAATGGTCGCAGGTGGCGGCGTGCTGGGTGAGTTTGGTGGCGACGGCGTCAGAGGACAGGCCGGCCGCGAGTTGACGCAGGTCGTCGTCGCTGGGGCATTCCGGAGTGGAGGCCGTTCTCAATTGGGGATCCGCTGGCCCTGCGAGCATTGCGAAGTGGCTGCGATGGAAATCGAGCAGGCGTTTGCGGCAGGAAGGGCAGTCGGCGAGGTGAGCTTCAACGCGCTGATCGTCAAAGCGCAGATCGTCGACGCGCTGCGGCTCGTCACTCTGGCCCGATTCCGCTCCTGCATCGGAAGTTCTCTTCCCGTAGTTTTCAACTTGAGCATTGCTCAAATGCTCAGATTGTTCAGTCACTGGACCCACATCTCCATAATATGAACGTAATCGAGGCCTTCTATCCTTTCATCGCCCGGCGCGAAAGAGGGTACTGGCCTGCCCGCCTATGCTGTCGAGAACCCCGCTTTTTGGTCAAGAAACTTCGTGTTTTTCCGTGAACCCCGCTTTTGCCGAGAGCCCTGCTTTTGGTCGAGAAACTCGTGTTTTGCCGAGAAACCTCGTTTTTAAAGACGAAATCCCCTTTTTGAACCCTTTTTAGATACGTTCTTGTCGAACCCCAGAAAGTATATGCCGAATGAGCGGTTTAACCCCCGGAAACCTTCTTTCTGGGTGGAGGCGGGGGAGCTGTGAGACACGCCTTGACGAAACGGGTGAGCCGCAGCAGTGTGCTTTCAACTCCCTTTACGCTCAATTGGATAGCGGGAAGCTGAGCAATAGCCTTGGCCGTCAATCCCTGGCGATAGTAAAGCCAGAAGATGGCATGATCGCGAGCAAAATTCGGTTCGGACACCAGCTTCGCCAGGCATCGCTCGATTTGTCCCATCAAAATAGCCAATTCTGCGGGCTGACGTGCACTGGAACGGAACGGCGCAGCGGTCCTCACTTCTTCAATGTCTTCCTGCTCGCGACCGCTGCCGCGCTTCTGGCTGTGCGATCCGCGGAAATGGTCTTCGACGACACGGGAGGCCACAACTTTTAGAAATCCGAAGAACCCATGGTCGTCTTTAAAATTGAAATCCCGCAAGGGCTTGTAATTATTGGCGCAAAGTTTGAGATAGGTGTCTTGAACCAGATCGTCCACGAGAGCGGGACTTGGACCAACACGGCGACAGACACACCTATTGATTACACCTGCAATCAGAGGCTGAAACCGGCGTACAAATTCAGTCCAACCAGCTTCATCTTGCGAGTCGAGACAATACGACACCAACTCTTGCGTAGACAGCTTTCGAGGGTCCATCGGGAAGTGGCGCGTGAATTCTAACCTACTCAGCTTAAAGGGCAACACTTTTTTGCGATCAGACTGCATTTAGTTCTGATTTCGTGCAAATTTCAGGAGATTTCTAAGGTTCAGGGACCGGAGCGAACGGGTCGGCGGTTTTATGGGACATAGCTTTGGCTATGTGCCGGGGAAGCGTTGGCGCAGAGTCTGGGTGAGTGCCCGATTCGCCGGCTGGGAGACCAGCTCCAGAGGAGAGCTGGCGTATTTCCAGGCGAGCCAGAAAGTGGCGAGCAGAAGCAGGCCCGTTATAAGAAAGTTCTGCCAGGAGTTGAGCGCCCATTGGCCGTGCCAGGTGAGCTGTACGGAGTTAGAGAATGGTCTGAGATAAGGGATGGGCCATTGGTCGCCGTCGGGACCGCGAGCGCCGATGAGGTCGCACAACAGGTGCAGGTTGAAGCTGATGAAGACCAGGAGCGCGGTGAGTCCTGGGTGCGAAGGTGAGCGACGGCTCTGAGGCTGTGGCCCGCAAATGGCTGGGCCGAAAGCGAAATCAGAAGAAAGCCGGGCGCTGGCCAAAGAACCGGGAGTGGCCAATGGGCCTGCGATAAGGTAGGCCGCCAAAGTGCAGAACAGCGAAAAGGCCAAGGTGTGCAGCGTATGGTGATACTGCGAAAACCAGAGCAGGGGATGCGATGTATTGCGGGTGAGAAGTTCAGGGATGATGCCGATGCCATCGATATCAGGCACCACGGCCGCAGCCACTACCAGGGCTTTTTCGCGCCGGGTAAGCGTAGTGGGCTTGCCGGTCGGGGAAACCGAGGCGAGCAGCCATCCGGCGAAGAAATGAGTGATGGGACTCATAAAGAACGAACGATAAGAAGAACGAACAATAAGGACGAACGATTTTGCCGCAGATTATGCAGCAACAGTAACAGATTCAACGCGGCGAATCGATGGAGACCTGTGCGATGCGCTAGTATGGGTCGGCATGAAGATTTGGAAAAGATCGTGGATTTGTATGCTGTTGGCGCTGGTCGCGATGAGCGTTTCTTTCCACATCGCTTTGGCTCAGACCGCCAAAGAGCCTCTGGTTCAAACGGCCAGGGAGCCCCAGGTCAAGGCGGCTGCGGAGTTTCTTAAGCTTGACGCTTCAACCTTGCCTATCATCCAGAAAATTCAGATTGGCGGCGACGCGGACTGGCTGGGCATTGGATTTGGTTCTGTCTGGGTGACGGTGGCCAAGAACAATGAAGTGGTGCGCGTGGATCCAGTGCGCAACGTAGTGCAAGCCCGAATAAGCGTAGACAAGGAACCATGCTATGGGATTGGCATCGGCGTGGACCGCGTGTGGGTGCTGAACTGCCAGGGTAAGACGCTGACGCGGATCAATCCGAAGACCAACGTGGTAGATATGCGCCTGCCGGTAAAGATTGATGATGGCGGCGAAGGGTCGATTGCCGTGGATGAACGCTACGTATGGTTCGCCAGCAATGAGGACGGCCACTCCAGTACGCTGTCGCAGGTTGAGGTAAAGACTGGCCGCAAGCTGAAGGGCATTGCCGTGGGAAAAGATACCGGCGTGGTGAAGCTGGCTTTCGGATCGGTGTGGGCGATTAGCTCGGGAGACGGGAATGTTTACCGGGTGAACCCGGCCACAAGAAAGGTCACTGCAATGATCACGGTGGCGGAAGGCCCGCGTTTTACCACCGACGGCGCAGGGTCACTGTGGGTGTTGAGCCAGTCGGATGGCAGCGTCTCGCGTATCGATCCGGCGAGCAACAAGGTGGTGGCTGTGATCCCCGTCCATGTTCCAGGCAAAGGCGGTGAAATCTGTTTTGGCGGCGGATTTATCTGGGTGACGATGGACGGAAATCCGGTGACGCGCATTGATCCGGCCACGAACAAAGTGATCGATCAGTACGGCAATTATCCCAAGGCCGACGGCATCCGCTATGGCTTTGGTTCGGTCTGGGTGACTGATCACGGCAAAGGCGAACTGTGGAGGATTGATCCGGCGAAGATGCGCGGTCGGTGATGCTGCGCGGGGTGCCGATCAGTGAAACACCAGCCTGAAGATCGCGTAAATTAGCAACAAAACTAAAATCAGAAGCACGAGAGCTGCGAATGGTCGCAGAGATTTCAGAGGAATGTCTTTATCTAGAGGAATGTCTTTATCTTCTGTCTCGCGGTCAAGGATTGGAAGCCCGCGATTCTCTCTGATCCGATTCCTTGCCGAGTTGAGATCTATTCCGGCGGCTGCCAGCGCCTCAGGCACGTCTGATTTCTTTTCCCGCAGCAGGCCCAGCAACAGATGTTCTGTGCCAATCCGCGTGCTTGCTAGCCTCTCTGCTTCTTCCGCTGTATAGGCCAGAACGCGCTTTCCGGGGTTGGATAGGGGAAGGTCTGATGTGGAAGGTTTTGCAGAGGCATGAACTTCCAATTGCAGGCGAAAGTGCTCAGTGTGAACGGGCAAAGCGAAAAGCTGGTTCGCTTTGGAATCGGCATCGTGGGTCAGGCTGAGCAGTAAATGTGCCGGCTCGATATATGCAGAGCCTGATTGCTGAGCCTCCCATCTGGCGAAGAAGATGGCTCGTCTTGCGTCTTCTCTGTATCTCTCGAACATTATCAGAATTGTCCGCACAGCATTATAGTCACGTCAACGCTAATTTGCCTTGACGATGGTATTATTTCCTCATGTTTCGCTCTTTATTTGCTATAATAACTCAGCCTGCGGTTCGTCATCTTTAATTAGTGGACGGAATGCAGGATCTGGGCGATTGGAACAGCAACGAAGGTTGGGAAGTATCCGCGACGGGAAACCGTTGCGGTTTGTGTTTTTGGGGATTTTGCGACCCTCTGCCGATTCTTGGGTGGATTGGGTGACCTTG
>Ga0137403_10004305_pt1 | contig 16795 bp, 15 predicted proteins | sample CZOMad2_1_16fung_FD_122057 | JGI IMG/M metagenome (GOLD analysis project Ga0137403, IMG submission 122057) | Vadose zone soil fungal communities from Angelo Coast Range Reserve, California, USA - CZOMad2_1_16fungal (Hybrid Assembly) | ecosystem: Environmental > Terrestrial > Soil > Vadose zone...
CGCCGCGCGAGCGGGGCGAGTTTTACCGAGGATGAGGTCGGCAGCTTTTTCCGCGATCATGATGGTCGGCGCGTTTGTGTTTGACGAGGTGACCCGCGGCATCACTGATGCATCGCAAATCCTGATGCCTTCAAGGCCTCGGAGCCTGAGTTCCGGATCGACGACCGCCATGTCATCGGTCCCCATCGTGCAGGTGCCACAGGGGTGATGATCGGTCTTGCTGGTCCTGACGGCATAATCGGCGAGTTCAGCTTCGCCTGTTGTTGCCGGCCCCGGCATCCGCTCGGCCATGATAAAGGGCTCGAGGGCAGGCTGTCGCAGGATCTCTCGAGCCATCCTTAGCCCTTCGAGCGACATCGACCGGTCGTGAGGATCCTCCCAGTAGTTCGGGTCGATCAGCGGCATCACCAGGGGATCTGCGCCTTCGAGGCGAACGGTGCCGCGGGAGCGTGGCCTGAGGAATGCCGAATTCAGCGTGACGCCTGCGTTCTCGAGTTTCTCCACTCCGGCCTCGATCCCAGAACCGAGGCCGAGATGGAATTGGATGTCGGGCCAGCAAGCCGCCCTTGCCGCGTCGTCGGCGTACCAGAATCCGCCCGTCTCGAAGAGCGTTGACGCAACCGGGCCCCTCTTGAAAGCGAGATATTCCAGCCCCGCCCATAAGGTCCGATGGAGCTTGGCGTAGCCGTCATAGGTGAAGTCCCCCTTGCACTCGGCGATTGCGTAAAGGTCGAGATGGTCCTGAAGGTTTTCGCCGACCCCGGGAAGATCGTGCACGGGCTTGATGCCGACGGACTTCAGGTGATCCGCCGGCCCCACGCCGGACAACAGGAGAAGACGTGGCGAACCGATCGCGCCCGAGGTCACGATGATTTCCCGCTCGGCGCGGACGACCTCAAGAGGCCCGCGATCCCGCGCCATCTCGATGGCCACGGCGCGCCCCTTCTCCACGACGATACGCGTGATGTGTGCGCTCGTGACAATGGTGAGATTAGCCCGGCCACGCACGGGCTTCAGGTAAGCCGTGGCCGTGGAGCAGCGTCGCGCATCGCGCACCGTCACCTGATAATGCCCGACGCCCTCTTGGCGGGCGCCGTTGAAATCTGGGTTATAGGGAATTCCGTACTCCTGCCCCGCCCGCAGGAAGGCTTCACTGATCGGCAGCGGATTGATCGGAACCGATACACCGAGCGGCCCGCCGCGCGCGTGGTAGGCGTCGACGAAACGTTGGTTGTCTTCGGCACGTTTGAAATAAGGCAGAACCTCCCTGTAGCTCCAGCCCGTCGCGCCGCCTGCCGCCCAGGCGTCGTAATCCTGGGGGTTGCCGCGCGCATAGACTTGGGCGTTGATGCTGGAGCCGCCCCCGAGCACCTTCGCTTGGGTGTAGCGGAGCATGCGACCGCCGAGGTGGCGCTGGGGCACCGTCGAAAAACCCCAGGCTGCTATTCCCTTCGTCATTTTGGCGAAGCCGGCCGGCATATGGAACAGCGGATTGAGGTCGCGCCCTCCCGCCTCGACGAGGAGTACGCGGATGGTTGGATCTTCGCTCAGGTAATGGGCGAGAACGCATCCGGCTGATCCCGCCCCCGTGATGATGTAGTCGTAGGTCATGGGATTTACCCTCGTATCGTCGGCCATCAGAGTCGCGGAATGGAGCGCCCGGCAGCCGCGGCGGGCGAGGTCCTGCAGCAATACCTCGCTCTCTGCTTCCGGCATGAGATCGGTCACGGCGAGATCGAAGTCCCGCGCGGCGAGCGCTTCGGCGATGGCGCGGCCGATACCCCGGCCAGCGCCGGTGACGATGGCGACGGGGCGGCTCATCATGCGGCAAAGCCCTTCGCGACGATGTGATCGGCGACGCGCAGAGCTTGTGCCGCGATCGTCAAGGCCGGGTTGACCGCCGCAGACGAGGGCATAAAGCTCGCGTCAACCACAAACAGGTTGGGGTGGTCGTGGGCGCGGCAGTATGTGTCAAGCGCCGAAGTGTCAGGATCATCTCCGAAGCGTACCGTGCCGCATTGATGCGAGGGCGTGCGCCGATCGAAGGGGCGCGTCAGAATGATCGGATAGCCGGCCGCGCGAAACATCTCGCGCATCCGTGCGACGAGGCCGCGATGCGCGGTCATGTTGCTGCGCCGCCAGTCGAGTACGATGTCGCCGCCTTCAACCCTGACGCGGCTCTCGGGGTTCGGCAGGTCCTCACTCATCAGATACCAGTCGACGCTGTGGGCGGAGAGCCTGGCAAGCAGCCGCTCCGGCACGAGGCGAAGATTGGCTTTCAGGATCGGCGCCGTGATGCGGCCAAGTAACTGCACGTTACCGAGCGGAGGGCCGCCGCGCCCGTCATCGAAATAGAAATCATTGAGACCGAGCGTCTTCTGATAGACAGAATCGTTTCTCTGCCGCGGGTCGACGGCGAGCATCGCCGTGCAATTATGGTTCATGAAGTGGCGGCCGACGACACCGGAGCGGTTGGCGAGGCCTGTGGGACAATTCTCGTTCGCAGAGCGCAGCAGTAACGCGGCCGAATTGACCGCACCGGCGGACAACACGACCAGGCCTGCGCTTATCAGGCGGCGTTCGCCCTCGTACAGAACCTCGACGCCCGCGATCTGCCGTCCATCGGAGCTGGAAACAAGACGCTCGACAAGCGCTCCGGTGACGAGTGACACGTTCGGGCTCGCAAGCGCGATCGCGAGCGGGCCCGTCTCGGCATCAAACTTGCCGCAGCGCGTGTCGGGATAAGCATCCCATGGCGTGCGGCCTCGGGCCAGCCAGCGCTCGATGTCGACGGCCAGCGGCAGCGAGAAGGGCTTGAGCCCGATCGCCTTGAGCCGCTGGCGGGCGACGGCGATGGAAGGCTCGTCGGGAACGGATGGGTGTGGAAATGCGGTCGATCGCGGCGGCTCCGTAGGATCCTCGCCGCTCCGCCCATGCACATTGAACACGGTTTCGGCCCTCGCATACCAAGGCTCGAGTTCGCCGTAGGAAAAGGGCCAAGCCGGCGAGAGGCCGTCGGCATGCTCGAGCGCTTCGAAATCGCGCTCGCGATAGCGGATGAGCACGGCGCCGTAGAATTTGGAGTTGCCGCCGACGAAATAGTAATTGCCCGGGCTGAAGGGCACGCCGCGAGCATTGCGCCACGTCTCCTTCGGCCGCCAGACACCCTTGGCGAAGATGGCGCGCGTATCGCGAGCCGCCGCACAATCGGGCAATTGCTCGCCGCGCTCGAGGATGGTGACTGTAGCGCCGCTTTCGGCAAGCCCCGCGGCGAACGTGGCGCCGCCGATCCCCGAGCCGACGATCAAAACGTCCGTGTTGTGCGGGAGGCTGGTCATCCGAGGCGCTGCCCGCTTTCCGGATCGAACAAGACCGCCTTATCGAGGTTGAAGGCGAACGACAGGGTTTGCCCGGGCCGTACGTCGGCATCCGAGCGCATGCGGGCGACCACTTCCTTGTCGGCGAGATGAGTGACCACGAAAGTATCCGAACCCGCCGGCTCGACGAGCTCGACGGTGCAATCGACGAATTCGACCGCGCGCGCATGGCGGTCGGCGCTGTCGCGATCCGTGATCGCCTCCGGCCGCAGACCGAGAATGAGGCTGCGCCCCTCCTCCAGGTTGGTAGACGTGATCGTCGGCGGGATACCAAGCACGAGATCGCCTCCGCCATTCCGACGGCTGATGCTCAGACCCTTGCGCCCGTCCTGGTACACCACGGCCGCCCGCACCAAGTTCATGGAGGGTGAACCCATGAAATCGGCGACGAAAAGATTGGTGGGGCGATTGTAGATCTCGTTCGGCGTGCCGACCTGCTGCAGCTCACCGTCCTTGAGCACCGCGATCTTGGTGGCCAGGGTCATTGCCTCGATCTGGTCGTGGGTGACGTAGACTATGGTCCGACCGGTCTCCTGGTGCAGGCGCTTGATCTCGATCCGCATGTCGACCCGGAGTTTCGCATCAAGGTTCGACAAAGGCTCGTCGAAGAGAAACAGGCGCGGATTGCGCACCAGCACCCGGCCCATGGCGACGCGCTGCCGCTGCCCGCCGGAGAGCTGGCTCGGCTTGCGCTTGAGCACATGAGTGAGCTGCAGCGTCTCCGCCACCCTAGCGACGGCCTTCGCTCGTTCCAGCTTCGGCACACCGCGCATCTCAAGACCGAAGCCGATGTTTGCTTCGACTGTCATCGTTGGATAGAGCGCGTAAGACTGGAACACCATGGCAATGTCACGCTTCGATGGATGCAGGTCGTTGATGACATTGCCCGCCAGACGGATCTCGCCCTCGGTGATGGTCTCGAGCCCGGCGATGGTGCTCAGCAAGGTGGACTTGCCGCAGCCGGACGGCCCCACGAGGACGAGGAAGCCGCCCTCTTCCAGCTCGATATTGATGTTCTTGAGCACTTCGATGGTGCCATAGCGCTTTCTGAGCGCGATGACGTCGAGAAAGGCCATAGTCGTTACCCCTTGACAGCGCCGGCCATCAGGCCGCGCACGAAATAGCGTCCGGCAACGAGGTACACGAACAGCGTCGGCAACGCGGCGAAGATCGCTGCCGCCATGTTGACGTTGTATTCCTTCACGCCGGTCGAGGAATTAACGAGGTTGTTGAGCGCCACCGTCATCGGCGCCGCCTCGCCCGCGGCGAAAGATGAGCCGAACAGGAAGTCGTTCCAGATGTTGGTAAACTGATAGATCACCGTCACCACGATGATCGGCAGCGAGCTCGGCAGCAGGATGCGGAAGAAGATCTGAAAGAAACCTGCCCCGTCGAGCATCGCCGCGCGGACGAGCTCGTCGGGAAAGGCGACATAGAAGTTGCGGAAGAACAGCGTCGTGAAGCCGATGCCGTAAACCACATGCACAAGCACCAGACCGGTCGTCGTGTTGGCAAGCCCCAACGAACCGAGCAAACGCGCGGTCGGCACCAGCACCACCTGAAACGGAATGAAGCAGCCGAACAGCATCAGGCCGAAGATCCATCGGTGGCCCGTAAAGCGCCATTTGGTCAGGACATAACCGTTGAAGGCGCCGAGCATGGCCGAGATCACTACGGCTGGCACCACCATACGGATGGAGTTGACGAAATAGCCCTTTACGCCGTTGCAGCTCAGACCAGAGCAGGCGCTGGACCAGGCCTTCTCCCAAGCGTCGAAAGTCGGTGCGACCGGCAGCGAAAGCATGGTGCCGGAGTGAATTTCATCGAGGCTCTTCAGCGAGGTGACGATCATCACGAACAACGGCAGCAGATAGAACAAGGCGAACAGGCCGAGCGAGCCGTAGATGAGCAGCCGCGAGAGTCCGCGCGGATGAGTGGCTGAAGCCTGCGCGCTCATGTCTTCTTCTCCCGAAGCTCGGAGTAGAGATAGGGCACGATTAGCGCCGAGATGGTCATCAGCATGATGACCGCACTGGCGGCGCCTACTCCCATCTGGTTGCGACTGAAGGTGTAGGAATACATGAAGGTCGAGGGCATCTCGGTGGCGTTGCCCGGCCCACCGCCGGTGAGCGCGATGACCAGGTCGTAGGATTTGATCGCCATGTGAGCGAGCACGATGAGTGCCGACAGGAACACGGGCCTAAGCTGCGGAATGATGACCCGCCAGTAGATCTTCGGCGTCGACGCGCCGTCGATCTGCGCCGCTTTGATGATCTCGTTGTCGATGCCACGCAGCCCAGCCAGGAACATCGCCATGACGAAGCCGGACGTCTGCCACACACCGGCGATAACGATAGTGTAGATCGCCATCCTGGGATCGATCAGCCAAGCGAAAGTGAAACTCTGCCATCCCCAGGCATGCATGACCCGGTCGAGCCCGAGGCCTGGATTGAGGAACCACTGCCAGGCGGTGCCGGTGACGATGAAAGAAACGGCCATCGGATAGAGATAGATGGCGCGCAACAGACCCTCGGCGCGGATCCGCTGATCGAGCAGGATCGCGATCAGGAGGCCGAGAATCAGCGAAAATGTGATGTAGAGCGTGCCGTAGATGGCGAGATTGGTCAGCGCGACATACCAGTTGGGGATGCTCCACAGCCGATAGTACTGTTCGAGGCCGACGAAGTCGTAGTTCGGCACAAGCCGCGACTTCGAGAAGGACAGGTAGACAGTCCAAAGGATGAAGCCGTAGACGAAAACCAGTGTCAGTGCGAAGGACGGCGCCAGCACGATCTTCGGCAGATTGGCCTCCAGCCAGCCGATTCCGCCTTCGGCGCGCGGTGTCCGCGACGTCGTCAGTGTCGTTACAGTCATGGCGCGTCCTCCCTGAACTCGACCGAGTCGGGATGCCACCTAAGTGCCGAACTTCGAATCGCCGGCACTAGTGGCGGCACCCCGCTTCGGAGGCCCTTATTGGGCGTTCTTCACAGCCGCGACCAAAGCCTTGGCGGCGGCAGCCGGCTCGAGCTGTCCGTTCAACTCACGCGTGATCACGTCGTACATCGCAAGTTTGATGTTCGCGCGGCTGGCGTGACCGTGAGCAAACGAACCGATCAACGTCCCTTTGGTGCTGGCCTCTTTGAGGTCCGCGATCGCCTTCTTGCCGCACGAGTCGAATGCGGTGTCCGGAACGTCGATGCGCGCCGGAGCCGAGCCCTTGATCACGTTGAACGACGATTGAAACGACGGATCCTCGACGTCGGCGACAAGCTTGAACTGCGCCTCCTGCTGCTCCTTGCCGACTTTGAAGGCGGCAAACTGGTCGGCGTTGAAGGTCACGACACCTTGCGTGCCCGGGAAGCGAATGCAGACGAAGTCCTCGCCGGGTTTCTTGCCGGCGGCGGCGAACTCGCCCTTGGCCCAGTCACCCATGATCTGCGCGCCGGCTTCGCCTTTGATCACCATCGCGGTCGCGAGGTTCCAGTCGCGGCCGGCGCGATTACTGTCAAAGTAGCTCCTGAGTTTCGACATGCGCTCGAACACCTTGGTCATGGTATCCGAGCCGAGCGCGGTCGCGTCGAGATCGATCAGCGCTTTCTTGTAGAAGTCGATACCGCCAGTCGTGATCACCACGGAGTCGAAGACTGTCGCATCCTGCCAAGGCGCGCCGCCCTGCGCGAGCGCTGTGACACCGGCCGCCTTGAACTTGTCGAGGAGCACGATGAACTCGTCCCAATTCTCCGGGGCCTTGCCGCCAGCCTTGTCGTAGAGCGCCTTGTTGAGCCACACCCAGTTGGTGGAATGGACATTGACGGGAGCGGCAATCCACTTGCCTTTATATTTGGAGAAGGCTTGCAAGGCAGGTGGCACGACCTTGTCCCAACCGTTCTTCTCCGCCACTGCGCTGATATCGGCCAGCGCCCCCTCCTCGGCCCAGTCGGTGACGTCGTAGCCGAGCAGCTGAACGGCGGCGGGTGGATTGCCGGCGGCCACGCGGGCCTTCAGTGCCGTCATAGCCTGGGTGCCACCACCGCCGGCAACCGGCATGTCCTTCCAGGTTACGCCCTGCTTCTGCAGCGTTTCCTTGAGGATGTTGAGAGCCTTGGCCTCGCCGCCCGAAGTCCACCAATGCAGCACTTCGACGGATTCATCGGCGCGGGCCGTCCCGATCGACAGGGCGCCCGCCACCATGACGGCCGTCATCAGTTCGCGAAAACACTTCATCGTTTCCTCCTTCTCTCTCTTCTTCTGGGACTACGCTCGCTTCGTTCACGCAGCTCCGCTCTGGCGGATTGGTAACCACCGGGCCGTCTGCGGACCGGTGTGAAAGTGCAGAGTTTTTTCTTCCGTGTAGTCGGCGACGGCATTGCGCCCGAGCTCGCGACCGAGACCGGACGGCTTGGTGCCGCCGAACGGCAATTCGGCCGCGCCGTCCATGAAGGTGTTTACCCAAACCGTCCCGGCGCGGACGTCACGGGAAACCGTGAGGCACGTATCGAAATCGCGGCTCCAGACCGAGGCCGAGAGGCCATAGGCGGTGTCGTTGGCAATCGCGATGGCTTCCGCCATTGTGCGGAAAGTAGATTCATGGAGGATAACGCGGCTGCCGGCATTGCAGCATTCGCCGGCATTGAAATAAGCGCCGAATACCACCGCATCCAGCGCAGCATCGAGATCGGCGTCAGGGAATATGATCTGCGGGTTTTTGCCACCGAGCTCCATCGAGACCTTCTTCAAACTCGCGGAGGCGGCCGCCATCGCCGCTTTGCCGACACGAGTCGAGCCGGTGAAGGAGACCATGTCAACCCGCGGATCGGCCGAAAGCGGCGCGCCGACGTCGGGTCCCTCACCGACGAGAATATTGACCACACCCCGCGGCAGGCCGACTTCAAGAAGGAGCCGGCCGAGATCGAGATACGGTGTGGAGGCGGAGGTCAGCTCGCTGGGCTTGACCACGGCGGTGCAGCCGGCAGCAAGCGCGAATGGCAGCTTCTGGCTGACGATGAGGAAACGGAAGTTCCGCGGCGTAATGATTGAGACGACGCCGATCGGCTCCCGGACCACAACGCCGAGCTTGCTGGGCGTCCTGTAGCTCTCGCCGTGGAGATCCCGGGCAAGCGCGGCTGCATAGCGCCAGATATCGGCCGCGCCCGCGATCTCGGCACCGGCCTGAGTGATCGGCTTGACACTTTCGAGCACGTCGAGGGTTGCGAGCAGCTCGGCGTCGCGTTCGATGAGTGAAGCGATATTGAACAAGAGCGCGATCGGAATATTCATAGAAGCACTCAGCGGTTGGAGAACGTCGGCGCGCGCTTCTCGCGGAAGCTTGCTACGCCCTGCTTGAGGTCGTCGGTGTAAGATGTCAGCGCTCCGGCCATCGCTTCCATCGCCGCGGCCGCTTCCTCGCCTTCGGCCACATTGATCAACTGCTTCGCAACCGCGACCGCGACAGGACCGCGCACCGCAATCGCTGCGGCGACGTCTTCGGCGCGCGCCAAACCCCGGCCCTGTTGCACCACCTCGTCGACCAAGCCGAGCCGCTCCGCTTCTTCGGCCTCGACGATCGCTCCTGACAACGCCAGCCGCCGCACCACCTGCGCGCCGAAGCGACGCACCAGCCGCTGCGTGCCGGACCAGCCCGGCACCATGCCGAGGCTGGTCTCGGGTAGACCAAGCCTGGCTTGCGTCTCGGCGATGCGGATATCAGCCGTCGCCGCAAGTTCCAGCCCACCGCCAAGCGCGTGGCCGTTCAGCACCGCGATCAACGGCACGCGCAGCCGCGCGAGCCGATCGAAGGCACGATGTCCCGCCGGCACCCAGCGGCGCCACATGTCCAGGGGCTCGAGGCCGCCCCAGGCGGCGATATCGCCGCCGGCGCAGAAGGCCTTGCCCTCGGCGGCGAGGATCGCCACGCGAACGTCGCGATCGGCTTCGATCGCATCGGCAGCTGCCGTAAGCGCCGCGATCATGCCGCCATCAAGAACATTGAGCTTGGCGGGCCGCGCAAGTGTAATGCGGGCGACGCCCGCTTTCATGGAAATACGGACTGCGTCGCTCATGTGTTTGTCCCCTCAAGAACGAGCCCGATCGGCTCGGGCCGGAACAGCGCCGGATCCATCACGCGCGGAGGACGCGGGACGAGCAGTGGAAAATTCGCTTGAGCGAGCACGTCGCGATCGAGGTCGACACCGGGCGCGATTTCTGTCACGACAATGCCGTCACGCGCAAGTTCCATCACGCAGCGCTCGGTGATGTAGGTGATCTCCTGTCCCTGCGCGACCGCGCGCGGTCCGGAGAAGGAGACCTGCTCAACAGCCTCCACCAGTTTTCTGACCTTGCCCTCTTTGCGGATGACAAGCTGCCCATCGTGGATGTCCAGTTTGGCACCGGCGGTGAAGAAACCGGAAAACACGATCTTGCGCGCACGTGCGGTGATGTCGACGAAGCCTCCGGCCCCGGCCGTCACATGAGGCCGAACGCCGAGCTTCGAGACGTTGACCGAACCATGCCGGTCGATCTCGAGGAACGACAGCAGCGAAGCGTGGAAGCCGCCGCCCTGAAAATACGTAAACTGATACGGTGAGGGCATGATGGCTTCCGCATTGGCGGCGCAGCCGAATTGGAAATCGAGCAGCGGGACGCCGCCGATAGCCCCCTGTTCGATCACCCATGTCACGTCGCGGTCTCGGCCCTCTTCGAGAAGTATGCGTGGCACGTTCGCCGAGATGCCGAAGCCGATATTAATCGCGTCGCCATACCGTAGCTCTTGCGCCACCCGTCGGGCGATGACTTTCTGAATGCCGAACTCGGGCACGGAAAACGACGATAGCGGTCGGAAGATTTCGCCGGAGATGGCCGGGTCGTAGGTTGTCTGCGTCGTCTGCATCTGGTCAGGCGCCACGACGATGACATCGACCAGCACGCCCGGCACCATCACCTGCTGCGGCTTCAGGGTGCCGCTCTTGGCCAGTCGTTTCACCTGGGCGATGACGAGGCCACCATTGTTCCGCACAGCGAGCGCCTGGTCGAGCGGGCCGAGATAACCGCCCTCGTGCTCGTAGGAAAGATTGCCGCGCTCGTCCGCGGTCGTCGCGCGAATGATAGCACAGTCGGGAACGATGGTGGGGAAGAACAGCCAGGTGTCGTCGGCGAAGGCAATGCGCGAAACGATGGGTTCCGCTGCGGCGCGCCCGTTCATCGCGCAGCCCTCGCGCTCGGGATCGACGAAGGTGTCGAGTCCAATCTTGGTGATGACACCGGGTCGCCTGGCTGCGGCCTCTCGGTGCATGTCGAAGAGAATGCCGGAGGGGATGTTGTAGGCCGGAATGGCATTGCCGGTGATCATCCGCCAGACGGCAGGAGGCTCGGCCGAAGACGGCCCGGACGGATAGGAGCCGGCGAGCACCTTGGCAAGAAGTCCCTCCTTTGCGATGTGGTCGATGCCCTTGATACCGTACATGTCGCCAGCAGCGATCGGATGGAGCGTCGTCAGCCGGCGTGGATGACCGGTTTCATCGAAACGGCGGCCGACCGCCGCGAGCACGGCGTCCGGACAGCCGAGCCCCGACGACGATGACACGGTCACTGTCGCGCCGTCCGGAATGAGACCCGCGGCCTGGTCGGCGGTGAGAACACTTGGAAAGGCCATAATCGACGGAGCTCCGTTCTGTTCAAAGCCCGGGAACAACAGTCACGACGCGTCCGGTCGCAGTCGATTCGAGAGCTGCAAGCGCGACGGCCATCGCGCGCACCCCGTCCTCGCCGGTGGCGGCCGGGGTGCCGTCGCCTCGGATTGCGATGTGAAAGGCCTTGACGGCTCGGGCATAGAGATTCTCGTGGTCGAGCGGCAGGGGCTCCTCGCCGGCAGCGGTGCGCAACAAGACCTCGCCGACTGGGCGCTGCGTCATGCAGTTGGTGGCGATCAGCGACCCGTCGCTGCCGTGGACCTCGAAGCCGGTCGTTGCAAATTTCGTGGTGAAGGCATCGTGGAACTGGGCGATCAGGCCCGAGCGAAAACGGACGACACCCATCACGCCATCCTCGATGCCACCGGCTGCCATGCCGCTGGATTGGGAGAAAGCGGTCACTGCGATCGGCTCTTCGTCGAGAACGAAGCGCAGCGTGTCAGCATCATGCACGGTGATATCCATGATGACACCGGCCCCGGCGCCGGGCGTCGTGATACGCCAGCCCTGCAGATGGGGAGGCAGGTAGACGGCGTGAAATACGCGCGCGAAGAGCGGGCGGCCGATCCAGCCCTGCTTGATCGCGGCACGGAGCACTCGGTGGGTCGCAGCGTTACGCAAGTGGTGGTTCGTTCCCATCACGATCCCGGCCGCTTTGCAGGCATCGACCATGCGCCTTGCGTCAGCGAGATTCAGCGCGAGCGGCTTTTCGCAAAGGACGTGCTTGCCAGCCGCGGCTGCAGCGAGCGTCTGCGAGCAATGGAGCTCGTTGGTGGTCGAGATATACACGGCGTCGATACCGCTCCCAAGGAGCGCATCGAGGCTCGTCACCGCTGTCGCGATGCGGTTCTCAGCAGCAAAACGGGCCGCGCGTTCCGGGTCGTTGCTCATGACGGCCACGACTTCGCCGCCGGCCGCGCGGATTGCGTCGATCATCCATTCCCGTGCGATCGTGCTCGCACCGATCAATCCCCAGCGCACATGGTTCATGATGCGATCCTCCGTCCGAGTCTTGCGCCGCAGCTCTCGCGCACGACGAGCCTGGCTTCGCCAGTGTACGTGTCAAGGCGCCGCTCGCCTCCATTGATCTGCCGGAGCAGTATCTGCGCGGCCCGCTCGCCGAGGCCTCCGGTATCGACCGAAACGGTGGTCAGGGCCGGTGAGACGTGACGCGCCTCGGTCGTGTCATCGAAGCCAACGATCGCGATGTCGCGTCCAGCGGCAAGCCCGTGCCGTGCGATGGCGAGCATCGCGCCGATGGCCACGACGTCATTGAAGCAAACCACCGCAGTCGGCCGCCTGTCGACGGAGAGCAATCGGCTCATGGCGTTGAAGCCCCCGTCCTTGGTCGGCATGCTTTCGACGATCAGAGATGGCTGGACGTCGAGGCCGGCCTGATTCATGGCGCGCGTGAAACCTGCAAAGCGGTCCTGAAAGACGACCATATCACCAATGCCGCCGACGAAGGCGATGTCGCGGTGACCAAGGCCAAGCAGATGTTCGGTGGCCCGCGCGGCCCCGCCTACATTGTCGGAAACGACAAGCGAGGCGCGGACGCCAATGATCCGCCGGATCGCGAGGACGATAGGCAGACGAGAACCGAGCCGCTCGATCTCCGCGGCGTCGGTGTCGAGCGCCGGAGAGAGGATGAGGCCGGCCGCCCCGTGCTCGCGCATCGAACGTACGACTTCGGCCTGGCGCACTACGCTTTCGGCCGTGTTCGCGATGAAGGGAATGAACCCCGAATTCTGCAGGGCACGCTCAATGCCGATAGCGAGCTCGGCAAAGAAAGGATTAGAGAGATCGTTGATCACCATGCCGACGATGTCGGATCGCGCCCGTCGCAGACTGGCTGCGCCACGGTTGTAAACATAGCCGAGCGCATCCATGGCCTTGGTCACGCGTTGACGGGTCTCGTCCTTGACGAGCGGACTCATCTTGAGGACCAGCGACACGGTCGATTTCGACACCCCGGCCTCCTGGGCGATATCGACAATCGTCACCGCCCGCGCTGCGCTCTTCGCGCCCGCCATCCTCGATCTCTCTATTCTTTTATTGGAACGTTCCAATACTACTAGTGCTGTCCCTTTGCAAGCGCCGTTTTCTTGTTCTATCTTGTTGGAACGTTCCAAATTACGTTGCGGAAGGGGCGAAATATGGTGCCGCCGCCATTCTTGCCGCGGAATGATGGAGCAATTGAAAGCTACGATTTCGGCCCCGTTTCGCCCTACGGGACGAGCCATGTCGGCGGCTTCCCGCGGATAGTGTATGCGGCAGCCCATGTGGTCGCGGACCCCCTCACTTCACATGATCCGTGGTCCGACTCCACCATCGACTGGGAAACAGCTCTCGCTTTTCGCCATCATCTGTGGCGACTTGGCCTCAAGATCGCCGAAGCCACGGACACCTCGCAGCGCGGAATGGGCCTCGACTGGTCTATGGCGAAGGAACTAATCCGCCGCTCGCATGGCGGAATCAAAATCCGTTGCCAGCGTGTCGCGCATCGGGTTTGCAGCACCGCGATGATTGAGGTCTGCGACCGCCGCAAAGGCCAAGGTAGGTTTTTGATGAGCAACTTGCCTTGTGTGCTTGCTGTATTTTCAATTAGACAATTTCCCCACATTGGGGAAAGACGGCTTGCGCGCGCCTGCGGCAGGTTGCAGAACAGTCCGGCAGGCAAGATGAAATTCCTCGCGCTGGCATTGCTGATTACTGCGATCACGACGCCATGCGCGGACCTCTCGCTGCCCGACGGGTCCCACGACCGCCACGCCCTTCGCGATAGAAGTGGAGACTTCTGAAGGTCCCGCAATTCTAAGCCTATCGCCAGCTGCCGTTGCCGTATTGGCGGAAGAACTTCAGGGATACTTGAAAACTCACTAGTTCAAAGATATGCGATCGGCAGTGGCTCCGATCCGTTCCAAGCCCAACCTATGGGGCGATTCGACTCGCAGATCGGGGTGCGCTTCAATAGCGCATGCCCGCCCTCAGCCGCCGCTGCGACGTCTGTAGGTTGCGATAGCTAAAGCTCAAAAGAATTCACCTGGGGAGGTTACTAGTTATTGGGCAGGGCGGTACGAAGACTTCACGAGAGGAAACATGATCATGCGCACGATGCTAGCCATTTTGGCCTTGTTAGCAGCCGGGACGGCCGCTGTCGCCGGCTCCGCCTCTCCCGTCTCATATGATTACCCTTGGTGCGTCATGGGTGGGGAGCTCGGCTATTCCGGCGACTGCTCCTATCAGACCCGAGCCCAATGCCTGGCGTCGGCATCCGGGCGATGGAATCTGGCTTGCGATGTCAACCGGCGCCTCCTGTTCGAGCAGCAGCAGGCCGTGGAGCCGCAGGGTGTGCAGCAGCGTCGGGGGCGCCGCCGGGATTACTGAAACCGCCTATGGCGCGCGGTTCCGACAAAGAGGATGTCGCAAGTGCGGCATCAATGCGCGCTCTGCGTGGACTGCGGCCGGAATGAGCGCCCGAAGACGATTCCCCAAGCGAGGAGGAGCTAGTCAAGCTGAGACCATAGCTTGCGCGCCGCCAGTCGGAGTCGGCTCAGGTTTCTTTTTGTCGGACGTCATGCTGCAGCCCGGTCTTTCTTGTCCGCGCCGCGCCGAATGAATCGCTGCCGCGCGGGAAATACAGGGGAGGACGGTGCGCGAGGCCGACCGATTTCAGTCAGCTCTGCGGCGGCTACGTCGACGTGTTCGATCTGGCGTGGGACCCAAGACCACGAAGGCCCGTTGCCGCACCCGGCGCAAGATCAAATGCAATAGCGTCACAGGATCATCAGTGCGCGTCCGTGACGCGTGCGATCTTGGCCGGCGCAATGGATCGCATGCCGGATGGGCAGGAGCTTCTCGTGATCAAGCACCGCGCCGAGATCGCGCATGTCGAACCAGCCTGCAAGGAAGTGAAATTGAACCCCTTGGCCGAATTCGAATTTCGCAGTCGCCTGCTTTGAATCAACGGCTCACTGTCGAATGCGGACATAAAGTTCACTATTTCGTATTTGGGCGGAACAAATTTCCGGCTTGCGGTTTTCTTGTTGAGTTCCACGCGAAGGAACTAGCAATGGACAGAGCGTTGCCGGGTTCAATCGGCAGAATGCCTTCGTTTGGCGCTTTATTTTGGTGAAAGGAAAGCCCATGAAAAAGGCAGCAGTTGTTTTGTCCGCCGCAGCCGTAATCGCCATGACTACAGTCTCCATATCGACACCGGTTGAAGCGCGTGGAGGTCGGGGCTGGGGTCCGGGTATCGCAGGTGGACTAATTGCCGGTGCCCTTATCGGCGGTCTCGCTTCTAGCGCATATGGATACGGCCCGGGATATGGGTATTACGGACCCGGCTATGGCTACTACGGCGGAGACGCCCCCGTTTACTACGGCGGAGACGCCCCCGTTTACTACGGTGGATACGGACCTACTTACTACGGTGGATACGGACATCCCTATTACGGTGGATACGGATACAATCGTTTTAAGAACTGGGGTGGGTAACACGCCTTAAGTAACCCCGGATTGTGCGTCAAGAACGTCAAGGCTGGCCACTGGATCAAGCCGCCGATGATTGAGATCGGAACGCGGAGATAATCCAGGCGAACATCAGTCCGACACCACTGCGACCTTCGAGGAGGCCCGCGCCGATTTCGAGCACGCGTGGCAGGTGTTTTATCGAACCGCAACGAGGCCGATTTTCGGTAGTGTCTCAGTTTGAATTTCCGCTCCCGACCCAGACTATCCTACAGCCGCATGGGCGAAGTATCCTTGCCTTGCAGGGACAGGTAGGAGCACGCGATGCCCAGTGACACAGAACTTCTTGAGCACCTTTACGACCGTTTCAATGCCCGCGACATGGAAGCGGTGCTGGCGACTATGCACCTAGACGTCATGTGGGCCAACGGCATGGAGGGCGGGCATGTTCACGGACACGACGGTGTCCGCAATTACTGGACGCGGCAATGGGCGATAATCGACCCGCATGTGGAGCCGGCCGACTTCTCAGCCGGGGCGGATGGAGCGACCAATGTCGAGGTGCACCAGACCGTGCGCGATCTCAAGGGTAACGTGATGTCGGACAAGATGGTCGGCCATATTTTCCGAATAGAGGACGGCCTGATCAGGCGCTTCGATATCCGATCGTATCGTATCGCGTAACTTCAGACTGAGACACTATCCGATTTTCAGGCGCGGCGCGATGAAAGAGATTGGACCAAACGGAAATACGCGCTGTGGGATGCTGGCAAGCGCCTGGAGCCGCAAAGCGATGGACCCGGCAAGCCGTGCAGCCGCTTCATGAGAAGTGTCCTTGCGGCGAGGTATTCGACATGCACGGGCCGGAGGCGGTGCTGATGGATGTGCCTCACATCACGGCGACCGAAACCATACGTCGACGCGTTCAAGAGCGAGCCAACCGGCCATTGGGGCACGGCCCCGCGTTGGGCGTTGGGGAAATACGAGATGACGGGGCCGTGCAGGCCACCGGATTGGAGGGAACGGCGACCCGAACAATCAACCGGGATTTTTCGCGCTCGTTCCTGCGACATTTTAACAACGCCAGCGTTGCATCTTCCCAGCCCCACCTATGGGATGATTGCCTGCCGGCGTCGGGTGCGCTTTGATGGGGTATGGCATCCCGTTTCGTGGGGCTTTCAGCGCGTATATCTCGAAGGAGGCTCTGATGCGCATTCCGGCTTTGGCGATTTTGACGATTGCGACGGTTTTGACGGCGGCACC
>Ga0137403_10004306_pt1 | contig 16792 bp, 14 predicted proteins | sample CZOMad2_1_16fung_FD_122057 | JGI IMG/M metagenome (GOLD analysis project Ga0137403, IMG submission 122057) | Vadose zone soil fungal communities from Angelo Coast Range Reserve, California, USA - CZOMad2_1_16fungal (Hybrid Assembly) | ecosystem: Environmental > Terrestrial > Soil > Vadose zone...
GGTTCGCACCAAAGTCGACCTCATCAACGCCGGACAAACTCCCATTATCGAAGCGGAGATCGGCGAAATCATTGCCGAGGCGGCGGAATCAGGCCGGCTCCGCGCGACGGATGACACCCTCCGCGCCATTTGTGAAACGGATCTTTCGTTCGTTTGCGTCGGCACGCCCAGTCAGATTAACGGCAACCTTGACCTCACCCATATCCGGCGCGTCTGCGAACAGATCGGCCAGGCGCTCAAGACGAAATCAGCGCGTCATACGGTCGTAATACGCAGCACAATCTTGCCGGGCACAATGCGCCGCGTGGTCATTCCTGTGCTCGAGGAATACTCGGAGAAAAGGGCAGGCGTCGATTTCGGCGTGTGCAGTAACCCGGAATTCCTTCGTGAAGGCTCGGCGGTGAAGGACTTTAATTCTCCGCCGAAAACGGTGATCGGCGAACTGGACAAGGGCAGCGGCGATTTGGTCGCCTCTCTTTATAAAACGTTGGATTCGCCGCTCATTCGGACCGAAATCGAAATCGCAGAAATGATCAAGTACATCGATAACTGCTGGCACGCGCTCAAGATCGGCTTTGCCAACGAAATCGGCAACCTTTGTAAAGCGTTATCCATTGATGCATATGAGGCCATGGAGATTTTCTGCTCAGACAAGAAACTCAACATCTCTACGGCCTACCTCATGCCCGGCTTCGCTTTTGGTGGTTCATGTTTGCCCAAGGATCTCCGGGCTCTGTCGTATGCCGCAAAGCAGCACGACTTGGACCTGCCAATCCTGAGCTCGATCCTGCCGAGTAATGAATTGCAGGTCAGTCGAGGTCTGCGGCTGATCACCGAAAAAGGGCACAGGCAGGTCGGCATCCTGGGTTTCAGCTTCAAGGCCGGAACCGACGATTTACGGGAAAGCCCCATGATCGAAATCATCGAGCGCCTTTCCGGCAAGGGTTACGATTTGCGGATTTACGACAGGAACGTGCGGGTAGCGCGGCTTGTGGGCGCCAACCGGGATTTCATCCTGAACCACATCCCACACATTTCCAGGTTGATGGTTGACGGCATCGACGCAGTTCTAGATCATGCTCAAACGATCGTGATCGGCAATAATGATCCTGAATTCCGGAACGTAACAGATCGTCTGCGCGACGGCCAGTGCGTGGTCGATTTTGTTGGCGCAATTAGTCAAAGGAGCCAAAATGGCAAGTACGATGGTATCTGCTGGTAAGAGAACTAGCGCCGAAGGCGTTGGTAGAATTTCGAAGGACCAGATTTCTGAATCTATTGGTCGGCTCTCCGACTGGCTGGAGAAGAATGACTACCGCGGCTATGATACTTTTGACGGCTTAAGTGCGAAGTATCTTCGCTCACTGACCTTCGAAACAAAGCTTCTGCGAACGGTGCTCCAACAAGGGGTCCGCCGGTTTCCCATCAACCTGCGACCAGTTTTGGGGATTCCTAAGGATCGTTCCACTAAGGGGATGGGCTATCTGGTCAAAGGGTTCATCCGCCTGCAACAGGCCACGGGCGATAAGTCCTGGGGGGATAGGGCGGAGTCTGCATTGCAGTGGCTGGTTGAGAACCAATCCAAAGGGTACTCGGGAGCATGCTGGGGCAATCATTTCGATTATCAATCTAGGAGTTTTTATCTTCCAAAGGGTGTACCAACCATCGTGTGGACCTCACTCATAGGTCACGCATTTCTAGACGCTTTTGAACACTTCCAGAAAGACCGCTATCTACAGGTTGCCGTCAGCGCTTGCGAACATATTTTGCACGATTTGGACACCTTTAAAGAAGGAGACTCTCTTTGCATCAGCTACATTCCGACTGCCAACAAACCTTGCCACAACTCCAACACGCTCGGCGCTAGCTTGTTAGCCCGCACCTATTCTCACACGCGGAAAGAGTCCTACCGAGTTTTGGCCCAGAAAGCTATTCAGTATGCGGCCGGGCATCAGAGAGCTGATTCATCCTGGTATTACGCCGAAGCAGCCAATATGCACTGGGTCGACAATTTTCATACCGCGTATGTGCTGGACTCTTTTAAGTATTACATCCAGGCAACGGGCGATGGTCGCTTCGAAAACAATCTAACTCGAGGGTACGAATACTGGAAGAATACTTTTTTTCTGCCGGATGGCACTCCCAGATATTATGACTATAAGACTTTGCCGATCGATATTCAGTGTTCCTCTCAGGCCATCGACACACTTGTTTTCTTCAATGATCGAGACCCCGGCAATTTGTCGCTGGCCCTGAAAATCGCCAAGTGGACCATCGACAACATGCAGGATCGTACTGGTTATTTCTATTATCGCCGCTATGCGCCGTGGTTGGTGAACAAAACCCCTACATTACATTGGGGGCAGGCAACCATGCTTTGCGCGCTCGCCGGGCTCTACAAATTGTTGTAAGAAAGTGAGATCCCATTTGTGAAACGAAAAGTCCTCATCATCGTGGAAAACCAGTCTGTCCCCCCGGACCCGCGTGTCTGGAAGGAGGCCCTCTCGCTTCATGGTAACGGGTATGAGGTGACCATCCTGTGTCCTCGGGGCGAAGGTAGCGCCCAAGGATATCAAGTGATCGATGGAATTCGTATCTACCGACATCCGATGCCCAAAGAAGGAAGCACTGTTAACGGGTATCTGTGGGAGTACAGCTGGGCGCTATTTTGGGAGTTTTTGTTTACGTGTTGGATTTATGTACGGCATGGATTTCATGTCGTCCAGGGCTGCAATCCCCCCGACGATATTTTCTTGGTTGCTCTGCCGTTCAAACTCCTGGGAGTCAAGTATATTTTCGACCATCACGATGCTGACCCCGAACTGTACCTTTCGAAGTACGACAAGAGAGGATTCCTCTACAAGGTTCTGCTTTGGTTCGAAAAGCAGAGCTATCGCTTCAGCGACGTGGTCATGGCCACCAACTTCAGCTACAAAGACCTGGCTATAACCAGAGGGGGTCTCGCTTCGGATGATGTGTTCGTTGTCCGCAATGGACCCGATTTGGAGAAATTGAAGGCTGTTCCCCCAAATCCTGCCCTGAAGCACGGCAAACCCTACCTAGTCGGTTATGTGGGATACATGAATGTCCAAGACGGCTTGGATATCCTTCTGGATGTGGCGCTACATATCAAGAACTTAGGAAGGCGCGATATCCATTTCACCTGCGTCGGCGGAGGCCCTGAGCTAGCAAGACTCCGGAAGATGACGCAAGAGATGAATCTCTCAGACATGGTCAACTTCACCGGAAGAATCCCCGATCAGGAATTGTTTGAGATCCTCTCGACGGCAGATGTATGCGTAAATCCGGACAGACCATGTCAAATGAACGATATTTCTACGATGATCAAAATCATGGAATATATGGCTCTTGGCAAGCCCATCGTGCAAGTTGATTCGAAGGAAGGTAGGTTTAGCGCCAATGAAGCATCTCTTTATGCCGACAAAGAAGATTCGGTGAATGATTTCGCCAACAAAATCCTCTGGTTGCTTGAGAAGCCCGACGAAAGAAGAAGAATGGGCGAATTCGGACGCAGGAGAGTCGAAGAAGAACTCGCTTGGAAATATTCTGTTCAAAATCTGCTCGCTGCCTATCAGAGAGCCTTCAGCAAACGCGAATCGAAATCACCCTAGAAAGCATATGGGGAGCAGTTAAGTGGCAGTTCCATCCCTCTGGTAAAGCCCTCTTTACCAATTGCGAGGTCACGGAGATAGATGGGAAGTTCGCTCGATGATGCATTACCACAAGATTCTCCAGCCCAGGAGGAAGGCCTCACCCTGGCGACCGAACACGGCATGGCTCGCGTATACAAAGTGGACCCACTGCGCGACCCCCGGTGGCAGAATCTATTGCAGCAGCATCCCGATGCCTCCGTTTTCCATAGCGTAGGTTGGCTGGACGCGCTTCGCCGCACTTACGGACATGAGCCTATGGTGTTCACCACAACTCAGCCCACATTTGCACTAGAGAATGGGCTGCTCTTCTGTCGCATCCGGAGTTGGTTGACAGGCAACCGCATCGTTTCTCTGCCGTTTTCAGGCCATTGTGCGCCTCTCTGCGATTTGGAGGAGGAGTTGGATAGTTTGATCTGCTACTCGCAAACCATTAGGGTCCACCAAAAGTGGAAATACCTTGAGGTTCGTCCTTTTGCGGGCAGGTCTGCTCAGGATATTAACGTACGACCTGAAATAGATCTGGGCGAGATCGTTTTATCCCGACGATAAGCCCGAAAGGCCAGGTCATGTCGAAGATTCTTTCCGAATATTACGGGACTTCTCCCGTTTCACAAATTGCTTGTAATTGCAAAAACCCTAAGAACAACCCGCCTGGTTTCTTTCGCTTTGGCTCGGATATTGTTTGTTATGGCGAATGCTCGAGCGGGGCTGCGCCTGATGTTGCAGCTTCCGTTGATTTCGACGCTCGGAACGCCACGAGTGTGAGTGGTTCAGAGATTCAGCTGCCATTTGATGTCTCAAATGTAATCGATAACCTACGAAGGGAACGTTACGTTCAACAGTTAAGTTCTGGGCGAAGGAGTGTCAAGCAGCAGGGGCTGATCCGCGAGATGTACTATGTTGTCCGGGAATTTTTGCCCGTATGGTTTCGACGCCACCTTCAAAGGGTTTACTTCAAGAATTGGCAAAGCATTCCCTTCCCGCATTGGCCGGTTGACTTCACAGTTGATTCTCTGCACGAGGGATTCCTCCAGCTTTCGATGAGGGCACAGGGCAGCGACCAGGTTCCCTTTATTTGGTTCTGGCCAGATGGGGCTTCCGGCTGTCTCATCCTGACGCACGATGTGGAGACTGCCGCCGGCCGAGACTTCTGTTCATCGCTTATGGATATCGATCTGTCGCATGGGTTTAAGTCTTCGTTTCAGGTTGTGCCCGAAAAGCGATACGAAGTACCGGAAAGTCTTGTCAGTGAAATTCGAAGCCGTGCGTTTGAATTCAACATTCATGATCTGAATCATGATGGGCACCTCTTTGAAGAAAAAACGGAATTTTTGCGCCGCGCTAAAAAAATCAACGAGTATGTGAAGAAATACGGCGCGCGTGGGTTTCGTGCGGGAGCCATGTACCGGAACCAGGATTGGTACGATGCGTTCGAGTTTTCCTATGACATGTCCGTTCCGAACGTCGCCCACTTTGAGCCCCAGAGGGGTGGCTGTTGCACGGTGATGCCTTATTTTATTGGCAAGATTCTCGAACTTCCGTTAACTGCTACCCAAGACTACTCAATTTTTCACATCCTGAACAACTATTCGATTGACTTGTGGAAGGAGCAGGTTGACCGGATTCGGCGACGAAATGGGCTAATAAGCTTTATAACCCATCCGGATTATTTGGTTGAGCGCCGGGCTCGCGCGGTATACGAATCGCTCCTTGATCACCTTCGAGAGACCTGTGATCACCATAGTATCTGGGAGGCTCTCCCGGGGGACGTGGACCGATGGTGGCGCGCTCGGAGTGAGATGAAACTCGTTGATAACAACGGGGAGTATCGAATTGAAGGCCCGGAAAGTGAGCGCGCCCGCATCGCCTATGCCACACTCGATGGTGAGCGACTTGTCTACACGATTGACAAAGCAAGTGTCCGTTGAGATTGACGGACAGGCGAAGGTCGGCTGGCCGTCGCAAGTGGAAATTTCAGCTGAATGAATATCATACTCATCGGCGAAGAGTCCGCAGGGGTTCAGATGCTCCATGAAATCGAGCGGACCGGTCACCGTGTTATAGCGGTGATGGCCTCTCCGGCGAGGGTCGCGGCTTCTGGCGCCTGCCTGTGGGATGCAGCTGGGAAGCTGGGTCTCCCGACGTGGCCCGCCCAGCTGGTGAAAGATCCTCTTCTAGCAGAAAAGATGCGTGCCGAAGAGGTAGACATCCTGCTGAATGTTCATTCCCTCTATGTGATTCACGGGGCGGTCCTCGGAGCACCACGAATCGGTGCGTTCAACCTTCATCCTGGTCCGTTGCCCCGCTATGCGGGGCTCAACGCGGTCAGCTGGGCGATCTACCGAGGCGAAAGGTCACACGGAGTCACCGTGCACTGGATGGCTCCGGAAATTGATGCCGGTCCGATTGCCTATCAGTCGTTCTTTCCGATCGACGAAAGCGATACGGCACTTTCCCTGAGTTCCCGTTGTGTTCGAGAGGGTCTGCCCCTAATGACACGGTTGTTGGACGTCGCTTCAAGAAATCCCACAGAAATTCCAGCGATTCCTCAGGATCTGCGGAAGCGCGAATACTTCGACTCCAATGTTCCTGAGGGTGGCAGGCTGTCGTGGCAGTGGCCGGCCGAGAGGATTGTCGATTTTGTTAGAGCTTGTGACTACTTTCCTTTTCCGTCCCCCTGGGGACACCCGCGGACGCGCTTGGGCACCCAAGAATTGGCGGTCGTAAAAGCCCGCCGCACACGTCTCGCGAGCGATTCGCCTCCCGGCACCGTGGGGGAGTTCACGGGAGAGGGTGTGAAAGTGGCGTCCGGCGATGAATGGTTACTAGTGACAAGGTTGAAAGTCGGCAAGGAATCTGTCCATCCGGCAAAGGTGTTGAAGCGTGGCGAGAAACTGGCGAATTGAGCGGTAACAGTGGCCCTCTAAGAAAAATGCCGCAAGCGCCAAAACTGTCCATCGGCAGGTTTTGAAAGGTCGGCACCTCCGCCGCCTTCGCTTGGCTAACTCATGGCTGCTTAAGATAAGGCACAGGAACCCTCGCTGCCAGGAACTGCTTGACCGTGTCTTTTTGTTCGCAGCTCGGCGAGAGGCAGCGCGAATTGGGCGAGGTACGTCTTCGAAGCTAGGAGAAATGCAGGCCATCGAGATACTCCCCTGCCAACGTGTGTTCCGGTCGGCCCTTGCGCCTTCGAGAAATTGGAGAATCTCCTGAAGGGTCTAACGCTTTGAGATCGAGAACGTGCAGCGTGCCGTATAGCTGCTAAGATCTAATGCAGGGCGGGCCGTCCGGTAAGACATCGAAATGATTGGCCGCTGGCAGGGAATTTATCTGGTTCCGGCGCCATCAGGGAGTCGCAAAACATGTCAGATGAAAATGGAAGTACAAATGTAGCAAATTTGTCCGTGCACGTTTTTTCCACTGCTCCTCAGTCCTCCGATTTTGACGCGCCGACGTATCTTCCGAGGCTTGCTCAGGTAGCACGCTGGAGTGAAGACGCCGGATGCACGGGGATTCTGATCTACACGGATAATTCACTGATCGATCCTTGGCTCGCCGCCCAAGTGGTGATCGAAAGCACCAAGCTACTGTGCCCGCTCGTAGCGGTCCAACCGGTCTACATGCACCCCTACTCGGTCGCGAAAATGACCGCTTCTCTCGGCTATCTCTATGGCCGCAAAATTTACCTCAATATGGTCGCGGGCGGATTTCGTGGAGACCTGTCGGCCTTGTGTGACGAAACTCCACACGACGAAAGATATATCCGATTAACCGAATATACGTTAATTATTAAGGAACTCTTATCGGGAAACAAGCCGTGCACATCCCTCGGGAAATTCTGCAAAGTCAAAGACCTCACTCTCAAACCAGCTCTCCCCCCGCAACTCTCTCCAGGGATCTTCGTTTCTGGTTCATCAGAATCGGGAATGGCTGCTGCTAATGCCCTAGGAGCCACTGCAGTGGAATACCCGAAACCGGGTGAAGAGTACGCCGCGAGGGCGCCAAGCGAAAACTCCGGAATCCGCATCGGGATTGTGACTGCGGAGAAAACGGAGACGGCCTGGGAAATAGCCCATAAGAAATTTCCGGGTGACCGCAAAGGTCAAATCATGCATGCGGTGGCGATGAAGGTCTCGGACTCCCAGTGGCACAAGCAACTCTCCGAGATCGAGCGAGATCTTTCAGGCAAATCCAGCATCTATTGGCTTTGGCCATTCAAAAACTACAGCACGTTCTGTCCTTATCTCGTCGGCAGTTACGAAGAGGTTTCAAACGAACTCGTGAAATACATCCGGGCCGGATTCACGAATTATATCCTGGACATACCTGCTGAGGAGCGCGATCTTCAATCGGTCGGTATTGTCTTTCACATGGCTACGGAAAAGGCCAGAGTTAAGGTCAACAGCGCCAAAACTTGAGTCCAAAAACGGGGTTGAAGATGGGAACGGCGAGCAAGTCGTCAGGAGCGAAGGCAACAAGCCACGGTATCCATGGGGGTTTTTTGCGCTCCGCGGAACTGTATGCCCACCGGCCGGCCCTAGAAGTGCCGGGGACGATCTTGACCTATGACGAGCTACGCAGCCGCGCAATGTCGTTGGCGGCTTCACTCCGGCGCGCCACGCCTTCCGGGGGATCCCCGCTGACGGCTGTTTTTGCCCATCGCTCAGCTACAGCCTACGCGGGAGTCCTTGCCTCGCTGCTCGCCGGGCATGGATACGTCCCGCTAAACCGCACTTTTCCGCCGGAACGCACTCGGACCATGCTCCTCAGATCGGGATGTCGGTCCCTTATCGTTGACGCCGAGTCGGAGCCACAGCTTGAAGCTGTCCTCGACCTCTCGGAGGAGTCTCTCCTTATTCTTCTGCCCGAGCGAACAGAACTGAGCTCCTTGCGGAGCCGATGGCCCCAGCACACGATTCTGGGAGCAAGCGATCTCGAGCCCGCCGGCAACTTCGAGGAGAAACCTGTTTTGCCGGATTCGATCGCCTATCTTCTGTTCACCTCGGGAAGCACCGGAATTCCCAAAGGTGTCATGGTGGCCCATCGAAACGTTGCTCATTTTGTCTCCCTCATGACTGATCGTTACTGCATAAGCGAGCACGACCGGTTCTCACAAACCTTCGACATGACATTCGATCTTTCGGCATTCGACATGTTTGTTGCCTGGGAGCGTGGGGCCTGTGTCTGTTGTCCCTCCGACAAAACTCTGATCAATCCGGCGAAGTTCATACAAGACGTAAAGTTGACCGTTTGGTTCTCGGTGCCCTCGGTAGGAGTCTTTATGAAGCGTCTCGGCGCTTTAAAGGCGGGCGAGTTTCCGACGCTTCGTTGGAGTTTGTTCTGCGGAGAGCCGCTGCCGGCTGAAATCGCGGAGTCCTGGTCTCTCGCCGCTCCCAACAGTGTTGTCGAGAATTTATACGGGCCCACGGAGTTGACCATTGCATGTTGTCATTACCGCTGGCGGCGCGGAAAGTCCGAGGAGGAATGCTTGCGGGGTGTCGTGCCCATTGGAGATCCTTTTCCGGGCATGGATGTGCTCGTCGTCGACGAAGAATTGACAGAGGTTCCACCCGGAAAGGACGGGGAGCTATTGATGACCGGGCCCCAGCTTACCCTCGGATACTGGCAAGATCCGGAAAAGACCGCGACTGCTTTTGTTGTTCCCCCGGAAAAGAAGCAAACGTATTACCGAACGGGCGATCGCGTGCGCAGGCCTAACGAGGCCGGTCCAATGTGCTATCTGGGGCGATTGGACCACCAGATAAAAATCCGGGGATACCGCGTGGAGCTGGGCGAAGTGGAAAGCTTGCTTCGACAGGAGGCTGGCGTGGAGGTGGCGGTGGCGATCGGTTGGCCAGTCACCGCCAGTGGAGCTGGGGGAATTGAGGCCTTTGTAATGGGTAACAAGCTGGAACCTCAAACGATTCTCAAAAGGTTGAAGAGAAAACTTCCTGCCTATGCGGTTCCGCGCCGCATTCATCTACTTTCTGACTTGCCCCTAAATCCAAACGGAAAGATTGATCGCGGGAAGTTGGCCAAGCTACTAGCGGATCTTCCACAGTTTTGAATGATCTCGGGAGGAACTCTATGCATGCAACTGTGGAAGTCAGGTTCGAGATGAAACCAAGATGGTTCTATCAGTAGAGGACGTCCGCTCCCTCGTGCTTGAAAAGCTCCAACCTTCGTTGGAAGCCAGAGGGCTGAGAGGGGAAGACATACCGGATAACTACGACCTTCTGACGGAAGGTGTTATCGATTCGATGGGCATTCTCCAGTTGATCTCCGAGGTCGAGGCACGATTCAGGATTACCGTGGACTTCGAGGACCTGGACCCGGAGAATCTCACGGTCATCGGACCATTCTGCCGGCATATCGCGAAAAAAAGTCTTACGGTTAATAGATAAGGAACGCATCGACCACAGGCAGGCTCTGTGAGCCGTCGGAACCCGCAATGGGAGAATAGAACTCGCTGATGAGACAAACAAGAAACGCCAAAGGAATCCCAGTGGAGCCCTTCTTTTCGGGTGTTATCAAACGCGGACTCCAAATCCTGGCGTTCCTGGCACCCGGCGAATCATCGATGCGAGTCTGGTTGCACCGTTTGCGCGGTGTGCGAATCGGTATGGAATCTCGAATCGGAATGGGAGCGCTCATCGAGACTTCTTTCCCTGAATGGGTCTCCATCGGGAATCACGTCACGTTAGGAATGCGCACGACCATCATTGCCCACATGGTGGGCCTCCCTCCTAGACAACATGGAAAAGAACAAAAATATACTTCGGTTCGAATTGAGGACGATGCGTTCGTGGGGCCTGGAGTTATCATACTTCCCCACGTCACCATCGGACGCGGGGCCGTGGTTATGGCCGGCAGCGTGGTAACCCGTTCCATTCCCCCACTAACCATGGTGCAGGGCAATCCCGCCAAACCGGTCGCACGGTGCGGCGTTCCTCTCTTGTGGGAGACGCCGATCAAGGAGTTTTACTCGAAACTAAGACCCCTGCAGTAAGGGACCAAGGTCAGAGGAACACGAATCGTTTCCATCGAGGAAAGTTTCCCGGGCTCGACCTATTTGCAAATAACGAGCAAAGCTTTCTGAAACGAACCACGCTGCCAAGACATCTTCCACCAAACCGCAAAGCAAGGCGCCATATTACTTCCTTCTCTCAAAGGCCCGTGTTCCCCCAGAAGCCCGCGAAAGATGCAGAAGATTCAGACCAAACCGTCTCGGGCGGGATTTCCGCAGTCGAGCGAGGACACTCGTGAGCGTTCTATTCTCCCTCAGGGATAACAAATTACCCGCGTCTGGCCGAGTGAAATCGTATAGTATTGATACGCAAGTAGATAAATCAATGATTCTGGCAAGGGACTTGCCCTATGAGAATGCATGATTTCCGGCCTTGCCGAATGGATTTGTGAGTGCTCGAGTGAATCTCTATCGAGATTAGGCCTCCGGAGCAGGGATTGAGCAGCTGCAGACAGAAGGAGCTTTTCGGTGTGCGGAATCGTTGCAATTTATTCGCCCAATACCCCCATCGATGAAGGGGCCCTTGAAAGGGCTACAAAGAGCTTAGGTCATCGCGGGCCTGACGGTGTGCGCCATTGGATCGCCCCGGACCGTCGCGTGGCATTTGGCCACGCACGGCTCAGTATCATCGATCTCACGACCGGGGACCAACCGATCGCCAATGAAGACGAAAGTCTCCGGATCATCGTCAATGGGGAGTTCTACGCCTACGAGCCGATCCAAAAGGAACTCGAAGAGAGAGGACACCGGCTGCGGACTCGGTCCGACAGCGAGATCGCGCTCCACCTTTATGAGGAGCTTGGCGCCCACTGCCTGCACCGCTTGCGCGGGGAGTTCGCGATTGTTTTATGGGACAGTGTGAACAAGTCCCTCTTTGTCGCGCGCGACCGCTTTGGTATTAAGCCGCTCTTTTACGCGCATCACGATGGGAAGCTTTATTTCGCTTCGGAAGTAAAAGCTCTCTTTGCAGCGGGGATTCCAGCTCGCTGGAATGGTGAGTCCGTTTATCACTCCCTCGAATTCGGCGGACACCAATCGCGCACGCTCTTCGAAGGTGTTTTTCAAATTCCCCCCGGCCATTACATGGTCGCCACTGAAAAACGCGTCCAACTGAGCCGCTACTGGGATCTCGACTACCCAAAACTTGCGGATGCGACGCCCGACCGGACCGATGCTGAATACGCCGAAGAGTTTCGTCACGCCCTGGAAGAAGCGGTCCGCATCCGTCTGCGCGCAGATGTTCCGGTGGGTTGTTATCTTAGCGGTGGGATCGATTCGTGCGCCATTGTCGGTCTCGCGGCACGCCATCACCCCGAACCTATTCGTGCGTTCACCCTGAGGTTTGACCGGCCGGAATACGACGAAGGCGAAGTCGCAAGGGAAATGGCTGCCAAGGCAGGAGCCGAGTTCTATCCAATTCCCATCCAGCAGGACGACATCGCGGACAATTTCGCCGGCGCCATTGGTCAAGCTGAGACGCTCTGTGTGAACGCACACGGCGTCGCCAAATACCTATTGAGCCGCGCCGTACGCAAGGCCGGCTATAAAGTCGTATTGACCGGTGAAGGATCTGACGAAATGTTGGGCGGCTACCTGCACTTCCGCCGCGACATGGCCATTCACGATGCCAATGGACGGAGGCCGGGAGTTTCGGCTGCTTCCGTGGATAAGCTTGAGAAGTTCACTCCTGCCTCGTCCGACTCACTGCCCACCAATGGAAACACTCCATCTCTGGATGGCATCAAGCGCCTTCTTGGTTTCGTCCCGGCGTGGATAGCCACTTCAGCGGCCCAATCGGCCCAGATGCACGCTGTGTTTGCCAACGACTTCCTCCAAACATTTAAGAGCCATGAGGGATTTCGCAGTTTTTTCAATGACACTGATGTACCAGGCCAACTCACCGGAAGACATCCGCTGAATCAGTCGCTCTATCTCTGGACGAAAACCAGGTTGCCGAACTACCTCTTGACGCTCCTTGGCGATCGCATGGAGATGGCTCATTCCATCGAGGGTCGTGTCCCGTTCCTCGACCATCATCTGGTGGAGCTCGTCCGCTCCCAACCCGTGACGCAGAAAATCCGGGGCGGGACGCAGAAGTACGTCCTCAGAGAATCTGTCCGCGACGTAGTCACCGACACCGTATATCGCAGACCGAAACACGCTTTTCTCAGCCCTCCCGCGGCGCTTAACCCGCAGGGCCGGCTAAATGTTCTTATGCAAGACGTGCTTCGCGGCCCCGTTCTGGCATCCATTCCATTTTTCGATCAGAGGAAAGTTGTGAGCATCCTGGATAAGTTGCACGCCATGGATGAAGGTTCGGGAGTCGCCAGCGATCAGGTCTTGATGATCCTGCTTAGCGCCTGTGTTCTCCAGGATCGTTTTCGTCTCTCAGCCTAGCGATCGAGACTGCCTGCAGGAACTCAGTCCTGCCCCAGCGATAGGCTTCTCCTGCAGCTTCGGCTTGCCTCTGCCCGTCCTGGGGGCGATGCATTCTTCGTTGCTTCTCCAAAAATCTGTAACTTCATGAGAATGAATAGCTTGAGCGCGGGAGTGCTGGATCTAGGCCTTTTCAACAGTTTTGGAAACCTAAGGGTAAATGGTGGAAACGATTTTCAGCCTTCAGTTTGGAATTGCCTCCTCGTGGACCCCGCAGTTTAACTCCGATCTGTCCTTTGCATATAAGTCTTTATATTTAAATAACTTAGACAATAAATCTGTTTGCCGGTCCAACAGCGGAACCGTACGCTGTGGCAGCATGATTGCCTGATTTCAGAATGAAGCTGGATGTCCAACTGTGAAGGGTCGTCTTGCTGGACCGTCTTGTCCCTCTGGCCTTGGCTTGACAGGGCTGCCCGGAATGGGGACATGGTCTGAGATGAACGGCCAACAGCCTACTTGCAGGTGATGCGTGCGCCGGAGAGCTGCTTGGTAAGCGCCCAACCACGCTACTCTCCGATGAGGGAGATCGATGTGTTCAACTAAGGCTTGAGACCGCGAAATACTAGAACGGGCTGACGAGGATTCAAACACACGTGAGAAAAAGTGACCTGGCAATTCCGGCCCTTGGAGATCAAAGTACGCGACCTTGCAGAGATCATAAGTCTCTGTCTGGTCTTGGTGCCTCCGTCTCCAGGCGCGTCGGCATCTTCCAGGATGAGGCGATTCACACCATGTCCGAACGCCGTCGATCGGAGCGCTCTCCTAAGAAGCCACTTGTTGTGCTGAAATTTGGCGGGACCTCCGTTGGGGACGCTTCCTGCATCAAGAGAGTCGTCGAGATTATCCGGGCCGCTTCGCGCGAGAGCAACATCGCGGTGGTCGTCTCTGCGATGAGCGGCGTGACGAATAAACTCCTCGAGGCAGCCACGCGCTCTGAGAATGGAGATCACAAGCAGGTCTCAGCGATTCTTGAGGAACTGCGCAAGCAGCACGACGCGGTAGCCAATGCGTTGGTCCGTTCGGCTAGCGCGCGTAAGCGCATCGATCGGAAAATGCAGGGGCTTTTTCAAGAGGCCGACTCCCTTTGCCAAGGCACAATGCTCCTGCGGGAGTTGACGCTGCGGGCGCGTGATGCGATAGCGAGTTTTGGCGAGCGCCTCTCTGCTCGACTCGTCGCGGCCGTGCTTGCGGACTGCGGTGTGGCCAGCGAGGCGATCGACGCGACGGAAGTGGTCGTGACCGATTCGCGCTATGGTGCTGCTGAACCCTTGATGGATCTGACGCGTGAACGCTGCAACGTACGCGTGCATCCGCTCTTACGGCAGGGCACCGTCCCAGTCGTGACCGGCTTCATCGGCGCCACAGTGGAAGGCATAGTCACGACCGTCGGCCGCAATGGCTCGGATTATTCCGCGACGATCTTGGGCGCGGCTCTTGACGCAGACGAGGTCATCATCTGGTCGGATGTGGACGGTGTACTGACGGTCGATCCACGCCTGGTTCCGGGCGTGCGCACGATCCCCGAGATTTCATATCGCGAGGCGGCCGAGCTCGCCTACTTCGGCGCCAAGGTTCTGCATCCTAAAACTCTTCGCCCGATGGTTCAATCCGGCACTCCCCTTTGGATACGCAATACGTTTGCGCCCGAACGGCCTGGAACGAAAATCACGCCTACGGGCTCCTCGAACGACGGTGGCGTGAAGGCACTCACAGCAATCGGCGACGTGGCATTGATCACCGTCGGCGGCCCAGGAATGTTGGGGGTCCCGGATGTTTTGGGCCGCACATTCAAAACGACCGCCACGATCCAAGCGAACGTGCTCCTGAGTTCGCAATCGTCTTCGCAAAACGACATCTGCTTGGTCGTTTCATCGGCTCTCGCCGAGCGTACGGTCGAGGCTCTACGCCGCGAGTTCGCGCAGGATCTGGCGCATGAGAAAGTGGAACACGTCAACTTCGATCCAGACGTTGCAATCATTGCATTGGTCGGAGACAATATGCGTGGCGTATCCGGAATTGTAGGGCGTACGTTCGGCGCGTTGGATCGCGAGAGCGTTGACATCATCGCGATTGCCCAAGGCTCTTCGGGGTGCAGCATCTCTTTCGTGGTGCCGCGCAAAGATATGAAGGCCGCTCTCATTGCTACCCACAGGGAGTTTGGCTTGGGGGCTGAATCCACCCACTCTTCCGATGAGATGGCTGTGGACACGGACGCCACGCCCGAATCAGCCCCTGCAAACGGGCAAATGAATGCGGCCAATCTCGCGGCAAGCGCGGATTAGTCGGCGGGGATTCGCTGCTATACTGGGCAGACTCCCCGGTGCTCGCTGGCTTGAACTGCTAAAATCCCCTGCAGGCCAAACTCACCGCATCACTTAGCCGTTCGCACTTGATCTTAATCTCCGAGATGTTCGCGCAGAATCCCCAACATCCTTCTGAGCGGTTCCGCTGCACCCCACAGAAGCTGATCCCCAACCGTAAAGGCGCCAAGATATTCCGGGCCGAGCCGTAGCTTGTGAAGCCGGCCTATCGGCACGTTCAAAGAACCAGACACAGCAGTCGGGGTGAGGCAACGCATGGTCGATTCCTTGTCGTTAGGGATCAGTCGCACCCAAGGGTTGCTGTTCGTCAGCATCTGTTCAATATCAGAAAGTGGAACGTCTTTGGTGAGCTTGAAGCAGAGCCCCTGACTATGGCACCGCATCGTTCCAACGCGGACGCAGATGCCATCAACGGGCACGGGCGGCACCAGGTTCATGATTTTGTTTGTTTCAGCCATGCCCTTCCATTCTTCACGGGTTTGGCCACCTGGCATATGGCGATCGATCCAGGGAATTAGACTGCCGGCCAAAGGCGCGCCGATTTCCTGTGTCGGCAGGTTCAAAGCCCGCTGCGCTTCTATTGTCATGCGATCCACTTCCAAGGCATTTTCGGATGGAGTCAACCGAGTCGGGTTCGTGAGACACTCCATTTGCTTGGCGAGTTCCAACATCTTCGCGGCTCCGGCGCCCGAGGCCGCTTGATAAGTCATCGTCGTCATCCATTCCACTAAACCTGCCTTGAAGAGGCCGCTCACAGCCATCAGCATCAAGCTCACCGTGCAATTGCCCCCTGCAAAAGTTCGCAGGCCGCGAGCCAGACCGTTGCGAATCACGCCCGCGTTTACCGGATCAAGAATGATCACAGCGTCCTCGCTCATGCGGAGCGTCGAGGCAGCATCAATCCAATAACCCTTCCATCCGCTCTTGCGCAATGGACCGTAAATCTCGGTTGTGTACTCACCGCCCTGGCAACTAATCAGGACTTCGCACCGCCGAAGCTCACTCAGAGCTTTCGCCTCCTTGAGCGGCCCTCCATCACTCGTCACGTTGGGAGCGGCCCCTCCTATGTTCGATGTGGAGAAGAAGATTGACTCGATGCCAGCGAGGTCGTTCTCCTCCTGCATCCTTTGCATGAGAACGCTGCCCACCATCCCTCTCCACCCGACAAAACCTACTCGTAGCATCGACCCTCCGGAATGTCCTTAGTTTACTTTTTTCCAATCTCCTTTGCAGACAAAATCTCGTCTCAGACCAATTTCATCAATTCTTCTGCGCGTTTCTGCAAGGGATATGGTCTCGGCGGAATCAAACCGATTGTACTTTAGCCTACT
>Ga0137403_10004307_pt1 | contig 16792 bp, 16 predicted proteins | sample CZOMad2_1_16fung_FD_122057 | JGI IMG/M metagenome (GOLD analysis project Ga0137403, IMG submission 122057) | Vadose zone soil fungal communities from Angelo Coast Range Reserve, California, USA - CZOMad2_1_16fungal (Hybrid Assembly) | ecosystem: Environmental > Terrestrial > Soil > Vadose zone...
AGGCCGTCGCCGGCTCCGCGCCGATGAAAAGAAAGACGTGGCGTATCGGCTTCTCGGTCTCTACGCCGGTCATAGTGTTGCGCCAGCGTACACGTTCGAGTTGCCCTTCCCGGCTGCCGTAGAGCGCAACAACTTCTGTCTGTGTCAACACCTGGATATTGTCGATGCTCGCGATGCGGTCGATGAGATAGCGCGACATGCTCTCTTCGAGACTGGGCCCGCGCACTAGCATCCAGATCTTCTCGGCGAAGTTGCGCAGGAACACGGCCGCCTGACCCGCGGAGTTGCCGCCTCCGACCAGAACGATCTCCTCATTCCGGCACAGCCGCGCCTCGATCGGCGAAGCCCAGTACGAGACGCCGCGCCCTTCAAAATCCGCAAGGTTCGGAACGTTGAGGCGCCGATAGCGGGCGCCGGTCGCGACGACCACCGTCGCGGCCTTCACCCGCCGGCTGTCCTCCAGATGAAGCGTGGCCGATGTTTCATTCGGATCGAGACGCGATACGCTGGCGGGTATCAGCATCCGGGCCCCGAACTTCTGGGCCTGAACGTAGGCGCGACCCGTGAGCGCCTGGCCGGAAATGCCGGCCGGGAAGCCGAGATAGTTCTCGATGCGCGCGCTGGCGCCGGCCTGACCGCCGAAAGCGCGCGCGTCGAGGACGACGACCGACAGGCCTTCCGATGCAGCGTAAACCGCGGTCGAGAGGCCCGCGGGTCCAGCCCCGACGATCGCGACGTCATAGGTCTGGTCGGTTTCGTCGATCGGCACCATCCCGAGCGCACGTGCCAGTTCGGCCTCGCTCGGGTTTTTCAGGACGGTGCCTTTCGGACACACGGCCAGCGGCAGGTCGGCAGGAGCGGGGGCGTATTGCTGAACCAGCCTCGCCGCATCGTCGTCCTTTGCCGGGTCGAGCAATTGGTGCGGATAGGCGTTGCGGGCAAGAAAACCCTGCAGGCGCACCACGTCCGGACTTGACTCGGGGCCGATCAGGACCGGACCACCGGTACCGGCCTCGATCAGCGCGACGCGGCGCAGGATCAGCGCATGCATGATCCGTTCGCCGAGTTCGGGCTCCTCGATCATCAAGGCGCGCAGATTCTCCGGCGGGATCAATAGCGCTTCCACCTCACTGATGGCGTGAACGTCGACGAAGGCCGGCTGGCCTGACAATTGTCCAACTTCGGCGACGAACTCGCCGGGCCCATGCTCCACGATCGGGGCGCTGCGCCCCAGCGGATCGCGCCTCACAACGCGCACGTCGCCCTTGATCAGCACATACATGCCGGGAGCGATTTCTCCGGTGGTGAACAGCGCTTCACCGGCGGCATAGCGGCGAATTCTCCCAAATCGGCGAATACGATCGATTTCCTGCGGCGCAAGCGTTGGGAACATCTGCTCGCGGCGGCTATCGATCGTCGACATCTCAGGCCTCGCTTATCGGGAATGTGGCCGATGCATGTCTCTAGTGCGCCATCAGCAGCGGTACAGGCGCTTCATGCATGAGGCTATAGGTCACCCCGCCCAGCAGCCGCTCGCGCAGGCGAAGATGGCTGTATCCGCCCATGACGATCAGATCGGCCTTTCGTCGATCAGCCTCTGCCATCAATTTGGCCCCGACCTCGCTGGGGCGGCTCTTGATGCGATGAAGGCCGGCATCGATGCCATGATGCCTGAGATGATTGACGGCATCGATGCCCATCACCGCCTCTTCCTCGGTCGGGCGTTCGTCGGTCGCGACCACGACCCAAACCTGTTTCGCCTTGTGCAGAAACGGCATCGCTTCGGCGAGCGCCCGGGCCGCTTCCCGGCTGCCGTTCCAGGCGACAAGGATACGGTCGAACGCGATCTTCGGTCGCTCCGCCTCGGGAACGAGAAAAACGTTCCGGCCCGATCCGAACAGCACGCCTTCGACGAGTCGTTCGGGATCCGTCGCGCCGTTCGGACGGAGCGCCACAAACGTGTCGGCCGAGCGCGCCTCACGGGCGGCAATATTGGCGACGTCGTCGGCGAGTATATCGAACCGCCGGATCTCGACCGCCCGATCAAGCATTTGCAGCCGCTTGGCCAGCGCCGCCTCCATCCCGTCACCCTCCTCGCGCGCCCACTTGACGATATTGGCGGTGACATCACCTTCGATCGGTCCGGGCAAGGGCAAGACGTTGAGATACAATCCGACAACCACCCGGCTCTCGAGCCACCGGGCCATGTCGGCAACGGCCGCGAGCCGAATTTCATCGGGGGCGCCGCCGTCCAGCCAGACCATCACATCCCTGATCATCGCTATCTCCTGACACGATAACAGACGCCGCGATGTTTGGACCGCAGCGCTACATCAACAAGTTGATACGACATCGGTCCCTGCCGCGATCCCGATAATCGCTCGACTTTCGCCGCGCTCATGACGCGGCTAGTGGGCGGTTTGTTCGATTGCACAGCATCGGTCATGGCCAACTCCTTGGCATGATGTTGCCGCGCGTGGCACGGACCCCCATTGACAGCCGTCAGATTTTCTCGGTTTTCTCGGTGGACTCAAAATTGATCCTCGTCACGGCATCATCGTCGTTCCTCCGACTATCATTGCGCATCCGCGTGGAGTCCGACCGATGGCGGCCACCGCTATTCACGTTGTTCCCGACGATAATTTCGACGACGGGGTCGTGCGTAACGACAATGGGCACGAGATCGGTCACTATCCAACCAGAGAGGAAGCCGAGTTGGCTGCGCAGGCGACCGCGCGAGAACTGCAGACGAAGCTCGTCGTTCATCTCCCAGACGGCAGAACGAACTGCACGAGCTTTACAAGGAGCTGGATCGCGAGATTGATCAGAACTTGATCCGACCGGCGCGGCTGGCGACCGTCACACCTTGACGCCGTCGACACGCTCACGAGCCCACGCCAGCAACTGGGGCAATGATACGGCGCCGGACTGGCGGGCGATCTCCCTACCGTGATGCACCAGCATCAAGGTCGGTATGCTCTGGATGGCGTAGCGCTGCAGCAGTTCCGGTGCCGCATCGCTGTCCACCTTGATCAGCCGCACCTCGGGCTCGAGTTCCGCTGCTGCCTGTTCGAAGACCGGCGCCATCGCCTGGCAGGGACCACACCAGGCGGCCCAGAAGTCAACGAGCAGTGGGACGTCGCTGTGCCTGCCATGCTTATCGAAGCGAGCGGCATTGTCGAGCGCCGCCGGCCGCCCCTCGTAAAGCGGGCGATGGCACGACCCGCACTTGGCACGATCACGCAATCGCTCGCGCGGCAAGCGGTTGACGGAGTCGCAATGCGGGCAGACGATGTGCAGCGCACTGGTCATGTGAACTCCGGGCAGGCTCAGTCCTGCAGGATGACGCGCCGCGGCAGCGATCGCCTTGACGTGCGTCAATTTTATCGGACCCGCGCGGAGATCAATTGTTGTCGCCGCCTTGACGGCCATCATTGTTTCGGCACGGCGCCCATGCGCGATTGACGAGCCCCTCGTCCTGGCGACTGCGCGCGGGCCTCGCAGCCGCAATATGATCGCCCGGTCCGAAGAGACGCAGATGATTCCGATCAGGAATGCTGTCCCGTCCCGCTACCCGCCAGTGATCACCTGGATGCTGATCGCCGCCAATTGCCTCGTGTTCGTATTCCAGGACAGCCTCAGCCCCTCCGAACTCGTGCTGTTCGTGCGCCAATTCGCGCTCATCCCTGCGCTCTATTCCGATTTCCTTACGTCCGGGGAGACCGACCTGGCTGCCAGCGATTTCCTCCCCTTCTTCACGATGATGTTTCTGCATGGAGGCTGGCTCCATCTCATCCTGAATATGTGGACGCTGTGGCTGTTCGGCCCGAGCATCGAGGATCGGCTGGGCCATGGCCGCTATCTGGCGTTCTATCTCGTCTGCGGCCTCGCGGCTTCGTTGGCTCACGTCCTGTTCAACCCGGTCTCGATCGTACCCGCATTGGGCGCGTCCGGCGCAATCGCAGGCATTCTCGGATGCTTCATGCGCCTGTTTCCGCTGGCGCGGATCGTCGTGATCGTCCCGATCCTGTTCATTCCGCTATTCGTCGAGGTCTATGCGTTTGTCTTCATCGGTCTCTGGTTCCTGCTTCAGCTGTTCCAGTCCACGATGGGGCTGCTGCTGCCATCCTCCAGCGGAGACGTCGCGTGGTGGGCTCATGTCGGAGGATTCCTGGCGGGGTTCACGCTTGGCCCTCTCATGGTCCGGTCCAGGCAACGCTACCGCGCCTATTACCCGGACGAGGGTATGCTCGGCTTCGATACCGATGGGCGGATATGAGCGGTTTGAGTGTCATGCCATAGGAGGATTCCATGTCGATGGGTGATATTGTCTGGCTCTTCTTCATATTCTCCGCGGTCCAGCCGATGCTGCGGCAGCAGATGCTCGAGGCCATGCGTATCCGCAAGATTTCGCAGCTCGAGCGCGAACGGAAATCGCGGGTGATCCTGTTGGTGCATCGGCAGGAGACCATGCGTTTTCTCGGTTTTCCGATTGCCCGCTACATCGACATCAATGATTCCGAGGACGTTCTACGTGCGATCCAGATGACGGATGCCGATGTGCCGCTCGACCTCGTTCTCCACACGCCGGGCGGTCTCGTACTTGCGGCACTGCAAATCGCGAAGGCTGTCCGTGAGCACAAGGGCAAGGTCACGGTCTTTGTGCCCCACTATGCCATGTCAGGCGGCACGCTGATCGCGCTCGCAGCCGACGAAATCGTGATGTGCGAGCATTCCGTGCTGGGTCCAATCGATCCACAACTGGGTGACTCGCCTGCAGCCTCGCTCATCAAGGTGACCGCGGAGAAACCGATGGCAAAAATCGACGATCGAACGCTGGTATTGGCCGACGTCGGACGCAAGGCAATTGCGCAAGTCAAGGAGGCCGCAACCGAACTCATGACCCGCCGCCTGCCCGCGGAAAAGGCCGGCGCCCTCGCGGACAAGCTCACCTCGGGTACATGGACGCACGACTATCCGATCTGGGCCTCGGTCGGAAAATCGCTCGGCCTGCCGATCAGCACCGACATGCCGGACGACGTTTTTCAATTGCTGAAGCTATATCCGCAACCGGTTCGCATGCAGGGCAGCGGCGGCGTGGAATATCTGCCCGTGGAGCGGCGATTGCCGGGAGGATCCAAGGTGGATTCTTCGGGATGGAATTCGGCTCGATGACGCCGCAACATCGTCGCCCGTCCCTGACCTCCGCATGTTCACGGAACCGGCCGATCTAAATCTGCGCCATCTTGACGGCGATCAACGCCGTCGCGGCCTGCAACCTCTATCAAGTCCGGATAGCCACGCGGTTGATGCGACGTGTTGCCCCGACAGCGCAATCGCGCCTCAATCCCTCAATCCATCAGGAGGCAATCATGTATCAACTCATTCGCGGAGGCGCCATCGCCATTGCGATTCTTGGCACAATCGGCTTCGCCGCCGCCCAGCGGACCGGCTCCGCGCAACCCGAGTTAACCGCAAATCAGCAACAGACCGTCAGCCAGGGGCTCGCAACATCGCCTTCACAACCGACACCGTCCGGCGAGCAAGCACAGGTCGGCAAGCATGTTCCGGATTCCATGTCGCCGCAGGCGATGCCAAACAACGTCACCGATCAGGTTCCGGAGACGAGGAATCTCCTCTTCGTCAAGCTGCCGGACCGGATCCTGTTGATCGACCCCGACAACAAGCTGGTGACCCAGATCGTCACGGACCACAATTCGAGCACCACCGGCTCGAATACCGGCGGATCGAGCACCAATACTTCCGATCGGCCTTCGCGGTAGAAAATCGGATCGGGCAAGGTAATATCATGAACAGGTTCCACCTCTCGTGGTCAGCCGCGGTCGTTCTTGCGATCGTCACTCTCATTCCATGGACGGATCGCGCCGCGGCACAGGAAGTCGCCCTGACGCCCCTGGAGGCGACCGAGGTCGCGAGAGGCTACCGTGCCGAAACCATCAAACTGAAACCTGTCGTCAACGACAAGAACGAGACGATCGGGCGCATCAACGATTTCATCTTCGGCAAGGACGGCAACACCTACGCCATCCTCGCCGTCGGCGATTTCACCGGCCTTGGCGGCCACCTGATTGCGGTCCCTTTCCGCAACCTCAAGCTGGACGATCCATCCGGCTACGTTGTGCTGCCCGGAGCCAGCCGAAGCGCACTCGAGAAACTGCCGGTCTTCGTCAGCAATAATCGATAGCGCCGCCCACGTCAGTCCGCCTCGTCGCCCTTCCGGTCGCGGACACCGATCAGCCAGTAGATAAGGCCGAGCGCGAGGATCGCGGCTGCCAACGCCAAAATGTGCAGCGCATCGGTTTCCGTGAGGTCGAGGATGATGACCTTGCGGCAGATCGCCAGCAGCGCGATCATCACGACCGATCGGATTTGGACCACGGTGTCGCGGCCCTCGGCCACCACCAGAAGCGATTTCTTGAATTCGAGCGCAATGATCACGGTGAGGATCATGCCGAACACGGCCTGGAACGCCGAGTAATCGGATGGGTCAAGGCCTCCCGAGAGTACCAGGCCGAACAATATCTTCAGCGTCAGGGTCCACAGCGCGGCCACGACTATGACCACGATCAGCGCCGTGAGGAACATGACGACGAAGTGTTCGAAGCGCTGATAAAGCGACAACAGCCTGAATTTCTCCCTCGCCTCCCTAAACTCCTGCTTGATCGGCATCAGAGCCTCCGGTGCGCCGCGCGATCTCAAGCTTCTGCAAGAGTTCCCGCCTGACGTTCCTTGCCAGGCGGTCGGCGCGGCCGTTGTACCAGCATCACCAGGGGAATCGCCAGCAGCGATACGAACATCATCAGCTTGAAATTGTCGATGAACGCGATGGTTTCCGCTTGCGCGGTCACAAGCTGGGCAAGCGCGGCGCGCCCGCCGGGGATGGCAAGACCGAGCTGTTGGGCGTGGTCGCGTATTACCTGCCTAAAGGGGGTGACATGCTCGACCAGCCCGGCCTGCGTGACGGCCGAATTGCGCACCAGCAGATAACCCATCATGGAGATGCCGATGCTCGCGCCGATATTGCGCATCAGGTTGAACAGCCCGGTTCCCTGCGTGCGCAGCGCCGGCGGCAGCGTGCCGAATGCCACAGTGCCCAGCGCCACGAAGACAAAGCCGATGCCGAAGCCTTGCAGCAGGCCGGTGCGGACCAGGGTGCCCTGCGACACATCCGGGGTGAAGCCGGTCATCAAGTAGAGCGAGAATGCGGTTATGCCGAGCCCGGTGGCGATCAGGAGCCGCGCATCGACGAAGCGGATGAGCTGTCCGGCCAGCAGCATCGCGGCCATGGTGCCGACGCCGCGGGGGGCGAGAACGAGGCCCGCCGTCAGCACCGGATAGTTCATGAGCCTTTCGAGATAGGGCGTTAGCAATGACAGCGTCGCCAGCAGCACGACGCCGACAATGAAAATCAGCATGATTCCGATCACGTAATTCCGGTCGCGGAACAATGCGAGGTCGATGAAGGGATCGGACGCGGTCAGCGAGTGCACGGTGAAGAGGTAGAAACCGAGCACGCACAATGCAGCCTCGAGCTGGATTTCGCGTGAGGCGAACCAGTCGAGCCGCTCGCCACGGTCGAGCAAGAGCTGCAACGCGCCAATGCCGAGGCTCAACGACGCGAAGCCGAGCCAATCCAGTCGTCGGGCCAAGGGCCGATTGGCGCGCCGCCCGAGAAACAGAAAAATGCCGAACGCGCACAGCACGCCAAGCGGCAAGTTGACATAAAACACCCAGCGCCAGCTGTAGGAGTCCGTGAGCCAGCCACCGAGTGTCGGCCCGAGAATGGGCCCGAGCATTACGCCAAGCCCGAATACCGCCATCGCCTGGCCCTGCTGCTCCTGCGGATACGCGTCGAGCAGCACGGATTGCGACAGCGGCACCAGCGGAGCACCAAAGATGCCCTGTAGCAGCCGGAACACAACCATTTGCGCCAGCGAAACCGCGGCCCCACATAGCATCGAGGTCACGACGAAGCCGATCACTGCCGTCAGGAACAAGGGCTTGCGGCCAAACCTCGCTTCGAGCCAGCCGGTCGCCGGCGTAATGATCGCAGCCGCCACGATATAGGAGGTCAGCACCCAGTTGATCTGGTCGCTGGTCGCCGACAGGCTGCCTTGCATATAGGGCAGCGCGACGTTCGCAATCGTGGTGTCGAGTGCCTGCATCAGGGTCGCAAGCATCACGGTTGTCGTGACTATTCCCCGATTGATGACCCCGCTCGTGGCCGCATCGCCCGCCATGTCAGGCTCCAAAGATCGTGGTAAGGTCGCGCCACAGCTCACGGAGCGAGCGCTGGTGGCCGGTATCGATCGAGACCTTGACGCTCATGCCGGCGCGCAAGGCGAGGTGCTCCGGGTTCTGACCGAAGGAAAGCCGAACCGGCACGCGCTGTACCACCTTGACCCAGTTGCCGGTGGCATTTTGCGGCGGCAACAGCGCAAACACCGAACCGCTCGCAGGGGCCACCGTCGTCACTTTGGCCGCGAGCGGAGCATCCGGATAGGCGTCGACGACGACGCGCGCCGGATTGCCTTGCCTCACATAGGTCAACTCAGTCTCCTTGATGTTGGCCTCGATGTAGAGATCGCTGGCCGAGACCAGCGGAAAGGCGGATTGGCCGGCATTCAGAAACACCCCGACTGCGATGCTTTCAACATTGTTCGGAACACCGTCGAACGGCGCGACGATGGCGGTGAGCCGCAGATTACGCGCCGCGAGATCGACCGCCGCCTGCGCCTGCTTCGCCGCGGATTGCTGATCGACCGGCAAATCCGGATTGCCGCCGAGCTGGGCGAGCGCCGCCGCGGCCTCCCGCTCCAGACTCGCAAGATTGGCCTTCGCGGCCTGAAAGTCGCGTATCGCAGCATCGAGCGTGGCCCGCGGCGCGGCGCCAGTATCAAAGAGATGCTGTTGGCGCTCGAAATTGGTTTGCGTGTAGTCGACCGTCGCTTTGGCCTCATCGATCTGCTTTTGACGGGCGCGATAGGTCTCGATCAGGGTGTGGGCCTGATCGCGCGCAATGCCGAGCTGGGCCTGGGCGTTGGCGAGCGCGAACCGGTAAGGCTCGGGGTCGAGGTTGAACAGCGGAGCATCCTTGCTGACCTGTGTGTTCGATTTCGCTGCGATGCTGACGATCTGGCCCGCGACCTGCGGGCTGATCGAGGCACTCACGGCTTGCATATAGGCATCTTCCTCCGACACGTAGCGGCCGGTCGCCAGATAAAGGCCGAGCGCGCCAATGACCAGGGTAACTGGACCCATGATCAGGAGCGGCCGTCGCCAGCGGCCCGGTGACGCGGCCGGCGCGCTTTGCTCGCCGGGTGCCTGCGTCGAACCGGAAGTTTCCCGATTCTCTTGAGACGAACGCCGGGAGGCTACGGGCGCGGTGCCCGGTTCGCCGGCTTGCGAAATCATATCGAGGCTGCCATTTGCCATTGCGCGATGCCTCCGCCATCCCGGTTCCCTTTGATGGTGCATCAAGCGAACGATCGACACCTTGATGGTTGTCAGTGTTGCTTTGGCCCGGCGCATCGACGACACGTCCGGCGCGCATTGCAAATGCCGCGAGTGTAAATTGAGCGTCGTCAATGCATGGGGTTCTTCGAAATGCGAGATAGAGCCTGCGACATTCCCATGTCGCTCCCCTCCCCGGGGCGTTTCCTCCCTAGACTTGGACCGCCGGCGAAAGCCGCGCGGTCCTTTCTTTTGGACTGCGGAAGCGTGGAGCGGCAGGACGCAGGCGCACCAACTGTCAGTCCTCGACGCCGATCCATTCACGCCATACAGTCAGGAGGGCCGCCATGATCACGGGACCGAGAAAGAGACCAACCAACCCGAATGATTGGATGCCGCCGAGAATTCCGATCAGCACCAACAGGAAGGGCAACTCCGCAGATCCCCCGATCAGCGCCGGCTGAACGAAATTGTCACCGATCAGCAACGTCCCCGCGCCAAAGACAAACAGTGCAGCCGGCACCAACAATGTGCCGTCTTGAAGCGCCAAGGTCAGGGCGGCGACACCAAGCGCCAGCCACGCTCCAAGTGGCACCATCGCCAACGCCATGGTCAGAAACGTGAACAGCACCGGATGCGGCACGCCCGTCAGGATGTACGCAATCCCGATGACAGCGCCTTTTGCGATCGCAGCCGCTATCGTCCCGTTCACGGTGGCGCGGGTCGCATCGGCGATCTTGCCGACGAGGTGCGCCCCGCGATCACCGAGCAGGCGGTCAGCGGTCACAAGCGCGCGATCTGCCAGCCATGCCCCGTCGCGCAATACCAGAAACAGCGCGACCAGCGTGATGGCGAACAGAAGCAGTCGATGCAGCAATGCGCCTCCGAGTGTGCCGGTCCACGCCGTCATATTTTCGACATTCACGCCGCGAAACCATTCCACCAGCACGTCGGGATTGCTGAGGTTGGCGCGCCACCAGAGATCAAGGTACTCACCGGCGACCGGCAGTTGGGCAAGCCAGGCCGGGACCGCGATCCCACTCTCGCGCAGGCGATTGAGCGCGCGGACGAAGGCCTCGCTGCCCTGCGCAAGCTGATGCACCGTCACGATGATTGGTACAAGCAGAACGAGACCGGTCACAAGCGTGAATAGCAGCGGCGCCAGCGATCGCGAACGATGGCCAACGAGCCGCTCGAAGCACAGGTAGATCGGCCAGCATGTGATCGCGATCACGGCGGCCCAGGTCAATGCCACCAGAAAATCGCGCGCGACCCAGACTGCCAGCAGCATGATCGCGACGGCAATGGTCGCCTGAGTGGCCGCGCGCGCCCGCAAATCGAGTGACGGCGCGGACTTCTCAGGCGGCCAGAATTCACCCCTTTCATGATCCGGCATAACTCGCGGCACTGGCGATCAGATCCTTTCGTCACATTCGTGCGGCGCCGTGCAGGCTACATCGCGCATTGCACCACACGTTGATGACCATCAACTTCTGAGATTGTCGCGCGTTACGCGCCTGGCCCTGCAATTAACCAGGACCGATTTGACAATCGTCATGGTGTTGTCCTGCCAGTCCGGTTTCATTACTGTAGCCACACCTTGGATCGCGCCATGGAAACCTTGTCCGAGTTGACTGAACTCTCCGACCTTAATCGCATCCTGCTCCATCTTGCCCGCTCCAGGGAATTCCCAGATGGCTCGTCCCGTCATGGATATGATTTCATCGCGCCGCTGGATGTCCAAGGCCATATCGATCCCGTGTTATGGAAGAAGTATCGGGACTATTGCCGCGTTCGCCGATTCTGGGATGGCGAAGACGACGAGGTCGGTCGTCTCGTCCACAAGCCTGGCGGCGCGGACCCCGCGCGCTGGGTCTTCGACTACAGTGACAGCGAGGATGATGACGACGAGGCCGGCTACAGATTTGAAGCGCATGCCTTTTGGCCGGGTGAATACGTCTCGATCAGCGGGCAGGGTCGCAAGCTCCACGCGTTTCGGGTTGTCACAGTCGATCCGGTCGTGCTGTCCATGGCCTTGATCAAATCGTTCGAACTGCAAATCAAGGTGTGAAGGCGCCATGATCAAGGACGTGATGGTTCGGCTCGATGGAGGCTCCGGAGACGACGCGCGTCTGGCCGCCGCAACACAGATCGCTGAGATTTTCCAGAGCCATATCACCGGACTGTTCCTCAATGTTGTGCCGGACGAATTCAATGGCGCCAACGTCAATCAAGCCGCCCAAGCGCCTGACGCTGCGAGGCGAGCCGGAGACGCCATTGAGACCATGCTGTTTCAGCGGCTGACCCAGTTGCAGCAGCCGACTAATCTGCGGCGGTTAGACGTGACCGGTGTTCTCGATATTTCCGGGACCGCCCTGCCTGTGGTGCGCACCGCCGATACCTTCGTCGCGCTCCGGCCAAATGATCGGTCGAACGAACCGGAAGACCTGATTGAAAACCTGCTGTTCGGCACCGGACGCCATCTGTTTCTGGTTCCCGATGACTGGAAAGGATTCACGCCCCTAGACAACATCGTCGTGGCGTGGAACGGGAGCCGGGAATCGACGCGCGCGCTGGCCGAATCCCTCCCCTTCCTGCACCAAGCGAGCAAGGTTGGCGTTCTCGTCGTGGAAAGTGAGCATCAGACCAAAACCGACGCGCTGAATGCCAACGATGCCGTTCTGCACCTTCGCCATCACGGCATCAACGCCATCAAATATCGCGCCGTCGGCGAGGAAGACGAGACGGCCGACGTACTGATCGCGGAGTGCCGCAGTCTCGGTGCAAACCTGCTGGTGATGGGCAGCTATGGCCACTCTCAACTACACGATTTGCTGCCGGGATCTACGACCAGCCGGGTCCTGCATCGTTCACCGGTCCCCCTGCTCATCGCACACTGACTGCGGTTCTGTGGATCTCCCCGCCAGCGATTGACGGTCGTCAAGGTGACACCAGGCGCCGCATCATAGGTTCGTTCGGCGCTTTCGCACCAGCTCACGGACCTGCCTCATGGCCGCGATCGATCCAGGAACGCTAATGTGGGCCAGGGCTTGCGAGCTGATTGATCGCGCCGAGCGATTGCATCGCCAGTTCTTCCAGCCGACGGCCGCGCCGGTCCGCGACCTCTGCTGGGAACCGCCAGTCGATATCATCGAAACCGATTTCGAACTCCTGATTGGCGTAGCGCTTCCCGGCGTCAACAGCGGCGCGGTGAAAGTGACGGTCGATACCGACGGAATCATCGTGACCGGCGTCCGCCGGGCGAACGTGATTCCGCGCGGCGGCATGGTTCATCGGCTGGAGATTCCTTACGGGAGATTCGAACGTCGGATCACTCTTCCAGCGGCCGGCCTCCAGCTTGGTCAGGCGGAATTCGCCGACGGCTGCCTGATGCTGAAATTCTCCAAACAGCCTTTGACGGAAGAGCGGTCCGATGTCTGATGCGGCCAACAATCCGGGCACAGTGCCCGATCGAAGCCATCCTTCCATCCCTGCGGATGCAACGATCATCCTGCCCGTTCGAAACACGTTGCTGTTTCCGGGCATGGTACTGCCATTGACGATCGGCCGGCCGGCCTCGATCGCCGCGGCTCAGGAGGCGGTTCGAAGCGGCGGCAAGATCGGCCTGTTGCTGCAGGACGATCCCGCCGTCGAACAGCCGGGACCTGAGCATCTGCGGCGCGTCGGCACCATTGCCGAGGTCCTGCGCTATGTGACCTCGGGAGAAACCCATTACGTCATTTGCCGCGGGTTGCGGCGCTTCCGTGTCGACGAATTTCTCCCCGGCTTTCCCCATTTCGTCGCGCGCATCACCGAGATCGGCATATCCGAAGCGATCACGCCCGACATCGAGGCGCGGATGCATCTGCTCAAGATGCGCGCACGCGACGCGCTCGGGCTGCTGCCGAACCCGCCCGCGGAGATCGGGCCCGCTATCGACAGTCTGGCCTCGCCGACGATGCTCGCCGACTTTATTGCCGGCATCATCGATATCCCGGTCCGTGAAAAGCAGGATCTGCTGGAGACGTTTGACGTCACGCTACTGCTCGACAAGCTACTGGGGTTGCTCGCGAAGCGTATCCAGGTGCTGGAACTTTCAAAGGAGATCGGCGAACAGACGCAGCAAACCCTGTCGTCGCAGCAGCGCGAGCACATCCTTCGCGAACAGCTCCGTCAGATCCAGAAGGAGCTTGGGGACGACGACGTCAAGTCCACTGAGCTGAAGGAACTTGCTGAAAAGATCGATAAAGCCGGCATGCCCAGGGATGCCGAGGAGCAGGCCAGGCGCGAATTAAGGCGGCTTGAGCGCATGCCGGAAATGGCGGCCGAATACGGCATGGTGCGGAGCTATCTCGATTGGCTGGTTGAACTGCCATGGTCGAAGCTCGATCCGGAGCGCATCGATATCGCCGAAGCGCGGCGCATCCTCGATGAGGATCATCATGGCCTTGAGAAAGTAAAGCGCCGGATTGTCGAATATCTGGCGATCCGCAAGCTCAACCCCGACGGCAAGAGCCCGATCCTCTGCTTCGTCGGGCCGCCCGGAGTCGGCAAGACGTCGCTTGGCCAAAGCATCGCGCGCGCGACCGATCGAAAATTCGTCCGCCTGAGCCTCGGCGGCGTCCACGACGAGAGCGAGATCCGCGGACACCGGCGGACCTACATCGGCGCGCTTCCCGGCAATATCATCCAGTCGATCCACAAGGCCGGCACCCGCAATCCCGTGATGATGCTGGACGAGATGGACAAGCTGGGTGCCGGATTTCACGGCGATCCCGCGGCAGCGTTGCTGGAAGTTCTCGATCCCGAACAAAATGCCACGTTCCGCGACAATTACCTTGCCGTTCCCTTCGATCTCTCAAAAGTCCTGTTCATCGGTACCGCAAACGTCGTCGACAATATCCCGACTGCGGTTCGCGACCGGATGGAAATGATCGAGATGCCCGGCTACATCGAGGACGAGAAGCTCGCGATCGCCCGGCGTTATCTGGTCGAGCGACAATTAGCATCGGCAGGATTGACCGAGAAGCAATGCCAGATCAGCGACGACGTCCTGCGCGCCATCATCCGCGACTACACCCGTGAAGCCGGGGTCAGAAATCTCGAACGCCGGATCGGAGCGATTTGCCGTCACGTCGCGATGCGGATCGCCGAGCGTAACGCGACGCGCGTCATCGTCACGATGGCGGACCTTCAGGCCATACTGGGGCCGAAGCGCTTCGAGCAGGAGATCGCCATGCGCACCAGCGTGTCGGGCGTTGCGACCGGTCTCGCCTGGACGCCGGCGGGCGGCGATATTCTGTTCGTCGAGGCGACCAGCATTCCCGGCCGAGGCAAGCTGATCCTCACGGGCCAGTTGGGCGACGTGATGAAGGAAAGCGCGCAAGCCGCGCTGACGCTGGTCAAGTCGCGCGCCGCCGAATTCGGCATCGACCCGGCCGAGTTGCAGAAGTCCGACGTCCATGTTCATGTTCCGGCCGGGGCCATCCCCAAGGACGGTCCGAGTGCGGGAGTTGCGATGTTCCTGGCGCTGACGTCGCTTTTGACCGGACGCACGATCCGCAGCGATACCGCCATGACCGGCGAAATCTCGCTGCGCGGACTGGTGCTTCCGATCGGAGGCGTGAAGGAAAAGGTGCTGGCGGCGATCCAGGCCGGGATCACCACTGTCATGCTTCCGGCGCGCAACCGCAAGGACATCGAGGACATACCCGAAAACGCCCGCAACCGGATTCGTTTCGTCTGGCTTGAGCGCGTCGACGACGCAATCGAGGCCGCACTCAATCCACCGAGGGTCAGCGAGCCGGACCTTTCGCATACGACGCACACCGCCACGACGGAAAAACGCGTAGCGCGATCCCGATAGCCGACGGCGTTGACCGCCCGTCCGACGCATTTGATCCGCGAAACTGACCGACGTCAGGGCCGCAGCCGGTAATCTCGTTCATGCACGCAGAAAACCCGCCAAGGAAGCCGGACGGACGCTCGGCATCAACCCACGCACGGTCGACTTCCACAGCGCCAATTTGCTGAAAAAGCTGGCGCTGGGAACGCCGCCGATCTCGTCCATATGGTGCTCGAAGAATAACCCGCTGCCGTTCATGATCGGCAAACCCGCTTTTTGACAGGCGTCAATGCGTGCCGTCCCGCAAGCGCTAAACATGACCGCGCGTCAACCGACCAACCGGCTGCGGGAGCATGTCATGGCCAGCACCACTTTTAACAGCGCATCTGACGTTCAAACCGATTCTCCGACGGCGACGCTCGCGCAGAACTGGTGGCTGTTCACGCTGCGAGGCGTTTTTGCCATTATCTTCGGATGTCTCGCGCTGGCCTTTCCCGGGCCAACGATGTTGTCGCTGGTGCTGCTGTTCTCCGCCTACATGCTGGTCGACGGGGTCGCCGAGATCATCTCCGCCGTGCGGGCGATGCGTCGAAATGGCCGCTGGGGATTTCTAATTTTCGCAGGCCTGCTCAATATCGCCGTGGGTATCTGTGCTTTCCTCTGGCCGGGCCTTACCGTCCTTGCCTTCGTGTTGCTCGTTGCTTCCTGGGCAATTGTCACCGGCGCGTTGATGACGGCCGCGGCTTTCCGCCTGAACATAGAGCATGGCCGGTGGTGGCTGGTTCTGGGCGGGCTGTTGTCGCTTGCGTATGGCGCGCTGCTGATCCTTGCGCCCCTGATCGGTGCCCTCGTGCTGACCTGGTGGATGGGCGCCTACGCCCTCGCCTTTGGCATCGCGCTGGTCATCTTCTCGTTCCGGCTTCGGTCGCGTCAGCATCAGGGCGCCAACCCCACGGCCGTCGGGACCGCCGCTTGAGGTGAACCCGTGACGATGCACCACCGCAAGCGTCAGCAAAGTCAAACCGGCCGGGCTAGCGCCCGGCCGACGCGTGAGACGGAACCGACCGACGTCGACGATGAACTCACCCTCAGCCTGATTGAGACGTTTCCCGCGAGTGATCCTCCCGCCTGGATTCCTCTGGCCCGCCTGGGCGTCCCCAAACGACGGATGAAATCACATCCTGGTGCGAAAAGGCCGCGTTGATCGAAATGAATTTTCAATGACACTTTTCCGAGCGCCCGGCAACTTATGGTAGTTTACAATAAGATTTTCACTTTTTAGTGGCGCCCGCAGCAGACAACGCCCATTTTTTGTGCGTTGCCAACTCCGAAAGATCGGCGTCAAATCATCCCGGCCGCCGCGAAGAATGACGCAAGGCGCAGCGAATGCCGTGGACCGAGCCGCCTGCAAATTCTGACGAGTTGCGGCGTTGCATTCGCGATCTCGTCGCGCTTTCAACGTTTCCCGCAGCG
>Ga0137403_10004308_pt1 | contig 16791 bp, 13 predicted proteins | sample CZOMad2_1_16fung_FD_122057 | JGI IMG/M metagenome (GOLD analysis project Ga0137403, IMG submission 122057) | Vadose zone soil fungal communities from Angelo Coast Range Reserve, California, USA - CZOMad2_1_16fungal (Hybrid Assembly) | ecosystem: Environmental > Terrestrial > Soil > Vadose zone...
AACAAGGCGTGAAACTGAAGGACATCATTGGCGGTTGGTGGAAAGACATTGAAGGCTTCCTGCTCGATATTGTTATCGCGTTCGGGTTCTTTGTGGCCGCGCTCACCACACTGGCTATGTTGCAAAAACTTCTATTGCCACCCGAAGCGCTGGATGCGACTACACGCGTGAAGAACATGGCGCCATTGGCGCCACACAGTTTCCTCGACCTTGGCATGTTCATTCTTGTTGCCATCACGGCGGGCATTGTGGAAGAAACGGTGTTCCGCGGATATTTTCAAAAACAATTCTCAGCGCTCACTGGAAGCGCGTTGATCGGAATCGTGCTCTCTGCCGTGCTGTTCGGGTCCGGCCATGTGTACCAAGGCAAGATGATGGCGGTGGTGCTCGGGTTCTATGGGTTGATGTTCGGCGTGATTGGAGTCATTTTTGGATACGAAGCCCATGCGGGCATTCAAGTCGGCATTCAAAAAACCTCCCATGTTCAGAAATTATTTCAAGACCGCCTGGCGCAATATCATCCGCAGCAAGGGATACAGCGCCCTGAATATCCTGGGCCTTGCCACGGGCATGGCCGTCGCTCTGCTGATCGGCCTCTGGGTGTATGATGAGTATTCCTATGATAAATTCCTGCCGGATTATCAGCGTTTATATCTGGTAAGACGGAACTATTATGGCAACGGCGACACCGTCAATTACAACGGATCTTCGCTGAAACTGGCGGATGCCCTGCGAAGCCAGGTCCCGGAAATGCAGTATGTGGCGGAGACGGACTGGATGCGTCCGCATGGGCTCATGGCCGCCAATACAAAGCTGTATATCGAGGGGTCGCACGTGGCCGGTGATTTTCTGAAGATGTTCCGGTTCCCGCTGGTAAAGGGAAATGCCGCCACCGTCCTGTCGGACCCTTATTCCATCGTGTTGACGGAAAGTACGGCAAAGGCCTTGTTTGGCACGGAGGACCCGATCAACAAGGCAGTCCGCTTCGACAATAAGGACAACCTGAAAGTAACCGGCATCTTAAAGGACCTGCCCGCCAACTCCTCCTTCAAATTCAACTACCTGGTGCCATTCAGCTATCTGGAAGCAACCGACGATTTTACACATACCGCGCGTCATCGCAATTTTGAATGGAACGGTTTCCAGACGTATGTGCAATTAAAGCCCGGCATTTCCTATGACCATGTCGCGGCCAAGATAAGGGACATCGAAAAAGCCGACAAGGATAATATCATGTCCGTCGTGACGAACGTCGTCCTGCAACCCTTGCAGGACTGGCACCTGCACAATAAATATGAGAACGGGAAGGCGGCGGGCGGGCTGATCGATTATGTCCGTATGTTTGGCATCATCGGAGTGCTGGTGTTGCTGATCGCCGGCATCAACTTTGTAAATCTTACAACCGCAAGGTCGGAAAAAAGGGCCCGGGAAGTAGGAGTAAGAAAAGCGATCGGCTCGCAAAGGAAGGACCTGGTCATTCAATTCCTTACGGAATCGCTCCTGCTGACGGCTATCGCATTTCTTTTTTCCCTGCTGTTCGTCCAACTGTCTTTGCCGGCCTTCAATAACCTGACCGGTAGCCGGATCGCCATTCCCTTTTCAAGCGGGGCTTTCTGGCTGATCCTGCTGGGGGGTGTCGTGGTGACGGCGCTGGCGGCCGGCAGCCGTCCTGCGTTCTATCTGTCCTCCTTCAACCCGGTAAAGGTATTGAAAGGCGGTCTGGGGGCGACCGGCAGGGCTGCCGTGCTGGCGAGGAAGATCCTGGTGGTCTTGCAGTTCAGTTGTTCGGTCGCCCTCATCATCGCCACGTGCATCATCTATCAGCAGATACAATATGCCCGGAACAGACCGGCGGGTTACGATATGAACCGGTTGATGATGACCAATATGAACAGCGACCTGGCGCACAACTATACGGCTATCCGGAATGAGCTGCTGCATAAGGGAATTGCCGAAAGCGTTACCTGGGCGTCCAGCCCTGCCACCAGTGCAGGCTGGCACAGGGATGTGGATGACTGGCCCGGTAAGCGGGCGGGGGAAACCGTCGACATGGGGCGTATAAGCATCTCCGATGGGTATTTCAAGACCCTGGGCATGACGATGAAAGAAGGCAGGGATTTCAGCGGCAGCGCGGATACGCTGAATGTCATCTTCAATGAGGCGGCCGTCCGGCTGTTGCGTTTGAAAAACCCGTTGCACCAGGTGATCACCAACTGGAATACTAAAATGCAGATAATCGGTATCGTTAGAGATGCACTGACGATATCCCCGTATGCCCCTGCCGACCCGACGATGTTCCTGTACGATCCGAACCCGCAGGGGGCGATCATGTACCGGGTGTCGCCCGCCATACCGACGCGGGACGCGATTGCGCGACTGACATCGATCTTTAATAAATATAACCCGGCCTTTCCGTTTGATTATCAGTTTGCGGATGCCAGTTATGCGACCAAGTTCGACACCGAAGTGCTGGTGGGTAAATTAGCGGCATTGATCGCAGGGCTGGCTATTTTTACTTCCTGTCTGGGGCTTTTTGGTTTGGCGGCGTATATGGCGGAACAGCGTACCAAGGAGATCGGCATCCGCAAGGTGCTGGGGGCATCGGTTTCGCAGCTATGGTTGCTGCTCTCGAAGGAGTTTATTGTGCTGGTAGTGATCAGCTGTGTGATCGCCTCGCCTGTCGCCTGGTATTTTTTGAAAGGCTGGCTGCAGTCATATTCTTATCGTATCGATATAGGGGCGGGTGTATTTGTGGCGGCTGCGGTGATGGCCGTCCTGATCACGCTGGGCACCATCAGCTTTCAGTCGATACGGGCGGCGATGATGAATCCGGTGAAGAGTTTAAGATCGGAATAACCACGCAGATCGCTGACGCTTCTAAGATCGGTCGCACCCGCGTGTGCCCTCTGATCCAATAAGGGGAACTTCGACAAACAGCTGCTGAACCTGGAATAAAGACCCAAATCGCGGGAAGTTCTTATATTTATCCAAAGCATTAAAACCTGCTTGCCTGATCATATGGTCAATTTATTCCGGAAAAAGATCATTTTCTTTATCGCGGCATTTTTTTGTTTTTCTTTTTTTGCCACAGCCAATATCCGGCTCCCGGCGATCATATCCAGCAATATGGTCCTGCAGCAAAAATCCACGGCGAAATTATGGGGATGGTGCGAGCCGGAGGAGAAGCTGTATATCACCACCTCCTGGAACAACCAGACGGATTCCATCAGGGGATCGCGGGATGCCAGGTGGCAGATCAGTGTCGCCACTCCGGCCGCGGGTGGACCTTTTACCATTACCCTGAAGGCGGGAAATACCATCCTGCTGGAGAATATCATGATCGGGGAAGTCTGGGTCTGCTCCGGGCAGTCGAATATGGAAATGAGCGAATCCTGGGGCCTTCCGGATGTGAGGAGCGAACTGGCCACCTGCGCCACCAATACCATTCATTTCTTTCGCATCCCCAGGACGACTTCGGCATCGCCCCAGGATGATTGCGTGGGGCACTGGGCGCCATGCGATTCGACGCAACTGAAAAGGTTCAGCGCGGTGGGATATTTTTTCGCCAAGAAGCTCAGCAGGGACCTGAATGTACCGGTCGGCATCATCGAGGCGGCATGGGGAGGCACTTCCGCGGAGACCTGGACCCCGCCGGATCTGGTGAATAACGATGCGGAATTGAAAAGCTCCGCGGCTAAACAGAAGCCTTCTGACGGTTGGCCCTATACGCCAGGCGTCTGCTATAATGGAATGATCGCGCCCATCACGTCCTATGAGATCGCAGGAGCGATCTGGTACCAGGGAGAGGGCAATACCGCCGCTCCACAGACCTATGGCCGTCTGTTCAGGACCATGATCGGCGCCTGGCGTAAGGCCTGGAACAAGAACCTGCCTTTCTACTATGTGCAGATCGCCCCTTTCACATATGGGGCCAAGGGCAATTCCGGCACCCTCATCCGCGAGCAGCAGGAGAAGAGCATGAGTCTCGATAATACCGGGATGGTCGTGATCAGCGACCTGGTAGAGGATACGACGGATATCCATCCCAAGAACAAGCATGAGGTCGGCGCGCGGCTGGCCGACTGGGCGCTAGGAGAAGCGTATCATGCAACCGGTATCAGCTATAAAAGCCCGTCCTACCGGAGCATCGAGGTGAGGAATAACAAAGTCTGGGTCCATTTTGCGGATGCCACTACGGGCCTGGTCGTCAAAGGACCGCATATCAGAGAAATATTCATAGCCGGGGAGGATAAGATATTTTATCCGGCCGAGGCGACGGTGGAAGGCAATGAGCTCATCGTATCCTCCCGGCAGGTGAAGAAGCCCACGGCCGTCCGTTACCAGTTCAGCAATGCGGGGATCGGGAATGTGTTCAGCAAGGAGGGTCTTCCGCTGGCCCCTTTCCGTTCTGACGACTGGTCGGTGAGTGCGGAATAATTTCCGGTGAATGAGATCTGGCGGTGCCTGCGGCTAAAAAATATTTTTGTTTAGCTCGTTACGGGCTGAGTTTTAATATCTAAATTCAGCCCCTACATTTTATTAAAAATTTATTTATGGAGAAAAGGCGTGATTTTATCAGGAAGGTCGCCATGGGCTCGGCAGGTCTTGTCATCGGCCCTGCGGCCATGGCCATGGGTCGTACAGCGACAGCCTTCAGTGCGAAAAGCTACCGTCGTATCATCGGCGCCAACGAACGGATACACATGTGCATTATCGGCGTCAACGGGCGCGGCGCCAGCATGGCCGGGACCTTTGCCGGCGCAAAGGATGCGGAAGTATCCAGTATCTGCGACGTCGATTCGAATGTATTTGCCAAGGCGTTGAAGGCGGTGGCGGATGCTAAGCAGGTGAGCGTGCCCCGCACGGAAGGGGATTGTCGCAAGGTCATGTTGGACAAATCCATCGATGCGATCTATATTGCCACGCCGGACCACTGGCATGCTCCGCTGACCATCATGGGATGCCAGGCGGGCAAGCATGTATATGTAGAGAAGCCGCTGAGCCATAATCCCAGGGAAGGTGAGCTCGCGGTGGCGGCGGCGCGAAAATACAACAGGGTCGTTCAGATGGGGGCGCAGCGCCGTTCGGTGCCGATACTGATGGAAGGCATCGATAAATTACATAAGGGGATCATCGGCCGGGTGTATTTTGCCAAGGCCTGGTACACCAATATGCGCAAAGCCACTTACCTGAAGCCGGCAACGGCGCCTTCCAATCTTAATTACGACCTGTGGCAGGGCCCGGCGCCGAGGGTGCCGTACCAGGATGGGCTGATCCATTACAACTGGCATTGGTTCTGGCACTGGGGCACGGGCGAGGCGCTGAATAACGGTACGCATGAAGTGGACGTTGCGCGCTGGGGTCTCGGGGTCGACTACCCGGTCCGCGTAAGCTCGGTAGGAGGCAGGTACCAGTTCAGTGACGCCTGGGAGACACCGGATACACAGATCGTCACGATGGATTACCCGGGCCGGGTATCCCTGATGTGGGAGAACCGCAGCTCCAACGGAAGAAAGATCGAAGGCTCGGAACGCGGCGTAATCTTCTACGGCGATAACGGAAGCCTCGATACGGACGGGGATGCCTATAAGATCTACGACCTCGGCGGCAAGCTGGTGAGCGAAGTGAAACCCGCCGCGAAAGAGGAGAGTGTGCAGGGACGCAATACGGCCAGCCCGAGCCTGGGAATGGACAGCCTGCACGTGAATGATTTCCTGGACGCGATCCGGAACAACCGTCGCCCGAACTGCGATGTGGAGCTGGGCTACAAGAGCGTAGTGGCCATGCAGCTGGGCAATATCGCGTGGCGTATGGGCCGCGACCTGAAGCTCGATCCTTCGAATGCCCATATCATCGGGGATCCCGAAGCGGAGAAATTATGGAGCCGCACTTACGAGCCCGGCTGGGAGCCGAAGGTATAGTCGGACCTCAACGGATACGCCGGACGTCGGAATGAAATACTAATCATCAATAATTCAAGATAATGATTGCTCATCCCAGGAAGATCTTTTTTATTTTTTCACTGATCGCTGTAACGGGCGCCGCTTTGCATGCCCAATCCGGCGGGCTGCTGTTCCCGCAGAAGCCGGGAATGGTCTCCTATACCTATCGTAAATATTTTGAAAAGGATGTGCCCTCCACCCTGGACATCATAAAATCAAACGGCGTCACCGACATCGAATTCTCGAACCTTTTTGGTAAGACGGCCGCAGACCTGCGCAAGCTGCTCGATGAACGGGGACTCTCTTGTTCGTCGTTCGGGGTAGGATATGGCGACCTCGTCAATAAAACGGCGGAAGTGGCGCAGAACGCCAAAACCCTGGGCGCAAAATATGTCCGGGTGGCCGGCATCCCGCACAAGGCGGCCTTTACCCTGGAAGAAGCCCAGCAGGCGGTGGATGATTTCAACAAATTCGGCAAGATCCTCAAAGAGCAATACGGCCTGGGCTTTATCTATCACAATCACGGCTTCGAATTCCAGCCTTATAAGGATGGCACTTTATACGATTATATCGTCACCAGTACCGACCCGAAATATGTCAGCTTCGAGATCGACATTCTCTGGGCCTTCTTTCCGGGGCAGGATCCTGCGGCGCTGGTCAGCAAATACGGCAGCAGGTATAAGACGATGCACCTTAAAGACCTCCGTAAGGGCATTACCGGCAATCTATCCGGGGGCACTTCAGGCGAGAACGATGTCGCGCTGGGCACAGGACAGATCAACCTGCCCGCCGTCCTGAAGGCCGCGAAGGCCGCGGGCCTGGAACATTATTATATCGAGGACGAGAGCAGCAATGTGATGGAGCAGGTGCCACAGAGCATCGCCTACCTGAGATCGCTGAAGGAAAATTAGCCAACCCGGTCCTTAATTTTTTAAATTAATCGATTATTAACATGTTGGTTAATCCCTTGATCGTTAATTGCATATTATTTCATTGAAACAATTATCTGACGATTGCACATGAAAAAATCAATAGGCATATCCGGCGCCGCAATTCTTCTTTCCTTTCTGGTCCCTTTCGGAGCGATGGCCCAATCCGCTCATAATACCCTGACCTCAGTCGAAAAGCATGACGGCTGGCGATTATTGTTCGATGGGAAGACCTCGTCAGGCTGGGTCAGCGCCCATGCGGACACATTCCCATCCAAGCCGGGCGGCTGGATCGTAAAGGACGGCATGATCACTATCCAGGGTTCCGGCGGCGAGGAGGCGAAAAATGTGGGTGATATCGTGACAAAGGAACAGTTCAGCGCCTTCGATCTCACGTTTGAATTCCAGCTAAGCCCCGGGGCCAACAGCGGCGTCAAATATTTTGTTACCCTGGATGAGAATTCATCCGGTTCGGCGATAGGTCTCGAATATCAGCTCCTGGACGACCAGGTGCATCCCGATGCCAAGCTGGGTCGTAATGGCAACCGGACCCTTTCCTCACTTTACGACCTGATCCCCGCCAACAAGCCCGCAAAATACATCCACCCGATCGGCCAGTGGAATACGGGCCGGATCGTCGTCTATCCGGACAACCGGGTTGAGCATTACCTGAATGGCTTCAAAGTCCTGGAATATGTACGCAAATCCAAAGAATACAGGGACCTCGTGGCAATAAGCAAATACAAAGTGTGGAAGAATTTCGGCGAGGCCGACAGCGGACATATCCTGTTACAGGACCATGGGTTCACGGTCAATTTCAGAAGCATCAAGATCAAAACGTTGAAATAAAGCCCTGGTCCGGCGGCTCACCGGGACCATCAGGATGCCGGGGAACCAATGCATATCCGAACCTCCCGATGCGGGAACCTTGTCTGGATGAGAATCACAGCGAAATAAAAACTATAAGATGAGATTAACCTGCATGCCCATTCATAAAGAAATATTCCCTCGCGGCAGATTGTTCCTGACCTTGCTCATTGCCTCCCTTTGCTGGGCCGCCTGCAAGGAGCCCGCCGAAAAACAACCTACACGCAACGCGATCACCGATTTCAATCCTTCCCCCGCATATTTGTCTCCGTCCGAGAGCATGAAGACGATGCAGTTGCCGGAAGGGTATCACCTGGAGCTCGTAGCCAGCGAACCCATGATCCAGGAGCCCGTAGCCATCGTATGGGATGGGAATGGCAGGATGTATGTGGCCGAGATGCGGAGCTATATGCAGGACATCAACGGGACGGGGGAGCATTTCCCCATCTGCCGGATCTCCCTCCTGGAGGATACGGATGGGGACGGCAAAATGGACAAGCAATCCGTCTTCATCGACAGCCTCGTCTTACCCCGCATGATGCTGCCACTGGACGACCGGCTGGTCGTGAACGAGACCTATTCGTATAACCTTTACAGTTACCGCGATACCAACGGGGATGGAAAGGCGGATGAGAAAAAGCTGGTCTATCATAACGATACGGCGGACAACGCCAACCTGGAGCACCAGAAGAGCGGCCTGGTCTGGGACATCGATAATTATATCTATGTCTCCTGCAATGCCGTAAGGTACAGGTATGATAAAGGCATGCTGCGGGCGGACTCCATGTTCGAGACGCCGGGCGGTCAGTGGGGACTTGCCAATGACGACTATGGCCGCATGTTCTTCTCCTCTGCCGGGGGAGAAGTGCCTGCCCTGAACTTTCAGCAGAACCCCGTATATGGTCAGCTGAATATGGACAAGCAGCGGGAGAAAGACTTCGACAGCGTCTGGCCCATCATCGCCACCCCCGATGTGCAGGGTGGAAAAATGCGGCTGCGCCCCGACAGCTCACTGAATCATTTCACGGCTTCCTGCGGTCAGTCTATTTTCCGCGGGGATCGTCTTCCGGAAAGCATGCGCGGTGATCTTTTCATCTGCGAGCCGGTAGGGCGCCTGATCCGGCGCGCCAAGGTCATCGACCGCAAAGGAGAGATATACCTGCAGAATGCTTATAATAAGGCGGAATTCCTGGCTTCGGCGGACATGAATTTCCGGCCGGTGAATACGACCACCGGTCCCGACGGATGCCTGTATATCGTGGACATGTACCATGGGATCATCCAGGAAAGCAACTGGACAAAGGAAGACAGCTATCTCCGTCCGCAGATCCTGAAAAGACAGTTGGAAAAGAATATCGGAAGGGGGCGTATCTATCGCCTGGTGCATGATAGCTATAAGCCCGGCCCTGCGCCGCACCTGCTGGACGCGAAGCCAAAGGAGCTGGTCGAGGCTCTTTCCAACCCGAATGGCTGGTGGCGTGAGACCGCTCAGAAGCTGCTCATCATCGGCAACTACCAGATGATGGTCCCCGATCTGAAACGACTCGCCCTGGGCGAACCCTCTTTTGGAGAAAAAATTATGTTCTGGAAGGACCGGCCCACGCCCGTTGCCCGGCTGCATGCGCTCTGGACCCTGGAAGGCCTGCATGCGATCGATGAGGAATTTCTGGCGGTTATGTTGGCCGATAAAGAGCCTGCCCTGCGCGTGGCGGCCGTCCGCATCGGCGAATCCTGGCTGGAAAAGGGCGGAACGGACATATTGTCCAGGATAGAGCCGCTGAAGAACGATACCAGCTCCGACGTGCGGATACAGCTGGCCTTATCCCTGCGCTACAGCAAGGAAGAAAAGGCAAAGACCATCCTGAAAGAACTGGCGGATCATGACAAGGATAATAAGCTGATGGCAAAGATCACCACGAAGAGCCTGCAGGAAGGGGACGAATCCCTGCGGGCGCTCAAGGCCAGCATTGCTAACCTGTCCCCGGGCGACAGGAAACTGGTCTTCAACGGGGCGATCAGCTTTGCACAGCTCTGCGCCACCTGTCACGGGCCCGATGGGAAAGGGCTGCCTTCCAACCTGGCGCCCCCGCTGGCCGGATCACCAAGGGTCAATGGCGATAAGAATATGCTGATCAGGATCCTGCTGAATGGATTGAAGGGACCCGTGGACAATAAAAAATATCCCGATGTCATGCCTGCGCAGAATGCCAATAACGATGAGTATATTGCCTCCGTGTTGAGCTATATCCGGCACAGCCTGGGTAATAATAATGCGGGGGCTATACAGAACGGTGATGTCAGGAAGATCAGGAAGGCTACCGCCGACCGGAAGGATTCCTGGACACTCGAGGAATTGGGGAAGATCAAAGACGAGCCTGAGAAGAAGAAAGACGAGCCTGCGAAGAAGAAAAACTAGACTACAAGACCAGACTATTTTATGAAGAAATATTCCAATGGAAAATTTGCGCAGACGGCGGGCGATGCTGGCAAAGCGATCTGCAGGGCCGGTGGTATCTGGACGGCTTTATTTCTGCTGATGGGTTTTGCGGCGGAGAGCCAGGAAAAGACCACAAGCCTGGACTCGGTGGTAGTGACGGCGCAGAAAAGAGAGGAGCTGCTGAAGCATGTGCCGTTCAGTGTTTCGGCCATCACGGCCAGGCAGGTGCGTGAATACCGGCTCTGGAATAATAAGGATATCACGGCCATCGTCCCTAATTTATATGCTGCCGATCCGGGGGATGGAAGGGATGTCATTTCGGTGCGAGGCATCACGACGACCTCCTACGATCCGGCCGTGGCGGTGAATATCGATGGGGTCAATCAATTCGGCCTCGATACTTATATCCCTTCCCTGCTCGATGTGGAACGCATCGAAGTGCTGCGCGGCCCGCAAGGCACGCTCTATGGACGTAATGCCATGGGCGGCGTCATCAACATCATTACCCGGCAGCCCGGCGCGCTGCCCAGCGCATTTGGAGAGATCAGCCTGGGAAATCATGGTCAGCAGCGTTATTCCGCCGGCTTCAGCGCGCCGCTGGTCAAAAATAAATTATTCATCGGCATCGCCGGGCTCTATGAAGGGCGCAAGGGATATTATACTAACCAGTTCACGAATTCCGACTATGACCGGCAGCATGCCTTTACCGGTAACTACTACCTGAAGTGGCTCGCGGGCAGCCGCTGGCTGGTCGACCTGAATATCAAGCACCGGAACGGCCGGAACAATGGCGCCTTCCCGCTGGTGGCCGATCCTGTAATGGCGTTCAGCGAACCCTTTGTGCTCGATCAGAATGCCATCGCCACCATGGTAGACAATACCTTCAATTCTTCCCTGGCCATCAATTATAAGGGAAGGGCTTACCATTTCACGGCTCAGACGGCCTATCAGAGCAATAACCGGTATTATACCGGCCCCATCGACGGAGATTTTTCTCCCCTCGACGCGATCACCGTGCTTAAGAACTATGGTGTGAAGTGGAATAAGATAAAGGTATTGACGGAAGATCTCCGCTTCACGTCCGCCGCCGGCAGCTCCTCTCCCTGGAAATGGACAGTTGGCTCATACTGGTTCTACCAGGACGACCCGAACAAGCAGGGGACGCGGTATGGCAACGACGCCAACCTGCTCGGGGTGGGGGACTCTTTATTCACGACCATCAGCACGACGAAATATCATAAATGGGGAACGGCCTTATATGGCCAGCTCGGCTATGCGCTTTCTAAAAAAATGAACCTGACCGCGGGACTGCGTTATGATTATGAGCATCAGTCCATGGATGTGCTGGGCGAGTACCAGCATGATCCTGGCCCCGATCCCTTTGTCGTAAGGCCCGATACCTCTGGGAATGTTTCGTTCCATGCCGTCTCGCCCAAGCTTTCGCTCGACTACCGGGTGTCGGCGGGCACGATGTTCTATATCGTCTACAGCCGGGGGTTCCGGACGGGCGGGCTTACTCCCTTGTCCTCCGATCCTTCGCAGCCGCCGCTCGTGGGCTTCCGGCCGGAGTATAGCAGCAACTACGAGGCTGGGGTCAAGACCGGCTGGTGGAACAATGCCCTGCGTCTGAATGCGGATATCTTCTATACGCATATCAACAATGCGCAGGTGCCGACCCTGGTCCTGCCCGATGCCATCACGATCACCAAGAACGCCGGTAAGCTGAATAACTGGGGCGGTGAAGCGGAGCTGTCCGCTACGCCTGTGCAGGGATTGAATATTGTATATACATTCGGATATACCCATAGCCGCTTCGCGGACCTGAAATTGTCAGAGAACGGATCGTCCGTCGATCTGGCGGGCAAGCGTCAGGTCTTCACCCCGGATCTTACGTCTTTGCTGGCGGTACAATATTCCCGTCCGGTCACAGGGCAGTGGCAGGCCGTTATACGGGGCGAGTGGAAATCCATCGGCACGACATATTTCGATCTTAACAACCAGATCAGCCAGTCACCCTATAATCTCTTCAATGTCCGCGCCGGGGTGGAAAGCGGGCAGTTGGAGCTGATGTTCTGGGGACGGAATATCGGCAACAAGCGATACCTTTCCTATGCTTATGATTTCGGCGCCTTCCATCTCGGCGATCCCGCGACCTGGGGGCTGAGTGTATTCATCAGGGTGCCGGGACGCTGACCGCACAACGCCCCGGCTTCGTTGCCCCGGCTCAAAGCCATTCGCCGGATGGGGCCGACCCTGTAGCCGATCCTTATTTCGCTCTGCGGATATAAATGCTCCCGTTCATATTCTTCATCAGCATCTCGGGGCCGCCGCCGTTGATCTTGCCATAGACCCAGTCTTCGATCGTCAGGCGATGCATGCCGGACTCATTGGTCGTTTTCACTTTCGGCGCGCTCTTATCGACGTCCACGTCAAAATCACTGTAGATGCCTCCCCTGTCGGACTTCAGCTTGACGTTCGCCTTCACATCTGCAGGGAAGGTGATATCGACATCCCCATTCAGGGTAGAAAATGCCATAGGTGCCTTGGGATCTATTTTCTTAAAGGTGATGGTCAGGTTGCCATTGACGGTATTGGCCACCACGGAGCCGGATACGTTATTGCATTCGATACGGCCATTCACATTCGTGATCTCCATTTCCCCAGTGACGTTGGACACGATGATGGTCCCGCTGTTCACCGTTCCGAGATTGAGCGAGGCTTCCCCCTGGGGGATCTTTATGACCAGGTCGACGGCAGACTTGAAGGAATTCGAGCTCACATGCACCTTATTGTTCCGTTCTTCGGCCGTAAGCTCCATGCCGCCGCCGGTGGAAATACGCTTCATGCCGTTGGAGCTTTCCCGCTCGTCGTTGCCTTTCTTCCGATCCTCTCCCTTGGCATCGATGATGACGTCCTTTCCTTCGTAGCTGATCACCGTGATGGAGCCGCTGACCAGGTGCACTTCGACCTTGAAGGGCTTGCCGGGTTCGCTGAGCGGAACGACCAGCTGTTCTTTGTTATCGGACTGGGCCAGCGTGCGGCCGGACAGGATCATGCCGATCACGAATAAAGCGGCGATCCGGATTGGTTTCATGTGGATGTTCATGGCTTTGCTATTCATAGCGTTCCTGATCATTCTTATCGTATTCATATTTCTGTTTTATGAGTGTTCTGTTCTATGATTGTTTCTTGATATAAACGTTTCCGTTCAGCGTCTCGAACCTGAATATCTTCCCTCCTGCCCCGATGCGCACGTCCCTGTTCTTACTGATCTTGTACACCGTGCTCTCCCCGTTCGATTCCTTATTCTTGGTGACCCGGGCCGGCAGGACCTCGGCATCGGGGAAGTCGGTATAGAACTCGCCATTCATGCTCTTGAACTGGAGGTCGGCGGAAAAATTCGCCGGGTAGGTGATGTTCAGCTCGCCATTGATGGTGTGATAGGAGGATGGTTCCGGCGGGACACTCAGGTAATTGATGGTGATGCTCCCATTGACGGTGCGGATCTCCGAAGTGCCCTTGGCATTGGCGACGGTGATGCCTCCGTTGACATTATGCACTTTCAGGGCGCCGGTCACATCCCTGACGGCAATATTCCCTTTATTGATGGTGGACACGGCCAGGTTCATGGAAAAAGGAACTTTCACCGTGAACTCCAGGTTGTACCGGTATTCGATCTCCCGGTCATTCCAGTCATTTCTATGATAGCGCTCGTGGGGACGGGAGTCGTAGGGCTCGGCGATATAGCAGGTAATGCTGTCGGCCGTCTGTTCGAATTCAAGCCTGAACTCTTTCTTTCCCGTCTCCAGGATCTCATTGGTCTTTGCCGTGATGGTCTTATTGATCTCGATCACCACCTTATCGCCGGAATAGCCTTCCACCTTGATGGGCCCCTCGATATTGTATATGGCCAGGGTACTGCTGCCGGCGGGCTTCTGCAGGGTGAATTCCTTGCTGATATGTTCGTTGAATTCCTGGGCCCTGGCCGGGGATTGGGTACAGCAGAGTGCCAGCCCCATCAGGAGGGGAGTGAATAATGCTTTCATGAGTTTTTTTTTAAATTAAACGGGAAATGGTTTGTTCGATCTTGCTCCTGACCTGACCGTTCAGGTCTTTCTGGAAAAGTAGTTTTTTAAAGGGTGGTATGGAACGCCGTTCCAGCAACTTGAGCATCACATCCGCCAGGGCCGACTGCACCAGCGGGGATTCCTGCTGGACGATCGACTGTACTAATCCTTCTCTCACAGCGGGCTCGTTGGCGTAATGGGTCAATGCATCGAGTGTCATCAGGCGCACGTTGACGTTCGGGTCGTTGTTCAGCGTCGTTAACAGCGCGTCCACGATCCGTTGGTTCACCCCCTTTATTTCATTCGTATAGCTTACACCGCGGATGCGTTCGGATGCGGAGGGATTTTCCAGGAGCGACAGCATCACCATTTCTTTCATCTCGTGCACCTGGGTCGAGAGGGTATCGATCTGCCGTTTGTCGGCATAATCCGGGCTGGCGCCGCGATGACTGAGCAGGTAACCGCCTGCCAGTCCGATCAGGACCAGGATAAGGCTATAAGCCAGGGGGAACCTGGGTTGCAGGGCCCAGCGCTGACGGAATCTTTCGAGCAGGGTAGCCCAGGGGTGCCGCTTCTCTTCCACCGATCTCTTGTAGGTGTCGAGCATGGCGTGAAAACGTACCGGCATCGCAGCGGACGGTTCGGGCACGGGCACTTTCCCGATCAGGTCCCAGACCTGCTGGCTGGCTTTCAGTTCCTGCCGGCATGTGGCGCACTGGGTCAGGTGGATCTCGAATAATGTCCGTTCGGCCTCCGTCATCTCGTGATTGATCCATCTTGTGATCTGCTCTTTATCCTGTTCACATTTCATGCGCTGTATTTTAATTTACGATTTGCAGGTAAATATTCTTCAGGCTGTGGATGGCCCGGTGGACCCTCACCCTGACGGCCCCTTCGGTCATATCCATTATCCTGGCGATCTCATGGTACCTGAGATCCTGGAACCGGCTGAGGATGAGGATCTCCCTGTTCTCCGGGCTCAGGTCTTCCATGGCATTCAGCAGGGCCTTCCATTCCTGTTTCTTCTCGATCAGGTCTACCGGCGATGGACCACCGCCGATCCTTCCTTCCAGCCCTTCGGCGCTGGACTGACCGGCATTGCCCTTGTTCTTCCTTAGATGGTCCTTCAGCACATTGCGGGCCAGGTGATACATCCAGGTCTTGAAATCCCCGCTGCCCTGGAATGTGTTCCGGTACCTGAGCATACGGTAGAAAACATTCTGGACCATATCCTCGCTGGATTCCCGCTGACTGGTCATGCGGAAGAGAAAACCATACAGGGCACGGTGATGGCGCTCGAACAGCAGGCCCATCTTGTCCAGGTCTCCGGCTTTCACCTTCAGCATGATCGCATTATCAGTCAATAGATCCAAGCGGTCGTGGTTGTTGTCAATTATTATGAATTCGAAATATGGGGCCTTCGTTTTGTCGTTCGTTACCCGCTCTGAATGGAAACTCCGGCAGGCAGGAATCGTTACAAAAATCAGGGTTTTTTTTCAGAAAGGCCACCCTTCCCTCAAGGGATCGACGTTATGTGCTGGAATGCAATGAGTTGCGGGCAGTCTTCCGCAAACCCCCGCCCAAGTTCCCTCGTCTTGCAGGATGTGCGGCCATACCAGTTGCCCCTAATTGTAGGAGAAAATCCATGTGAACAGCCCGTTATTAATGGGGTCGTCCGCGATGAGCTTAATGGGCGCCTGTAAAGCGTTAAAGCTGTAAACATTCGTAGCCGTAACACTGCCATTGATATTAAGCGTGCTCAGCATATTCTTATTGAACCAGGTCTCGCCGAAAAGAAAGGACCCCATTCCGAGGATATTCCCATAGTTGAAAAGGCTCAGGGTCCTGAAGGGATTGGCCTGGCCGCTGTAGGTCGCCTTCCATTCTCCTACCGGCACTCCTCCGGGTTTAAATTCCAGGATGTCCGTGATATTCCCCCCGCTGACGTTGTACAGAAATGTGCTTTGCAGGGTCGCGGAACCTCCCGATCCCAGATCGGAATAATAGCTTTTTTTGGATACGACGCCATTGGTATATTCGAAATAAAAGGATTCATTGGAGCCCGCCATATAATAGTTGATCCCGGTCAGCCGGTTGCTGTCATCGTAGGTAAAATGGGCGCTGCTGCCCGAAGGGAAAGGCGATCTTTCTAAAATGCTGGCGATCCTGCCGGAGTCATCGTAGGCAGGTACGAGCGTATCCAGGTTGCTGCTGTCTATAAGGGCTGTTATCCGGCCGGATTGATCGTAGGTAATCAGATGCACGGTGTCATTGCTGAGATCGGGATCGGTGCCCTGCTGGATCCTGACAAGCTGGCCTCGCGAAAGGGGCCTGCCCCCCTCCCTGCTCTTTTCCTTCTGGCACGCTGCGAAGGCGAGAGATACCAGGACGATAATTATGATCAGGGCAGAGAATTTCATGAGGCCGTATTTATTTAAATATCAACGGGACAAATTAAGGATATTGTTGCGGAAGGAGTCTGAACTGGCGGATAAAGATAAAGTATTTGCTAAATAACGGTCATTTTCTTACTTTGATCGGCAAATAGG
>Ga0137403_10004309_pt1 | contig 16788 bp, 7 predicted proteins | sample CZOMad2_1_16fung_FD_122057 | JGI IMG/M metagenome (GOLD analysis project Ga0137403, IMG submission 122057) | Vadose zone soil fungal communities from Angelo Coast Range Reserve, California, USA - CZOMad2_1_16fungal (Hybrid Assembly) | ecosystem: Environmental > Terrestrial > Soil > Vadose zone...
TTGGGAAGCAGCGCAGCAAACTGGCGGCCCTGAATGCGGCCGATCTCGACATGATCCGAGGTAACCACGAAGACCGGGGTGGACGAGAGCTTGCGGAGTTCAGGAATGTAACTGGCGTCGCGGTTGAGAACGGCCCAGCCGATGCCCGCCGAAACAGCGGCGCGGGCGACCTGGGGCAGCGCCGTGCCGCCGACGGGCTCGAAGATAATGGCGTCGGGGCGTAGATTTTCGGCGGCCTGGACAGCTTTCAAGATCTGCGTGCTCTGGGTGATCGCGTCATTATTCGCGTAGAGGATCTGAGCCTCCACGCCGAGATTCCGGGCCGCTTGCTCGGCGGACTGCGCCTGTTCGATCTGATAATCGTTGTCGCCCGTGGTGAGCGAGATGAGGAAACGAAGTTTTTTCATGGCAGGTCGAAGGCTCCGCCTGTGTTAGTCCCTACCATACAATCTAGCTGCAGGCATTTCCACGGGGAATCGCGCCGGACGTGTCATCAGAGAAATACCCATATTCTGGGCACGTAGCGAGAATGGAACAAGGAATATCTCGCCAAGCCTGGATGTTGGCCCAGTTGGAAAAGTAAGTGACCCTCGGCAATGATGGATGAGTTTGGCGAGCGGTGAGCGCAACGGCCGCGTCAAGGCTTCTCCGCTTCGAGGCTCTCGCGCTTCTTAAGCCGGTTGCTCTCGATAAGTTTTTTATAGGCAGCCATCGCCTGCTCGGCTTCAGGCAAGCGACCGCCGCGGCGGTAGGCCTGACTCAATTGGTAGTAAGTGGCGTCACGATCCGGGTAGAGCTTTCTGGCCGCTTCAAGACTTTCGATAGCGCCAGCCGCATCTCCTTGCTGTAGAAGCGCGCGTCCGAGTTCGAATTGGGCCATTTCATAATCGGGCTTGGCACGAACGACCTCGCGAAAGATGGTCACGGCCTGGTCCGGGTGTCCGTCCATGAGAAGAGAAAAGCCGAGATGATAGGAGGCGGCCGGATCACCCGGGCGAATCGCCAGCTCGGAGCGGAATTCCGCGGCGGCAGATTCGAAATCGCTCTGACGGAGGTGGACGAGGCCCATGAAATAGTGCGCTTCCGGGAGGCGAGGATCGAGCTGCAAGGCGGATTTCAACTGAGTGATGCTATTGGAATAATCTTCTTGCTGCGCGTATGCCTGTCCGAGAAGAAGATGAACGGCAGGATTGCTGGAATTTTGTTCCAGCAAGCGGCGAAAGATTTCCCCCGCCAGGCCGGATTGACGCGTTCGAACGAGAGCAGTTCCCCAAGCGAAGAGCAGGCCGGGATCATCGGGGGGCTGCTTGAGAAAGGGATGAAGAACTTCCGAAGTTTTGCCAAAGTCCTCCGTAAAAAAATAGCTGAGACCTAAAAGCTGACGCACAAAGTTGTCATCGGGTGAGGCGGTAAGGTGGCGTTCGAGCGGAGGGATTGCTTCAACATACATTTGTGCGCGATAGCATGCGAGGCCCCAATTACGATCGAGACCGGGAAGATCAGGCTTCCAGGCCTCGGCTTGCTTGAAGTATTCCGAAGCCTCCGTGAATTTGGAAGCCTTGGCGCGCATCACGCCCAGGTCGTTGTAGGAGCTGGCGAGGATTTCGGAGACGAAAGAGCGGTAATCGCGCGCTTCGGGAGCTTCCGGAGGTTGCTTGGCTACGGCGGAAGAAGGCAGTCCCTCCTTGACCAGGGCCTGAGCGCCTTGTTTACCTTCGGAGGCCGCTGCTTCAAGCATCCCTTCGACGCGATCGGAAGTATGGCTTTCGCCGTCAGCGGAAGGAGTTTGTTTGTCGCCGAAAATGTTTTCCTGGTCGTACTTAAACTTTGCCTCGCGATACTCACGCGACTGCTGTAGCGCCTTTTTTGCTTCGTCCACACGGCCAAGCCGCAGCAGATCCTGCCCAAGCAAGTAATAGGCGCGGCTGATTTCACGCATGACATTCTGGGCGGGTTGCACCAGACGAACGTACTTCTCGAGAGCGTCGACTGCTTCTTTTATCCGATTCGTTTCTGTATAAGTTTCGCCAAGATAAAGATAAGGAGGAGCTTCGTCGGGGCGGAGGCGAGCTGCATCATGAAGCGCGACTTCCGCGGCCGCGAAGTCGCGCAAGGCCACAGTAGCGATCCCCAGTAACACCTGAAAATAATATTGATTGGGATTCACTTTAAGCTCTTTTTCGAACTCTTCGCGGGCTTGCGGATAGGCCTGTTCGCCCAAGTGGTCCAGATAGGCATAACCAAGAAGCCCGTGCGCCCGGGGATACTTCGGATTGAGCTTGATGGCTTTGTGGAATTCGGCGATGGCAGGCTCCGGGAAGTTCGCTAGCGTATAGGCCCGGCCAAAAAGAACGTGGACGGCGGCGGAGTCTTCGACGGTGGACTGCAATTTGTTGAACAAGTCCGTAGCCTCGGAAAGCTTTTTCACCTTGAGATAGGCGATACCGAGGAAGTATGCGGTCTCAAAATCGTAGTGCAGCGTCAGTGCCGTCCTCAGTTCCTGTATGGCGCGCGGGAAATCTTCTTGGAGCAAAAAGATGCGGCCCATCAAATTGTGGACTTGCGGATCGTTGGGCCGGCTGGCCAGAGCCGCATTGATCACTTCTGAGGCCCTCTCTTGGTCTCCTCGTTGGAACCAGGCGATGGCAAGGCCTAACTGAAGTTGGAAATCCTCCGGCTGGAGCTTTTGGGCGTCGCTTAAATAGCTGATCGCGGAATCGAACTGCGCTTCAGAAATGGAGAGATTCGCGAGCTGGCGCAAGCCGAGAGCGATGGTTTCGCGATATTGACTCTCCGCATGAGAGAGATCGTTTGCCGCCAATGAAGCTTTGGCGGCATCGAACTGGCGCTTGAGGAGCTCTCCGGGGCTCTCGGAAGCCCAGGAAGGCTGCCCGAGCCACAAGGTAAGAGCAATCAAGAAGGCCATTCGCACGCAGCTCATGGCTCGGCCGTGCGCTTCAAGAGATTTCCACGCGGCACGCATCGCCAGAGGACCAGAATCTCCAAGAGATGCCTTCGCAGGCATTGCTAGAAACTCCCTAACACGATCAACGAGAGCCACTCGACGCACCTGTTGCTGGAGGTGAGAGCAGCTTCGTTTCCCGAATGCCCTCCCCTTCCACAATCGTGTAGATAGCGTCGGCGGCGATATTCTCCAGCTTCTCCACCTTGCCACTGGGCCAGCGGATCTCCACGGAATCGATCTTCGTAGCGGTACCGAGGCCAAAATGCTGACGAAGATCGTTTTGCGAAAGATAACTGCCACCGCCACGGACTTCGCTGAACTGCTTGACGCCGGCAGCGCGAATCGCGACGCGGGCGCCAATGGCGGCGCGATTACTCTTTGTGCCGACGAGTTTGAATAAAACGCGGTGGTAGCCGTCGGCGTTCCTATTTTTCAAGAGCGAAGGTGTTTCACCAACGTTTAGAAGAAATACATCCACATTGCCTGTGTTGAAAATATCGCCGAACGCAGCGCCCCGGCGGCATTTGACGGGTAGTGCGGCTAGACCTGCCTCCTTCGAGACTTCGTCAAAGGTTCCATCGCGATTGTTGCGATGGAGCAGGACAGGTTCGCGATAACGCGCGCCCGTCTCCACCGTGTCCACCTGGGGGAAAACGTGGCCGTTGGCGACGAAAAGGTCGAGCCATGTGTCGTTGTCCATGTCAAAAAAGCTCGTGCCCCATCCGACCAAACCATAATTCTGATGGCCGAGGCCGGAAGTCCAGCTCACGTCCTCGAAGCCTTTCGGGCCCATATTGCGATACAGCGAATTGGGTTGCTCAGCAAAATGCGTGACAAAGAAGCCCAAACGACCACTGTGGTCGAAGTCGCCAAAGTCCACACCCATGTTGCCGAGCTCCATGCCTTCACCACTCAGAGCCAGACCCGTGAGCATGCCTTCATCGGTAAACGTGCCGTCATGGTTGTTGTGATAGAGGTAGTTTGGGACCGAATCGTTGGCAACGAGGAGGTCCGGCCAACCGTCATCGTCGTAGTCGGCCCAGATGACGCCGAGACCATAATAGCCGATCTCATCGTGGACACCGGCCTTCACGGAAACTTCCTCGAAAGTGCCGTCACCCCGGTTGTGGTACAAAAAATCGCTTTCACCCACCAGGCCCCACGGGCCGCACTGCACGAGCACGCCTTTGTACCGGCAATACTTGTTGCTGCCGAATTGCGGGAGATTGTTCATATCCACGTGAGTGTACCGCGCGACGAATAGGTCCACGTTGCCATCACGATCGTAATCGCCCCAGGCCGCTCCGGTCATAAACCCGCTGCCCTTGACCCCAGCCTTTTCTGTAACATCCTCAAACTTGCAGTCGCCCAGATTGTGGTAAAGCGCGTTCCCTCCATAGCCGCTGACGAAAAGGTCGAGCTTGCCGTCGTTGTCGTAATCGGCGACGGCCACGCCCATGCCCCAACCGAGACGCGTCAGACCGGCTTCCTTGGTGATGTCCTTGAAAGTGCCGTCGGGCTCCTGGTGATAAAGGGTCACCATGAGATCGCCACCAGCGCGGTAGCGATCGACGGTCGAGCCGTTCACCATCACGAGGTCTGGACGCCCGTCGTTATCGCAATCAAAGATGCCGACTCCCCCACTCATGGATTCCAGGATGTAACGCTTTTCGCCGGTGGAAATGTGCACGGCCTTCAGGCCGACTTCCGCGGCGACGTCTTTGAAGGTGGGAACGGGCGGGAATGCACTGCGATCCTTTTTCTGTGGAGAGCCCTTGACCGGTGGCACGGGCACAGGGACACGCTGCGGCCCCTGGGGATGCGCGGTCAGAAGCACCGGGATCAGTGGGCCAAGGAGCAACAAGAAAATCAGGAAAGCAATCGATCGAGGCGGATAACCAGTCATGAGTCCCATTATACCGGAAGGATTTTATCGTCCGTGCAGTTCAACTGGAAAAATCACATGAGTTACAAAGGAACGTCCCGCCGCGGTTCGATTCGGCCGGGGCGGGACGTTGCTGATATCAGGTTGTTTGTGCGGTCAGAAGCTGATCTTCAAACCGTATTGGATTTGACGCCACCCGTTTTCGCGGGACTGGGTCACATTCCCGAAGTTGTTCCCGACCGTGGTGTTCACGATACTAGCTCCACAAAAGGTCTGAGGTTGCGTCCCTGTGGGGCTAGCTAGATGGTTCGCACCGCAACCCGTGAACCCGTTATATACGGAACCGCCTGGACCAGGATTAAGGATAGTATGGCTCTTGTCGAGATCCGCGCCCTTAGGCTCGAAAACCGGATTGCCGCTCCCGTCCAAGAACAGCGCAGAGGCCGGGTTTCCCGTCCCGATTTTGTTCCCGTCGAACCCCGAAGGGGGCCCATTGAAGTTCACGCCAAATTGGCCATTGTTGTTGCCGATGGAATCGGACTTGTACTGGGGATGATTGAACAGGTTAAAAAAGTCAAGGGAGAACTGCATCTTAATCCGCTCAGTAATCCTGAAGTTCTTCCGGAGCGAGAAGTCGACGTCGTTGCTGCCAGGTCCCAGGCAGGTCCCATAACCGGAACTGCCAATTTTGCCGATCTGGAACCCATTCAGAGTGAACCTGTTGGGGTTGAACCACTGCCTGGAGTCGCCTGTGTTGGCGCGGCAACCCTGGCCCGCAACACGCATTGGGACTTGGTTGCCGCCTCCCCCAGTCGCGGAAAGGTCACCAATGGGGGCACCCCCCATTATACCCGTCATCGAGGGTCCGGATGCGATGCTGATGATTGACGTCAGTTCCCACGCCCCAAGGGCATTGCGGACAGGCGCGCTCTGGTTTTGCAGCGCAGGCAGATTGTAGATCCAATTGGCCGATAGGATATGGGGACGATTTAGAATATCCGGCCCGCGATTCGCTCTTGGATTGTAAAAGTCCACATTGTTATTCGGAGTATCGATCAACTGCGTGTCAGAGATCAGCTTGGACCAAGTATAGGCAACTTGGACAGTCGAATTGTTATGGAATCTTGACTGAAAGAATGTTTGCAGACTGTGGTAATTGGATTGCCCGCTGCGCGTAAAATAGGTCATAGATCCTTGATTCATTGCACCAAAAGGCCTGTAGGTGATGTTTCGATTGCTGCAAACACCCTGGCACTGGAAATAAGTGAGTCGATCTGCTGGTGCGACGGCGTTGACATCGGAACGAATCTCCCAGTGCAAGTTTTGATTGCCGACGTAACCCACCTCCAACCGAGCGTCCTTCCAGAGTTCATGCTGAACAGTCAGGTTCCACTGCCAGCTATTGGGCATGTGGTCAGACGTTTCGCCGCCGACGGAAGCCCCGCCAAACCCTGTGCCAAAAGCGGAGCCGGGAGCCGACGGAACAGTCAGGCTGTCCAGGAAGCGGCCGTTGGGATCTGTGAAGTTCTTGACGAATGGCGGATTGTTCCCGCCGATCTGCAAGGCAAAGAGGCGATCGCGGTTGAAGAACTGGCCGATGCCGGACCGGATAGCCCACTTGCCTTTTCCTGTTGGATCCCACGCGACGCTGAACCGCGGGGCGAACATGTGATTGTTGTTATTCCAAAGAGCGCGATTCGGCCCCACCTTGCCACCCGCCGGCTGGCCAACAGCGGTGCACGGGTTTTGTTTGAGGCCAGGTGAGTACAGGAGGCCGTTGCAAGGCGAACTGAGATTATTCGGATCGTAAGCAGAGGGGTTGAACGACGTATACTGGTCATCAGCAAAATACGGGTTGGGCAAAAGCTCATACCGCACGCCGTAGTTCAGGGTCAAGTGGCTGTTCACGCGCCAGTTGTCCGCTGCATAGAAGGCAGCATCGTACCAGCGGATGTCGTTGATGAGGATATTGCTGGCCTCGTTCATGTTCGCGGCCATGCCCTTGAGTTCCATGTCGGCCACATCATATCCAGTTTTGGTTCCCGGCCCCGTGTTGCCTTGAAAGCCGACAGTATTGAAGATGGCTCCAAATTCAGCGTTGGGGTTCTGTTCGTTCTTGGCGCTTCGTCTGTAAATGCCACCGAACTTCAGGGTGTGCCGAGACCTGACTAGGGAGAAATCATCCTGCCAGGTGTAGTGGTCCAGGGTATTCTGCCAGGGCGCGATGGTCCACACGCTGGGAAGGTGGGCATTGCCCCAGCCGGAAAACCATGCACTGGGCCCCTTATCGCCGAACTTCTTGCCGGAGGTTGGGAAGTTCCAAGGAATGGCGTTGTTAATCGACTGCTCAAGAGTCACGTTCGATGGCTGAATATTGATGCGATTCGCCGAATAGCTGAACTGGAAGTCATTCACAGCGCTGGTCCCTATGGTTTTGCTCAACCTGGCGGCGGCGATGCGCCCCGGCTGATCCCAGGACTCATCAATGACGCCGAAGGGGTTGCTCCCCCAACCAAAGCCAGCAGAGGGTACTCCCAGCGTCCATGCATCATTGGTGAACTTGAGCATCAGGGTCAAGGTCTTGCTCAGGTTAATGTCTCCACGAGCGTTTTCTTCGCGCCAAGGCGTAGGTGTGTTTAAAGATTTTGTCCAATTCAAATTGACACAAGGATCAGAGATCGTCGGCGCGGGGTATTGCGTCATCAGCAAAAGACCCTGCGAGGTGAGACGCGATTGAGGGATGACATCCGGCACGTTGGGCCCACCCGCGCCAACGGTAAAGGGGCCACCGGGATCTCCCGGATTTGGGTCCGTCAGCCCGCCTGCAGGAAAGAAAGAACAACTGGCTACCTTGCTAAAATCTCCCGTGCGTTCGGCCATGCTAGGCACATGACTCGTTCGGACGATCCCTTCAATGCGCTTGTTCCATTCCTGCGACCAGAAAAAGAAGATCTTGTCCTTTTTGACCGGGCCGCCGATGGTGTACCCGTAATCATTCCCGCGGAACTTGTTCTTGGGACAAGTGACAGAGCTCAACGGCGTGGGGCAGCCATCCTTCAAAATGGGGTCATACGCGTTCAGCTTATCGTTGCGTCCGGAATAGTAGACGCTGCCGTGAAAACCATTCGAACCAGACTTGGTTACCAGATTAATCGTCGCGCCGGACATGCCGCCGAATTCAGCTCCGTAGCTGCTGCGTTCAATCTTGAACTCTTGAATGGACTCCGTCGAGGGATAGACTAAAATCGTGCGTTGCGAGCCAGTATCATTATTATTGGCGCCGTCTACCAGCCATTGATTTCCGTTGGAAGCGCTCCCGCTGACGGAGAGGTTCGAGCCACCCTTGAGGCCCTTATTAGTGACGCTGTAACCTTCGCCCTGGGAAACACCAGGCATCAAGGTAACCAACTGCATAAAGTTTCGGCCATTCAGTGGCAACTCAGATACCTGGCTGCCGTCAATCAAGCCGGTCAAGTCGCCGCTGGTAGTTTCCACGGCGACGGGCGATGCCTCCACGGTGACGGTCTCACTTACGGCGCCGACCCTCAGGTTCACATTAACCACCAAGCTGTCGGCAACGTGGAGAGCAATGCCGGTCTGGGTCGCGGCCTTGAAACCTGAATGGCTAGCCTGGATGCGATAGGAGCCAAGGGGCAAATCTGGAAAATTGTACGCGCCGTCGCTCCCCGATTTCATCGAGCGAGTGTATCCCGTGTCCACATTCGTGATGGTGACGTCGGCCCCCGCGACCGCCGCGCCCTGTTCGTCCGTGACGGCGCCGCGGACGGAAGCAGTAACAACCTGCGCGCGGACGGCGGATGGAACTACGAGCAGAAGTACAACCGCGCAAACAAGCAATTGAAATACACGCGTCATGTTTGCTTTTCCCCTGCCATTTGAAAATTGGATCTTCATTCGTGTACCCTCGAGGAAGTTTTTTCACGAGAAACAAATAGGAAATCCACGCTTCGCATAAGCTGGCCACGGATTCATATTTGCACTAACCCACCGCAGTTTCGCGAAAGGACCCTGACCCCTAAAGCATTACGGGACGTAATGCCTTTGTACTAGCGGCGTATTTAGAACGATTCGAGGAAGCTTGTCAAGCAAAAATATGGATATTCTAAAGAAAAATAATGTTATTCTACGGCCCGGCAAAATGGGGGTTAGGAAGCCGCGGGGCTCTGGGAACGAGCGGCTGGCGGGATTATCGTCACTCCAAAGGGATGGCCGCGGGGGTTACCGGCCGAAGTCTGAGGTGGCCGGGCAGGTCGAAAATCGGACTGGTTTCACCCAAGTTAAGCTAGTATCAAGGTTTATTGGAGGCTGAGTGGACTTGGAAGGCTGCGTCTTCGTACCTGGGCACACTGAACTCAAGATCCCAATTTTGGTAGATGCTCGGAGGAATTGCAGATGACGCAGTCGAGGAAGAAGCTTGGCCCGCGCCACGAAGCAAAGGTTACCCTCAAGACTATTGCGGAACACCTCGGGCTGACCCCCGGCACGGTCTCCGCCGCTCTGAATGATTCTCCTGCAGCGCGCTCCATCCCAGCACACACCAAGAATCGCATCATCGAAGCTGCGCAGGCTTTGAATTACCGTCCCAACTTTTTCGCACGCACTTTGCGCTTGCGGCGGACGTATACGATTGGCGTGATCGCGGAAGAGATCGGCGATGCTTACGGCGCGATGGTCATCAGCGGCATTGAAGAATACCTGCGAAAGAATGACTATTTCTTCCTGACGGTGATCCACCGGCATGATCCGAAGCTGCTTCAAACCTATGCGCAGATGCTCTTGACGCGCGGCGTGGAAGGCTTCATTACGACAGACACGTCCATCATGGAAAAACTGGCGCTGCCGACCGTCGCGGTTGCAGGACATGAGCGGGTCGAAGGCGTGACCAATATTGTGCTGGATCACAAGCGAGCAGCAAGACTGGCACTGGAACATTTGAAAAAATTAGGGCACGAAGAGATCGCCTTCATCAAGGGGCAGACGATCAGTTCGGACTCCGCCGTACGGTGGAGCGCGATCTGTGAAGTGGCCCAGGAGATGGACATTCCTATTCGGCCCGAGTTGACCATTCGACTGGAAGGAACCGATTCGACGCCAGGGATTGGATACCCATTCGCGAAACAACTGCTGGCGCGGGGGCGGCCGTTCACCGCGCTTTTTGCGTACAACGATATTTCCGCTATCGGTTCGATCTGGGCGATTAAGGAAGCAGGCTTGCGCGTACCGCAAGACATCTCCGTGGTTGGATTCGATGACATTCCCGGAGCGGCCTACGCCAACCCGGGCCTCACTACGGTTCGACAACCGCTGATAAGGATGGGGCAGATTGCGGCACAGACTGTCGTCGATCAGATCGAGGGGCGCGGGGAATACGTGCAGGAGATCGCCATCGAACCGGAGTTTGTGGTGCGTGAATCGACGGGGCCCGCTCCAGCGCGACAAGTGCGGAGTGTCGCGGGAAGTACGCAACACCTGCCGGGAATTCAACCGGCCGATTAGGCAGAGAGATCCCTCGACTCCTCCGCTGCGGCGGACTCGGGACAGACATGCTTCATGGCATGTGAAGAGGGATCCTTCGTCGCGATGCTCCTCAGGACAGCTATCCTTGTCGGATAGCTGGTTAACCATAACACCCCCCCCTCCCCCCATGTTTTTTGTAAGTGTTGCATCTAAAGAACTTAGAGATCCTGTAAGTTATTTGTTTGCAACACTTACGAGAGATCTCATAAGTGTTGATTCTTCGCGACTTAGGCGCGCGAAGGGGCAGAGGTCTTCGCGACTTAGGGACTGGGAGTGGAGAACAGCAAGAGGCAAAGAGGGCGCAGAGTTCTTGGCTTGAAGGGTGTGACCCCCCGTCGCGATGAAAAGAGTGCCGAAGTGATTGATAAACAAAGGGTTGTGAGACGGCCGTTACGGAAAAGAGTGAGCAAACCTCTGAAAAGAAAAGACTTGAATGAGAAGAAAGCGTAAATGGAAGTGGCGCGGGGAGAGCAGGCCGGGATTTGCGAGTGGCAAACACGGGGAAGAATAGCATAAAGGTACACTGCGTGTCAATTACTTTCTTGTTAGCACTCGAATGAGATTGTAAGTCGTTGGAAAGTTAGCAGTTGGGAGCTCACAGGCTTGCCGAACTCGGCGGGGCGCTGACCTGCTGGTAGAGATATTTCTGGAAACCGGAGAAGACGGTGCCAATCTCCTCCGGCTTGCCGAGGTCGGCGACAGCATCCGCTAAAGAATCGTTGTACTTGAGGCGGAGGAGCGGGGTTAGCTTCTCGCGATCCAACTCCTGCACGCCTTCCTTCACGTAGTGGGCGAGCACGAAGTCGAGGAACGACTGCTGTTTGTCACTGAACTGGGCGCGGATGCGCACCTTGGCTCTGGTCGCCCTTTCGTCGCGCGTGAGCGTGGGCAATGCGTAAGCGACATACGCCAGGACATCGAATAAATCGCTCTTTTCCGCGTTGATGATCTTCTGCATCTCTGCCATTTGATCCGGGCCGAAACCCTTCTCGGCTAAACCCTGCAGGAGCTTGGACCGCGTATCCGGGGCGCTCCAGAGGGCACGCAGTTCGGCCTCGTTCTTGAAAAAGTCCGGCAACCTGCCAAAGAGCATTTCCATGAACTGTTGCGCGGACATCGGGGTGCCGTCCGGATGCCAGAAGCTGGTCACCATCATGTGCTGGATCGCACGGGCTTTGCCGTCTGCCAGCCTGACTTTGATTCTTTGGCGCGGCGGGACTGGATCGGGGCCTGGGTCTGGCGGAATGCGCGGGCCGCGCGGCTTAGGAGGTTCTTTCGGTTCCGGCTCCAGCGGTTCTCCGTCCCACTCCGGGTCGCTGAAATGATGATGCGCTTTCACGAAGTCGTAAATGGTGAAGTAATCCTTGCCGTCATAGAGGCGCGTGCCGCGGCCGATGATCTGCTTGAACTCGATCATCGTATTGATGTTGCGCATAAGAACGATGTTGCGGATATTGCGCGCATCCACGCCGGTAGAAAGTTTCTGCGAGGTCGTGAGAATTGTCGGAATCGTCTTTTCGCTGTCTTGGAAGTCCCGGAGATGCTGCTCGCCGAGCGCTCCGTCGTTGGCCGTGACGCGCTGGCAGTAGTTGGGGTCTTTGCTGGTTTTCATTTGGTTGATGAGGTCACGCACGGCGAGCGCGTGATCCTGCGTGGCGCAAAAGACCAAGGTTTTCTCGTTCTGATTGATCTGGTCCATGAACAGCTTCACGCGGTGCGCTTCGCGTTCCTTAATTTCGATAATCTTGTTGAAGTCGGGTTCCGTGTAGCGTTTCCCGGTTTCGATCTCGCCCTCGATCAGCCTGTCGTCTGGGGTGTAGACATATTCATCGAGCGTGGTGGAAATCTGCTTCACTTTGAAGGGCGTCAGGAAGCCGTCGTTGATGCCATCTTTCAACGAGTAAATGTAGACGGGGTCACCAAAGTAAGCGTAGGTGTCCACGTTGTCTTTGCGCTTGGGCGTAGCCGTAAGACCAAGCTGGACGGCAGGGGCGAAGTACTCCAGGATGCCGCGCCAATTGCTCTCGTCGTTCGCGCCGCCGCGATGGCACTCGTCAATGACGATGAAGTCGAAGAAGTCCGGCGGATACTCGCCGAAATAGGGCGAGGGCTTTCCGTCCTTGGGCGGGCCACTCATAAAGGTCTGAAAGATGGTAAAGAACACGCTGGCGTTCTTCGGAACCTTGCCCGCCTTGCGGATCTCATCCGGCTCGATGCGCTTCCTTGCATCTTCGGAAAAAGCGGAGAAGGCGTTGGAGGCCTGATCCGCAAGGATATTGCGGTCAGCGAGGAAGAGGATGCGAGGGCGGCGCACGGGCTCGCGGCTCAGGTTCCAGCGGCTATGAAAGAGCTTCCAGGCTATTTGGAACGCGATGAAGGTCTTGCCTGTACCAGTCGCGAGGGTGAGCAGGATGCGCGATTTCTCAGCGGCAATGGCCTCCATCACTCGTTCAATGGCCAAGTCCTGATAGTAGCGTCCCTGGAAGTAGCCACCCTTGTCTTCGAAAGGGACGGCGGCGAAGCGGTCTCGCCAGGCGTTAGCTTCGGCGAAGGTCCGACTCCAGAGTTCTTCTGGCGCCGGATATTTTTCAATGATGCCTTCTTTGCCCTCTTTCATATCGATGCCGTAAAGTTCGCGGCCGTTCGTGGAATAGGCAAAACGGATTTCGAGCTTATCGGAGTAGTTTTTCGCCTGGGCCACGCCTTCGGTCAATGATTCATCCCACGCCTTGGCTTCGATGACGGCAAGTTTGTGATTGCGATAGACGAGGACGTAATCGGCGGTGAGGGGTTTGCCGCGGCGGCCCTGGCCTTCGAGGCGGCCGAGCGTGATGGGATACTCGCGAAGGATGCGGCTGCCTTCGACCACACCCCAGCCCGCGGCTTTTAGGGCGGGGTCAATGTGTTCGGCTCGGGTTTCGGCTTCGTTCATGGTTTCGTGCAGGGAATGCCATTCTCCTGAATATCGTTTCGCTGCCCGCCAATCAGGAGATTGGCGTTCCCAACGTCCTTCCCGCGGTTGTGCTTAGAGTTGTCCACTGAATGCCTGGTGCAGCAGGGATTTTTTCAAGGCTTCCAGCGCGGCAAGCTTTTGCTGGTAGATGGATTCGAGGCGCTGGGTTTCGCTGGAGATCGATTCGAGACTGGCTACTAAGGCCTTTTGCCTTGAAGCCGGAGGATATGGAATGCACAAACTCGAAAGCGTTTGTTGGTTCAAGCTCTTAATGTTCACGCCGGTCCCGCCATCGGTAAGTCGTTTCCTTGAAGTTTTACATTTCATAAAATGGCAAACGTACGTCGGCAACAACTCGCCATTCAAAAGCCTGATTCGGATCGTGAAACCTGAGTGCGAAATCTTTCCGGAGACGTTTCCTGCCAAAATGCACCTGCCAATTAGTTCGGGGTTTCCATTTGACCGGACAGTCAGAATGTCGTCATTCTTTAGAATGTCCTCTTCATTGAGTTTTCCGTCGATCGTGACACTGTCGAGATTCTCGGACGGCACCCAGAAGCTTTTTTGAAAGTCTTTCACACCGACGATCTTGACATGCTCGCCCTTACTACCCTTGGTGTAGTTGATGCCGTTTCGAAAGTTTGCGAGTGTTCCGAGTGGCTTTTCCACCCAATCATCGCCGCGCTGGGTGAAGACAGATTGGAGGTGGCTTTCGAAGAGCGCGCGGGCGTTTTGGAGGTTCTTTTCGGCGTTGGACTTGGCGGTGGCGATGCCGTCGAACGCTTCGTCGAGGATGCCAACGATGCGCTTCTGCTCAGGGAGGGGTGGTAGTTGGATCGTCCGGTCTTCCATTGAGCCCTTGGACACGTGGGTCATTGTCGTTCCTGTACCTTGTTCCTCTTTGACCAATTCTGTGTCCCACAGGAAAAACATGAACAGGAATTTCTGGTCGATCAGCGCTGGATTGTGGACGACCTTCCAAATGTGATAGTGGAAGATGACTTTGTCGCCCAACCAGATGCGAGGACCGAACGACGCAGACCAGGCGTAAAGAAGATCGCCGGTATCGCAGTACTTGTTCGCTTCCAATTCTAGATCTGAGTAGTACCAATGATTGTTGGTAAAGAAATTGCCAACGCGTAGCACTCGATATTTGCCATTCGCTAGTAGTTCCGGCTTGCTATAGGCTCTCCCATTTATCAGCTCGCAAACGTTGCGGAGCTTCGTTGATTTCCAGGCCTCTTTCATAGCAGCCCTTTGATAGTTTCCAGGACCTCGGCGCTTTCGGCGTCGAGGGCAGCGATTTCGGCCATGATTTTTTGCGGGCTGTGGTGGGCTACTGCCTCTCCGCCGTTGGGATTTTTCACGGAGAGGTCGAAGGTGGTTTGGTCGATGGTCTTGGCGTCGAGGCTCCAGGACTTGGGCGAGTCGGCGAATGTTTTCTGGAGCCGCACGAATTCGGCGAGGTCTACATCGTTTAGCGGATTGGTTTTGCCGAGGTTGCGGCCGGGATCGAGCTGGTAGAACCAGATCTTGCGTGTCTTTGTGCCTTTTTCAAAAAGGAGCACGACGGTTTTCACGCCTGCGCCTTGAAATACGCCGCCGGGGCAATCGAGCACGGTGTGGAGGTTGCAGCTTTCGAGCAGCATTTTTCGCAGGCTGACGGAGGCGTTGTCGGTGTTAGAGAGAAATGTGTTCTTGATGACGATGCCGCCGCGGCCACCGGCCTTGAGGATTTTGATGAAATGCTGAAGGAAGAGGAAGGCGGTCTCGCCGGTGCGGATGGGGAAGTTCTGCTGGACTTCCTTGCGTTCCTGGCCGCCGAAGGGCGGATTGGCGAGGACTATGTCGAAGCGGTCTTTTTCCTGGATGTCGGCGAGGTTTTCGGTGAGCGTGTTGGTGTGGATGATGTTGGGGGCTTCGATGCCGTGCAGGATCATGTTCATGATGGCGATGACGTAGGCGAGGGACTTTTTTTCTTTGCCGTAGAAGGTGCGCTCTTGGAGAGTTTTGAGGTCTTTGGTGGTTAGCCTGGGTGCGCCAATCTCCTGATTGGCGTTTTTGCCGTGCTTCACACCGCCAATCGGGAGATTGGCGGTCCCGGGGGATTTCAGATATTCGAAGGATTCGCAGAGGAAGCCGGCGGAGCCGCAGGCAGCGTCGTAGATGCGCTCGCCGAGCTTGGGCTGCACAACCTGCACGATGGCGCGAATGAGTGGGCGCGGGGTGTAATACTCGCCGCCGTTGCGCCCGGCGTTGCCCATGTTCCTGATTTTGGCTTCGTAGAGATGGGAAAGCTCGTGCTTCTCGGTCTGAGAGCGGAAGCGCAGCTCATCGATGTGGTCGATGATTTCGCGGAGGTTGTAACCGCTCTGGATCTTGTTTTTGATTTCGCCGAAAATCTCCCCGATTTTGTATTCGATGGTGTTCGGGCCGCTGGCCTTCTGCTTGAAACCGTGAAGATAGGGAAAGAGCTTGCCGCCGACAAAGTCGCGAAGGTCATCGCCAGTCTTTGCTTTGTTGTGATCGATCTGGCCGTCCTTGCCCTTGGGCGCGGCCCATTCGTCCCAGCGGTAGGGCTTGTCGAGGAGGAAGGCGTACTTTTTCCGCTCGAGGGCGGCTTCAGCGACTTTGTCCAGCTCGAGTGCGTCGAGGTATTTGAGGAAGAGGAGCCAAGAGGTCTGCTCGGTGTAGTCCAGCTCCGTGGTGCAGCCGGCCTCTTTGCGGAGGACGTCGTCAATGTTCTTGAAGGCTTGTTCAAACATGGTCGGAGGGATTATAGCGAGGTTCAGGCGATAAGGCTGCGCTCATCCGGCCCCTGTGTTGGTGGAGGAAATAGAGATTTGGAAAGTCGAAAATGGGAATTCGAGGGCGGGCGCAGGAACGAGGCAGGAGGGCAGAGGAAGGGCAAGCGGGCGGATCATTTTTCAAGGCTCGCTTGCCGCGAGACGAAAACGCGTTTTGCCGCACAACGGGGCAAGTGGGGAAAACTGGAAACTAGAAACTAGAAGGCAGATCAGAAGGCAGAAAGCAGAAAGGGAAGATTCGGAGGGCTCGCTCGCCGCGAGACCAAAACGCGTTTTGCCGCACGCCGGGGAAAGTGGGGAAAACTGGAAACTAGAAACTAGAAGGCAGATCAGAAGGCAGAAAGCGGAAAGTCGAAGATGCCGGGCTTCCCGACACAAATCGTCGGGACCCCCACAAACCGGGGGAAAGCCCGGCGCTACAAAGGCAAAGGCGCCCGCTTGGGAAAGCGGCCGCTGCAGACGCGAACAACAGGATTGTTTCGCTTCTCGCGAGACCAAAACGCATTTTGCCGCACGCCGGGGAAGGAGAAAACTAGAAGGCAGAAGGCAGAAACTGGAAACTGGAAACTAGAAGGCAGAAAAGCAGAAACTAGAAACTAGAAAGCAGAAAGTAGAGGCAGAAGGCAGAAACTGGAAACTA
>Ga0137403_10000169_pt1 | contig 16787 bp, 15 predicted proteins | sample CZOMad2_1_16fung_FD_122057 | JGI IMG/M metagenome (GOLD analysis project Ga0137403, IMG submission 122057) | Vadose zone soil fungal communities from Angelo Coast Range Reserve, California, USA - CZOMad2_1_16fungal (Hybrid Assembly) | ecosystem: Environmental > Terrestrial > Soil > Vadose zone...
ACGGAGCACTCTATTCTTGATCATCTCTGCCATTGAACTGCGCGAAATTCGCCTGCCTTTAATTCATTTCTTCGAAACCAGCTTCGGTCGCACAACGGAAAGACGAATCATCATCGTACGTGTCATTGACGCCGAGGGCGCCGAAGGCTGGGGAGAATGCACGGCTGGCGAAGAGCCTTTTTATAGCGACGAGTGGACCGAAAGCGCCTGGGTGACCTTGCTCGAGGTGCTGGCGCCAATGGTGGTCGGCAAGGAGGTTCAATCGGCTGGTAAGACCTGGGATCTGATGAAACCTGTTCGCGGGCATCGTATGGCCAAGGCGGCGATTGAGACGGCGTGCTGGGACCTCGAAGCCAAACGCGCCGGAGTGTCCCTCTGGAAACATTTGGGTGGCGTAAACCGCGAGATATCGTGCGGGGTTTCAATTGGCATCCAGGACACGCCGGAGATATTACTGGAAAAAATAGCGAAAGAGGTTAACGCGGGATACCAGCGCATAAAGATCAAAATCAAGCCTGGGTGGGATGTCTCAATTGTCGAACGAGTTCGTCGCGAGTTCCCCGACATTCGCCTGATGGGCGACGCAAATTCAGCCTACACGCTCGACGATGTTGACCTCTTCAAGGAATTGGATCGCTTCAACTTGATGATGGTCGAGCAGCCGCTGGCCCACGATGACATCTTCGATCATGCTCAACTGCAAAAGGAGATCAAAACTGCAGTTTGCCTCGACGAGTCAATTCATTCCGTCCACGATGCGAAACACGCAATCGAGCTGGGCGCCTGTAGAATCATTAATGTGAAACTTGGACGCGTGGGTGGGCATGCCGAGGCCAGACTCGTCGAAGAGACAGCCCGGCAAAACGATATTCCTGTGTGGTGCGGCGGCATGCTCGAGGCGGGCATAGGTCGTGCTCACAACATCGCGATGTCCACATTGCGCGGTTTTGTTTTACCCGGAGACGTCTCGGCAAGCTCTCGTTACTGGGAAGAAGACATCATCGAGCCGGCCGTTACGGTAACACCGCAAGGAACGATTGTCGCGCCCGATAAGCCCGGCATCGGTTACGATATCAAACGTAAGAAGCTCGATCAGGTAACGGCGCGAAGCGAAAAGATCGGATAGCAAAAACGGTTTAAGAGGGGATCGCTTCTGGTGTTGGCAAGCAACCCCCTTGTCAATTCCTTTTAAGATTCATTTGCGGCTGGTGCGGTCCCCGCAAGTAATTTTCAGCAACTGAGAAAGATGAGCTCAGACATTCTAAGGCTGGATCTAGGTTCGCTGGACGACTACTTCAGAAGCCGCCAGCAGGAAATACTTTCGTTTACGCGCACTCTGGTCGAAACTGAATCACCTTCAGGCGACGAGGCAGGCAGCAAAGCGGTAGTCTCGTTGCTGGCCGAGCAAGCAAGAAAGATTGATCCGATCAAAACAATTGAACGGATTGCAAGTGGTGAATTTGGCCAGCACCTGCGGTTAAAAGCCTTTCATGACGATGACGGCGACGCCAGATCAATAGTCATGCTTGGTCATACCGACACCGTGCATCCTCGCGGATCAGTGGCTGACCGGCCGTGGCGAGTCGAGGGGAACCGCGCCTATGGACCAGGGGTCTTTGATATGAAGGCAAACTGTGCCCTGGCCCTCGAAGCAATTCGAGCCTGTGGAGTGCTGGGTATCGTACCGCGCCGGCCCGTCGTAGTGCTGTTAACTTGCGATGAGGAACGAGGCAGCGCCAGGGGGCGGGGCCTGGTCGAGGCGGAAGCCGAGGACTCGCACGCCGTGCTCGTATTGGAGCCACCTGCCAGCGGCGGCCGGGTTAAAACCGGGCGCAAAGGAACTGCCATCTTCAACCTCGAAACGCGCGGCAAGGCGGCACATGCGGGCCTCGAACCGGAAAAAGGAGTAAGCGCAGTATTGGAGATTGCTCGTCAGATCCAACGCTTGGATGAATTGAACAACTGTGGTGATGGAGTCTCAGTGAATGTCGGTGTGGTTCGGGGTGGAACGGTTTCGAATGTTGTGCCTGCCAACGCAGTGGCCGAAGTGGACGTGCGATTTTGGAATAACGAGGAAGCCAGGCGGATTGAAGAGGTATTTCGCAGTTTGCAGCCTTTTGATGCGCGAGTGCAGCTCATTGTTACCGGAGAGATTAATCGCCCGCCGCTGGAACGCACCGGGCAGGTCGTGGCTATGTATGAACAGGCTCGCGGCATCGCAGCGACGCTTGGTTACGAACTGGGTGAGGCGCAGGTTGGCGGAGCCTCTGATGGGAATTTTGCGGCGGCGGTGGGCGCGTCTGTTTTGGATGGACTGGGAATAGATGGCGACGGCGCACATGCCGTTCACGAGCACATCATTATCGATGACATTCCCAGAAGAGGGGCGCTGCTGGCAGCGCTGATCGCGACGTTGTGAGCGCAATGAAGATCGCCACCTGGAATGTCAATTCAATTCTGGCCCGGCTGCCAAACGTAACCCGCTGGCTCGACTCGGTGCGTCCCGATGTTCTTTGCATGCAGGAGACGAAATGCGCCGACGACAAATTTCCCCTCGACGCTTTTCGCGAGCGAGGTTACGAGTGCCTGATCTTCGGTCAGCAGTCGTATAACGGTGTCGCCATTGCCTCGCGTGGGATCTGTTCCAGTCCACAGAGAGGTTACGACGCTGCCGATCAGGCTTTGCATTCCCGTTTGCTGGCCACATCTGTCGACGGGATTCAACTTGTTAATGTTTATGTGCCAAACGGGCAGATGGTCGGGTCGGACAAATATAGATTCAAGTTGGAATGGATGAAACGCTTGCGAGAGTTCTTCGACACCCGATACAACAATGGCGACGAAGTTTTGTTGTGTGGTGACTTTAATGTGGCGCCCGAAGAGAGGGATGTGCACGACCCGCGGCTTTGGCAGGGCCGGATCCTTTTCAGCGAGCAGGAGCGGGCGGCGCTACAGGAGATCAAGGAGTGGGGTTTTACGGATGCTTTTAGACTGCAAACGGAAGCGGGCGGTCACTACTCATGGTGGGATTATCGCGCGGGCAACTTTCGACGCAATCAGGGCTTGCGCATCGATCACATCTGGATCACGGGCACGCTGGTGGCGCGGCATAAGCAGACATGGATTGATATTGAACCCCGGACCTGGGAGCGACCGTCTGATCATGCGCCCGTTGTTTCGGAATTCGTGTAGTTGTGCAGCTGGCTGATTTCCATTTATCATTTATCATTTGACATTATTTGGCATTGATCATTTGCCACTTGGCTCTGGGATGCACGCCCATTTTCGATGCAACACCCTTGCGTACTTTAATAGGTGAACAGCGGACCAATCGCAAGGGTTGCCAACTTCACAATCGAAAATCTCGCTAAGCGGCAGACGCATCGAAGCGCGGAAAAGTCGGTTTAAGAGTAGCCACCTTTAATTCTTGAAAGCACTAAAAAAATATAAATGATATCCAAGTGAATTTGCTGTGTTTACAAACCGCTATTGACTTAGGTCCTTTTAGGATGCCACACTGCTCGCTGGAACACTTGCCTAATTGGCGCAGGATCAAAAGCGCGAACCGCCACAAACCTCAACCTTTCTCAGCATTTCGGATGCTAAACATTATCTATCAAAAACTTGCTCCGCGCCTGAAGAACCAACATGAGAACCAGGTCACAGCTAGGTATTTTTGGGAGAGATTAGCTTTTTGCGATTCTGCAAAAATTTCAGCTTTTCATAAACGAGATGACACTGCAGAGCTGTTCCCGAGAGTTTCAAATGAAAAAGTTCAATTTCGTCTCAGCCGAGTTGCCGGCTCTTCAAAGCACCTCCAATAAACCATCACTGACTTCTTTCCGCTTAAGCATCCTCGTCCCTGTGTACAACGAGCGGCACGTCGTCGAGACAAGTTTAAAGAGGGTACTTGCTTTACGCCATGATCTAATCAGCAGTCTCGAGTTGATCGTGGTGGATGATCAGAGCACCGACGGCACGTGGGAAATTCTTAAGCGACTCGCATCTAAAGACTGTCGGGTAGTTCTTCTGCGGAACGCGCACAATATTGGCAAAGGTGCAGCGTTGCGGAGAGCGATAGAGCGTTCAACTGGTGACATCAGTATCGTTCATGACGCTGACCTTGAATACGATCCATCAGACATTCCTTCCTTGCTTCTGCCGTTCGCAAAGGAGGGAGCAGATGCCGTTTTCGGTTCGCGCTACCTTTCTGCTCCTTACCGCCGAGCGCTGATGCATCGGCACACCACCATAAACAAGTTTCTCACTTCTGCAAGCAATTGGTTAACTGACCTTAATTTGACTGATCTTGAAACCTGCTACAAAGCGGTGAAGACCGATCTCCTAAAATCCATCCCTATTCGCAGCAATGATTTCCGTTTTGAAGTTGAAATTACTTTTAAGCTGGCAAAGCGACGTTCGAGAGTCTTTGAAGCACCGATAAGGTATCTACCCAGGACTCGCGAAGAGGGCAAGAAAATAAAAGCGTGGGACGGGGTCCTTGCTTTAATTTCGATGTTGTATTTTTGGTTAATTGATGATCTTTATGCCGAGGGCGATTATGGCTCGCGCATTCTCTCGGGATTGCAGCACGCGCGCCGGCTTAACTTCTGGATGGCGCAAACCTTGCTCCCTTTTATGGGAGATCGTGTTCTTGAGATTGGAGCAGGAATCGGGACTCTCACGAGCCAATTCATACCGCGAGATTTATATCTTGCATCAGACACCAATCCGAATCACATCCGGTATTTGGAGTCTTATTCCTTTGGAAAGCCTTACCTGCACGTTCTGAACATTGACCCGGGCGAGCCGGAGCATTTTGACGGCTTGGAAGAAAAATTCGACACCGCATTGATGATCAATGTCTTGGAACGGGTCGGTGATGAAAGTCGCGCCCTGAAAAACCTCTGGTCTGCGTTAGAGCCCGGTGGCCGAGCCCTAATCCTTGTACCCCAACATCCTGGGCTATATGGTACGTTGGATCAGGTTCTCGAACGTCGTGAAAGGTATACGGTTTTGGCATTGGAGCGAGCGTTGACCGCAGCCGGGTTTCGCGTGGAGAAGACTTTCGACTTCAATCGAGTTTCTGTTCTCGGATGGTGGTTCAATGGCAAATTGCTTCGCCGCAAGAGCATTTCTCGCGTGCAGCTGAAGATTCTTGACATATTAATGCCCATCCTGAGCCGCGTCGATCGCCTCTGGCCCTGGAGTGGCCTAAGTATCATCTGCATTGGCGTTAAAGATTGACTCTGAGTTCCGGAAACGCCAACGATCCAGTTTGCCCTTCAGTCCTTTTTCATTGACAGAGCTCTCGATGAGCACCAAACCAACACCATAAGGCCCAGGGTAGCCACGAGCGGAACGAAAGCTAATAAGCTAGTCGGCCCGGGCACCAAAGGCGGATTACCCACTGCCATTAAACTTGCCAGATGATCAAGGTGTGGGAGCAACAACGCCGTACCAATCAGGATTGCAGCGAACGTGAATCCACGTGGAAAAGAATTACGTGCGAGTGCTTTAAAAGTAATTGCTGCGGGGATGACCAGCAATACAAGGTAATGATGCCAGGCGATAGGATTCACGACAGCGGAGGCGCAGATCAGCACCGCACACCCAGAGTCGAAATCTGAAGAAGTACGCGCCAGCAGCAGAGCTAGACAAAGCACGGCAACAGTAATAAGCAGTGACATGTATGGCGCCAGTGCCGGCCAGTTCACAAGCGGCTGCGCATTAAGGCCCGCGAGGATGTTAGCTGACGTACCTGCTAATATTCGGTAGCCAGCGGCCCACGTCGAGAAGTTTAGGAACTCCGATCGGTACAATCTTGAGGCCGCTGGACCTACATATCGATAGTAATAAGTAGTTTGGTTGATCCCGACGATCGCAGCGCCTGCTAAATTGGTTATCAAAAACATTGCACTGGCCGAAAAAACGGCCCGCCAATGTTTGCGGCAAAGGAGAAAAAGAATTAAAGGCCAGCCAATGAATTTTATGGCCAGCGCCAGGCCCAACAAGGCGCCGCCCAAAGCATCCCGCTGTGATCGTAGAGCTAGCCATCCACCAGTAAGTGTTAATAAGGTCGGCAGCATAAGCTGACCCAGCGCCAACTCGAGGGAAACTGGAAAGCAACTGAACAACCCAAGAGCAAGTAGCGCTGGCGCCATCCGGTTGTCTACCCTGAAAAATCGATGGATCAGCAGCGAACAAGTAATATAGAGGCAGGTTAACTCCATGACCAGCCAAAGCGTGGTAGCTGCTTGATAACCGAAAACGCCGAATGGAAGTGCGAGGATTACGACCGGCGGAGGGTACGGGGACGCGTGGGGGAAGGTTGGATTGTCTAGCGGTCCTACTATTTGCTTCGCCAGTGTTGGTAAAGGCGTATAAGCGGGCAGGCCCAGGATCACCGCACGCGCCAAAAGATATTCCTGAAAAAAATCTTTTCGATAAACATCAGGTATGGCAATTGATCTCACCAGCTTGCTGATATTAATGATTCCAAGACAGACTAAGGCCAGGATGAGGGCACTTTTGAGTTTATGTGTCAATAGCATTGGACCTAAGTAAATCGCCAACGTTAAATATTAAATAGGCGGTTGCTTTACCATTGAGTTTGTGGACGTCGTCAAACCAACTGTGTGGGTATAGAGTGGCTTAACATTTGATTAGTCCCTTCGGCTTCCTCATGGGGTGGAGAGAATCTCTTTGACGTCCGCTCGGCTTCTAAAGCTGTCGCCTTGAATGGCGAGAAATACAGTGACTGGTAAGTCATGAGTTCCTAAAAACACACCTCACCTTGATCTTGCAAAGGTTGAGTGGCTCATTAACCATTTCCGACGGAATCCCAGATCGTGGTGTCAGTGAACGTTTACACCCTGACAACCGTGCCATCAAACTTCGTCAGGGAAAAGCCGGTGAAGACCTCGTTGTAACAGTTCTTCTGGTCCTTCAAAACGCCGATCGCAATTTGCTCTCCAAGTTTTAGTGACTCAGTTGCATCCGAGCGCCAGTGAACACCGGCAATATTTCGACCGTTAGCAACATTCGAGGCGATCTTGTTCAACTCTCCGCCGACGGTTAAATCTCCCGCATCCGAGCCGCTATAGGTGTTAAGACTCGAGCCATCGTCGCTTGGCTGAACGGGTGTCACGCCCAGATCAGCTAGTCTTGTCGACTCGTCAAACCATGCTTTAAGGAAGGTGACACACGCACCAGCAACTGTAGCGTGCCCGGCGCCATAAGCGGGATGAGTGGGCGAACCTTCAGGGAAGGCCATCGGCAGCAATGCATTCCCGGCAGGCAAGTAGCCGCCTAACCGTGACGCACTGGAAAGTGAATTGAGAATCTCGGGGTGTACCGGGTGGCCGGCGCCGGCGTAGAGCGTGCGATCGACGCGTGCGGCGTGCACTTCCGGACGAAGGCGGCGGTGCACGAACCACTTTTGAAACCATACAGATTTCAATGCGCGAGTCGAAACTTCGCACAGTATGGTGGCGATATGCGGTCCTCCGAAGGTTCCAAAAGCAAAGGGCACATCTCGAAGCAAAGCCATCCAGTAGTTTTCCGAAATCTCTGCCGCCTGTTCACGACTGGCAAAGGCCGGGGCAGGCGGTTGCACGAGAGCATGTGAGTCCGGCCCCTCCATGTCGAATGCCAGCCCCGCTTGTGGGTTCGTCAACTTGCGGGTTGCTCCGAGGGGGATGGCGTTGAAATCGGCCTGCTTACCGCTATCGAGCGCTTTGAGCAAAGCCGTGTAAGCACTCAGTACCACGGTACCATCGTTATTATGTGTTAATCCCTTTGAGTAACTGCCGATCTTGTTTGGATAAATGCTTTCATCCTGATTATTGGGATGCTGCAAGTTCTGGGGAGTATCATTCAGACCATTTTGAGCAGCGTCACGACGAAGCTTTGCGCAGTCGTTTGCTCGCTGATTCGAGCCCTGTGCAGGGGCGGCATTTACGATGGAGCGGCCGGTATTGAGCAACGGCTCGATACCCACAACTCCCGCAGCGAGAGTTGTAGCGCCAACATTGCGAAGAAATTTTCGTCGATCTGAAGAATGGAAATCAGGCATAGAAGCTCCCGGGGTTAGGTAGCTCAGGTGAGCTGCGAGTTTAGAAACCTATGTTTTGACGCAAATCCCGGAATCCGGGATGGACGAATCACCAGCCGCTGTAAGGTGGCCAGGCGCGAAGGGAGAAACAAGCCGGGATCGCGCGAGGGCGGTTTACAGTAACACTGCTGCCGCACGAAAGGGTTGCAATTCTATAGCAGGTTCAAAATTTGCGAAAGGGAATTTGAACTAGTTTGATGTAAGTTCCGCCGTTTTTTCGGTGATGTCTTTCTGCGCCCACTCGTTGTCGCGGCTGGCCTCGCCCGCCTTGGTGCGCTTGGCGGCTTTCATCTTCTGAACGAGCTCCATGTGAGTCGAAAAGTAACCGAGACTCTTGCCGACCACCTCCTGCATCGAGTTGAATTCTTTATCCACCATGAACTTCTCGAGTCCTGCTTTCAACTCGTCGATCATTTTCACGCCGTGAAGCATGACCCCAGTGCAGATCTGCACGGTGGATGAGCCCAACAGGAAGAACTCAATAGCGTCATGAGAGCGCTCAATGCCGCCGATACCGCTGATCGTAATCCCTTCGGGCAGACCAAGCGCGAGCTGGCTCACCATGCGAAGTGCAATCGGTTTTACCGCCTGCGCAGAATAGCCACCGGGGACTGTGAAGCCTTCTACGGTCGGCATGGGGCGCAGCGTGTTCAGGTCAACACCGATTACCGACAAGATTGTGTTGATTGCGGAAATTCCAATGGCCCCACCGCGAACGGCTGCGAGCGAGGGCTCTTTGATGTTGGTAATGTTTGGAGTCATTTTCGCCCAAACAGGAATCCTGGAAACTTCAGTTACCCAGCGAGTGACCTCTTCAGTCAGATCAGGATGTTCTCCCATTTCGGAACCCATCCGGCGCTCGGTCATACCGTGCGGGCAGGAAAAGTTGAGCTCGAATCCGTCGACACCGGTGTCCTGGACCAGTTTCGTCAGTTCCTGCCAACGCTCTTTACTGTACTCCTCCATTATCGAAGCAATCAAAATGTGATCGGGATACTCCTTCTTAATCTGGCGAAACTCCTCAAGCCACACTTCGATGGGCCGATCCGAAATCAGTTCGATATTCTCGAATCCGATGACTTCACCGGTCGTCGAAGATCTCAACTTGCCGTATCGCGGTACGACATTTACGACTTTGGCAGATTCGAGACTCACCGTTTTTGCGACTGCTCCACCCCAACCGGCCTCGTAAGATTTCGCGATGACGCGAGCGTTTGTACCCGGGGGGCCCGAGCCCAGTACGAATGGATTGGGGAATTTCATTCCGTTCACGGTAATCGAGAGGTCCATAGACTTACTCCTTAACTTTGTCCTTGCCAGCCATTAAAGTTGACTTGAGCACTTTACATTATTGCGATTGCTATTCTTCGGTGCATTTCGTGTGATGCGCGTGGATCTTATGGTCTTAGGATCGGTAAAAGCGATCCACTAAATCACACGAAACGTTACAAAAAGACACGAAGCGCTTGGAGACTAACGTTTAATCAGCGACCAGGGCCCCATAAGAATCCGGGCGCCGATCGCGGAAAAATTGCCACGTGTTGCGTACCTCGCGAATCATATCGAGGTCTAAGTCTGCGACAACCAGCGCATCCTGGTCCCGCGGAGCTTCCGCGATGAATTGACCGCGCGGGTTGCAGAAGTAGCTCTGACCATAAAACTCGCCTATGTCCCAGGGCATTTCGTGGCCGACGCGATTTATTGCACCGATGAAATATCCGTTAGCCACAGCGTGCGCGGGCTGTTCCAATCGCCATAGATACTCGGAGAGTCCGGCCACGGTTGCCGAAGGATTGAAAACAATCTCGGCGCCATTGAGCCCGAGTATCCTTGCTCCTTCTGGAAAATGGCGGTCATAGCAGATGTAGACACCGATCTGCGCGAATGCCGTCTGGAACGTAGGATATCCGAGATTTCCCGGACGGAAATAGAACTTTTCCCAGAAACCCGGGTTTACATGGGGAATATGGTTCTTGCGATATTTCCCCAGATACTTTCCATCTGCATCGATGACTGCGGCGGTATTGTAGTAAATGCCCGTGATCTCCTCTTCGTAAATTGGAACGATGATGACCATGCCGTGTTCCTTCGCGACTTCCTGTAGCAGTCGCACAGTTGGCCCATCCGGGATACGCTCAACAGCTTCGTACCAACGGGTTTGCTGTTCGGCGCAAAAGTAGGGAGTCGTAAAGACCTCTTGCATGCCCAGAATCTGCACACCCTGCGCAGCGGCCTGTTCGATAAAGCTCAAATGCTTTTCGATATTCAGGCGTTTAAGGTCTTCGATGGGCAGATCAGTTGGTGCTGCATTCGAGCACTGAATCAGTCCGCATTTGACTATGCGTGGCATATGCTTGCGTCTCCTCGGGCTAAGGTCTAAATCGCGATCAATCACTCAGATTTACAGCGCTCTCGATTTCCGGACCCTCATCGACCTGCGGCGGCGAAAGAGTCATTAACAGGAAATGGCTCAGGGCTGCTACGCCAAAGCCGATAAACCAGGCGTAATCGTACAGCGGTCGCAGTGGGGGAACGAACTTCCCAATCCACGCGAGGCCGCAACCGAGCAACGTGGCAACCACCGCGCGCCAGTTCCAGCCCCCATTGTACGTGTAAGCGCCTTTCGGTCGATAGAGGTCTCCGAGTTGGAGACGTTTGTTTCGCACCAGCCAATAGTCGGCAATCAGCACGCCGGCAATGGAACCCAATCCGCCTGAATATCCGACCAGCCACTCAAAAATGTACCCTGAAGGATCTGCCAGCAGGCGCCATGGCTGCATGAGAATCCCTATGAGTCCAGTGATTAAGCCCCCCAAGCGAAATGAAATCCACTTCGGAAAAGCATTCGCGAAATCATTGGCCGGCGAGACAACGTTCGCGGCAATATTTACGGCGAGCGTCGCGACCACGACTGTAAACATTGAAACTGCTATTACAGAAACATTATGAAATTGTCCGACTAACTTCAGCGGGTCCCACAACTCGGACGGATTCATGTGCGGATAGATCACCACTGCGGCGGACGTGATCATTACCCCCATAGCAGCAAACACCGTCATCGTTGTTGGCAGCGCGACGACCTGACCAATCGCCTGTTCACGCTGGCTGTGACCGAACCGGGTAAAGTCGGGCATATTGAGCGAAAGCGTGGCCCAGAATCCAATCATGCCGGTGAGCGAGGGAACAAATATTGGCCAGAATTCCTTGAAGGTGTGGAATTGACCCTGTTGCTGGAGCAGATAACCAATACCGTTGGCTTTCCACAGCGCCCATCCGAGCAGCAAGGCTGTCATCACAAGAACGAAAGGGGCCGCCCAGTTTTCAACTTTCCGCAGCAAGTCCATACCGCGGTAGATGATATAAATGTTCAGGCCCCAGAAAAGCAGGAACGAGAGCCACTCCGTTGTCATGTGCCCGCCGATTGGCCCACCGAGCAAACCTTTCCAGCCGGGTATCACGGCGCCGAAGAACGTGTTGAGCGCTTCGCCGCCAATCCACGCCTGAATACCAAACCACCCACAGGCTACAATGGCCCGCATGATCGCGGGCAGGTTTGATCCGATCGTTCCATAGGCCGCGCGGGCAAATACCGGGAAGGGAATGCCGTATTTCGTGCCGGGATGTGAGTTGAGCAGGATTGGTATCAGAACGATAGTGTTGCCCAGAAGGATCGTGATCAGCGCCTGCCACCAATTCATGCCCGCGCTGATCAGCCCCGATGAAAGCATGTAGGTGGGAATACAATGGGCCATGCTGATCCAAAGCGCGGCATAGTTGTAAGTGGTCCAATTCCGCCTGGCTATCGGAACGGGCGCCAGGTCTTCGTTGTAGAGAGGGCTGGTGCTGATCTCTTGGGCTGCTTCCGGACGCAGCTCGACTCGACCGTCAGGATGCTGAATGGTTTCGCCCTTGAAGTTTACCTTCATCAACTACTCGCGTTGTCCCTTAGCTTGCCAGACTTTTTCGTGTTGTCAGCTGGAGAATCCACGAAATCACTCGACCCGGAAAACTCATTCGAAACAGTCGGATTTTCCGTCGTTTCCACACTGAAATAACCCGGGAAGTCGATTCATCGTCAACTCCCTTGTGTTGTTCCACACTTTCGACTGGGCATAAGTTGCCCTGGTCCATCCGAGCGCGTTTTTGTTGCGCCACACGCCCTCGAGAGCTGCATCTTCACCCGAGCCCAGCAGGTGATAGGCTTCGTGTAAGAGCATCGCGGCTCTCTCGTTGTCATCAACGGATACCTGAAAGAACTCGGGATATAAGGTTAACACCTCGAAAGGGAAGTTGGTTGCTGCATAGGCGTCCCCGTGTCCAACGTAAGTATTCCACCAGTTATCGCTACTGCGATAAGTGGCCAGGTGGCCGACGATAAACGCTTCCTTCGAAAATCCACGTTGCTCCAGGATTGTGACCGCTCGGCCAACTACCTCTCGTTGCTGAAAGCCAAGATCATTTGAAGTCAGTAGCAGTGAGAAGTAGAAACCAAACAGAAGTAGCAACGTGACGCCAACTATCCAGATTAATCGTCGTACAACTCCCCGTTTTCGTGGCGAAGACTCGTCGCGATCATCCTGGTGAGGTTCTTCTACGAATGAAGACCCGCAACGGCGGCAACTTGAATCCGTGCCCAGATTGATCAACCCGCACTGCGGACACTTGTTTTTATCCATTACTGCTTGTGCGAGTTGAGAACGCCTGGCTTAGATGTTCACGCATGTGCCACGTTTTAGGAAGCGGCCATCTCCGGCCCGGCCTTGATAGCCGGCATTGTCGATGACCACTTTGCCATGTGAGAGAACTGTTTCGACCACGCCTTTAATCTTCCTACCTTCGTAGGCACTGTAATCGACGTTCATGTGATGCGACTTAACCCCGATAGTCTGCTCTTTCTCGGGATCAAAGATCACGATATCCGCATCCGAGCCGATGGCGATCGTGCCCTTCCTGGGAAAGAGCCCGAACATCCTGGCCGCCGCGGTTGAAGTGAGTTCGACGAAACGATTAAGGCTGATGCGATTTTCAACTACGCCGCCGTTGTAAATTAACGGTACGCGGTGTTCGACTCCCGGGGCGCCGTTCGGAATCTTGGTAAAGTCTGATTTGCCGAGCTCTTTTTGCTCCTTCATACAGAATGGACAGTGATCGGTCGAGATAACCTGAAGATCATCCATTTTCAAACCCTTCCAAAGCTCCGCCTGGTTAGACTTTTCCCGCAACGGCGGTGTCATGACATACTTGGCGCCGTTAAAGTCTTCACCATAATCGTCGATCGAAAGGAACAGATACTGAGGACAAGTTTCCGCGAAAGCGGGAATGCCCCGGTCCCGCGCCTGTCTTACTTGATTAAGGGCGTCCGCGCAGGATAGGTGGACGATGTAGACCGGTGCTTCAGCCATCTCGGCGATAGCGATGGCGCGGTGCACCCCTTCGGCTTCGGCAATTGTCGGACGAGTCAGCGCGTGATACTTCGGGGCCGTTTTCCCCTCGGCCAGAGCGCGCTTGATGATCTCGTTAATCACGATCCCGTTTTCGGCGTGCATGCATATCAAACCGCCGCGCTCGCCCGCCGCCGACATGGCCCGGTAGATGGTCGCATCGTCAACGAGAAACACACCGGGATAGGCCATGAAGAGCTTAAAGCTGGTTACGCCCTCATCCATCAGCGTGTGCATCTCTTCGATCTGATTGTCCTCGAGTTCGGTCGTAATCAGATGAAAGCCATAGTCAATTGCACACTTGCCTTCAGCTTTCTGGTGCCAGCGATCAAGACCGGAGATCAAAGACTCGCCTTTGTTCTGAACCGCAAAGTCAATGATGGTAGTAGTGCCGCCATACGCAGCTGCCACGGTGCCGGTATGAAAGTCGTCCGAGGATTGCGTTCCGCCAAACGGAAGCTCCATGTGGGTATGCGGATCGATACCACCGGGAATAACAAGCTTGTTCGCAGCATCGATCACTCGATCGGCCTGCAGCTCGAGCTTAGCCCCGATGAGTGAAACAGTTTCGTCTTCAATCAGAATGTCGGCTTTGTAGTCATCAGAGGCGGTTATAACGCGGCCGTTACGAATAAGAGTTCTCATTCCTAATTCACCTTTGCAAAACCGGCGTCGAGCGCGGCGATCATCTCATCGACGTGATCCCTCGTGGAATTCAGCATCATTCCCGTGCGAATGACATTGCCGTAAAGACCGCCTTTGCCGATCAAGACACCTCGCTTTTTGGTTTCTTCCAACACGGTCAATACAGCCGCTGGCGCAGGTTCCTTGGTTTCGCGGTCTTTAACCAGTTCCATACCCTGCATCAGTCCCATTCCGCGCACGTCTCCGATTACCTGATGTTTGTCCTTCAGCTCTTCCAGACGCTGACGGAGATAACCGCCTACCTCGGCGGCATTTCGTTTCAGGTCTTCTTCTTCGATTACTCGAATTACCGCCAGCGCCGCAGTCATTGATACCGGATTGCCGCCAAATGTTGAAAACGTCAGACCCGGATAACTGTCCGCTATTTCAGGCTTCGCCACAGTTATACCGACTGGAACCCCGTTGCCTAGTCCTTTCGCCGAGGTCAGGATGTCGGGCTCCACATCCCAGTGTTCGATGCCGAACCACTTGTCTCCGGTCCTGCCCCAGGCGGTTTGCACCTCGTCAGCGATGAACAAGCCCCCATGTTTTCGCGTGATCTCAACTGCCCGCTCGAAATAACCCGGCGGCGGCACGATGAAACCTCCTACGCCAAGGATCGGTTCGGCCATGAACGCGGCAATCTCGCCGGTGGTCGAGGTCATAATTAACTCTTCGATATCGTTCGCGCAGGCGATCCCACACTCCGGATATGTAAGCTTGAATGGACAGCGATAGCAGTAGGGCGCGCGTGCGTGTACAAAGCCGGCAACTTGTGGGGGCAGCGGTCGCCAGGGCGCATGGCCCATTGCGGAGAGCGCAGTCGCCGAGCGACCGCTGTAGCTGTGCCGCAAAACGACGATTTCATGCCGTCCGGTGTGGAGCTTGGCAGCGTGAATGGCTGTGTCGTCAGCTTCCGTTCCGCTGTTCGTAAAGAATGATTTCTTTAGGTTTCCAGGTGTGATTTGGTACAACTTCTCGGCGAGATCCGACTGGGGCTTGTTGGCGTAAAGAGTCGAGGTGTGCTGGAGCGTTTTGACTTGATTAATGATTGCTTCGTTAACCTTGGGATTGGCATGTCCTACACTGACGGTGAGCACCCCCGCAAAACAGTCGAGGTATTTGTTACCTTGATCATCCCAAACATGAAAGCCTTCTCCCCGCACTAAAGCAATCGGTTCCTGATAGTAGGTGGCGACAGCCGGGAAGAGAAACTCTTTGTGTTTGCGGACGGTTTCCGAGGTGTGTGTTTGCTGCTCAGATGCAATCATTATTTCTATCTCGATTCTTTTGAGAAAACTCTGCGGCTAAATCGACCTCAGAAGCAGCTATCGCGAGCAAAGTCGATAACTAGGGATGTGCATTGCCGTCGCGGTTGTTTCTTCGCGTCTGTACGAACTAACCTTCTTGGAAATCAATGACGAACCTGTCGCCGTCGAACAGGATCACTTTGCCCACAAGGTCTCCACGCACCGAAAAAGTCTTCCTCGCTGTCCTAGCCTCCGAGCCCGCAAGGATAGCTGTCTTGTCTTTTGTAGTGGCGACCACCAATCTTACCTGTAGCCTGCCGTCGAAGGCCTGCCTAAGGTGCATTCGGAAAAGACTCTTGCCGGGGTCTCGTAGTCTTGACCAGCGCGAGAGCTTGTCTTCATAGCGGAGGAGACCATCAGGTTTTGGTTTTAATAAAAACTCCCAGCAACTGAAGACTAACGATCCATTTTCAGCAACTGCAGAGTAATCGAACATCCGATTTCGCAGTTTTGCTCCGAACTTGGCAAAGGCTTCGGTTAATGTCATTGCATTAATCCCCTGGCGCTGGCCTAATCATTAGTTGAGCTCTCATCCTTCAGTTTCTTGATAATAGACCTGGCTAGACGTTCATTAATCTCATTGTGGCGCGGCACGGGTTGAGATCGCTTGGTTTGAACATTCATATACCAGTCGTGCTTTCCGCCGTGTCGCACCAGCAAGCAACCCATGTCGGTTAAGATCTTTATCAGATCGCGTCTTTTCATTACGCGACAGCCATCTCTTCGACTTTTCTGACAAAGGGAATCTCTTTCGATTCGAGATCCGTCAGGAGATCCTTAAGGTTTTCCAACAACTCGTCTTTTGAATATCCCTGTGTCAGGTAATCAGGGTATTCATTTAAGTAGCCAAGAAAAAATTCACCGTCTTGCCAGAAAGTGTATTTTACTGTTCTCACTATTCTCTCCCTAGTTCTAACGCTTCAAACTCTAGTAAAGATTTCCCTCGCGCTTGTGTCCGGTGTAGTCGACGTAAACTATCTTTAGATCAGTGTAAAAATCCAGCGCCGTGGATCCTTGTTCTCGATCGCCAATGCCGGTGCCCTTGATGCCGCCAAACGGTATGTGTGCTTCGCCTCCCGTTGTAGGGGAGTTGATATGCGTCATCCCGGTTTCTATCTCATCCACGAAGCGGAAAATCCGGCTCGCATCGTTCGAGAAGATTGATGACGACAAACCATATTCGCAGTCGTTCGCCACCTGCATCGCCTCGTCAAAGTTTTTTACCCGCAAGACGGA
>Ga0137403_10004310_pt1 | contig 16784 bp, 17 predicted proteins | sample CZOMad2_1_16fung_FD_122057 | JGI IMG/M metagenome (GOLD analysis project Ga0137403, IMG submission 122057) | Vadose zone soil fungal communities from Angelo Coast Range Reserve, California, USA - CZOMad2_1_16fungal (Hybrid Assembly) | ecosystem: Environmental > Terrestrial > Soil > Vadose zone...
ACCGAGAGGCCAGCAAAAATCAAGGGGCCGACGCGCACAAGAGTGAACGAAAAGCTTTGAACATCCCCGAATGAGCCTTGAAGGAGAGAGAGATAGGCATTGCTGAGAGCAGTAAAACGAGCATCAAGGGTACCGGGGGTAGTCAGAAGAATAACGATGCCACCGGCAATCAAGGCGAGAATCACAGCAAAGAGCGGGCGAGCAAGTGTGGAGCCTGCTTTACGGAGCCAAGCAATGAGAGCGGGAGTACGGCGTGGCACTGTGGCAGCCATGTGGCACCCTCCTGGGTAGGAAGAGGCTGGGTAGCCTCCGTGACGTATGAGTGAAAAAATAACTGCTCCTATCATAACATTAGCAGAGGTATGATACAAGATGTTAGTGAAAGCGTAATGTATCTGGGTAGAGTTTTCAGAAAAAAGAGTGTGTGGGAAGGAGAAATGGGGCAGTAAAAAAGAGCAAAGGGAACGCTGAAAATCTAAAAGTATTACCACCATGATGCATATTCGACTAAACAAAAAAGGCCAATTCTACTTTGACTGTTAAGTTTCTTTACAGGTTTATGCCTTGCCATTGTTTCTCGGATCGTAACCAAAAAAGTTTCAGTCGCCCCACTATTCTTGCCGCGCGCCAACCGCCATTTTCTGCCTCGTCACGTCTGGCACAGCGGAATAGGCGTGAGACAATAGACAATAGTCCGGACTTCAAACGTTCAAGCCGTTCAATCGCTGCGCTCAGTTAAAATCGTAACAGAGATGTGAAAGAAACGGAGCTTCCACGTTTCCAGAATTCCGGAAACGTGGGAATGATGTTTCCTTATCCAATGTGCCGCGGTTGGCGAATGCGCCACAGACATTGTATTCTGACGAGGAATGCGGGTTTACGCACCATCCTGACGGCTGTGCGGAGGTAGTGAGGCGAAAACCGTGGCCGCTGACCCGATCGTTGATTATATCCTCACAGACCACGCCGTTATCGAGCTGAGCAGGCGGGGATTAGAGCAACGAGATATTGACGCGGTGCTAAGAAACCCGGAGCAACGGTTGGACTTGCGGCCGGGTCGAGTTGTCTTACAGTCCAAATATCTGGAAATTGGAACTGAATATTTACTGAGAGTGTTTGTTGACATCGACCGCACGCCTGCCGAGGTAGTGACGGCCTACCGCACAAGCAAGATTGCTAAATACTGGAGGGATGAGCCATGAAGGTTTTCTACGATTCACATACCGATACGCTGAGCGTCATTCTAAAAGACAACGTCAGCGTTCACGAAAGCGACGAGGATAAACCCGGCGTCATTCTCGATTACGACAAAGACGGCAATCTTATCTCACTGGAGATTCTCGACGCTTCGAAGCGAGTCACAGATACCCGCAAGGTAGATTTTCAACTGGCTGAATGATGATTTCTCCTGCAAAAAAGGGGACAGACTCTTTCCCGCCATGAGGAGCGTTTTGAGAATAAAGTTATGATGGAGACGAGCGAACAGCTTTACCAAACGATTGAACAGATGGGAAGGATTCAGCGTATCCTTGAATCCTATCGCAATGAGATTTTGACCCGCACTCCCCGCAACTTTGCCGTGCTCGCCGAAGGTCCCTTGGAGCAACTTCGGCAACTGCAACAGCAGATCGACGAGTATATACAACGCTTGGAAGCCACTGGAACTTCCGCAAGAACCTGACGTGGCGCCAAGCTGTGCAAGCACTTACAGCTCCGGCGCGCTAAGCGCCCTCCGTTGCCGTAAACATTACCTCCACGGTTTCTTAACCACCTCTCGCCCGAGCATTCCCAAGTCTCAAGTGCTGTGTTAAACTCGATCCTGTCTCCAGAGCAGTTGTGGATGAGCTGATCCAAAAATACGCCGACCACCTAAGGAACGAGCGTAACGTTTCGCCGCACACGCTGCGAAACTATTTGAGCGACTTGGCGCAGTTCCATGGGTTTCTCAGGGAGCGGGAGCTTAGCTTAGACGAGAGCGGCAATAATGTGGATGTTCGGAAGGTCGACATTCACGTCGTGCGCGCGTTTCTGGCTGCTTTGACGCGTGATCGGAAAAAAAGTTCCGTCGGCAGAAAACTCGCTGCCTTAAAAGGATTTTTCCGTTATCTGATTGCGCAAAAACAGATCGAGAAAGATCCGCTGTTGCTGATTCATTCGCCCAAGCAGGAAAAGCCGCTGCCGACGTTTCTATCGGTGGACGATGCGTTTCAGCTGTTAGCTGGGGTCAAGATTAAAACCGATCTCGATGTGCGCGACTGCGCTATCTTGGAAGTTTTTTATTCGACCGGCGTACGGGTGAGCGAGCTCGTCGGTCTCAACTGGGCTGACATCGATTTTCAGCTGGGAATTATTCGTGTCGTGGGCAAAGGCTCGAAAGAACGAATCGTGCCGATCGGCGAAGTGGCTTTGCGGGCGCTGCGCGACTACAGTCAGGAGCTGCGCAAAAAATGGAATCTACCCTGTAAAGGTCAAATCGCTGTTTTCCTCAATAACCGGGGCGAGCGGATTACCACGCGGAGCGTCGCGCGCATCGTTGAGAAGCATTTGAAACAGGCCGGCATCCCAATCAAGATGGGGCCGCACGGGTTGCGCCACAGTTTTGCCACGCATCTGCTCAATAGCGGCGCCGATCTGCGCGTGATTCAGGAGCTTTTGGGTCACGCGAGTTTATCGACGACGCAGCGGTATACTCACTTGAACTTGGACCAATTGACAGCGGTATACGACAAAGCGCATCCGCGCGCTTAGCAGACTGCTGAAAAAGCCTCATATGCTTCGTTGCGCTCCATTGCCTCGCTTCGACGTACACACTGAGTACGCCTGCGCTCGTCAATCGGTCGCGCGCCTCGCCTCCGAGATCTTTTTGAGCAGTCTGCAAATATATTATATGATTTACTCTGATCGATCCGAAATCGGCAATCTAAAATCCAAAATCTAAAATGATGCACGGCACGACCATATTAGCGATCCGTCATGGAGGTAAAGTCGTAGTGGTCGGCGATGGACAGGTGAGCTTAGGTCAGACCGTGATGAAGCATAGCGCGCGCAAGGTGCGCAAGCTGCATCACGACAAAGTAATCGCCGGTTTTGCCGGCGCGACGGCGGACGCATTTACCCTGTTCGAGAAGTTCGAAGCCAAACTGGAACAGTTCAGCGGCAATCTGAAGCGCGCCGCGGTTGAATTGGCTAAGGACTGGCGCACGGATCGCGTGCTGCGCCGTCTGGAAGCGCTGCTCATCGTCGCCGATGTGAGCGATTTGCTGGTGATTTCCGGCGCCGGCGATGTTGTTGAGCCCGATGACGGGGTGATCGCCATCGGCTCCGGTGGCAATTACGCCTTGGCCGCGGCTCGGGTCTTAGTGAAGCATTCCCAATTGGATGCCCGCGCCATCGCTGAGGAAGCGATGCGCGCGGCGGCCGAGATCTGCGTTTACACCAACGATCAGCTTACGTTCGAAGGATTACCTTAACTGGGCGCCCAAAGAGACGCATACGCTTCGTCGGACTGGAAGAACGCTAGGAGCCCTTCGACACAGCTCAGGGCGAACGGCTATGTCGTTAATTTGTGTGGTGCTTGCTCCTTTTGTTGTGAGCCCGGTCGAAGCATCGGAGTTTTCAACCGGTCTGTCATTGCGCTCGCTCACGTGGTTACGATCTAGTGCTAATCGGGGTGATGCAGTAGTGGAGTGATGTATGTCAAACTCAATACTCCATTACTCCATCACTCCAGCCCCCCAACGTAGCTAAGAGATTGCATTTCCTGGGGAAATTGTTAGGAGTGATTATTCCAATGGCCGACAATTTGAAAGCTATACAGCCAGACGGAACTGCTTCGCCGGCACCGGTGATGACGCCGCGGGAGATCGTCTCGGAGCTGGACCGCTATATCGTCGGCCAGAAGGAAGCCAAGCGCGCCGTCGCTATTGCTCTGCGGAACCGTTGGCGGCGTCAGCTGGTGCCGGAGGATCTGCGCGAGGAGATCGCGCCCAAGAACATCATCATGATCGGCCCCACGGGTGTCGGCAAAACCGAAATTTCCCGCCGCTTGGCCAAGCTGTCGCAGGCGCCGTTTATCAAGGTGGAAGCCTCAAAATTTACTGAAGTCGGTTACGTCGGTCGCGACGTCGAGTCGATCATCCGCGACCTGACCGATCTCGCGGTCAACATGGTGAAAGAGGAAGAAAAGCAGAAGGTCGAGATCAAAGCGCGTGAAGTCGCCGAAGAGCGTGTTCTTGACCTGCTGCTGCCGGCGACCGCCCAAGCGATTGATGGCGAAGCGGTCGATAGCGCGCGTCTGCTGGGCACCCGCGACAAGCTCAAGAAGATGCTGCGAGAAGGCAAGATGGATGACCGCTTCGTCGAAATCGAACTGACTCAATCGATGATGCCGATGATCGAAGTGCTGACGCCGCAGGGCATGGAAGGTATGGAATTCAATTTGAAAGATATGTTTTCCAACCTGATGCCGAAAAAAACCAAGAAGAAGACCGTCAAGATTCCCGAAGCCTTGGAAATTTTGACGCAGGAAGAAGCGAGCAAGCTCGTCGACATGGATAAGGTCACAGGGGAAGCCATTCGCCGCGTCGAACAGTCGGGGATTGTTTTCCTCGATGAGATCGACAAGATCGCCGGCCGGGAATCCGTCAATGGCCCGGATGTTTCGCGTCAGGGAGTCCAGCGGGACCTATTGCCGATCGTCGAAGGTTCGACGGTCAACACCAAATACGGCATGGTCAAGACCGATCATATTCTTTTCATTGCCTCGGGAGCTTTTCATAGTGCCAAACCGTCCGACCTGATTCCCGAGTTCCAGGGCCGTTTCCCGATTCGCGTGGAGTTGAGCTCGTTGAGCAAAGAAGATTTCGTCCGCATATTGACCGAACCTAAGAATGCGCTGATCAAACAGTATGAGGCGCTGCTTGAAACCGAAGGCGTACATTTAAGATTTGCCGACAATGCGGTTCAAGAAATCGCTCAGATCGCTTCGGACGTCAACGAGCGGATGGAAAACATCGGTGCCCGCCGGCTGCATACAATTTTGGAGCGGCTGCTCGACGAGGTTTCTTTCTCGGCACCCGAGATTCATGGCAAAGAGGTAGCCATAGATGCCGAATATGTGCGCGAGCGGCTCTCGCCGATCTTGAAGGATGAGGACCTGTCGCGTTATATCCTCTAAAAGGCTCCTGAAAAAGACTCATCCTTCGTTGGGCTCGATGGTCTCATAGGGGCTGGAGTGGTGGAGTGATGGGTTAGAGACCCAATACTCCGTTCCTCCAACACTCCAATTTATTCGCGCGCAATCCGGTGGCTTAAGGATCCTCTGATGGAAAATTTTATCGGCAAGGCAGAAGTGTTAATGGAGGCGCTGCCCTATTTTCAGCGCTTCTACGGCAAGACCTTCGTCATCAAGTATGGCGGCAATGCGATGGAAAACGAGGAGCTCAAAGCCAGCTTCGCCCAAGACATCGTGCTGCTCAAGTACGTCGGCATTAATCCCGTGGTGGTGCACGGCGGTGGGCCGCAGATCGATTCCGTGCTCGACAAGATGGGCATCACCAGCCGCTACGTGCGCGGCATGCGCGTAACCGATCAAGAGACTTTGGATATCGTCGAGATGGTACTGGTCGGCAAAGTGAATAAGGAAATCGTCAATCTGATCAACCAGCATGGTGGCATGGCAGTAGGCCTGAGCGGCAAGGACGGCGGTCTCATATTGGCCAAGAAAATGAACGTCACGGTGGCGTCGGCGAACGGCGAGTCGCCGGAAATTATCGATATCGGCATGGTCGGCGAGATCATCGGCATCAATCCGCTCATCATCGAGTCGTTAGACCAAAACAAATTCATTCCCGTCATCGCGCCAGTCGGTGTCGGCAAGAACGGCGAAACTTACAATATCAACGCCGATCTAGTGGCCGGCGAGGTTGCGGAAGCACTGCACGCCGAGAAGCTGATTCTTATGACCGACATCGAAGGCGTGAAAGACAAAAAGGGCGTATTTCTGAGCACGCTCAAGGAAAGTCAAGCGCGACGGATGATTCAAGACGGCATCGTCGGCTCGGGGATGATTCCCAAAGTCGAGTGCTGCATCAATGCGCTCAAGGGCGGCGTCGAAAAGACCCATATTCTCGACGGCCGGGTGAAGCATGCGGTGCTCTTGGAAATTTTTACCAAAGAGGGGGTGGGGACGGAGGTGGTGCGGAAGTGATAAAGAACCGAGATGTCGTAGCGCTGACCGATAAATACGTCACGAAAACTTATGCCCGGATACCGATTGCGCTCGTTAAAGGCAGGGGATGCAAGGTTTGGGATGCCGACGGCAAAGAATATCTCGATTTCCTCGCCGGCATTGCGGTTAACAGCTTAGGTCACTGTCATCCGGCGATTGTTAAGGCGATCAAAGATCAGTCGCAAAAGCTCTTGCATGCTTCCAACCTCTATCATATTCAGTCGCAGTCCGAACTAGCCCGCGAGCTGTGCCGCCATTCCTTCGCCGACCGCGCTTTTTTCTGTAACAGCGGCGCCGAAGCCAACGAAGCAGCGATCAAATTGGCGCGCCGCCACGGTTCTGAAAAATTGGGCGGCAAGTATGAGATCATTTCGACGCACAATTCGTTTCACGGGCGCACGTTGGCGACTTTGACCGCGACGGGTCAAGAAAAAATCCGCGCGGGATACGATCCGCTGCCCGTGGGTTTTCGCCAGGTGCCTTATAACGATCTCGGCGCGATGGAAGCGGCGATCGACCCGCAGAAAACCGTCGGTATCCTAATAGAACCGATTCAGGCCGAGGGCGGCGTGATCGTGGCGAATGAGATTTATTTGCTCGGTCTTCGTGAGCTGTGCGATCAGCGCGGCTTGTTGCTGATTTTCGACGAAGTGCAAACCGGCATGGGACGTACCGGAAAACTGTTCGGCTATGAACATTTCGGCGTCAAGCCGGACATCATGACTTTGGCAAAAGCACTGGGCGGTGGTTTGCCGCTCGGCGCCATGCTCGCGCGTGAAGAGGTTGCCAATAGTTTCGGGCCTGGGAGTCACGCATCGACCTTCGGCGGCAACCCGGTATCCTGTGCCGCGGGCGCAGCGGTCATGGCTGCGCTGGTAAGAAACGGAGTGCTCAAAAACTGCGTGCAGATGGGCAAATATTTGGTCAAGGGGCTTGAGGCGCTGAAGAAGCGATTTTCTTTTATGCGAGAGATCCGCGGCAAAGGGCTGCTCATCGGCGTTGAATTGAACATCGAAGGAAGCAAAATCGCCGACGCTTGCCTCAAAGAGGGATTGCTGCTCAACTGCACAGCCTCAAAGGTACTACGCTTCGCGCCGCCCCTGACGATCAAGAAGAGCGATATCGATCGCGGCTTGACGATCCTCGAAACGGTTTTGGCTCGTCAATAATCCGGCCCTACAATTTTCGTGACATGAGCAAACGGGATCTCTTGAGTTTCGATGGCCTGAGCCGGCGCGAATTCGATGGCATTTTAAGCCTGGCGCGCGACCTCAAGCGCAAGCAAAAACAAGGCATACCTCATCACCTCTTGGCAGGAAAAGGGCTGGGGATGTTGTTTGAGAAGCCGAGCCTGAGAACGCGCGTTTCGTTCGAAGCGGGGATGTTTCAGTTAGGTGGCCACGCGGTTTTTCTGGCGCCCACGGAAGTCCAGATGGGCGTGAGGGAAACTCCAATTGACTGCGGTCGTAGCCTCAGCCGGTGGGTCGACATGATTGTCGTCCGCACCTTTGCCCAATCGACTTTAGAAGAGATGGCTCGCTTCGCCTCCGTGCCGGTGATCAACGCTCTCACGGACCTATACCACCCTTGCCAGGTTTTGGCCGACTGTTTGACGCTGATAGAGCACAAAGGAAATTTGGATCGGCTCAAGATTGCTTTTGTCGGTGACGGCAACAACATGGTGCACTCGTGGATGGAGGCTGCCGAAAAGATTCCGTTCTCGTTTGCCGTCGCGTGCCCTAAAGGCTATGAGCCGAATAAGGAGATCGAGGCAAGAGTCAGGAAAAACAGTGCTCGAATCACTGTGACGAATTCGGTCAAAGAAGCGCTGGACGGTGCTGATGCGATATACACCGATGTTTGGACAAGTATGGGGCAGGAGTGGGACGCGACGAAGCGACTTAAAGCTTTTAAGGATTATCAGGTGAACAGCCAAGTCGTCGCCATGGCGAAGAAGGATGCCGTCGTCATGCATTGTTTGCCTGCCCACCGAGGACAGGAAATTACAGACGAAGTGCTTGAAAGCTCGCAATGCGTCGCTTTTGATCAAGCCGAAAATAGACTTCACGTGCAAAAAGCGGTGATGGTGTGGTTGCTCAGAGGGTTCAAGGGTTCAAAAGTTCAAGGTTCAAGAAATTCAAACAGGAAAAAATCGACGGCGGGAAAACGTTAGAGGGTTCGTACGACGACGATGAAAGTCAGCAAAGTGGTTCTGGCATATTCGGGCGGTTTGGACACCTCGGTCATTTTACGATGGCTCAAAGAGCAATATGGTTGCGAAGTCATCGCGTTCTGCGCCGACTTGGGCCAGGGCGAAGACCTGCAAGCGATCAAGCGCAAAGCGATCGAGACCGGCGCGAGCAAAGTTGTTATCGGCGATTTGCGAGAGGAGTTTGTCAAAGACTATGTTTTTCCGATGCTCCGCGCCAACGCCGTTTATGAAGGATCGTATTTGCTCGGCACTTCGATCGCACGGCCGCTAATCGCCAAAGGACAGATCGACGTCGCCATCAAAGAAAAAGCCGACGCGGTTTCGCACGGCGCCACCGGTAAGGGCAACGATCAGGTGCGCTTCGAGCTGACTTACTATTCTCTTCGGCCCGGCATCAAAGTCGTCGCGCCGTGGCGGCTGTGGGATCTCAATGCGCGGTCGGCTTTGATCGACTATGCGCGCAAACATGACATCCCCGTACCGGTGACCAAGGCGAAACCTTACAGCACCGACCGTAATTTGTTCCATATCAGTTACGAGGGCGGTATTTTGGAAGATCCCTGGAAAGAGCCGCCGGCGGATATGTTTGTATGGTGCCGGCCTGTGGAGAAAGCGCCCAACCGTCCTGAATATATCGAGATCGATTACCTGCGCGGCGACCCCATCGCCGTCGATGGGCGTAAGCTCGTGCCGGCGAATCTACTTGCCCGGCTAAACGATCTCGGCGCTAAACATGGTATTGGCCGCGTCGACCTAGTCGAGAACCGTTACGTCGGCATGAAATCGCGCGGCGTGTATGAAACGCCCGGTGGCACGATCCTCCATGCGGCACACCGCGCCCTGGAGTCGATCACCATGGACCGCGAAGTGCTGCGTCTCAGGGATTCCTTGATTCCGCGTTACGCCGATATGATTTATTACGGCTATTGGTTCGCGCCGGAGCGCGAAGTCTTGCAGAAAACTATCGATGCCTGCCAAACCAACGTCAGTGGCCGGGTCCGGCTCAAGCTCTACAAAGGCAACATTATGATCGCCGGGCGCAAATCAGAAACTTCGCTTTATGATCCCAACATGGCGACTTTCGAAGCGGACCAAGTTTATCATCAGAGCGACGCCGAGGGTTTTATTCGCTTGAATGCGTTGAGACTGCGGCTGCGGCGGTTGAGCAAAGCCAAGCGGGGCTAGCCGTGGCCAAAGGCAAGGCAAAGGGAGGCAAGCTCTGGGGCGGGCGCTTCGCGGCCGAGACGGCGAATTCCGTCGAAGCATTCACTGCGTCGATTGCCGTCGATGCGCGGCTTTACCGTCACGATATCCTGGGCAGTATTGCGCATGCCAAAATGCTTGCGAAGCAGCGCATCATCCCGGCGCGTGACGCGCAGAAGATCGTCCGCGGCTTGGAAACCATTCGGCGCGAAATCGACCACGGAAAATTTGTGTTTTCAGAGGCAGACGAAGACATTCACATGAATGTCGAGCGGCGCTTGACCAAGCTGATCGGCCCTGCCGGCGGCAAACTCCACACGGCACGAAGCCGCAACGATCAAGTCGCTTTAGACATGCGCCTTTATCTGCGCGACGAAGTGAAAATTATCATTGCCGCGTTGCAGGCGTTACAGCAGGAGCTGGTCAGAGCGGCAAAAAAATACCTCGATGTAATCATGCCCGGCTACACGCATTTGCAGCGGGCGCAGCCGGTGCTCTTCTCGCATCATTTGCTCGCCTACTTCGATATGTTCGAGCGGGATCGGGAGCGCTTTGCCGGCTGTCTCGAGCGAATCAACGTGCTACCTTTGGGGTCCGGGGCTCTGGCGGGAACAACCTTTCCGATCGACCGCGTCTATGTGGCCAAACTTTTGGGTTTCCCCAGGGTGTCAAAAAACAGCATCGACGCGGTCAGCGACCGCGATTTTCTTTTGGAGTTTTTGGCCACATCATCGATTCTGTTTGTCCATCTGAGCCGCTTGGCCGACGAGTTAGTATTATGGTCGACCCAGGAGTTTGGTTTCGTCGAGTTGCCGGACGGCTATTGCACAGGCAGCTCGATGATGCCGCAGAAAAAAAATCCCGACGTGCCGGAACTGATCCGTGGTAAGACAGGGCGGGTGTTCGGCCATCTGCAGGCGTTGCTGACCATCATGAAAGGGCTGCCGCTTGCTTACAATCGGGATCTTCAGGAGGACAAGATTCCGCTGTTCGATACCGCCGACACGGTCAAGGCGAGCGTCAAGATCATGAGCGAAATCGTCGCCGGCATGAAAGTCTTGGCGGAGCGGATGCTCAGCGCTGCCCAAGATGGCTTTATGAACGCCACGGATCTGGCAGATTATCTGGTTGCACGCGGGCTGCCGTTTCGCGCGGCCCACCAAGTGGCAGGCGCGGTCGTGCAGTTTTGTGTGACCCAAGGTAAGCGCATCGAAGAGTTGTCGTTGGCTGAGCTTCAACGTTTTTCAGACAAAGTCGAAAAAGACGTCTACAGCCATTTATCGACAGACGCGGTGGTGGGCCGGCGGCGCGCCTTGGGGGGAACGGCGCGCCAAAACGTCATGCGCCGCTTAAAAGAACTGAGGGTGAGATGAAACGATTGTTTCTTATGGCGATGATTGGTGTGACTCTGGCGTCTGCCTGCGGCAAAAAAGGCGACCCGCGCGCTCCGGAGTTCGTGATTCCGAGAACCATTACAAACCTGAGCGCGCGCTCCGGCGCGGCCGGCATCACGCTTACCTGGAGCCGGCCGACCGCATATGTCGATGGCAGTGAGTTGAAGGATCTTGCGAGCTTTGTCATCTTTCGCAAGGAAGTGTCCCAGAGTTGTCCTGATTGCCCCGTGCCCTATAGGCAACTGACGACAGTGAATGTCGAAGACCAGGAAAAATTTGTAAAACAAAAACAATATCGATTCGACGACCAGGAAGTAAGGCCAAAAGCCATTTACCGCTATCGGATTTCGTCACAGTTATTTGACGGTAGTTTGAGCGCGCCATCGAATGAAGTTGAAATCGTGCGGAGTGAGAAATGAATCATTTTCATTATCGCAACCGAGAAATGTTCGCCGAGGACGTGCCGCTCAAGCGCATCGCCCAAGAGGTCGGCACGCCGGCCTATATTTACAGCTTGGCGACTCTCAAGCGCCATTACAAGATCTTCGATCAGGCCTTTGCCAAAGTGCCTCATATCGTCTGTTTTTCAGTGAAGGCCAATTCCAATCTCGCGCTGCTGCGAACTTTCGCCAAAGAAGGCAGCGGTTTCGATATCGTTTCCGGGGGCGAATTGTTTCGCGCGCTCAAAGTGGGCGGAGACCCGAAGAAGATCGTCTTCTCGGGCGTCGGCAAGAAAAAAGATGAAATCCAATACGCTCTCAACGCGGGCATTTTAATGTTCAACGTCGAGTCGGAAGAGGAATTGATCGCGCTCAACGAGATCGCCGCGGGCATCGGCAAGAAAGCGCCGATCAGTTTGCGTGTCAACCCCGACGTCGATCCACAAACGCACCCTTACATTTCAACCGGGATGAAAAAGTCGAAGTTCGGCGTTGATATAAAAAAATCGCTTGAGACCTATAAAAAGGCGGCGTCGTTATCTAATATCGATGTCGTCGGCGTCGATTGCCACATCGGCTCCCAGCTCACGTCGGTGACCCCTTTCGTCGATGCGTTAAGCAAGGTACGCGAGTACTTGGACCGCGTGCTCGCCGGTGAAATGAAAAAGGAAGGCGCGCAGATTCGTTATCTGGATCTCGGTGGCGGTTTGGGGATCAACTACCACGACGAAACGCCGCCGCTTCCCGACGAGTATGCCCATGCGGTCATTCAAGGGTTGGAGGGCCTGAACATTACGCTGATACTCGAGCCCGGCCGCGTCATCGTCGGTAATGCCGGCATCCTCCTTACTGAGGTTCAATACATCAAGGAAACCGACACAAAAAAATTCGTCATCGTCGACGGCGGTATGAACGATCTTATCCGCCCGGCGCTTTATGGCTCGTATCAGGCGATTCAACCGGTGGAAGAAAACAAGGCGGAAAAGATTGTCGCCGACGTGGTGGGGCCGATCTGCGAGAGCGGCGATTTTTTCGCCAAGGATCGCGAGATCGGGCGGCCCAAGCGCGGCGATTTACTCGCCGTGATGAGCGCGGGTGCTTATGGCTTTACCATGGCATCCAACTACAACTCGCATCCGAAACCGCCGGAGGTGTTGGTCGATGGCGACCAATACTACGTGGTCCGCAAACGCGAGAGCCTTGACGACCTCATCAACGGCGAGATCATTCCCGCCGCGTTACAATAGGAGAGATTTTTTAGGGGCGTATGGCGATACGGCCGTCCTAATGATTCAAGCTATGGAACTCGAGTTCACCAAAATGCACGGGGCAGGCAACGATTTTGTCTTTCTCGATTGCCGGAAGAAGAATATCCAGAATTTAGGATCGGTCGCCAAACAACTCTGCGATCGCCGTTTTGGCATCGGCGCGGATCAACTGCTGACGGTGCATCCCTCCAAGGTCGCCGACTTCAAGATGGAAATTTATAACGCCGACGGCGGTCAAGTGGAGATGTGCGGCAATGGCATCCGCTGCTTCGCCAAATATGTCTACGATCACGGCATCACCCAAAAACGCGAGCTCGAGGTGGAGACTCTTGCCGGTATTATTCGCCCTAAGATCGTCGGTGAGCTAGTCGAAGTTGACATGGGTGAGCCGATTCTTGAAGGCCGCAAGATTCCTGTCGACGCCGATGGGGAAATCAAGAACTGGCCGCTGACCGTGGACGGCAAGACCTATGAAGCGACTTGCGTGTCCATGGGTAATCCCCACTGCGTGCTTTATCTCGACGACATCGACTCCTTGGATCTCGAAAAGATTGGACCCCGTTTCGAGCACCATCCGTTTTTTCCCAAACGGGTGAATACAGAGTTCATCAAGATCATTAGTCCAAGTGAAGTTAAGATGCGTGTGTGGGAACGCGGTGCAGGTGAGACGTGGGCCTGCGGTACGGGTGCGAGTGCGGTGGGCGTCGCCGGCGTCATTACCGGGCGAACCGAACGCGAGATTGTAATTCACCTCAAAGGCGGCGATCTCTTGATTGAATGGCGCGACAACAATCGCGTCTATATGACGGGTGGTGCCGAAGAAGTTTTTCACGGCATCGTCAAGATTGCATAGGAGACAGGTCTATGTTTACCGGTTCGATGGTCGCTTTGGTGACGCCGTTTAAGGACGGTCAAGTCGATTGGCAAGGGCTAGCGGGATTGGTCGATTTTCATTTACAGAATGGCACGCACGGCATCGTTCCGTGCGGTACAACGGGTGAATCAGCTACGCTGAGCCATCAAGAACATGACGATGTCATTCGCACGGTGATCAAAGCGGTCAACAGACGCGTTCCCGTGATCGCGGGAACGGGCTCCAATTCCACAGAAGAGGCGGTTCGCCTGACGCGTGAAGCCGAAAAATCAGGCGCCGACGGCGCGCTGATGATCTCGCCGTACTACAACCGACCGACGCAAGAAGGTATCTACCAGCACTATAAGAAAGTTGCTGCTGAAGTCGGCATCCCGATCATCATTTACAATATCCCGGGCCGAACCGGATCGAAGATCGAACCGGAAACCTTGGCGCGCTTGTCAGAAATCAAAAACATCGCCGGCGTGAAAGAAGCCACAGGCTCGGTGGATCAAGCGATCGACGTGATTCGACTATGCGGCGATCGGCTGGCGGTTTATTCCGGCGAGGACTCGCTGATTTTTTCTTTAATGGCTCTCGGCGGAAAAGGTGTAATTTCGACAGTTGCCAACGTCGCGCCGAAAGAGACGTCGCAACTCACGGAAGCTTGTTTGAAGGGAAATTGGGAAAAAGGGCGCGAACTTCAGTTTAAACTGATGCCTTTGATTCGCAGTCTCTTCATCGAAACCAATCCAATTCCCGTCAAAACCGCGCTCGCGCTTATGGGCAAGTGTAGCAGCGACCTCCGATTGCCGCTGACGCCGATGGCCGAGGCGAATCTCAAAAAACTTAAGCAGGCAATGACCGATTTCGGTCTTCTCTAAATCTTCATGGCGCTCGGGATCATCGTCTGCGGCGTCGGCGGCCGAATGGGCGGCGCGGTAGTGCGAGCGGTGAAAGATTCCGCCGGCGTCGAGCTGGTTGGTGCGATCGATAAGCCACGCAGCACTAGACTCGGAAAAGACGCCGGAGAAATTTCCTCCGCCGGCCGTCTTGGGGTCCCAGTAAGCGATAAGATTGAGTCATTGCTCAAGCCCAATACGGTCATCGTCGATTTTACGAACCCCGAAGCATCGTTGGGTTTCCTAAAAGCGTCGTCCAGAACAGTGACACCGATTGTCATCGCCACGACAGGTTTTAATTCGAGGCAGTTGGCGGAAGTTAGAAAACTGTCCCGGCGGACGCCGACGCTTCTCTCGGCAAATACGAGCTTGGGAGTTAATGTCCTTGTTTCGCTGCTCGGCAAGGCGGCGAAGATGCTCGGCGACGATTACGACGTCGAGATCATCGAAGCGCATCACCGGTTCAAGAAAGATGCTCCGAGCGGCACGGCTTTAGCGCTGGGGCGTTCGGTTGCAAATGTGCTCGGCCGGGATCTCGATAAAGTTGCCATCAACGGCCGCAAAGGCATCGTCGGCGAACGCAGCAAAAAAGAGATTGCGTTGCTCTCCGTGCGCGCCGGCGACATCGTCGGCGAGCACACGGTCATATTCGGTGGTATCGGCGAGCGCCTCGAATTCATTCACCGCGCCCACAGCCGCGACACTTTCGCCCGCGGCGCCATCCGCGCCGCCCAGGGGCTGGCAAAAAAAAAGCCTGGGCTTTACGGCATGCAGGATGTGCTGGAGCTTTCGAATCTTAAGAGCCGCACCGATTGACGGTTTTTCCGAAGTCAGCTCGGCTCCGCTGAGCTATCGGCGCAGTCGAATTATTTTAAGGACTCCCTCCGCTTTCATAAAAAAACAACGAATGTTTTTTTAGCTAACTCTTTTATGTCGCGGTTATCGGTGAACTCGAACGCTCAAAATAGTGCTGGCGGTGGCTTCGCAGTTCGTTTAAAATGCTGATTTGTATGGGTTTTCTTCTCCCGAGGCATAATTAAGTGAGCAAAGCTGCGCCACGCACCGGTGATCGGAACGCGCCGGATCGCAATTGGCTCGATCAGATCCCAACCGACGACGCCGAAGCTGCATTGCAATTTTGCCGCGCCTTAGTCCGGCAAATTGGCAGCAGCCCAGCCGCAGCGATCGGATGCGAAGACGAAAATTTTCTCAACCCCCAGGTCGACGCCTCGACGTCACATGACATAGAACCGGAGATTTCGGTTGTCATTCCAGTCTATAACGAAGTAGAGAATATCCCGGTTTTGTACGGTCGACTTATTACCGTGCTGGAGGACGCAAACATAAACTTTGAAATTATTTTCGTCGATGACGGCAGTGGCGACGAAAGCGTTCGCAGGTTAAACGAGCTCGGCGCATCGGACAAGCGCGTTGTCATAATCGAGTTGGCGCGAAACTTCGGCCATCAAGTTGCCATTACGGCGGGGCTCGATTTTGCCCGAGGGCGGGCGATCGCGGTTATGGATGCCGACCTGCAAGATCCTCCAGAAGTTCTGCCCAAATTTATCGCCAAATGGCGTGAAGGCCACGACGTCGTCTATGCAATCCGCGAGCACCGAAAGGAAGGGTGGCTCAAAAGAACCAGCTACAAAGCTTTCTATCGGGTGTTGCGCCGGGTGTCGAACATCGAGATTCCTCTCGATGCCGGTGATTTCTGCGTGATGGACCGCCGCATCGTTGACCTGTTGAAAAACATGCCCGAGCGCAGCCGCTTTGTCCGTGGGATACGCAGTTGGGTGGGTTTCAGTCAGATCGGATTATCTTTTGAGCGCCACGCCCGTCACGCGGGGAGTTCGAAATACACGGTCGGGCGCTTAATGCTCCTTGCTTTAGACGGGTTAATATCTTTCAGCTACGTGCCGCTCCGAATTATCACCGTGCTCGGATTGAGCGTTTCTATTTTGTCGATGTGTCTGGCGATTTTCTTTTTCGTAAAAAAACTTCTTTATGGCCTCAGCCCGCCTGGCTATGCCAGTCTCATCGTGTCGGTTTTCTTTCTGGCCGGAATCCAACTGATTACATTGGGCGTAATCGGCGAGTATATAGGTCGAATCTTTGAAGAGGCCAAGCAACGACCGCTTTACGTTCTCCGTCGCACCACTAGAGTTCTTTGATGCGTATCCTCATGCTTGACAATGAGTTTCCTCCTCTTGGGGGCGGAATGGGAACTGTTAACCAAGCTTTGTTGAATTGTTATGCACGGACCCCGAAATTAGAGATCGA
>Ga0137403_10004311_pt1 | contig 16782 bp, 16 predicted proteins | sample CZOMad2_1_16fung_FD_122057 | JGI IMG/M metagenome (GOLD analysis project Ga0137403, IMG submission 122057) | Vadose zone soil fungal communities from Angelo Coast Range Reserve, California, USA - CZOMad2_1_16fungal (Hybrid Assembly) | ecosystem: Environmental > Terrestrial > Soil > Vadose zone...
CACCCCTGGACGGCACCCTTCGGGTCGACCTCCGGTCGACCAAACGCGCTCCTGCGCGTTTGTCGGACATCAGCTTCCTTTCCGCTGGCAAAAAGCGTGGTTTTTGCCAGCTGCATTGCAGTGGGAATTGCACGTCCGCTGCTAAGAGCGGGCAAAACTGCACGATCCCGCCGGATCGGCGCGCGGCGCCCATAACGGTCGTTGTGCATACTCCGGTGAATGACGGCGAACGACGACTTGCTTGCCTGGGCGACGCTGGTGCGCGCCCCGGGGCTCGATGTCGCCGCACTGTCGGCCGCACTCGATCGGCTCGGATCGGCCGGCGCCGTCGTCGCGGCCTCCGAAGACGGATGGGATAGAGCGGCGATATCGGCTGAGACCCGTGCGTTCCTGTCGAGTCCCTGCGCCATTCCCCGCACGTGCGAGCGGCGCTGGCTCGATTCGGCCAACCATTACCTCATCCCCTTCACGGATGCGCGCTTCCCCGCGCTGCTGCTATCGATACCGGAGTGCCCCGTCGCGCTCTACGTGTCCGGCAACCTCGGCGCGCTGGCGGAACCGCAATTGGCCATCGTCGGCAGCCGCAACCCCACCGCCCAAGGACGCGAAACCGCCCTCGCGTTTGCCGAGTATCTCGGCGAGCGCGGCTTGAGCGTAACCAGCGGCGTGGCGCAGGGAATCGACGCATGCGCGCACCAGGGGGCTCTCCGGGTGCAAGCCATCACCCTCGGCGTGCTGGGTGCGGGCATCGATGTCGTCTATCCCCGGTGCAACCTGTCGCTCTATCAGGATATCGAGCGACACGGTGCGCTGGTCACCGAGTTTGCCCCGGGGACTCCGCCGCGGCGCGGCAATTTTCCCCGACGTAACCGCATCATCGCGGGCTTGAGCTTGGGAACCCTGGTGGTCGAAGCGGCCCGCCGCAGCGGCTCGTTGATCACGGCACGCCTGGCGAACTCCTACGGCCGGGAGGTGTTCGCCGTTCCCGGTTCGATTCACAACACCTTGAGCCGGGGCTGCCATGAACTCATCAAAGGCGGCGCGAAATTGACCGAAACTGCGGATGACATATTGAGGGAGTTGAACTTTTCGGCCTTCTTCGCCAACGACTTAGCGCCAGCGGCCGCTGCCCCGGAGCGGCCGCGTCCCGCAGCGGGCATGGACAAGGATCACAAAATCTTGTTAGATGCGCTCGGCTTTGATCCTGTGGACCTCGATAAGTTGATCGTCCGAACCGGATTCAAACCAGAAGCCGTGTCCTCGATGATGCTGATCCTCGAGCTCGAAGGCCACGTTCAGGCCGCCCCCGGGGGCCGCTACTCCCGAGTCGCCAACAGGAGAGCCGGAGGTGAAAGATAACGTTCTCGATCTGCTCATCTATCTCTTCGAGAATTACATGAGCGCGGACGATGAACCGCGGCCGGATCGCAGCACCTTGAAACTCGAGCTGGACAAGGCTGGATTCGCCGAACCGGACATCGAGCGCGCGTTGGAGTGGCTCGACGGGCTTTCCGGCGAGCAGCTGGGCAAGGTCGCCGAGGCGACCGCTCGCGCCGTGCGCATCTTCAGCGGGCAGGAATTGCTGCGCCTGGATACCGACGTTCGCGGCTATCTGATGTATCTGGAGAATGTTCGCATCCTCTCCGCCACCCAGCGTGAGCTGGTGATCGATCGGCTGATGGCGCTCGAAGCCGACGAAATCGACATCGAACAGGTGAAATGGGTCGTTCTTATGGTGCTTTTCAGCCAACCTGGCCAAGAGTCCGCTTACGCGCAGATGGAAGACCTGGTCTTCGAAGAGCGCTCTGACGCGCTGCATTAGCCGACATTGAGCACCAATCTCGTTATCGTGGAGTCGCCGGCCAAGGCGAAGACCATCAAGAAGTACCTTGGAAAGGACTTCGAGGTGCTCGCCTCGTATGGGCATGTGCGCGACCTGGTGCCCAAGGAAGGCGCGGTGGATCCCGAGCATGACTTCGCGATGAAGTACCAGGTCGTCGAGCGCAACCAGAAGCATGTCGACGCAATCGTAAGGGCACTGAAGAAAGCCAAATCTCTATACCTCGCCACCGACCCCGACCGCGAGGGCGAGGCCATTTCCTGGCACCTGTACGAGCTCATGAAATCCCAGGGCGAACTCGAAGGCAAGACCGTGCAACGCGTCGTCTTCTACGAGATCACCAAGGCGTCGGTGAGGGAAGCGATGGCGCAGCCCCGCGAGCTGTCCGTGGATCTGGTGAATGCACAACAGGCTCGACGCGCCCTCGATTTCCTGGTGGGGTTCAATTTATCGCCGCTGCTATGGAAAAAGGTTCGCCCGGGGCTCTCGGCGGGCCGCGTGCAAAGTCCGGCGTTGCGGATGATTTGCGAGCGTGAGGACGAAATCGCAGCCTTCGTCGCACGGGAATACTGGACCATCGACGCCACACTTGAACATTCGGAGCAGAAGTTTCCGGGCAAGCTGGTCGAGTACGCGGGCGCCAAGGTCGAGCAGTTCAGCTTCACCACCGAGACCGAAGCGCGCGACGTTGAGCGCACGCTCAAGGACGCGGCCAAGGGAACGCTCACCGTGATGGGTGTGGATCGCAAGCAGCGGCGGCGCAACCCGGCGCCGCCCTTCACCACATCGACGTTGCAGCAGGAGGCGGCCCGCAAGTTGAGCTTCAGCGCCCAGAAAACCATGCGGGTCGCGCAGCAACTGTACGAAGGCGTCGACATCGGCGAGGGTGCGGTCGGCCTCATCACCTACATGCGCACCGACTCCCTCAATCTCGCTCAGGAAGCCATCGGTCAGATTCGCGAGACGATCGTGCAACTCTACGGCAAAGAGGGGCTGGCCGAAGAACCGCGCATCTACAAGACCAAGTCGAAGAATGCGCAGGAAGCTCACGAGGCGATTCGCCCCACCGCGGCCAATATCCTGCCCAACGACATCGAAAAGCACCTCGAGGCGGATCAATTTCGCCTGTATTCCTTGATTTGGAAGCGCACGGTGGCGTGTCAGATGGCGCCGGCGATATTCGACACGGTGGCGGTCGAACTGCTGGCCGGATCCGACGGCCCGAAACGCACGGTGTTGCGCGCCAACGGCTCGACTCTGGTGAAGCCGGGCTACATTTCGGTTTACCAGGAAGGAATCGACGACGTCGTTCAAGATGATTCCGACCATGTGCTGCCGCCCATGCAGGAAGGCGACCGCGTGAAACTGACGGGGGTGGTTCCCACTCAGCATTTCACGGAACCGCCGCCGCGCTTCTCCGAAGCATCGCTGGTCAAGGCCTTGGAAGAGTACGGCATCGGCCGCCCCTCGACCTATGCGTCGATCATCTCGACACTGCGCGACCGCGAGTACGTGGACATCGAAAGCCGGCGCTTCACGGCGACGGATATCGGCAAGATCGTCAGCAGATTCCTGACGCAGTACTTCACCACTTACGTGGACTACGATTTTACGGCCAAGATGGAGGACTCGCTGGATGCGGTGGCCACCGGCGAACAAGAGTGGGTCCCCCTTCTGGAGAAGTTTTGGAGGCCCTTCATCGATCTGGTCAACCATACCGAAACCTCGGTCAGCCGCGAGGAAGTCGCCCAGGCGCGCGACCTCGGGCCCGATCCCGTCAGCGGCAAGCCGATGAGCGTGCGCATGGGCCGGTTTGGACCGTTCGTGCAAATCGGCACCAAGGACGATGAGGACAAGCCGCGCTTCGCCGGGCTGCGCCCCGGCCAGAAGATGGATCTCATCACGCACGCGCAGGCTCTCGAATTGTTCAAGTTGCCGCGCAAGCTGGGACAGACTGCCTCAGGCGAAGAGATCACGACCAATGTCGGCCGCTTCGGCCCCTATGTGAAGTTCGGCGCCAAATACGTCTCGCTCAAGACGGACGACCCCTATGAAATAACGCCCGAGCGAGCGCTCGAAGTGATTCGCGAGAAGGAAATCGCGGATGCGAACCGGCTCATCCTGGATTTTCCCGATGCAGGGATTCAAGTGCTGAACGGCCGCTTCGGCCCCTATATCACGGACAAGCAGCGCAACGCCAAAATTCCCAAGGACCGGGATCCGAAGAGCATGACCTTGGAGGAATGCCAGACCATGCTGGCGACGGCGCCTGTGCGGACCTTCGGCCGGTGGGGCAAGAAAAACGCGAAGACCAAGAACGGTAAGGGGAACGGCAAAACGGCTGCCGCTTCCCGAACCGCGACGGCCGGCGAATCCGGGATTGCCGCGGAAGCCGCCGGCGCCGGTGCGGCCGGGAAGCGCAAGACGCCGCCCACCAAGTCAGGGGTGGCCCCGGGCCCACCGCAGAGACTTGCCGCAAGAGCGTCCAAGGCCGCTGCCAACAAGAAGGCGCCACTGCAGCCGGCGCCGGCGGCGTCCAAAACCGCCGTCAAACCCAAAAAGAGCGCCGCAAAAGCCAAAACCTGAGAGGGCAGGTCATGCGTAAGTCCGCGACTTCGGCGGCGTCGTCCTCGAGCGAGCAGGCGCTTGAAGTCAAACGCTACCTCAGCGGCCTGCAGGACCGCATCACGACCGCCGTGGAAGGCGTCGACACGGTGAAATTCCGCCGCGATCCCTGGGATCGGCCGGAAGGCGGCGGAGGCGAGAGTCGCGTGCTCTCCGAAGGGTCGGTCTTCGAACGGGCGGGCGTGTCGTTTTCACATGTCTTCGGCGCGAAAATGCCGTCCTCCGCGTCGAATCAGCGGCCGGAAATGGCCGACGCTCCCTTCGAAGCCATGGGCCTGTCGCTGGTGTTTCATCCGCGGAACCCTTATGTCCCCACCACTCATTGCAATGTGCGCTTCCTCGTGGCCACCCCGGGAGGTTTGCCCCCCGTGTGGTGGTTCGGCGGCGGCTTCGATCTCACGCCGTACTATCCGTTCGACGAGGATGTCCTGCACTGGCACCGCACCGCCCGGACGGCCTGCGCGCCCTTCGGACGCGGCATGTACGAAAAATACAAGGCCTGGTGCGACCGCTACTTCTTCCTGCCGCATCGTAACGAAACACGCGGCGTCGGCGGTTTGTTCTTCGACGACTACTCCGATCAGGGATTTGATCATTCCTTCAGCTTCATGCGCAGCGTCGGCGACCATTTTCTCGCCGCCTATATGCCAATTTTGGAGCGCCGCATGCTGATGCCCTGGGGCGAGCGGGAGCGCCGCTTTCAGCTCTATCGGCGCGGCCGATACGTGGAATTCAATCTTGTTTACGACCGCGGCACATTGTTCGGCCTGCAATCGCGCGGGCGCACCGAATCGATCTTGATGTCCATGCCGCCGTTGGTCCGCTGGGACTACGACTGGCGGCCCGAACCGGGAACGCCAGAATCCCGGCTGTACGAAGACTTCCTGCGCCCAAGGGACTTTCTGGCGGAACTCTGACGCATCGTTTCGCTCGGAGAAGGCCCGACCAACTCGCGCCAACCGACTCGCACCAATCAACTCGCGACGGCGATTCTTTCGATGACGCAGGGAAAGGTATCATCGCCCAGCGAGAGATAGACATGCTGTTCCGCGATGGTCAACGAGAAGGTCATCCGGCGCTGAAGCCTCGCGCTAAGCGCCGCGAGCCACGCGGGATCCAACGCATACACCTCGAGCGCTTCCACGCGATGGATACGTTCGCCGCCGAGCCGCTCGGCCAGCAATCGAGGGTCCTTGTGCGTATAAACCACGACGCGCGGCGCCGCCTTGGCGGCGCGGTGCAGCCGCGCGGCTTCCGGAGCGCCCACGTCGATCCATACCCGAAGAAGACCCGTCAAATCCCGAATCGCGATCGACGGCTCGTCCGGTTCGGACAGGCCGTTCGAGAAGGCGATTCCTTCTTCGTATTCGAAGCAAAACGCCAGCACACGCGTCAGGAAATGCGCTTCGCTTTCGGACGGATGCCGAGCGACGCGCAATTCCAACGGCTGATAGACCCCACGGTCGGAGTTCGCGAGATCGACATTGAACGAATAAATCGTAGCGCCGAGCGCCATGGCGCACCTGATAGCCCAAAATCGCCCGCCGGACGTTGCGGCCCGCACAGCCCGAACGGTCACTGTAACAGACGGTCCCCGCGACGACGCCATCAGGTCGAGGCACAATGCCCATCGCCATGAACTACCGACACATTTATCACGCCGGCAACTTTGCCGACATCGCCAAGCATGTCGCCTTGCTCTACTGCCTGGAGGCATTGAAACGTAAGGAATCGGCATTTTTTGCACTGGACAGTCACGCGGGACGGGGCTTCTATGACTTGCAGGCGGCGGAAGCCGCCAAGTCCGGCGAGGCGGAACGCGGCATCCAACGCCTGATCGAAAAAAGCATCGGCGACGCCGCGCTGGCCGGCTACTTCAGTGCGATTCGCGCACGGCGCGGCAAGCGCCTGGCACGCTATCCGGGATCGCCGGCTCTCATCGCAGGCAGCTTGAGACTGCAGGACCGCGCCCTCTTCGTCGAGTTGATGCCGGCCGAGGCGCGCGCCTCGATGCGTGAAATCGAGTCCCTGGGACGCGTTCGCACTGAAATCGGCGACGGGTATGCGGCGCTCAAGGCGTTTCTGCCGCCCGACGAGCGCCGCGGGCTGGTGCTCATCGATCCGCCATACGAGAGCCTCGACGAATTGAAAACCATGCTGCAGGCTTTCGCGGATGCTTATCGACGCTGGCCGAGCGGCACGTACTTGATGTGGTATCCCCTACGCAGCGCAACGCAACGAAGCCTGGTGCATGCTCGCTTCGAGGCTCTGCGAATCCCGAAGATGTTATATGCCGATCTCGCCGTACATCCCGACGACGCCGGCGTGGGGCTTGCCGGCAGCGGCCTCATTATGGTCAATCCACCGTATGGAGCGGACGACTTTTTACAGCGGGCCTACGAGGTCATCCACGGCGCCGTGGCCGCGGCGGGAGCCGGTTACGTAGAAGTCGCACGCCTCACGCCCGAGCTAATGGCAAAATGAACTGCGGCACTTAATGAGTTGCGGCACTTGAAGGAGTCGACCATGGATACCGACGCGCTACGCGAACAATTGATGAAATTGCACGAGGAACTCGGCGTGGCCCGCCGCATCGATCCACGCTCGCAACAACTGCTCGGCGAGATCATGGAAGACATCAAGCGCCTGATGGACCAAGATCTGACGGCGTCCGAAGCTGCAGGCGCCCATTCGCGGGGCCAGTCGGCGGTGGCCCCGTCTCTGCCCGGCCGGTTGGAGAAGATCGCCGTGCAGTTCGAAGCCGCCCATCCGACGCTGGCGGCCAGTTCGCGTCGGCTCGTGGACCTGCTGGGCAAGGTCGGCCTGTAAAGAGCGGTATCAGGTCGTCCAGTCGAGGGCGCTCTGCACCCTCGCGGCGACGCCTTCGACCGCCTTGATATCCATGTCCGGTCCCCGTTCGAGAACGGCGAGACTGCCGTGGCCGCGGACCGGAACGATCACGCCCCGGTACCCCTGCTCGTTGAACCGCATTGCGCTCCGTAACGCCTCGTGAGTCAGCACCATGACCGTCACCGGGCCCGAGCCCGTCTGCACGACCAGGTGGGGCACCTTGTGGCCGCGAAACGAGCAGCTACTGGCATAACTCACGAGCCCGGCGCTTACGCGAAAACGCACATGTGAATCGATCAACACCTGGTCCAGGCGGGGCTCCGGCACCGGGATGTCGGTGTGCGCCCAGGCGTTCGGCTCTTCGGCCATATGCTTCACGACGTCGGCCGCAAGACTGCGCCCGGGGGCAGCAAGCCACAGGCTGAAGGCGACCGCGGTGCCCAATAGCACGCTCGCCGCCGCGGCGAGCCAGCGACGGTGCGGAGGATCCCAGGGCCGCGCGCCGCGCGGCCGTGCCGCCCGCAGCGGCGTTACGACCCGTTGCTCCATCAACGGCGGATTCATCTCGACGCGCAGGGCGCGATCGAGTCGGTCTTCGAAGCGGCGGAGCTGCTCGGCGTACCGCGTGCATTCAGGGCAGGTGGCCAGATGCCGGCGCAGTTCAGCGTCGTCATTGGACGGCTCGGCCAGCATCGCTCGTCTGTAGTGTCCGCAATCCATCATTCTTCCGGGTCCAAGCTGGTGTCTTCGCCGCACATGACGCGCAGCTGTTTGCGGGCACGGAACAGGCGCGTCAGCACGGCCGCGTTCGACAACCCGAGCTCCGCGGCGATCTCGGCCGTCGAAAGGCCCATCAAAACCTGCATCACCAACGGTTCGCGGTACTCACCCGGGAGCTTGAACATCGCAGCTCGAAGTTCCACGAGCTCTTGGTCATCCGCGGCGGCGAGCATCGGCTCCTCCTTGGCGATGAGTTCCTCGACATCCACGGTGACGAACCGCTTGCGCTCGAAACAGCGTGCATATTCCCGGCGGATTATTGTCAAGAACCAGGGTTTGGCGGCGCTTTCGTCCAACAGGGAGTCCTGGGCCTTCCACGCCCGGAGCATGGTTTCCTGCACCACATCCTCGGCCAGGGCCCGGTCGCGCGCCAGCCAAAACGCAAAACGGAGGAGGTCCGGGCGCAGTGATTGGCACAGCGACTGGAAGCGCGCGCGCCGTTGATTTCCGCCGACGGGATCCTTCATGTATGAATCAGCACCCGACTTGAGATATCTTCCCTGCAATATTAGCGCGTTACGAAGCGGCCGGCCGCGCCGTAGAACCCGCGACCGGACGGGTCCAGCGCCCGGCCGACCCGCTAGTGGCGTAAAATTGCATGGGATTGCAGGAGTCACATTGAGATGACCGGAAGTAGCGCCAATTCATTTCCGAAGATTCGGATGCGGCGCATGCGGCGCGACGAGTTTTCCCGTCGGCTCATGCGCGAAACGCAGCTCACCGTGGACTCGCTGATTTACCCCATGTTCGTGGTCGAAGGCCGAAAACAGCGGCAAGCGATCGCTTCCATGCCGGGCGTCGAACGGGTGTCGGTGGACGAATTGCTGCGCGAGTGCGAGTCGCTGGTCCGGCTCCGGATTCCGGCCATCGCACTTTTCCCCGTCACCCCGACCGACAAGAAGTCCCTGGACGCCCGCGAGTCCTGGAATCCCGAAGGGATCGCGCAGCAGGCGGTGCGGGCGGTCAAGAAGGAATTCCCGTCCCTTGGCGTCATCACCGATGTGGCCCTCGATCCGTTTACCACCCACGGCCAGGATGGCCTGATCGACGGCAACGGCTACGTCCAAAATGACCTGACGGTCGAGACACTGGTCCGCCAGGCGCGCTCGCACGCGGACGCCGGCGCCGATGTGGTCGCGCCCTCAGACATGATGGACGGCCGCATTGCCGCGATTCGCGGCGCCTTCGAGACCGCGGGACTGGTCCACACGCGAATCCTCGCCTACGCGGCCAAGTATGCGTCGAGCTTCTACGGCCCGTTCCGCGACGCCGTCGGATCCGCCGGGCAGCTGGGCGGCGGCAGCAAGCACACCTATCAAATGGATCCCGCCAATTCGGACGAGGCGCTGCGCGAAGTGGCGCTCGATATCGCCGAAGGCGCGGACATGGTGATGATAAAGCCGGGGCTCCCGTACCTGGACATCGTCCGGATCGTCAAGGATCGATTCGCAATGCCGACGTTCGTCTATCAAGTGAGCGGTGAATACTCGATGATCATGGCCGCGGCCGGCAACGGCTGGATCGACGAACGGGCTGTGGCGCTCGAGGCTTTGGTGTCCATCAAACGCGCAGGCGCCGACGGCATCCTCACCTATTTTGCCAAGCGCGCCGCCGAGTGGCTCGCGCCGTGAATCAGCCGAATGAGCTCGGAACTCCGGATCAATACGGCGTGGTGGGCCACCCCGTCGAGCATAGCTGGTCGCCTTTCATTCACGGCATGTTCGCCAAGTCGACGGCGCAGAACCTGGTGTATCGGCTGTTCGACATCACGGCCGAGAATTTTCGCCGCGACACACTGAAACTTTTCGCGAGCGGCGTGCGCGGTCTCAACGTCACGCTGCCCCACAAGCAGGCGGCGGCGGAGCTGGTCAACGAACTCACGCCACGTGCCACCCGGGCGCAAGCCGTGAACACCATTGCGTTCTTCGAAGACACCACTCTGCTCGGCGACAATACCGACGGCGTGGGTCTCACGTCCGATCTCGAACGTAATCTGCAATTGGATCTCGCCGACAAGCGGCTCTTGATCCTGGGAGCCGGCGGCGCCGTGCGCGGCGTGCTCGGACCGCTATTGGAGCGCGAGGTGCGGGAAGTGGTCATCGCCAATCGAACGCCGGTCAAGGCGCAAAAAATCGCGGCGGAGTTTGCCGACATGGGCAAGATCTCGGGCTGCGCGTTCTCGGAGCTGCGCGGGCCGGCGTACGATCTCATCATCAATGGAACATCCGCCAGCCTCCAGGGTGAAATGCCCTTGTTGCCGGCGGGCATCGTCGGCGACACGACCGTTTGCTACGACATGGCCTACGGACGCGGGCAGACGCCTTTCACGCTCTGGGCGAAGTCCCTGCATGCCGCCCGCGCGACCAAGGGCTGGGGCATGTTGGTCGAGCAGGCGGCCGAGTCATTTTACCTATGGAGAGGGATTCGTCCGAACACGCAGCCCGCCCTCGAGGCCCTCTCTCATCACTCTTGACGGCGCGCCGTCCGCGAAAGAGCTGCGCCAGATGAAGGAAACGCTGAAACCGGGCATCAAACTCGAGCACAGATTCACAGTGCCGCCGTCAAAGACGGTACCTGCGCTCTATCCGCGCCGCCCGAGCCTCCGGGGCTAAGGCCAGCCCCCGCAATTCAGCGCATCGTGACGAGTTCCTCGGCACTCGTCGGATGAATGGCGACGGTGTCGTCGAAATCGCGCTTGGTGGCGCCCATGCGGATGGCGACCGCGAATCCCTGCATCATCTCGTCCGCGCCGGTGCCGATGACGTGGCAGCCGACTATTTTCTGTTCGGGACCCACGCAGACGAGCTTCATGTCGGTGTGCGTCTTGCGGGTGGTCAGTGCATGGTACATCGGGGTGAAATCCGCGACGTAGGCTTTGACGGCATCGCCGTACTTCGCACGCGCCTCGCTCTCGGTCAAACCCACCGTCCCTATCGGCGGATGCGTGAAGACCACCGTTGCGATGCTGTTGTAGTCGAGGCGGCGGTCCGTTTGACCGTTGATTAGCCGGTCGCTCAAGCGGCGGCCGGCGGCGATCGCGACCGGGGTCAGCTGGGCGCGGCCCGTCACGTCGCCGATCGCATAGACCCCGGGGATGTTGGTGTTCTGAAACTCATCGGTCGTGATGAAATCGTCGCCGCCCAGCGTGACGCCCGCTTTCGGCAAATCCAGTCCAGCCACGTTCGGTCCACGCCCGATCGCCCAGAGCACCGCATCGAACCCTTCGAACTCCCGGCCGTCCGCCGCCACCAGGGCCTTCCCGGAGGATTGCTCGTGAATGGCGGCGGGGACGACGCGTTCGTGTACGGTCATGCCCTCCGCACGCATTTCGCGCATCAATGATTTGCCGAGCATGGCGTCGAAGTGCGTCAAGACATGATCTTTGCGGATGAACAGCTCGACCCGGCTTCCGAGTTCGTGGAAAGCCCCGGCCAGTTCACACGCGACGTAACCGCTGCCGACGATCGCCACCCTTTGGGGCCGGCGTTCGAGCGCAAAGAACCCGTCGGAGGTGATGCCGAGCCCGGAGCCCGGCAGATCGGGCACGGCCGGCATGCCTCCCGTGGCGATCACGATGTGCGGCGCCCTCATCCGTGCACCGCCCACTTCCACGGTGTGCGCATCGACGAAGCGCGCCGACCCGCGCACCAGTGTCACGCCTTTTGCGCTGAGATTGCGCGCGTAAATGCCGTTCAACCGCGCGATATACGCGTCCCGCTTCTCCTTCAATACGGCCCAATCGTTGTCGCGCACATCGATGTCGAAACCGTAGTCGCCCGCGTCGGCAAGCGACAGGGCAACGCTCGCCGCGTTCCACATGACCTTCTTGGGCACGCAACCCACGTTTACGCAGGTGCCGCCCAGTCGGTGCGACTCGATGACCGCGGCCTTGGCGCCGTATTCGGCCGCGCGCTGCGCGCAGGCGAGGCCGCCGCTGCCGCCGCCGATGCTGATGAGATCGAAAGCTTGGGTCGGCACTGTGAACTCCATCTTGAAAGGCGCCAAAGCCGCAATGATATACTGGGGGAGTAGTCAACCATGGAATGAGGTGCAGTGGTGATTGGTCTGATGATAACCCTCGCCTTGATCGCCGCGCTCATCGTCTACCTCGTCGGCATCTACAACGGACTTGTGGGCCTTCGCGAAAACATCAAGGCGGCTTGGGCAAACATCGACGTGTTGCTAAAGCAGCGCCATGACGAACTGCCCAAACTGATCGAGACCTGCAAGCGCTACATGCAGTTCGAACAGGAAACACTCGAGAAAGTGATGCGGGCGCGGGCCACGGTCGATCAGGCCAGCGCCTCCGGCAACGTCGCCGCGGTCGGAGCGGCGGAGCAGCAGCTGCGTTCCGGCGTGACGCGTCTGTTCGCGGTCGCCGAGAGCTATCCCGAACTCAAGTCCGATCAGACATTCAAGCAGCTGCAGGGGCGAATCACCTCTCTCGAGGAATCCATCGCGGATCGGCGGGAACTCTACAACGATCAAGTGAATCTCAACAATATTCGCGTCAAGGTGTTTCCGGACGTCCTCATTGCGCAGCAGTTTGGTTTTCAGCCCGCGCAGCTGCTGGAGTTTTCGCAGGAGGAAAAGCGCGACGTCGACATGGGCACACTATTCCGGGCGTGACCGCCGGCAGTGCGTCCGGGTGCTGCAATGCACGGCCCTGATCGAGTCAAGTTCTGGTTTCTGGTCGCGGGTCTCGCGGGCGCGGCCGTTTATTCCTTCTACTACTGTTTCGTATCGTGGCGCAGGAACCGGGTGGTCGGGGACACACCCACATCGCGGGTTCGTTCGGCCGCTCAGGGCTACGTCGAGTTCATGGGCCGGGGGGTGACGCCTCCGAACACGGAGAACAAAGCGCCTCTGACCGGGATCCCGTGCACCTGGTGGCGTTATAAAATTGAGGAGCGCAGCGGAAGCGGGCGATCGCGTTCCTGGAGCACCGTGCAGAGCGGCAGCAGCGAGACGCCGTTCATCCTCGATGACGGGACCGGCCAATGCTTGATCGATCCGCGCGGCGCCGATGTGTTTCCCAGCGCCAACGATGTGTGGTACGGCTCTTCGGGCTGGCCTGACGGAGTGCGCATTCCCAGCGGCGGTGGCGCGCTCGGGTGGCTCTTGGGTGCGGTTGCCACGGGGAAATATCGCTACACGGAACATCGCTTGGAGCCGCATGAACGGCTCTACGCCATCGGATCGTTCCGCAGTCTCGGCGGCGTCAGCGTGGACAGTCCGGACCGTGCCGTGGCCGAGCTGCTGCGTGACTGGAAACAAGACCAAGCGTCATTGCTCGCCCGCTTCGACGCGGATCATGACGGAGTCATCAGCTTGGCCGAGTGGGATCGGGCGCGTGCGGCCGCCCGCGAGCAGGTGGTCGCGGCTGCCGGCGCCCGGGCCGAGACGCCCGGCATCAATGTGTTGTCGAAACCGGAGGATGGACGGGCCTTTCTACTGGCCGCGTCCGACGAGCAAACCCTGGCGCGTCAGCTTCGTCGCCGGGCGGCTGTGGGCGTGACCGCATTCGTCGCAAGCTGCTCGGCCCTTACCTGGCTGCTGACCCGGCTCTGATAGAATTGCGGAGTGAACAATCCACTTCTGCAAATCGACTCCCTTCCCGACTTCGGCAAGATCGAGGCGGCCGACGCGCGGCCGGCCTTGGAAACGATGCTCTCCGAAAATCGCGCACGCCTCGCGGAATTGACGGCGCAATCCCGCCCGACATTCGCCTCGTTGGTGGTGCCGGTTGAGGAATTGAGCTATCGCTTGAGTCGTGTGTGGAGCCCCATCGGGCATTTGAACGCGGTGGCGAATTCGGCCGCCATGCGCGAGGCCTATAACGAATGCGTTCCCCTGCTCACCGCCTACTCGTCCGAGCTGGGTCAAAACGCCGCGCTGTCGGCCGCCTATGCCTCCGTCTTGAGGCACGAGGGCGAGCGGCTCGATCCGGCCCAGCTCAAGTTGGTGGAAAATGCACTGCGCGATTTTCGCTTGGCCGGAGTCGACCTACCCGCGGAACGCAAGACCCGCTATCGGGAAGTCATGCAACGGCTCGCGCAATTGGGGACGAAGTTCTCTGAAAACGTGCTGGATGCCGGCCGCGCCTATGCGCGCCCAGTGACCGACGCCGCCGAGCTCGCCGGTTTGCCGCCCAATGCGATCGACAGGGCCGCCGCCGATGCGCGCGAGGCCAAGCAACCGGGGTGGCTGTTCAAGCTCGATCAACCCACCTATATGACCGTGATGACCAGCGCCGAGAGCGCGCAGCTGCGCCGGGACATCTATGAAGCGTGGGTCACCCGCGGATCGGAACTTGGTCCGAGCGCGGGCCGCTTCGACAACGGTCCGATCATCGCCGAACTAATGCCTCTGCGTCATGAGCTCGCCCAGCTGCTCGGGTTTCAGAACTACGCCGAGTATGCACTGGCCACTCGGATGGCGAAGAGCGCCAGGCAGGTCACGAGCTTTCTGGACGATCTGGCCAGGCGCTGCCTGCCGGCGGGGCGTCAGGAATTCTCGGATTTGGAGGAATTCGCCGGCCGTAAGCTCAACGCCTGGGACGTCGCGTTCTACAGTGAAAAACTGCAGGAAAGCCGCTTCAAGGTTTCGCAGGAAGCGCTGCGGCCGTACTTTCCGCTGCCTAAAGTGCTGGCCGGGCTGTTCGCACTGACCGAACGTCTTTACGGCATCACGGTGCGTGAGCGCGCCGGGGTCGGCGTCTGGCATCCCAGCGTCCGCTATTACGACTTGCTGGATTCCGGCGCGGAGGTCGTCGCCGGTTTCTACCTCGATCCCTACGCGCGCAGCGAGAAACGCAGCGGCGCTTGGATGGACGAGTGCGTGGTCGCCAAGGAATTGCCGTCGGGGAAGGCGCTGCCCGTGGCGCAACTCGTCTGTAATTTTACCGCCCCCGTGGGTTCGGTTCCCTCGCTGTTGACTCATGACGAAGTGACCACGCTGTTTCACGAGTTCGGTCACGGCTTGCATCACATGCTCACGCGGGTCGCGTATCCCAGCATTGCCGGCATCAACGGCGTCGCCTGGGACGCGGTAGAACTGCCGAGCCAGTTCATGGAAAACTTCGTCTGGCGCCGGGAAGTCCTGCCGCTCATATCGGCGCATGTGACGACCGGCGAGCCGTTGCCGGTGGATACACTGCAGCGTCTCGTGGGAACGCGTACCTTCAATGCCGCGCTCGATACGCTGCGGCAAATCGAACTCGCCAGTTTCGATTTCGAATTGCACGCGAATTTCGATCCGGCGCTGGGGCCAAGAGTGGCCGAAACCCTCGCCGGTGTACGCAGCCGGGTGGCGGTGGTGCCGGCGGCCTCCTTCAACCGGATGCCGTCGAGCTTCGCGCACATCTTTGCGGGCGGTTATGCGGCCGGCTATTACAGCTATAAATGGGCGGAAGTTCTCGCGGCCGATGCCTTCGAGGCCTTCGAGGAAGCGGGTGTATTCGACGCCCCGACGGCCAGTCGTTTTCGTGATTCGATTCTCGCGCGCGGCGGCAGCCTGGATGCCATGGACGCGTTCGTGCGTTTTCGCGGGCGCCAACCCGATGTGAGGCCGCTGCTGAAACAAACTGGAATCGCAGCGTGAGAGCGGCCGCTCTGTGTTTGGCGCTGCTGGCGGCAAACGGACGAGCGGCACCGGCTTACGTCACCGACGAACTCGTGCTCGGTGTCTATGCCGAGCAGAGCACGCAAGGTCAGCGTCTGACCACTCTACATTCCGGCGCCAGCGTGGAGACGCTCGCCGTGAGCGGCGAATCCACGCAAGTGCGCCTTCCGGACGGCAGAACGGGCTGGGTCAAGACTGCGTACCTCACCACCCGCGAACCGGCGGCCGCGCGCATCAAACAACTGCAGGACGAATTGGATCGCAGGGAGCTTGCCGCACGTCAAGCGGAGTCTGCCACGCAGACCCCGGGATCGCCTGCTTCACCATCATCCGATGCGGCGACTGATACGGCGGCGGGGTCCGCGTCGGCGACCGCGGCCGCAGAGACCGGCGCCAAGGACGCCGGCGACGTCCGGCCGTTTGATCCGCGCCTCTGGCTTTGGATAGCCACACTGTGCATCGCCCTCGCTTGCGGTTTCTGGTTGGGGTATGCGGCCTTGGCGCGTCGCGTCAGAGAGAAGTTTGGTGGGATCAAGGTGTACTGATCACTTCTGATCACTTCCGATCCTTAACATATTCCCGTAACTGAGAACCACGTACATGGCGTTCGCCCTCCCAAGAGCTTAGACTCCCGGGGATGTACGATCATCGCCGTAACGATTACGACGTTACGAACACTGTTCAGGTTAGTTCCACGGTCGCCGTCGCTGCCGCGGTGCGCGAACTTTTCGCGGCCACGTGGCCCGGCGAATCGTTCGATCGGGTCGCCGTCACCTTCGATGAATTCGATAAATTGTTCACGGGCCGTATGCCCGGCTACCACGGCGTCGACACCGTGTACCACGACCTCCAGCATTCACTGGACATGACGCTCGCGATGGCCCGTATGATGGTGGGTTACGAGAGCACCGTGCCGGCGCTCGAGCGCTTCGGTGCCGAGCGCGCCGTGATGGCGATTGCAACGTCGCTGTTCCATGACGCGGGCTACATTCGCGAATTCGAGGATCGAACGCATCGCAACGGAGCCGAGTTCACTCTTTATCACGTGACGCGCAGCGCGCGTT
>Ga0137403_10004313_pt1 | contig 16774 bp, 13 predicted proteins | sample CZOMad2_1_16fung_FD_122057 | JGI IMG/M metagenome (GOLD analysis project Ga0137403, IMG submission 122057) | Vadose zone soil fungal communities from Angelo Coast Range Reserve, California, USA - CZOMad2_1_16fungal (Hybrid Assembly) | ecosystem: Environmental > Terrestrial > Soil > Vadose zone...
AGCAATGAAATCAACAACACCGATAAAATTTCCGTTTTCGTCGGCGAGTGCAAACGCATGGGCATCTCGATCCTGCCGCCCGACGTTAACAAAAGCGGGTTGAAGTTTACTACTGTAGCCGGGGTCGGTGACCCCGGCGCCCCGAAGCGAGGATTACAAACCGGGGTCACCGCCCCCGGCTACAGCGCAATCCGTTACGGTCTCGCTGCGATCAAACACGTCGGTGAAAGCGCAATGGAAGCGGCGATTCGCGAACGCGAGCGGGGAGGGGACTTCACTTCGCTGCAGGATTTTTGCAGCCGGCTGGATTCCCGCATCGCCAATCGGAAAATGCTGGAGAGTCTGATCAAGGCTGGTGCGTTTGATTTTCTTGGCCGTGAGCGTGCCGAACTTTTCGCCTGCATTGATGAAGCCCTCAGTGCGTCGGCGGCTGCGTATCGGGACCGGGTTGCCGGTCAGGTTTCACTGTTTGATGAGGCAACCTCTCCGACAACGTCGAGAAAAAGGCTGATTACTCCATGGAGCGAACATGAGAAGCTCACCTACGAAAAAGAGCTGCTCGGTTTTTACGTCAGCGGGCATCCGCTCGACGCGTATGTCGATCTCTTCGCGGCAAAAAATTATCGACCGATTGCTTCGTTGGGCGAACTCGACGATCGCGCGCCGTTCAAAATCGCGGGAGCGATTGTGGAGGTGGAAAAAAAGTTTACGAGAAAAGAGGGCAAACCATTCGCAGTCCTTCGGCTTGAAGACTTGAGTGACACGCTCGAGGTGGTCGTGTGGAATGAGGTTTACGTGAAAATTTCGGACGCGCTTGCGGCCGGACGCGTCGTTGAAATACGAGGAACACTGGATAAACGCGACGACGCTCTTCGCGCGACCGCCCAGGAGATCAAGACGCTTGCATCGGGAAAAACCAATGGGGCGCGTGAAAGAGCGGCCGATGGATGCCAGGAACCGGCCGTGGTTTTGCAATTTTCTCCGGCAGCAACTGGGGATGAGTTGCTCGAAGTACGCGAGATTCTGGCCAGTTCGCCGGGCCGCCGTCCGGTTCAGTTGCTGTTTGATCGCACGAATGGCAATTCATTGCGCCTTGACGCGGGCACGGAGTTTCGGGTCAACCTTACGCGCGATCTCGAAGCGAAGCTTTCACGCTGGCTGGTGACGGCGAAGCCCTAACACCCCTACCTCCGTCGTTTTTTGGGGCGAATCGTCTCACGTCGCGCTTCAGGCCGCGCAGGCGCCCCGAGCAACAATGTTTTTTCCTCCGCATTTGTGCTCGAAGAACAGAGCGGAAATTTTCGGGTTGTTCCACTCAGATTTAAACCGGGAAAGGATTGAGGGCTTAGCGGTTCTGTCAAACCGATTACCCACTCGGATCGGAAAAGTCCTCCGCGAAACTCTATCTCTGCTACCGCAGGCGCGAGCGCTATTGTGACTGCTCCAATGTCGATTTTGCCCACGCAATCGATGGGTCGCGTCGTTAGATCGAAAATTGGCGTCGCGCCTGCAATCGTGATTACGAGGTTGCTTGTGTCTTGAAAATCGAGTTTCCCACTAAGGGAAAGAGCGACATCTCTCGCCGTGGCATTGAAAAAATCCAGCGACGCACGATCTCCTCTAAAAGTTATGTGACTGCTTACTTCGCTGAGGTTGAAAGAAGTCCGGCCGCCGCCGGACAACGTTCCACTCCATAGCCCTGCCTCGCCGTCAATCCGGGGATGTTGCAGCTTTCCGGAAAGAGAAATGTTCCCGCTTAGAATGCCCTCGTGGAAAATTTCCGGATGAAAAAATTGAGGGGCGTTTGCCAGGAAGATTGACGGAAAGTCGAGTGTCACATTGAGAGGAGATGCGAGAAAGGCGTTCCAATCGGTGCCGATTGGTAAAGGGAAATTGGCCGTGAAATTAACCGGGCTCGAACCCGGCAGACCGATGACGCCGCGTGCGTTCCACTTAGTGGAGTCGACGGTTATCTGAACCTGCGTCGGGGTTGGTTTCGAATTTTTCTCAGCGGGTCCGCAGAAGATCGACAAATACTCGGCCAGATCATCGACCGTGGCATTGATCGTTCCCGAGTAGTTATGTTCATGTGACATGTCGATCTTCCCTTGCGCGGTGAGGGAATCGTTCTTGCGCTTCAGATCCAATTGTTCGATCTCCAACTCAGTTGCTTTCAAGTTCAGCTTCGCACCCAGCGTGTCGATTGCGGTTTTGAAAAGTGTGAGCGATACGCCGTCGAATGTAAGATGTCCGCCAAGTTTGCGATTTCGCGTATTCATGGTTCCATCGACCGCAATTTTTCCAGCAAAATCCCCGGGGTTCGCGCCAAAAAGCGCTGCGAAATCGCCAAGTTGGTTGATCGATGCGGAAATTTCGCCGCGAAAATCCGGGCTAAACCAGTCGGATGAGTTGGGAAATGAAGCTTCACCGCTCAAAGTGAGCTGGTTTGTTTTTTGTCGTATATAAAGTTGCTGGAGTTGGATCTGCCGGTTGTAGAGCACGGCTCCGAGCGTAATCGCTTCGGCTGTACGGTTGCGCCAGGTGAGCGCGGTCAATTCAGTCCAGAGTGAAGCAATTACATGGGACGGCTCGGCCAGGTTGCCACTTAAGGTGAAGTTGCAGGCGTGAAGCAATCCATCGATGCGATCAGTGAATCCGATCGCTTCTGACGTTTGGGCGAGAGAAATGCCAGAGGCGGAGCCGGCAATCTTCCAGTTGGCGGGTTGAGAACGCCACTCCTCCGAAATGTTCGCCCGGATTTTTCCACCGAACGCGTCAACATCGAATTCCACTCCGACGCGTTGATCGGCGAGACGCGAAAAGTCGGCGGTAATCGATTGTAGATCGAGACCATGCGTCAGGGAGAGTCCGGCTACTGCCAGGCGATCGTTCTGCCAGTTGGTCGCACCGCGCAAATCTGAAAACGTTTGACGAAGCCACGGCGACTCAATCATCACCTCGGCAGCGCTAAAGCGGCCAGCTTCTATTTCGCTTGCGGACAGGAAGCCCTTTCGCAGCAAAATCATCGTCGGTCCGACTTCAACGCGAATGTCCAGGCTGGCAATGTTGAGATTCTGCGGGAGCAATTTGTGCAAGGCTGCCCAGCCGCTTTGCGTCATCTTTCGCCCGGCGGGATTGCTGCGGCGGAGCTCGCCACGTAATTCTTGAATCGAAAAATCGCGAACAGCGCGGCCGCGCGTGCCCAGCAGGATGTGCTTGAAATTCAAAGCGAGGCTTGCTTGCTTCACGATGAATTCAAACTGAAACGCGTTATCGGGCCCACTCCTCAGCCGACAGCCGCGGATCACGACGGGCCGTAGAAGCGGCGCATCGATCTGGTCGAGGTTAACAACGAGCCCCTCCTGCCGGGCTTTCCACCAGACCCACAAACGGACGCCATTGGAGACGAGGAGTGGCGCGAACCAAATCGCGATTAGCGCTGCCAACAGGATCAGCAGACCGGCAAGAAATAATCGATTCTTAAACCGCATGAGATGGAAGAAAGGTGAAACGTGATCAGTGATCAGTGATTATCAAACGCTGCGCCGACCAAACTCCGGTCACCGAACACTATTCACGTATTTGGCCGTCCGTGAAGATCAAGCGCAAGGGTTGTTGCGTGTGAATACGCTGCTCGATTTGTTGCCGCAAAGCGTGTTCGGCTTCGGCAGGCAAGCCACTCTCGGTCGCCCTTTCCCGGGCGAGCTGAGGCAGGGTCGACAATTCGCTCTGTACATCCTCTCCGGAGATTCGATTCCACAGTCCATTTTCAAACGCGAGCACGTCCACCTGGCCTTGTTCGATACCCAGAATCTGAGCGTGCGGAAGCTGAACAATGACCTCGTTTGGTCGGATATCGATTGAAAGATTCTGCCGCAAATCGAAGCCGACTTTAACGTTGAATGTGCCGTGCAGCTTTACCCGCTTGGAGCTGCCCACCCAGGTATGCGACAGTTCGTGTTCGACTTCAATCCGGCGTGACAAAACCACCAGCTCGCTCACTGGCCTGGTTTGTTCCATGTAAACTCGGTTGTTGATCGTGATGCGTGGCTGCAAGTGCGCGATATCGATAAAAGCAGAGCGCAAATCCTTACCGAGCCTCTCGAGCTGAGCTGTACCTTGCTGGGCTGTGCGCGCCGGCCAGGTTTCCAAACGCACAAAGATGATCAGGATGACAGCCGCGATGATGAGCGCCATCAGAGCGAACGCAGTTGGCCAGGAAATTCGTCCCGATCTTGAAATGGATTGACAAAGCACGAATGACGAATGCCGACTTAATGACGAATGACAAATGACGAATGAGGAAACGACTTTTTCCGGTCAGACGGTCTTGGACGTTTTCCGTTATTAAAAAAAGTACCGCCCCCCACGCCCGATAGGCGTGAAGGGCGGCTGTTCCCCCCAGAACAATCGTGGAAAACTTCGACGGTACTAAACGACCTTTTGGCTGGTAGCAACAAGTTTTATCGAGAAAATTCACACATGCGCCAGCAGCGCGAAATCGTTAGCGAGGCGACTTGCGCAGGCTTGCCTCGAGGTTTCTAGTTTTCCATGCGTAATTTGGATGACGAACCACCCGGACGCAGTCTCGCTGGTTCATTATTGATTGCTCATCCCAACATGCTCGATCCGAATTTTCGACGCAGCGTGCTCTTTATCTCCGCGCATGATCCAAAGGAGGGCGCTTTGGGCGTGATCATCAACCGTCCGCTCGACAGACAAGTGGCCGATCTGGTGACAGAGACGCCACCCGCGAACCTTGCCGAGGTGCCTGTTTTTCTTGGCGGACCGGTCGGGAAAAACCAACTAATGTTTGCGGCATTTGAATGGCAGAAAGGCGAAGGACTCAAACTCAATCACAATGTCGGTTTGGAGGAAGCGAGCGATGCGGTTGATCCAAAAAACCCGGCCACAATCTGTGCGTTCGTGGGCTATGCAGGCTGGGGGGCGGGTCAGCTGGAAGCCGAGATGAAGCAGAAAGCATGGCTCCTGCAAAAACCCAGGCCTTCCGTGCTCAAGCTCGATCGTTTGCCGAAACTCTGGTTCGACATCATGCGCACTCTGGGGCCGTGGTATAAAATGCTGGCGGCGGCGCCGGACGATCCGTCGCTCAACTGATCGCGACAAGCGAGAGGGGAGAACTGAGATGTGATTTAGCTTGATTCCCACTTCTCACTTCTCACTAATCACATCTCACCGTCTCTCATGATCATCGGCGTCCCAAAAGAGATTAAAGAGCAGGAGCAGCGCGTCGCCTTGCTGCCCTCGGCTGCGAATCAACTCGCCCGGCGCGGTCATTCGGTAGTGGTAGAAAAAAATGCCGGGATCGGCTCAGGTTATGCGGACGAAGACTACGTCAAGGCCGGCGCTGAGATTGTCCCCGAAGCGAAGGAGGTTTTTGCGCGCGCCGACATGATTGTGAAAGTGAAGGAGCCGCGGGAGGCAGAGTTTCCACTGTTGCGGAATGGCCAGATTCTTTTCACCTATTTGCATCTGGCTGCGAGCAAACCGCTGACCGAGGCATTGCTGAAATCGGGCGTGACTGCGATTGCCTATGAGACGATCCAGGTCAACAATCGTTTGCCGCTGCTCGAGCCGATGAGCGAGATCGCGGGCCGCATGTCGGTGGTGATGGGCGCGAATTTTCTCGCCAAATACAATGGCGGCAGCGGGGTATTGCTTGGCGGCGTGCCGGGAGTTTTGCCCGGGCGAGTTGTCGTGGTTGGAGGCGGAACCTCCGGTGTAAACGCTGCCCGCATGGCGACCGGTCTCGGCGCCGATGTGACAATACTCGATGTCGATCTCGAGCGGTTGCGCTATCTCGATCTGGCAATGGATAACACGAACACGCTCTATTCGAGCGAAGCGAACCTTCACGAGCTGGTGCCTGATTGCGATTTGTTGATTGGCGCAGTGCTATTGCCCGGAGCAAAAGCTCCGAAGTTAATTACGCGCGCAATGTTGAGAAAAATGAAACCAGGCAGCGTGCTGGTGGATATTTCAATTGATCAAGGCGGTTGTGCTGAGACTTCGCGACCAACCACGCATCTCAATCCGGTTTATGTCGAAGAAGGTGTTACGCACTATTGCGTAGCGAACATGCCCGCCGCATACGCGCGCACCGCCACGCAGGCGCTTACCAACGTGACCTACCGCTACGTGGAATTGCTCGCCGATTTAGGCCTGGAGGGCGCTTGCAAAAGACAACCCGCTCTGCTTGGCGGCATCAACACACGCGATGGACGGCTTACTTGTCGAGCGGTGGCGGAGGCGCATGGTCTCAAATATGAGCCCCCGCTTTAATCCGCGATTATCAAGCATTTGCTGCTGAGAAATAAATTCCGATAAGGCCAAAAAGCGCCTTGCTCCGATTAACCAATTAAAGGAATGTGCGCTCTCGAACTATCATTATGAAAAAATACATCTGCATTCTGGCCAGTGCCGCGCTTCTCGCGGCGTGTGAGCAAAAGACCGAAACTACCGAGCCGGCGGCAAGCCCAGCTGCCACCACTCCACCAACAACCACTGAAAGTCCGGCGGGGGGAACGTCTGAGTCGCCTGCTGCGTCACCAAGCCCTTAATCGGTTTACATCTAATTCTCTAACATTATGGAAAAATATATTCTCATTCTTGCCGGGGCCGCATTGCTTGTGGGTTGTGAGCACAAGGAAACTACGGTGACGAATCCGCCAGCCGAGAAGGAAACCAACACTACAATCATAAAAGAATCGCCAGCGCCTGAGTCCAAGACGGAGACAAAAACGGAGACGAACATTGATATAAATACGTCGCCTGCGCCCTCTCCCTAGTTCAGCACGTCGTTTACTTGCAAAGAGTCTTTCCCCGACGGTTTTCGGGGAAAGACTTTTGCTGTACGGTAGAAAGCGGCCGTACGGTTGTGCATTGTTAGGTCGAAAATCGAGATGCAAGGAGCACGTTTGCTTTCTTTCCCGAAAACGCGGCGCTTAACCCGCACTTCAGATTTTGATCGTGTAAAAGACGCTGGCCACCCCGAACGGGGCAGGTTCATCGTGCTCGCGGCTCTCGCAGTGCAAAATTCTGGCGTAGCTCGCGCCGGTTTTATTACGAGTGGGCGCCTCGGCAGCGCGGTGGTTCGCAATCGGGTCCGGCGCCGTCTGCGGGAAATTGTGCGCAAGCACCAGCATGATTTGCGGGAAGACTTTTGGATTGTGGTCATCGCCAGACCCGATGCCACCAAAGCGAGTTATCGCGCGCTGGAAGATGAGTGGTTGCGTCTGGCAAAGCGCGCTTCTATCCTAGCGCTCTGATGCTCAGTTTGGTTCGTTTTCTTATTCGTGCTTACCAGTACATGTTCTCGCCGCTCCTCTCGCTGATTTGCGGTCCCGGTTCCGGCTGTCGATTTACGCCCACCTGTTCGGCGTATTTTTTGGAAGCGGTGGAGACGCATGGCGTTGTTCGTGGAAGCTGGTTGGGACTAAAGCGCCTGGCACGGTGCCAACCCTGGGGTGGAGCAGGGCACGATCCTGTTCCGAAAGCAACGCGCAAGCGCGAGTTTGTTTGTGAATAACCGCTTCGGCACGATTTATGGATCGAACTGCTTGGATTGCCGTTACGCTTTGCGTGATCGGGCTCGTTATATGGCAAATCTATTTGGTAAAGCAGACGCCGCCGCGACCTGCCCCGGTTAGTATCGCTCCAGAACAAGCTTCTCCGACCGCATCAATCGCGTCTCCAACGCCGCTCGCTGCTCCAGCGGCTGCACCGAAAGCTGCCGAACCGGTTCCCAGCTTTCCTGAGAAAATAGAGACGCTTCGTAATTCGGATGTCGAGCTGCGCCTGACAAATCGCGGTGGCGGCATCAAAGAAGCGATCCTGCTCAAGCAAGTGGCCGAAAAAGGAAAACCAGTTGTCTTGAATTCAGCAGATAGCGCCCCGATCGGCGCGCTCATTGAGCAGCCATCTGCGCCCTCCCTTCCCGAGTTCACGGTATCCAGAGACGCGAATTCCGCGGTGCAATTTGAGCGCACGACTCCCGAGCAGGTTACCATCCGGAAAAAGTTCTTCTTCACTTCGTCTCCTGAAAACAAGGACAACTACCTCATTGAAATGGATGTGGATGTTCGGAACGGCGGTGCGCAAGCGTACGTGGATATGAAAGGCGGGTATTTTGTGTCGCTTGGATCCGCTAGACCAATTCACGCCAAGGATTATCCTTATTACACCCGGCTAGTCTGGTGCATTGGCGGAAAAGCAAAAGGCGTCGATGTAGGCTGGTTCGGGAGCAGCGGCGGTTTTCTTGGCCTTGGGCAGCGCGCCGCGCGACCGTTTTATCAGGAAAATATCGCAGGCGCGGAATGGGTTGCAGTGAGCGATCAATTTTTTACGACGCTGCTGGCGCCTCTTACCGCAAAGGCCAATATCGTTTGGGGCCGGCGTTTCGATATCGAGGGGGTGACCGACCAAAAACCGATCGGCATTGAGGGAGCGCTCGGGATGCCAGGCTTTGAGTTGCAGCCAGGGCAGACTTATGGCGCGCGTTTCGAAATCTACGCCGGCCCGAAACTTTATCATCGCCTCGCGCAACTTCCGCACAACGAAGCCGAGATCATGAATTTCGGGATGCTTAAGCTGGTTTGCCAGTTCCTGCTCAACTTCATGAACCTGTTGCATAGCTGGCTGCATGACTACGGGCTCGCCATCCTGGCTCTCACCACGATCATCAAGCTCACGCTCTGGCCGCTTCAAAACAAAGCGAACCGTTCCATGCGCCAAATGGCCGCGCTCTCGCCGAAGATGCAGGAGTTGAAGGAAAAATACAAAGATGATCCGACCCGGATGAATCAGGAGGTGATGAAGCTTTACAAGCAGTACGGAATCAATCCCGTAGGCGGCTGTTTGCCGATGATGATTCAGATTCCGATCTTCTTTGGTCTCTTCACAATGCTGGGACAGGCCGTCGAATTGCGAAACGCAAAGTTTCTATGGGTGAAGGATCTTTCTCAGCCAGATACGCTGTTCGTTATTCCGGGAATGGGTTGGATCCCGATCCTCGGTATTCCGGGGGTTGGATTGACGGTCAACGTCCTGCCTATCCTCATGGGAGCGACGCAGATTTGGCTCATGGCCATGACGCCCAAGACGGGCGACGCCACGCAACGCCGAGTGATGATGTTCATGCCTCTAATTTTTTTATTTTTCTGCTACAATTTTGCGGCAGCTCTCGCGTTGTATTACACTGCCCAAAATCTTTTCAGCATCTTGCAATTTTATCAGAATAGGAATCAACCCATACCGAAGCTCGAAAAAGTTGCGCCAGCCGGAAAACGAAAACGATGATGACCCCGAAGGAACTGCTCGATACCATGCTTGGTTATCTCGGGTTCGTTGTGCAAATCGAGGAAACCAAGAATGAAGGCGGCAATTTGGTGCTGCAAATTTATACCGAGGAGAGCCGCCGCCTGATCGGGCGTGATGGCGAGACGCTCGAGGCTATCCAGTTTTTGTTAAATCGGCTGCTGCAAGCCAAAGACAAGGATGCTGAAAAAGTGATCGTCGATTGCGAGCATTACCGTTCCATGCGCGAAGATCGCATCGTCCAACGCGTGCGAGAATTGGCAGAGCGCGTCCGTATCACTGGGCGTTCGCTTCAGCTCGAGCCGATGAATTCCTACGAACGGCGTCTTGTCCACAACGCTTTCAAAGACGATCCCGACGTTGCGACCTGGAGCCCGTCCGATTCAGCTCGCATCAAGCAAATCACGCTGGTCAAACGCCACGCAAAAAAAGAAACAGCGCAAAAAGAGCAACTGTCATCCTGACCAACGCGAAGGATCTCGCACAACTCTCAAATTACGCCTGATGAGTTGGGTGATCATTTGCCGAGTGTGAGAACCGTCGCTTGGGACGACTCCGACCCTACCGCGTAATTTCATTCTGGCCATGGAAGCGCGCCACATCTGTGCCGCTCCCCGCGCACACTTCCGGTCGCCACCGAAATTTTTTCAGCAACGGATTTTGCGTTCCTTCCACTGCATCGCCAATGATTTCGCCCAGCACCGGCGCGAATTTGAACCCGTGTCCACAATCACCCGCAGCAATCACCAATCCTTCGCGTTCTGGATCGCGGGCGATCCAAAAATTTCCATCGTGCGTATCGCAATACATGCACACGCGCGTGTCAACAATGGGCGCGTCTGCCAGCGCTGGAAATGCCGATGACAAAAACCGGCGCAAGCTCTCCTCTTCCTCGGGCGTGACGTTGCGGTTCGGAGCGTCGGGCGACATCTCGCGGCCCGGGCCGTGGTTTGCGATTTTTACAATGCCATCACAATTGAGCGGGAACCCGTAATAGCCCGTCGTGCAAATATCCGCGCCAAAAACTGAAAAACGTTCAGGCGCGAACAGCTCACGATTGAGAGGCTTGAGATGAAACACTGGTTGTCCAGTCGCCCGAAAAAACTTTCGTGTGAACGGCAAGAGATACGGTGTCCACGCGCCGACTGTCATCAGCACGAAATCGCTACGAATTCGCTGTCCTCCCTGAAGCACGATTCCCTTCATCCGGCCATCGCCTTCATCCAAACAGGAAAACCTGAGCCGCTCGCGCAGCTCGATGCCGAGTGACCTGGCACGCTCAATCAATTTCGCGACGACGCGTCCGCTTTCGGCATAACCCGCTTCCAACTCAAGAACGCCGTCCGGAAAAAGTTTCGGATTCCAGGCTGGAAAGCGCTTCCATACTTGGGCCGAGTTCATGCGCTCAATCCTGTGTCCACGCTGTTTTAGCATTTTGTAACTTTCGTATTCAAAATCGCCCGGCTCCATTTGCCGATGGCGCACGAACATCACGCTGACTTCGTGATACAGCTCAACGCCAAACTCGGCGTTCCATTTGCGCCAGATCGGAATCGCGCGTTCCGCTAGCTCCGTGTAAATTTCGTCGGCACCATACGCCGCGCGGACGGCCTTGCTAATATCCGTGGAAGCGGCGAGCGGATGCGGCAGCGGGCCAGGATCGACAAGCACCACGTCGTGTCCGCGCTTTCGTAATTCGATTGCAGCCGTAACTCCATTGATACCTGCGCCGACTATTATCGCTTTCACTGTAGCGGCGGCTCTGTGAGCGCCGGATTTTTAGATTCGGCAATTTTACTCACCACCGCTGGCAATGCCGCCCGGCTGCGCCGCACGGGCTTGAGCGGTACGATACTCGCGAATGTGGTTCAACTCGGTGCGTGAGCCATCAGACTTCGACGTTTGCGCGGCCAGCCTGGCGTAATAGCGACCGGCGTTTTCTTTGTCGCCAGTTTGCTCCGCCGCCAGCGCCGCGCCATACAATCCTCGGAACCGTCCAGGATAAATTTTCAGCGCAGCTTCAAATTCGCGCTGTGCGTCCTTCGGCCGGCCCAGTTCGAGCAACACACTGCCCAGTTGTTCGCGAATTGGGACAAACGCACCGGGCGAAACCGGATGCTTGCCTAGAACATCTTCCGCGTCCGCGCTTCGGCGCAGCATCTCAATCGCTTCATCTTTCTTGCCTTCGCCGTACGCCACCCAGGCCGACGCCGCCTGCATCTGCACCTCGAGATGGTTCTTGAAATAGTCGAACTTTGGATCCTTCGTCGCGTCGCGTAATTGCCGCATCCGGGCGATCGCTTTCCGCGCACCGTCGAGATCGCCGGTGTGCGCTCGACCGAGAGCGTGACCATACTCGATCAGCGCTTCCATGAATGGAAAGGAAGACCAGTGTGGCAGGTTGGGAATGGTCAATGCTGCCGCGGCGGCCCAATCATTGCGCTCGAACGCATAACGTGTTGGGATGGCAGCCAGGGCATAAGCCCCGCTGAATTCCAGGTCGGGATTGGTTTTACGCACAGTGGCAGCGAAATCGACAATCTCCTTCGCCTTGGTGTCCTGCGCTTCCTGCAGATAGGAGTAGGCCATGTAATCGAGCGCGTGTAATTCTTCGGCTTCGGTCGCGTCGCGGTGGCGCATGGCCGCGTAAGCGCGCGAGGCGGCCGCGGACGCTCGGTTCGCCGCGATTGATTCATCCCACATTCCCAGGCGGGTGAAGATGTGCGATGGCATGTGCAGCGCGTGAGGCACCCATGGCGCGATGGAGTCATAACTTCGAGCCGCAGTCAGCCCGCGTTGGGCGAGCGCGGGGTAGTCATAACAATGTATCAGGTAGTGAACGACGCCAGGATGATTTGGGTTGGATTTCCACAATTGTTCCAGCATCGCGCCTGCTTGAAGTTGCTTGGATAAAGTCGTGTCACTCGGTGTGGCATAACCAACCGCCAGAATAGCGAAGGCGTAAAAGGTTTGCGCTTCGAAATCATCGGGATACTTGTCGCGCAGTTGGCGCATCGCTTTTTCGTAGGCGATTACCCGATCGCGCGGTCCGACTGGTCCATGACAGGATTGTCCAACTGCGCCCGCGGTCGGACTATCCGGCGTATTGTAATAGACATTGAGCGCAGTAATGAATCCACGCTCGCGATCCGTACCGGCGGGCATTTCCATGGCCTTCGCGATGGCTGCCTTGCCTGCGCTCATTTCGTCGGGAGTCGGAGGTGTCCAGATCGGATGCCACCACGTCATTGCGATGCCCCACTGAGCCATGGCGCATTTTGGGTCCTGCTCGGCCACGGAAGTGAAAATGCGTCGCGCCTCCTCATAGAAGAATGAATGCAGCAACGCCACGCCACGAGCGAATTCAGGCTGAACAGCAGGTGTGCACGATATTGGGAAGTCCACTTTCCCGGCTGCTCGCAAGTCGCCCGGTTCGGGGACAGTCGCGCTCTGAACGCCAGCGCTGCCGACTAGAGCGATGAGAAAAAATACGCGATCAAGAGGTGTCCGAATCACCCTTTAGGCTGGCATGACTGCCGCTAGGCGGCAAATTTGAAAATGACCTTATGGGCCGCGTTTCCTTAATTCAATCCCGGCAGTAACGCCGTTAACGCCAGCACCGACAACGATTACAGTTGCCATCTTTAGCCATCAGCTCGCGAAAAGATTCCGATAGTACCGGTACCATTCACTCTGAAAGCGTTCAGTGGGATCGTACTTTTTTTTCAGGTCGAGAAATTGTTTGAATTGCGGGTAGCACGCCAGGACCTGCTCGGGTTTCGCAAATTTATGATACGTCAGGTAATAACTTCCACCGCGAGCTATCGCCAAATCGATCAATCCGCGAAAAGAGCGTGCAGACGCTTCGATGCCGTCTGGTTTATGAAGTGTGAGCAGGTTGAAGATGATGCACGCGTAAGATTCTTTGGCCCAGGCCAAAAAGCACTCCTCGTCTTTTTCGATTAATCGGACTGTACCGTAGATGACGATTGTGCGGTTCGAGCGCAATAGTTCTGCTGCGTGCGCTAGAAAGTCGGGAAGATCCGCGCGTGGAACGTGAATTTCGGTAATGATGAGGCTCGATTCCTCGCCTCCGATTTGCTCGCGCAGCTTCTGCGCATAATTTGGCAGATAGGCGCTAAGTTGACTTGTGTCAGACCAATACGTCTGTCCGTTTGTCGACAAATAGTAATCGCTGTAACGCTTGAAAGCCTTTTCGCGGTCCGTGTAGGCAAGCCGCAAGAGTTCCAGCCAGTCATCATTGCGCAACTTCTTTTCGGCGACAATCGGATCATGTTCGTCGATCGGCTGGTAACAAGAAAACACGCCGCGCTGGAGAAAGTCCGGCGATTTTTCATCGACTGAAAACTGGAAATCGCCGTAGAGAAACTTTTGCGCTCTCCGTTCTTCAAAACGCTTGGGCAGATCGCTCGCGTGAACTACCTCGACTGCACGTCGCAATTTTTGCCGGGGAACAAGCCGAAGCGTTACGCTGCCGATCAATCCAAAGAGCCCGTAGCCACCGATTGCAAGTCGGAATAATTCGTTGTTTTCATCGCGCGAACACCGAATCGATTTCCCATCAGCGTTAATCAAGGTGAATGATTCGATATTGGAAATCAGCGGCTTCATCGCCAGTCCGCGCCCGTGCACGTTCGACGAAAGGCTGCCCCCGAGCGTGAATGTGTCGGCGCCCGTTTGCTTTTGCGCGATACCCCATTGCTTTGCGTTCTCCTGTTGAGCGTCCAGATAAGTGCGAATCAATTTCGGCCATTGGATGCCCCCTTCCGCTTCGATCAAACCACGTTCTTGATCGAAAGAAATCACGCGAGCGAGTGAACGCGTATCGATGCAAATACTCTCCGTGGCAAATTGCTGCCCACCCATCGAATGGCGGCAGCCCGAAAGTGAGATGGGAAAGCCGTTTTGCGACGCAGAACGCACAATCTCCGCCAGTTCGTCTCTAGTACGTGGCACGAGAAGCTCGCGAACGCGGGTGCGATTGAGCTGCGAATGGACGTCATTGACCCAAATCTCCTTCCCGGGTTCTGCTAGAATGCGCGGCGCAAGCGCGAAAAGCGCCGCGGTGCGTATGAATTCACGCCGCGTCAGCATGCGGGATCTTAGTCGAGCCAGTTAGATCTCAGCCAGGCAAATTACTTCGCCTCTGGCGATGGGTTCATCGGTCAGCCCGGATTCCAGTCTGCGCAAATCGTCGTGATCGAAAAATCGGATGACGCGCCACGGGCGTATAACATCAACAAGTTCACCTCGCGTTGTTCCCCAGAGGAATGGCTCGCCGCGTCCACGCAACCACCAATCAACTAGTTTGCTTTGCGAATCGAATCGAATCCGGCCGTCGCTCTGCTTTTCCATAAATGTAAATGCAAGGTGGCTGCCCGGAGCGCTCAGACTTTTCAATGTTCTCATAAACGACGAAACGGTCTCCGCCGGCAGATACATCAAGAGACCTTCGGCGATCCAGCATGTGCGTTGAGTTGGATCTATGCCGCTTTTGATGAGCGCTTCTTTATCGAGAGCAACTGCGTTCAAATCAACCGCGACAAAATGCAATCGTTCAACGCCGATTTTAGGAAACGCGCGGAGTTTGTGACGTTGCGTCGCCGGATGATCAATCTCCCAAACTCGCGCAGCTCGAAACTCCTGGTGTAATTCGAAACTGAGCGGATCAAAGCCCGCGCCGACTATGACGACTTGTGTAGCTCCATCGATAAGTGCTGAGCGCACGAGCCCCGCGATACATTTCTTTCGCAGAATGTAATGCAGCAAAATTCCTGGAACCGTGATGCGCTCGATCAACTTCGCGACCGGTCGAAACCAGCCCTGTCGAACAATTTTCAAAAACAAACGCGTCTGTGATGAATGCATCTCGAGCATCCGAGCGCATAGATCCGCCGAAGTCTTCGAGACGAGGCCTGAGTGTTTTGGATCGCGATGCAGAAGAACCAGGCTCGCGGCAATAAGCAGTGCCGTGCGGCTAGCATTTTCGTTTTGCACCCAAATGAACCGCCCGCTTAATCGCCGAACTCGAAAATGATTTTGCCGCTGCGCTTCACCTGCGCGGCATGCGCGACGGCGGCTTTCGCTTCGCTCAGCGGATAAAATCTCTCCACTTTCGTTTTCAACAAACCGCGCTCTGCCATTTCAAAAAGCGCCCGAAACGCATCCATTCGCTCTTGGATCGTTGCGTTGTCGTACCATTTGTTGATCCAAATTCCACGGAATCGCAGGTCTTTGAAAATAAGCAGGCCGTTCGGGATCTTCAGCGGCTGCAAGCTCATGGCACCGAATGTCACCAAGGTCGATCCCGGCGCTAGGCAATTTGCCAGACGCAACGCGCTGTCTCCACCGACCGCGTTCAATCCCAAACGAATCGGCGCGTCGCCCAACGCACCTTTTACTTCCTCGCGGAGATCTTCGCTGTCAACAAATACGACGTCGCCGCCTTCTGCGCGCAGCTCGTCAATCAGTTCCATGCGCCGAACAACATTTACCGTTTTGTAACCCAACTCCCCCGCGATTTGAATTACTGCGCGTCCGGCAGCAGAATTAGCCGCATTTTGGATGAGCCAGTCTCCTTTCTTTAGATCGACATAATCGTGCAGCAAACGCCAGGCAGTCATCGGATTGATCTTCAACATTGCCGCGTGCACGGGTTCAATTCCTGAAGGGACCACAACCAGCTCATTTGCGTTAACCGCCATCGCCTCGCGCCAGGTTCCGACGTTGTGCGGCAAAATCACCAGAGCGCCAACCGCAACGTTCGTGACGCCGGAACCAAGATCGACAACGATTCCAGCGCCTTCGAATCCAGGCGTGGCGGGAAGAGGAAACCGGACCGGATATTTTCCTTCGATTTGGTTCAGGTCTGCTGGATTGATCGGCGCGGCGCGCATTTGCACGACCGCTTCGCCGGCGGCCACTTTGGGCCACGGCTGGGTTTCCACGCGCAAAACATCCGGAGGATTTCCGTGCCTTTCGTAAACAACCGCTTTTATACTCTTGTTCATCGATGACTTCGGCGCTGCATCCTCAGGCTTCCGCGAGCAATCTGCAAACCGGGGCGCGCGCCGCGCTTTTCGGTATGCTCGTGAACTTGATCTTCGCCGCGGTGAAAATTCTCGGCGGTTTGTTCGGCCACGCCTATGTCCTGATCGCTGATGGCATCGAATCCGGTCTCGATGTCGCTGGCTCGTTCGTGATTTGGGGCGGCTTGAAATTCGCGGCCCGTCCGCCGGATGAAACTCATCCCTACGGACACGGCAAAGCGGAACCGATCGCGGCGGTGGTCGTAGCCTTCGGCGTGCTCGCAGCCGCGGCCGGTTTGGCAATTCAAAGCGTGCGCGAAATTCTCACGCCGCACCACGGACCGGCGCCGTTCACGCTCGGGATATTGATCGTGGTGATCGTGGTAAAA
>Ga0137403_10004314_pt1 | contig 16773 bp, 12 predicted proteins | sample CZOMad2_1_16fung_FD_122057 | JGI IMG/M metagenome (GOLD analysis project Ga0137403, IMG submission 122057) | Vadose zone soil fungal communities from Angelo Coast Range Reserve, California, USA - CZOMad2_1_16fungal (Hybrid Assembly) | ecosystem: Environmental > Terrestrial > Soil > Vadose zone...
CCAGTTATAGGCGGTCCAGCGGTTGCCACCGTCGCGGTCAAAAGTGAAGTTTGGCTGCGGTGAAGTATTTCCAGAATAAAAATTGGTGCCGTAAATGTAAGGAGAGATTGCTTTGGTCTTGGTGGGATCGATGGTGATCGTAACGTCCGCGACGGGGGGCGGGGGTGCGACAGGTGTCGCATTTACTTCCGCCGAATTGGCGCTCGGGCCATAAGAGTTGTACGCCGAGACGACGTAATAATATTTAGTTCCGTTCGATACTGAGTTGTCCGCGTAGCTGGTCGTCGACTGCGCGGCTATTTGCGTTTCGCTGCCACTGGTGGTTGAGCGCTTGACGTAATAACCCGTCGCGCCGGTCCTCGCGTTCCATGTCAGATTGACCTGCGCGTTGCCGGCCGCCGCCGTGAGACCCGTAGGTGCCGCGGGCGCTGATCCGCCGCCGTTGCCGCCGCCCCCGTAGGCTCCACACCCCGCCAGCCAAGGTATGGCTGAGTTCAAGCATACGAGCATGAAAATTTGGTTCAGGCGAACGGCAGACTTCATGGAATGGGCCTCCGGACGACCATTATTTCTGGGTTCGCAGGATCTGGGAAGCTGCTTCCCCAAGTGCTCGATACAACTTCTTCTTTAGCAAGAGGTTATAGGGGACCGAGGGGCCTGGCAAGCTGTCCGAAAGGGCAGAAAAAGGACCAATCGAAGGGTTAGCCAGAGCCTAGGTTGGAGTGGTCGTCATTCGCCAATAGCAGAAGAAGGCGGCAGGATTGGCGGCCTGCCAGTCGATTCGCTAAACTGTCCGTGCATGCGCTTCGACCTGATCACCATCTTTCCGGAGTTCTTTGCCGGGCCTCTCAGCTACGGTATTTTGCGCCGCGCGCGGGAAAACGGATTGGTCGAGGTCAATGTGCAAGACCTGCGGGTGTTTACGAAGGATCGCCACCGTACCGTGGATGATCGGCCGTTCGGCGGCGGCGAAGGCATGGTGTTGAAGCCGGAACCTCTATTTGAGGCCGTGGAATCGCTGCTTGGGCATCGCGTCGGCGACGCCTCGAAGCCGGGCGACGCTGATTTGAAGACCGCGATTGTTCTGATGTCGGCAGCAGGAAAATTGTTCCGGCAGGAAACGGCTCGGCGATACGCGCAGTTGGAGCGCATTATTTTTATTTGCGGCAGATATGAAGGAGTGGACGAACGCGTGACGGAGCATCTGGCTACGGAGGAAATATCCGTTGGAGATTTCGTGTTGAGCGGCGGGGAGCTGCCGGCCATGATGATCGTGGACGCGGTCACGCGCTTGTTGCCTGGGGCGCTGGGAAATGAAGCTTCGTCACAAAACGAATCTTTCAGCGCTGCCGTTCAGTCGGACTCGAAGGCGCTTCATCCGGTGGGAAGCGCGAGACGCCAGTCCACGCTCACTAGTCACGTTCTGCTGGATTTTCCGCATTATACGCGGCCGGCGGAATACCGCGGCTGGAGCGTTCCCGAAATCCTGATCGGTGGAAACCATGCAGAAGTCGCCAAGTGGAGGCGCGCCGCGGCTCTTGAGAAGACCCTCCGCAATCGGCCTGATCTATCGGGGAAGGAATAAAATGTCCCTGCTTGAGGTTTACATTCATCCTACTGGACGGCCGGTCAGTGGACGGGAGACCGCCTTGGCCCTTAGGCTGCGCGGGATAGGCGGCAAATACGAGGAATTATGGACAATTTGACCAACGAAAATGGCAACGGTCTGGAAAAGCCGATCGCCATTTACTACGAACATCCGGACTGGTTCCGGCCGCTGTTTCAGCAGCTGGATGAGCGTGGCTTGCCGTGGCTGAAAATCGATGCGCGCCACCATAATTACGATGTAAGTTCGCCGGAACGGGAATATTCGCTGCTCTTCAATCGCATGAGCCCTTCGGCATGGCAGCGCGGATTAGGCCACAGCATTTTTTATACCCTCAACTATTTGGCGCACCTCGAAGGCAATGGCGTGCGCGTCGTCAATGGCTACCGGTGCTTCAATCATGAAATTTCGAAAGCGCTGCAACTGACGAACCTGGAAAAACTGGGATTGCCTTATCCGAAAGCACACGTCATTAATCATCCGTCGCAGGCGCTTGCGGCGGCGGCAGCTATCGGGTATCCCGTGGTCATCAAGCCGAACATCGGCGGCAGCGGCGCCGGAATTGAACGGTTCAATTCCCCGGCGGAGTTGCGTGCGGCGGTGGAAGCGAATCGCCTCTATTTTGGAATCGATTCCACAGCACTTGTGCAGGAAGCGTTTACGGCGCGAGACGGAATCATTACGCGCGTCGAAGTTCTTGGAGGAAAGTTTCTGTACGCGATCCAGATTCACATTACCGGCGAGAGCTACAATTTGTGCCCCGCGGACATTTGCCAGAACACGCGCGGCGAAGAATTGACGCGCATCGCTTGCCCGGTGGACGCACCAAAGAGCGGAATGAAAGTGGAAGGCTACCAGGCGCCGCGGCAAGTGATCGAAGATGTAGAACGCATCGTGGAATTAGCCGGCGTCGAGGTCGGCGGTATCGAATATGTGATCGACGACCGCACGGGGCGCCAGCTTTATTACGACGTAAACGCGCTTTCCAATTTCGTGGCCGATCCGGTGCGCGTTGTCGGCTTCAATCCTTACGCGCGTCTCGCCGACTTCCTGATCGCCGAGGCGCAGGGCCACGAGGCGAGCCGCGGCGAACGCGTGACGGCGAGCGGAGGTCCGCGATGAGATACGGATACTGGCTTCCGGTTTTCGGCGGGTGGCTGCGCAACGTCGAAAACGAAAATATGGAGCCGAGCTGGGCGTATGTGAAGAAGCTCGCGCAGCGAAGCGAACAGATTGGTTTTGACCTCACGTTGATCGCGGAGCTGAATCTAAACGACATCAAGGGCGTCGAAGCGCCTTCACTGGATGCATGGTCCACGGCGGCGGCGCTGGCGGCGGTGACCGAACGAATCGAACTGATGGTGGCGGTGCGGCCAACGTTTCATCTGCCGGCGCTGCTGGCCAAGCAAGCGGCCAACATCGATCGCATCAGCAATGGCCGGCTCACTTTAAACGTAGTTTCTTCCTGGTGGGCCGACGAAGCGCGTAAGTATGGCGTGGCATTCGAACAACATGACGACCGATATGCGCGCACCGGCGAATGGCTCGACGTGTTGGATGGAGTGTGGAAGCAGGATCATTTTTCTTTTTCGGGTAAGTACTACCGCGTCGACGATAATGTGCTTGAGCCCAAGCCCGTCGCCAAGCCGCGGCCAACTCTGTACGCGGGCGGCGAATCTCCCGCAGCAAAGGAACTCATCGCCGAAAAATGTGACGCCTATCTCATGCACGGCGATCTGCCGGAACGCGTCGGTGAGAAAATCGCGGATTTGAGAGAACGCCGCGCGCGGCGCAATTTGCCCGCGCTCAAATTCGGGGTCGCCGGATACGCGATTGTCCGCGAAACGGAACGCGAAGCTCAGGATGAACTGCGGCGCATCACCGATGTTCAACAATTCGCAGCAGGATACGCGAACTACCAACAATGGCTTGCCGGAACCCAATTAGAACAGCGCGTTTCCCTGGAAGACTATTCGGTTTCGAACCGCGGATTGCGTTCCGGCCTCGTGGGCACACCCGAACAGGTCGCGGAGCGCGTGGCGCAATTCGAAGCCGCCGGCGTCGATCTCGTTCTGCTGCAATTCAGCCCGCAACTCGAAGAAATGGAGCGATTCGCGGAAACGATAATTCGCAGGCACGCCTCCGCATCTGCGCAAGCTTGATGGCGGATCACTTTGCGATCCTTGTTCGGAAACGGATAAACGTGCCGAGGCTAGTGTGTTGCCTCGCCTCCAATCACATCGACCCAAGACACATCGCGCTCGTCCATACGCCAGACGACTAATTGATTGCCGTCCGCACCCCACAGGTAGACAACGGTTCCCGACGGCGGACGGTTTTTTCCATCCTGGAAGCTTGTGGAGCCCGCGACCGGGATCAGCTCCGCAATGGAGCTGCCTGATTTCGCCTTGATTTGATACAAGCCATTCAGGCCCTCTGCATGAGCCGTGGCATGAGCGCTGAAGTAGGCATATAAATTTCCGTTCCCCGTAACGGCCAGTCCCTCCGCCTTTTCATGTTGCACTGCGGACTCGTCAAGCATCCAGCGCGTCAACTCGAAAGAAGAGGTATCGACTTCCACATACTCGTCGGTGAATTCCAAATACACTGAAATCTTGTCTTTTCCGCAACGCAGATAGCTCCCGAATGGCGAAAACCATGGGCGGTCGGAATGCCACTGAGCTTTAACGCTGTCTTCCGCCAAATAACCATGCAATAGTCCCTTTTCGAAACTATAGTGCCGAAGAACGTTGGTGTCATGTTCTTGACCGTCATTCGGGCTTGAACTCTTCCCTAGGCTCCATATTGTGCCGTCGGGCCCCTCGCAGATTTGTTCAGGCTTGAAGGAGCCGGTTAGTACGGACTGCACCGTGTTTCCTGCGAGATCCGTTTTGGCGATGTAGCCAGGACTGGAACCGTCTTTCAGGATGGCCCAACCGCCTGCGAGGATGGCCCCATCTCGGGTGGCGGCGGTTCGTCGAATTCTTACGCTCCCAGCGCCTTGGGGCCAGATCCGGCCTTCCCGGATTCGCTTGCCTGTGTTGTCGTACATCACCACCATTGGCGTTTCGGGGCTGTAATTGATTTCGAAATCGTGGTGGATCACGAATCCACGATCTACGTCAGGCATAATGCCATGTCCATAGACGGCTTCCGGATAGGAAACACTCCGGACGGTTTCTGAAATCCGGCCGGCGTCGGTTCCTTGCGGTTGACTCTGAGCTTGAAGGGCAGAGCAGGAACACGCTAGCAGTGTTACCGCCATTGCGATTTTCCGAAGTTGATTTAGTTTGCTCACGGCAGCGGACCTCCCGCCGGTCGGACAGTGACGCGTCCAGAATTAGAGTACTTTTGGTCAGTCGCGTCAATCAAGATTGCTGACCAATCCTTTATTTGACGCGATCTGCGTTTCGCTCAGGAAATGGTGACACTCTGCAGCCGACTAGACTTTAGGTCTGTTATTTGTGGAACTTCAGCGCGGACGAAGGGCTTACAGCGTGGGCGGTTCAACCGTCGTGCTGTTCCAAACGGAAAAATCGTTCGTGGCGCCTGACTGCGAATACGTGATGCGCCGCGGAAGATGAGTTTTGGTATCAAGGCAGATGCTGTAGGGGGCCATCTGCGGCCACTCGTTGCCGTAGTCGATGCTCCACTCCTGGCAAGCCCCCCCATTGATCGATTGGAGTCCGCCTTTGACCATGGTCCCAGCTTTTCTTCGCGGCAACTCGATGATGGCATTGAACACGGTATTTTGCACCAGCACAGGTCCCTTGCCGCATTCCTTTAGCGCAGGGGAATCACCAGCTGCGGGGCTCTTGGTCCAGTTTCCCTCCAAGTTTTCAACATAGGTTGCGCCGTTAGCGTAGACGGTGGCTTGTTCTCTGATCACGTTATCTGGAGTCCGGCTTATGAAGACGGACCTGTAGTCACCCGGGCAACTGACCTCAATACGATTCTTGACGGTAGTATTGTTCGAGTTTCCGGGCTCAGAAAAGCTCTCGATGGTCCAACTCTTGGTCTGACTGACGGCGGACTTGCACCGCGCCAAAGCCATCGGGCCGGATTCCGACTGGAAACGAAAAAAGAGCAGCGCCAGGACGAGGATGATGGCGGCGATGGCGAGAACGGTCTTCACGATTTGGACGCCCCGACAGCAGAATAACCCTGACCCGGTTGAACTGAACCGAATGTTCGAGCCGGATTGCGTTAGGCGTAACCGTGGGGCGGAAACCGCGAGGTTGCAGGTAGGATGTCATGGCGGTCTTCCTGGCTCGGTCCACGCAATGCATTCAGCCCTATGGATAGAGGCGGCAAATGGGAATCCACTAGGAAAATGGCGACAATTTGTCTATAATTATCGATTGTCTCTAATGAGCTGGCCCCGCCTGAGTGGGTCTGCAAGGAAACAGGAACATGAATCCGGTAATTCGTAAACTCCATGAAGCGCAATTGCGCAAAGACCTTCCCGAGTTCCGCCCGGGCGATACCGTGCGCGTCAACGTCCGTCTGCAGGAAGGCGAGGGCGAAAAGGTGAAGGAACGCCTCCAGGCATTCGAAGGCGTGGTGATCTCCAAGAAGGGCCGGGCGTCCAGCGCCACCTTTACGGTGCGCCGCGTGAGCTTTGGCGTCGGCATCGAACGCATTTTCCCATTGCACTCGCCGACCATCAGTTCCATCGAAGTCGTAGGCAAAGGTAAAGTTCGCCGTGCCCGGCTGTATTACCTGCGCGATCTGAAGGGCAAAGCTGCCCGCATCAAGCGCGCCGCGCGCGAGGAAGTGGCGGCCGTGGCCGTCGCGGGAACCGAAGCGAAAGCTTAAACTACTTCTCTCAATCTCAGACGGATTGCAGAAAAAGCCTCGGACAACAACCGGGGCTTTTTCATTTTCAATCAGGGTTGGACATTAGTCGTGCCTTCCGCGCCGGGCTTGGGGAAATGCTTTTCGTACCAGGCGATGCAGCGGTCGGTAGCGTCGATGTTGTGCTTGACTTCGCTCAGGCCATGGCCTTCGCGTGGATAACGCACGAAAATGGCCTCGGTCCCCACGTCCTTCAGAGCGATGAAGAACTGCTCGGCTTCGGCAATCGGCACATCGTTGTCGTTTTCGCCGTGCATCAGCATCGTGGGCGTATGCGCGGCTGCCACATGCTTCAACGCGGAACGTTCCCATGCGACGTCCATCAGGTTTCCCTGGTGCAGGAATTGGCCGAATTCCATTTCTTCATACTGGTTGTAATAAGTCATGTAGTTGTAGCTGACGAGGTTAGCGATCCCCGCGATGGGAATCGCGGCCTTGAATTCATTCGTCTGCGTGATGAGCCAATCGGTGAGTTGGCCGCCGTAGCTCACCCCTTCGATGCCCATGCGCTCGCGGTCGATCCACAAATAACGACGCACTGCCGCGCTCACGCCGTACAGAACATCCTGGCCTTCGTTTCCGTTCTGGTCACCGAAAACGGCGTCGGCGAATTTTTGTCCGTAGCCGCTGGAACCGCGAAAGTTGACGTTCAGCGTGGCCCAACCATGCGCGGCGTAAACCTGGTTCTTGAAACTGAACACCGGACCGTTCTGCCCGTGCGGCCCGCCGTGGATATTGACGATGAGAGGATGCTTCGATGTGCCGGTCATCCCCAGCGGCTTGGTGAGAAACGCTTCGACTTCAAATTTGTTGTCATTGCTGATGAACGTGAAGGACTCGACCTCGGCAATCTGTTTTCCGGCGAAGAGCTCCGCGTTTAGATCGGTCAGTTTGCGCGGCGCGGCGCCCCCGGTTTTGAGATAAAGCTCAGACATGTCGTGCGGAGACGCGAAGCCATACGCGATCGTTCCGTCTTTTCCAAGGGACCAAGCGCTTACGGCTCCCCTGTCTTTCAAGACGTATTCCGGCTTGCCGCTTGAGATTGGCAAACGCACCAGGTGGAAGCTGCCCCGCTCCTGAACAGTGAAGTAAACGGCGCTGCCGTCCGGCGACCATCGCGGCACGCCTTGGCGGTCGTCCAGGACGGCGCCGATTTCGCGGCGATCGCTGCCATCGGCGTTCATCACCCAGACGTGCGTGTCTTCCATGGTAGTTTCACGGTCCGTGAGTCCGCGGCGAGTTCCGCGAAACACGATGCGCTTGCCGTCGGGCGACCACAGAGGTTCGTACTCATTGGATTCCGTCGCCGTCAAACGGCGAATGCTGTTGTCCGAGACTTTCAAAGTGAAAATGTCGTAATTGAAAAACTCATCCTGGTTTGGCTCGCGATTCGAAACAAAGAGTATTTCCTTTCCGTCCGGCGACCAGTCGATGGAATGCTCATCGGTGTTTCCCTGGGTAAGTTGCCGCACCTGCTTGCTGGACACATCTACAACGAAGATATGCAAGCGAAGATTGTCGTTGAACCGCGTCATACCTTCGCCGGCATCCGGTTTATAAAGGTAGCGCGTGATCACCATTGGATCGCCGCTGGCTTCCGCAGCCTCCGCACCGGGAGTCGAGGAGATGAATGCGATTTGCTTGCCGTCGGGCGACCAAGTGAAATCTTGGCCCGCGCCCGGCAATGGACTGTTGGTGCCCTCCAGAGAGGCAAGAAAAGTGACCTCGGAGCCATCCGGCCGCGCAACGAACAATCCGCTCTTTTCTCCCTGGTGTCCATCGAACGCGATCCATTTTCCATCCGGCGACCACAGTGGGCCACCGCCGGAATCTTTTTCGCCGCCGACACGGACGGATTTCTTCGTATCGAGATCTATGATCCAGAGCTGACCCCACGGGCGGCCGGGCCGGTCGCGCATCGTCACGCTATACGCGATGCGATGGCCGTCTGGTGACAACTCGACGCTGCCAACCGAGCGCAAGCGTGAAAGGTCGCTGCTGCTCAGACCCTGGGCGTCGCTGGCTTGCGCGCCGATGAGTAAACCTACTAAAAACACAAAACAGAAGTTAGTGCGAACTAAAATTCCTAGCGGTCGCAGTCGCATGGAGTGCCCCCTTGAGTTTCCTTGAGACGTCTCGCGCCAGTGCTGAGTCTTAAGCACACGTTCACTTCCCAGGATTCTGCTTACTTCAAGTATTGGTCCATCCATTCGACCCAGCGGCGATCGACGTCCATTGCCCGCACTGGGTCTCCGGGAAAATGCCCCGCAACAGGGTAGGCGATGAACTTGACTGGCACGCCGTTGTCCTTCAGTGCGTGGTAGAGCGCGTAGCCCTGCGTGATGGTGACGCGCGCATCACCAGTGTCATGCATGATCAGCGTTGGCGTTTTCATTTGCGCGGCGTAGGCGATGGGCGACTGCGCGCGATAGTCCTTGAGGTTGTCTCCCACGTAGGGCGACCCTTTGAAGCTGTAACGGCCGGTCACGTTGCCGTCCGAGAGATTGTACTCATCGTAGATGTCCGTCACTGGCGCGCCAGCCATCGCCGCTTTCCAGATTTGATAGTGGCCGATGAGCCAAGAAGTCATGTAGCCGCCGTAGGACCAGCCGGTCACGCCGATTTTGTTCGCGTCGATGAACCCTAGTTTCTTGACCGCCTCAAGTCCTGCCATGACGTCGCGCCCGGGCCCGTCGCCGGCATCATTCCAGATGGCGCGCTGGTAGGCGTTGCCCAGATTGTCGCTGCCGCGGTAATTCGGCGAGAACACTACGTACCCGTGTGTGACCATGAGTTGCGGAAGAAAGCTGAACTGCGTGGTGGTGGAAGCCTGTGGGCCGCCATGGATGATCAGCACCAGCGGATACTTGCCATCTTTCTGAAAATCCGGCGGATAGAACAGCACGCCGTCTTCCTGGAAACCGTCCGGCCCTTTCCACTCGAACTTTTCGGTTTTGCCAAGCGTCAGCGAGGCAATCTCGTGATTGAAATCCGTCAGCCGTCTCGGAGTGTCGTTGGCCGACGCCATGTAATACAGCTCGGAAGGCTGCGTTGGCGTGCTTCCGGTGAAGGCAATGTCGCCTTTGTGGCCGACGAAGGCATCCACCCAGAACAACCACGAGGGGCTAATGTCCCCCAGTTGGAGTTTCTTTGCGGCACCCGCAAGTGGCTGTAACCACAGCGACGTCTTGACGCCGTCGTGGCCGCCTACCAGCAGAGAATTGCCATCTGGCATCCAAATCACCCGCAGCAAGCAACGGTCAATCGCTCGCGTGGCGTCAGAGCCGTCGCCGCCCGTCGTCTCGGTAACAAAAATTTCATTCTCGTTGTTCGGGTCGCCGTCGCGCGGATACCAGTAAGCCACACGCGAGCCATCCGGAGAAAATAGTCCAAAGCTTTCAAATTTTTCGTGCTTTGTGAGTTTGTGAATCTCGCCCGTTTCCACGTTGAGCACTTGCAGAGTCGTGAGGTCGTTGTCGCCTTGATGAGGATGCTCCTGCCGCGTAAACAGGAGCCACTTTCCATCGGAAGACCACGAGATGGGAGACGCTGGGGAACTGGGCGGCGCGCTCTTGGGAAGGCTCCAGGCCCCCGAAGTCAACCGCTTCGCCTTTCCGCCTTCCGCGGGGAGAATCCAGAGATGAGAAGGCCGCTCCGCCTCGGTGGCCAGAAAGTCATTGTCGCCGACTTCAAACGCATCATGATGTTTCTCGAGTTCCTTCTTGTTCTCCGGCTCGTCCGAAGTGACATAGGCAATCTCTTGCCCATTGGGCCGCCAGGCGTACTGCTCGATGCCATTCGGCGCTTCCGTAATTTTGCGCGCTTCGCCGCCAGCCATGGAGAGAATGAAAACTTGCGGGGTGGCCTCTTTTCCCGCCCCCTCCACGGCGACAAACGCCAGGCGGTCGCCGCTCGGCGACCACCGCGGGGAGCCTACGCCTTTGCGTTCGTAAGTCAGCACACGCTGCGTTCCCGTGGCGATTTCGATCAGTACGAGCCGGCGGTCGCTGCGGTCTTGCTCGAGATTCGGGCGCGACACTGCGAAAACGATGCTCTTGCCGTCAGGAGAAATCTGCGGATCGGAAACGGAAGTGATTTTCGCGTAGTCGCCCAATTCCAGGTGGCGCGTTTGTGCCAGGGAGGTTTGGTTCACGAAGACAACTGCGAGCAATAGCAGGGAAGCGCCGATCCGGGAAAAAGAAAGTAAGCGGGCGTATGGTTTCGTCATCATTGCTGAGCTGCTCCTTGAAGAGTGACGCGCCAGAATTTCGCAGGTTGAACCGTTTGTGGCAAGCGTATGCTGCCACGCCCCAAGAATGTTCGTCAAACGGAATACGGCAGCAACAGCATTGGCTGCGGCAAGGAATCTTCCGCAAAAGGTTTGCCATTGCCAAATCCCGCGAAAACTTCTTCCTGTTGACATTCGACAGGAACAAGCCTATGCTCCTGTCGTTTGTCAACAGGAGAAAACATGGCCTCTCCCCGCGGCGAAGTCCTGCAAGGCACCCTCGACCTGATTGTTCTGCAAACTCTCCATGCCATGGGGCCGCTCCACGGCTACGGCATCGCCCAACGTGTCAAACAGGTTTCCGAGGATCTGCTCAAGCTGAATCAGGGCACGCTGTATCCGGCGCTCCTGCGCCTCGAGCAGCGCGGCTGGATCACCTCAAAATGGGGCGCTTCGGAAAACAACCGCAAAGCTAAGTTCTACTCGCTGACGCGCGCCGGCCGCAAGCAATTACTCGCTGAGACCGAGAGTTGGGAGCGCATGACCGCATTGATGGCGCGCCTTCTCGGCGGTGCGGAAGGGGCTTGAGATGGAGTGGCTCCGCATTTTCGGCGCGCGCTTGCGCGGCTTATTCCGCAAGCGAAATCTGGACCGGGAGCTCGATTCCGAGCTCCAGACGCATCTCGAACTCCTCACGCAAGAAAAAATCCGCTCCGGCATGAGCGTGGTGGAAGCTCGCTACGCTGCCCGCCGCGAGTTCGGCGGAGTCGAGCAAACCAAAGAAAACTACCGCCGGCAGCTCGGCGTGCCCTTTCTTGAAACTCTCGCGCAGGATCTGAGGTACGCGCTGCGCATGCTCCGAAAAAGTCCCGGTTTCACCGCCGTCGTCGTTTTGACGCTAGCCCTGGGGATCGGCGCGAACACCGCCATTTTCTCGCTGATGAACGCCGTGCTTCTGCAGAGTCTGCCCGTACGCAACCCGCAGGAACTGGTTGTCGTGAGGTATGTGGCTGCGCAATCGGAGCACGCCGACGAAGATTTTTCCTACCCGATGTACCAGGCGCTTCGCGACAAAAGTTCTGTTTTCGATGGGGTCATCGCGCGGTCTGGCGTGTCCTTCAATGCCACCTACCAGGGGCAGAGCGAGCATGCCTCCGGCGAACTAGTCTCCGGCAATTATTACGACGTGCTCGGAGTGCGTCCATGGCTTGGCCGCCTGCTTTCCCCCGAAGATGATCAAGCTCCCGGAGCGCGTCCCGTCGCCGTTCTCAGTTACGGCTACTGGCAAGCGCGGTTCGCTGGAGATCTCTCGATTGTCGGGAAGCAAATCTTGCTGGATGCGCACCCCATGACCGTAATTGGTGTTTCACCACCGGGTTTTTTCGGAACAGACCTGGCACGCGATCCGGCGATCCGCGTGCCCATGATGATGACCTTAGCTTTCAGGCCGATTCCCGCCAATCGCATGCAGAGCGCGCGTCATCGCTGGCTGACCATCATGGCCCGGCGCAAGCCGGACGTCAGCATTGCCAAAGCCCAAGCCGCCACGGAGGTTTTGCACCACCAGGCGCTCGAGGAGCAATTGAATGGGCTCGGCCCCAGCGTCAAGGCGCATGACCGCGAGCGTGTCCTTGCGTCTCACGTCCTATTGAATGAGGGCAACCAGGGATTTGCGCATTTGCGCGACGCGATGCAACAACCTCTCGTGATGATGTTCAGCGTGACCGCCATCGTCCTCTTGGTGACTTGTGCCAATCTAGCCAACCTGCTGCTCGCCCGCAGTGCTAAACGGCGCAAGGAGGTCGCGGTGCGGCTGGCCATCGGTGCCGGACCTGGAAGGCTCATCAGACAGTGGCTTACCGAAAGCATTTTGCTGGGGTTGCTCGGCGGTGCCACCGGAATTCTGTTCGCCGTTTGGCTCAAAACCGGACTCATTCATTTTCTGCCGGCTGAGTTCAGCAATACCTTGCGGGCGCCTTTGGATGCCAGGGTTTTGGGTTTTCTGGCCATCGCCTCGGTTTTCACCGGGATACTCTTCGGGCTCGCTCCGGCGCTGCAAATTTCGCGATCTTCCGTCACCGCGGCGATGCACGGAGAAGCCTCGCTGGCGGTTTCCGGTGAGCGCTTCTTCAGCTTGCGAAACGCTCTGGTTTTTCTGCAGGTGGCGCTCTCTCTGCCGTTGTTGATTGGTGCCGGCCTTTTTCTCCACAGTCTAAGGAATTTGCGCGGCGTGGACACTGGTTTCGTCAAGGAAAACGTTTTTCTCGCCAACCTCAATCCCGCGTTGAACGGCTATTCGACGGAGCGCATTCGCATTCTCTATGCCGGCCTTCTCTCTCGCGTCCGCTCACTTCCAGGAGTACGCGCCGCAAGCTTTACCACCAGCTCGGCCATCTCCGGTGGCTGGGATCAGGAGGGTGTACGGGTTGAAGGATACCAGCCGCGGCAGGACGAGGACACGAGCCCCAACGCGGCCGTCATTTCTCCCGGCTATTTTGCGTCGTTGGGGATTCCCCTCATCGCCGGACGCGATTTCACGGACCAGGACAATGCCGGCCGCCAGAAGGTCGTCATCATCAATCAATCCTTCGCACGGTATTTTTTCGGCGATGCGGATCCGCTTGGCAAGCGCATCTCCACCGACGACGATCCGAAGGCTCCGCTAAACATGGCGATCATCGGTGTAGTTAGGGACTCCAAGTATGTCAGTTTGCGCGAAAAACCGCGCCGTCACTTCTATACCGCCATGGCGCAAGAGCCGCATCTGTTTGACATGACGTTGCAGGTTCGCACCACGGATGATCCCCGCAGCATCGGCGACCTGGTCCGGGCGCAGGTGCACGACCTGGATCCCAACTTGCCTCTGTACGCCACCACCACGCTCGAAATCCAAATTGACGATTCGCTTACATCGGAACGGCTGCTCACCTGGCTTTCCACCCTGTTCGGAATCGTCGCTACTTTGCTGGCCTCTATCGGACTCTCCGGGGTCATCGCTTTCTCCGTGGCGCGGCGGACCAGGGAGATTGGCATTCGCGTGGCGTTGGGCGCACAGCGCGCAGATGTCCTTCGCATGGTCGCGAGCCACACGGCTTTGTCGGTCAGTGCCGGTATGGCGGTTGGCTTAGCGGCAGCTTATGCCTCAAGCCGTTTGATGGCGGGCATGCTGTATGAAGTCCGGTCCACGGATCCACGGAGCTATGCCGCGGCCAGCGTGCTACTGGCAGCCGTCGCCGCACTGGCTGCTTATTTGCCTGCGCGCCGTGCTGCCCAGGTCGACCCTGTCACGGCCTTGCGGTACGAATGAAATTCCACGGCGCGGGCTTCGGCCGGCGCTCTTATTTGGAGAGTTGGCACATGACTTGGCTCGGGCGTTTCTGTTCGCGATTTCTGGCACTGTTTCGCAAAAGCCGCCTGGAAGACGAGTTGTCAGTGGAACTTCAATCGCATCTTGAAGCTCTCACGGACGAATACATTCGCCGGGGCATGAATCCTGTGGAAGCTCGCTACGCTGCCCGCCGCGACTTCGGCGGCGTCGAGCAAACCAGAGAACTTTACCGCGAACGGCGTGGCCTGCTTTGGATCGTTAACTCCCTCCAGGATGTCCGCTTCGCCTTTCGCATGCTCACGAAGCGATCGGGATTCACTTTCGTCGCGGTTCTCACTCTCGCTCTTGGCATTGGCGCAAACACCGCCATCTTTACTGTCGTTCATTCCGTGCTGCTTCAGCAGTTGCCGTTTCCCAACGCCGATCGCCTGGCCATCGTCTGGTCGAGCTTGGGCAACGAGGGGCGCGCTCCTTCCTCCGGGCCCGAACTCGCTGCCATCCGCGAGCAAAGTCACTTATTTGAAGACCTCGGTGGAATCTGGGCGCAGAGCGGTGCTTTGACTGGAGAAGGCGAACCCGAGCAGGTGAAGGTTGGCATGATGACGGCCAACTTTTTCGGAATTCTCGGCACAAATCCCCAGATGGGACGTTTTTTTGCTCCCAGTGAGGAAGGTCCCGGCGCGCCTTTCGTCGCGATCATCAGCGACGGCCTTTGGCATCGCCGCTTTGGGGCGGATCCGCACATGATCGGACGTGCCGTCCGCCTGAACGGCAAGCCCACCACGATCGTTGGCGTCATGCCACCGGGATTCAAGATCATTTTCCCCGAAGGCTCCAGTGTCCCGCCGGAAATGGACGCCTTTGTTCCTTTCCACAGCCAGCTGGCCACCGATCCTCCGGATCAAAGTTATCTCCGCGTGATCGGACGTCTTCGCAGTGGCGTCACCATTCCGCAAGCGCAGCAGGAACTGGAGACTATCGCCGCCCATCTCCGTTCCAAATTCACCGCTTTCGTCGAACCTCCTCTGGGCCTTCAGATTGTTCCGCTCCAGGGCGACCTCGTTCGAAACATTCGTCCGGCTCTGCTCGCGCTCTTCGCCGGAGCAGGCCTGGTGCTTCTTATTGCGTGCGCGAACGTCGCCAATCTCCTGCTTTCGCGGGCCAATGAACGCACTCACGAAATCACATTACGAAATGCAATGGGCGCTGCACGCGGCCGCCTGATTCGCCAATTGCTCACGGAGAGTGTCTTGCTCTTTTGCTGTGGTGCAGTTGCGGCCATCAGTTTCGGATGGGGCGCGCTCCGTTTGCTTCTGGCCATGCAGCCGAAGGAAATGGAGCGCCTCTCCACCATTCAAATGGACGCATCCGTCTTCGCCTTCACCTTCGCCGTAGCGATTGCGGGAGGTTTGCTTTTTGGTCTGGCCCCCGCCCTTGGTGCCGGAAAAGTTGATCTGGCGCGGTCTTTGAATGCGGTTCGGCAAACGGCCAGTTCGGCCAGCCGGCGCCACAGCAATCTCCTCGTGAGCGCAGAGGTTGCCCTGGGTTTTATTCTTCTGATCGGCGCGGGCTTGATGCTGCAAACATTCGCAAAACTTTTGCAGGTTAACCCGGGCTTTGCCCCCGCAAATGTTCTTACCTTTCGAGTTTCGGTGCCCTGGGAGAAGCACAACACCAGCGCGTCCGGCGTTCAATTTGTCCGTGATCTAAAGGCCAATCTCGCTGGCATTTCTGGCGTCGAAGCTGTAGGCATCACTTCTCACCTGCCGTTCGACGATACTCTCCCGAACTGGTACAGCTTCTTCTGGCCCGAAGGCGCTCCTAAAGAGCAACAGAACACGCTCATGGCGGACCACCGCTCTATTCTTCCAGGCTATTTCAAGAGTATGGGAGTCACATTTTTGGCCGGCCGCGATTTCGATGAACACGACGTGGAGCACAATCTCCACCTCGTCATTGTCGACGATGTTGTCGCGCAGCAATCTTGGCCGGGCCAGCAAGCCGTCGGCAATCTGCTGAACATTGAGAATGGCAATTTTGTCCGCGACACTGCCCAAGTCATCGGCGTCGTTAAGCACCTGCAGTATCACACCCTGACCGATCAAGTCCGCGGACAGGTTTACCTCTTGTATCCGCTGGCGATTCGTACGCACATGGCCGTCACTCTGAAATCAAATTTGGGCACCCAGGCTCTTTTGCCGCTCATTCGCCAAAAAGTTGCCGCGCTCGACAAAGATCTCCCCATCTACCACGTTGAGCCCATGGCGGACTACGTGGAATCGGCCCGCAAACAAACTCGATTTGTGACTTTGCTCGCCGGCGTCATGGCTGGCATCGCCCTGCTGCTTGCTTGCACCGGAATTTACGCCGTGACTACCTACTCCGTGGTCCAGCGCACCAGCGAATTGGGCATACGCACCGCGCTTGGCGCTCAAGCGGGCGAGCTTTTCGCGTTGGTTTTGCGCCAAAGCATGCTCCCAGTCGCTCTCGGCATCTTCGCCGGATTCATCTTGTCTTTTCTGCTCACACCCCTGCTGTCTACTCTTTTGTTTGGAGTCCATCCCACCGACGCGCCAACCTACATTGCTGTCGCGCTTCTTCTTTCCTCCAGCGCTTTGATTGCCTCTTTTCTGCCCGCGCGCCGCACCATGCGCGTCGATCCCACGGTTGCGCTGCGTTACGAGTGAATCCAGGCACCAAGCTGCCAGTGGAGGTCATCATGCCAGGATGGCGAGTCGCTCTAAATCGGATTCG
>Ga0137403_10004315_pt1 | contig 16773 bp, 20 predicted proteins | sample CZOMad2_1_16fung_FD_122057 | JGI IMG/M metagenome (GOLD analysis project Ga0137403, IMG submission 122057) | Vadose zone soil fungal communities from Angelo Coast Range Reserve, California, USA - CZOMad2_1_16fungal (Hybrid Assembly) | ecosystem: Environmental > Terrestrial > Soil > Vadose zone...
AGGAGACGATCCTCAAGATCAACCTGGAGGCGGCCACCGAGGTGGTGCGTCAGATCCGGTTGCGCGACCTGGGCGGGATCATCATCATCGACTTCATCGACATGGAGCGGGCCGAACATCGCGACCAGGTCTTCAAGGCGCTCACGCGCGCGCTCGTCGACGACAAGGCGCGCACCAACGTGCTCGAGATCTCGGAGCTCGGCCTGGTCGAGATGACCCGCAAGCGCGTCCGGCAGAGCCTGCAGTCGCTCTTCTGCGCTCCGTGCCCGACCTGCAAGGGTAGCGGCGTGGTCAAGTCGGACGTCACCCTCTCCGCGGAGATCTTCCGCAAGATCCAGGCGCAGAGCAAGGAGGGCGCCGGCCGGGACGTGGTGATCCGTGTCCACCCCGAGATGGCCCATCACCTGGAGTCGAGCCAGCGCGACGGCCTCGAGAAGCTGCAGGCCCTCATCGGGCGGAAGATCGTGATCCAGGCGATGGCGTCCTATCATCGTGAGCAGTTCGAGCTGACCGTCAAGTAGCGCGGAGGCCGCGCCCGTGACTCGACCCTCTCGCATCAGCCGCGGCGTCATCCTCGAACAGCTCCGGCTGGCCGCCCGGAAGGGCGATCGCTCGGCCCTGACGCTCGCGGTCGACCAGATGAAGACGTGGGCGTACTCGCCCCGGTACTGGCAGAAGTACATGCAGCTCCTGTCGCATCCCCTCGCGCGCCTCGTGGATCTCACCGTGATCAAGCAGGGAGACAAGATCGCGCACCAGAAGGGGTGGGTGAAGCTCCCGCGCGAGCCGCGCAAGGTGAAGCCCAAGCGCGGGACGGAGCGGCGCGCCGCCGCCCGCCGCCCGCGCCCCGCGACCGCCCAGCCCTCCCTGTTCCCGGAGCTCTGACCGTCTCCGCCGCCCCGTGGGTATAACCTGGGAGGGCGGAATGGGACGGCGAAGCGCGATCGGGCTGATCGGGGGACTCGCGGCGCTGGCCGCCGCGGCCCTCGTGCTGGTGCCGGCGATCCCCCAGGATCCCGCGTACCATCGCCTGGCGGACTCGCGCGCGTGGCTGGGCATCCCCAACGCCCTGAACGTGCTGTCCAACACGGGCTTCCTCCTGGTCGGTGCGCTGGGGCTGGCCTACGTGGCGGCCGGCGGGCGCCCCGCCTTCCGCGAGCCGGGCGAGCGGTGGCCCTACGTGGTCTTCTTCGGCGGCCTGCTCCTGACCGGATTCGGCTCCGCGTACTATCACTGGGAGCCGGGCAATGCCCGGCTGGCCTGGGATCGGCTCCCGCTGGCGATCACCCTGATGGGGCTCCTCGCCGCGACCATCGCGGAGCGGATCGGGGTGAAGAGCGGCTTGTGGCTGCTGGGCCCCCTCGTCGCGCTCGCGGCCGGCTCCGTCATCTACTGGCACTGGACCGAGCAGCGGGGCGCAGGCGATCTCCGCCTCTACGCCCTGGTCCAGTTCTATCCGCTCGTGGCGATCCCGCTCATGCTGTGGTGGCTGGCGCCCCGCTACACGCGCGGGGGCAATCTCCTGGCGGCCGCGGCGACCTACGCGGCGGCCAAGGGGCCGGAGCTCCTGGACGGGTGGATTCTCTCGGCGACCCGCGTGGTGAGCGGGCACACGCTCAAACATCTGCTGGCCGCGCTGGCCGGGTACTGGGTGCTGCGCATGCTCGGGCACCGCCGGGCGGTCTGAGGGCGGGGACACGATGATGGAGAGCCAGATGACGACGAAGGCGCTGGGCCGGCTGCGCCGGATCGAAGGCCAGGTGCAGGGTATCCAGCGGATGGTCGAGGAGGACAAGTCCTGCGTGGAGATCCTCCTCCAGCTGGCCGCGGTGCAGGGCGCGGTGGAGCAGGTGCAGAAGCTCTTGCTGGGCCAGCACCTCGAGACGTGCGTCGCGGAAGCGATCCGCGCCCCGAGCTCGCGCGATCGCCAGCGGAAGGTGGACGAGCTGCTCGACGTCTTCTCGCGGTTCTCCGGACGCTAGGAGCGGTATGCTCGATCCGGTCACCCATAGCCTGCCGAAAGGAACGATGACGATGGCCAAGGATCCGGTGTGTCAGATGGACGTGGAGCCGAAGCACGCGGCGGCGCAGTCGCAGTACCAGGGGCAGACGTATTACTTCTGCGCGGCCGGCTGCAAGGCCAAGTTCGACGCCGATCCCGGGAAATATCTCCGCAAGTGATCGGGTCGCCATTCCTGGCCGGCCGCGACCGGTACGAGCGGGTGATGGAGGGGTGGGTGGACAATACCCACGACACCGCCTTCACCCACACCGTGCGGATCACCGATCCGGACCTGGGCGTCGAGGTCAGCCTGGTCGCGACCCCGTCGCCCGGGTACGAGATCCAGTCTGCGAGCGCCCGCGCGCTGGCGGGGGCCGACCCGGGCATCGCCGCGGATTTTCCGGGGCTGGCCGGCACGCGAATGGTCGGTGGCTTCACCAAGCGCCTGGCCGAGCTGTGCGGGACGCGACCAGGTGCGGGATTCTTCGTCGACGCGGGCATCGAGGTGGCCCGGCTGGCCCGCCAGGTCACCAAGCTGCCCGCGGCCGCCATCGCGGGGCTCGATCCGGGAGATGCGCTGGCAAGCTGGCGGCTCGACACGACCGGTTGGGTGGATCTCCCCGACTCCTGCTTCACGTACAGTGAGGCTGGCCACGCCCTGTTCGGGACCCGACCGGTCACCACGCCGATGGTGCCCGCGCTCTACTGCCCGCCTCCCGGGGCCCGGAAGCTCTTCACGAGGAAAAAGGTCGCGCGGCTGGTGCTCACCGGCCGCCGGCTGCACCTCTTCCATTCGATGCACGACAACGTGCACGGCTTCGACCTGCACTACGAGCTGGACCTGGACCGGGGTACGGTGGTGGCCGCCGACTCGGTCACCTCCCGGCTGCCATACGCGGGAATCTGCAGCGAGCCCCAGGGCAAGATCCGGTTGCTCCTCGACCAGCCGGCCGACGCGCAGCTCCGTAAGCGGATCCAGACCTCGCTCGGGGGGACCTCAGGCTGCGCGCAGCTCTACGATCTGACCGCCGACCTGCTCAAGCTGCTGTCACTGCCTGACGGTAACATACCGATACAATTGGCAAATTAGGAACAATTGACAACCCGACCATGCGCCGCTACTATTCTGTACTGACTGGTTGGTATAGCCCAATAGGAGCGAGCCGATGGCGAGCATGGTAGTCACGGAGACCAAGATCCAGCCCGAAACGAAGAGCCAAAAGGGCGCCGCGACCCGCGATCAGATCCTCAACGCCGCCTCCCGCCTCATCCACGTGCAGGGCTACCAGTACACGTCGCTCGACGACGTGCTGCGCGAGAGCGGGGTCGGCAAGGGCAACTTCTACTACTACTTCAAGAGCAAGGAAGACCTGGGCTACGCGATCCTCGATCAGATCATCGGATCATTCCTCGAACGCACGCTCGAGCCGTGCTTCTCTGACCCCGAGGGGCCGGCGCTCGCGCAGATTCGCTGCTTCCTCGATCGCCTCCTCGAGACACAGCGCGCGCGCAACTGCGTCGGCGGCTGCCCGCTCGGCAACCTCGCCTCGGAGCTGTCCGACGTCCACGAGGGGTTCCGCGGGCGTCTAGCCTCGGTGTTCGCCGCGTGGCGGGAGCGACTGACCGAGGTGCTCCGCGCCGCGCAGAACCGTGGGACGGTCGACGGCGCGTGCCGGCCCGAGGCAGTCGCCGACTTTCTGGTCGCCTCGCTGGAAGGCGCGATCTTACTGACGAAGCTGACGAAAGACATCGCCGTCATGGAGCAGTGCGTGGCGGAGACGAAACGTTACCTGTCGCTGTTCGAGCCGAGGGTATGACGGCCATGGACACGACGAAACGGGACGGCGACGCGGCCCTGGTCGAGGCGCTGCGCCGCGAGGACCCCGAAGCGCCGGAGCAACTGGTCGAGACGTACGGCGATCGCGTGTACCGGCTTGCCCTGCGGATCACCGGATCGAACGAGGACGCCGAAGAGGCAGCCCAGGACGCGTTGTGGACTGCCGCCCGGAAGATCTCCACCTTCAAGGGAGAGTCCGCCTTCGGCAGTTGGCTCTACCGGATCGCCGCGAACGCCGCCTATCAGAAGCTGCGGGCCCGCAAGTCGAAGTCGCACGAGATCGCGATCGAAGATGTGCTGCCGACGTTCGACGACGACGGCCGCCACTTCGAGCCGATGGCCGACTGGTCGGAGCGAGTCGACGAGCAAGCGCTCCAGGGCGAGCTACGCCGCGTGCTCGGCGACGCGATCGACGGGCTGCCGCCGGACTACCGCACCGCGCTCGTCCTCCACGACGTCGAGGGCCTGTCCAATCCGGACATCGCCGAGACGCTCGGCATCAGCCTGCCGGCCGTGAAGTCACGGGTCCACCGTTCGCGGCTCTTCGTCCGCAAGCGGCTCGCCGAGTACATGAAGACGGCCTAGTCCGGGACGCCGGAGGCCCGGGAAACCGGCGCTCGCTGGTTGACGCAAGGCGTCGGCGTGTGGTTTCATGGGGCCTCGTCGAAGTCATCGGTAGAGAAAGGTCTGAGGCCATGGAAGCCGTGATCGCGACCGGAGGAAAGCAGTACTGCGTGACGACCGGGCAGGTCATCTCGGTCGAGAAGCTGCCCGGCGAGAAGGGCGCGGCAGTCGAGTTCAAGTCCGTCCTGCTCGTCAACCGCGATGGCCAGGTCATCTCCGGTGAGAAGGCCCTCAGCCGCGCCAAGGTCTCGGGCGAAGTCGTGGCCCAGGGGCGTCGCCGCAAGGTGCGAGTCGTGAAGTTCAAGCGCCGGAAGAACTATCGCCGGAACCGCGGCCACCGCCAGGCGGCCACGACGGTCCGGATCACGAAGATCGAGGTCTAGAACGCGATGGCACACAAGAAGGGCGTCGGCAGCTCGAGAAACGGCCGGGACTCGAATCCCCAGATGCTCGGCGTGAAGCGGTTCGGCGGCCAGTTCGTGACGGGCGGCTCCATCCTCGTCCGCCAGCGCGGGACGAGGTTCAAGCCCGGCCTCAACGTGGGGATCGGCTCGGACGACACGCTGTTCGCGAAGGTGGACGGCTACGTGAAGTTCGAGCGGCGCGGAGACTCGCGCTTCGTGAGCATCGGCTCCAACCCGGTGTGACCTCCGCCGGGCCCGCCCGGGCCCGCGGTGCACGGCATGTTCGTCGACGAGATCGATGTCTTCGTCAAGGGTGGCGACGGAGGCGCCGGCTGTGTCAGTTTCCGCCGCGAGAAGTTCGTCCCCTACGGAGGCCCCGACGGCGGCGACGGGGGTGACGGCGGCAGCATCTGGCTCGAAGCCGCTCCCGCGCTGACGACGCTCCTCGATTTTCACTACCGCCGGCACTACCACGCCGAGCGCGGCACCCACGGCCAGGGCTCGAACCGTCACGGCGCCAGTGGCGCCGACCTTATTCTAAAAGTTCCCTTGGGGACTGTCGTCGCCGACCGTGACACCGGCGAGCTTCTCGGCGACCTCACGGTGCCGGGCCAGCGCATTCTCGGCATCCGCGGCTCGAGGGGCGGACGGGGCAACGCGCGCTTCGCCACCTCCACCAACCAGGCGCCTCGCCGAGCGGACCTCGGCAGGCCCGGCCCGGAGCGCTGGCTCCATATGGAGTTGAAGCTGCTCGCCGACGTCGGTGTGATCGGCTTTCCCAACGCCGGAAAATCGACCCTGGTCTCCCGGCTGTCCGCGGCGCGGCCGAAGATCGCCGAGTACCCGTTCACCACGCTCGAGCCCACGCTCGGCATCGTGCGCGCCGACGAAGACCGCTCGTTCGTGATCGCCGACCTTCCCGGGCTGATCCCGGGCGCCGCCGAAGGCAAGGGGCTCGGCCATCAGTTTCTTCGCCACACGGAGCGGACGCGTCTCCTCGTGCACATGCTGGACCTCGATCCATTGACCGGGCGTGATCCGATCGACGATCTCCAGGTGATCGACCGTGAGCTCGTCGCCTATTCGGCCGAGCTCGCCGGGCGGCCCCAGATCATCGTGGCCAACAAGGCGGATCTGCCCGACGCGGCCCCGAGCCGCGAGCGGGTCGAACGATACTGCGTCGCGAACGGCCTGACGCTCTTCGTCATCTCCGCCGTCACCGGAAGCGGTCTTCCCGAGCTCGTGCGGGCCGTCACTGCGCGGCTCGACGCGCTCGCGGCCCAGGATGCGCCCGCTACGCCCCCGACTTCGACGCCGGGTCGCATGGGAGCGCGCACCCGATGAGCGGCGCGCGTCGTCTCGGCCGGGTACGGCGCCTCGTCGTGAAGGTCGGGAGCGGGCTCGTGACGACCCCCGGCGCCGGCGCCAGCGCGGCCCGCATCGACGCGCTCGCAGCCGACATCGCCTCGGTCAGCGAGGGCCGACGAATCGTGCTGGTGTCCTCCGGCGCGATCGCGACCGGCATGGCGAGGCTCGGGCTGGTCGAGCGGCCGCGCTCGATCCCCGAGAAGCAGGCTGCCGCGGCGGTCGGCCAGTCGGCGCTGATGTGGCAGTACGAGGCAGCGTTCGGGCGTCACAAGATCCCGGTCGGCCAGGTACTCCTGACGGCGCAGGACATCAGCGATCGCGCGCGCTACCTGAACGCGAAGAACACGCTGCTGGCGCTCCTGAAGTTCGACGTCATGCCGATCGTCAACGAGAACGACACCGTCGCCGTCGAAGAGATCAAGGTGGGCGACAACGACAATCTGAGCGCCCTGGTCGCTTCGTTGATCGACGCGGACCTGCTGGTGCTCCTCACCGACGTGGACGGGCTCTACACCGATGACCCGTCCGTCAACGCGCGGGCCCGCAAGCTCGACACCGTCGACGCCGTCACCGACGAGATCGAGGGACTCGCGCACGACCGCGCGGATCGCGTGTCGGTCGGGGGCATGGCGACCAAGCTCCAGGCCGCGCGGAAGGCCGCGGCCGCCGGGGTGCCGATGGTGATCGCCAGCGGGCTCGAGCCCGGCGTGCTGCGCCGAATCCTCGACGGCGAGTCCGTCGGGACCTACTTCGCGCCCAAGACCGACCGGCTGGGCGCGCGCAAGCGCTGGATCGCGTTCGCGGTTCCGCCACAGGGGCGCCTCACGGTTGACGCGGGGGCCCTGGCGGCATTAACTCAGCGTGGCAAGAGCCTCCTGCCTTCAGGCATAGTCGAGATCGAGGGCGACTTCGACTCTGGGGAGGTGGTGGCTCTCCTGGGGGGCGCCGGCGGCAGGGAGTTCGCCCGGGGAGTCGTGAACTTTGACGCGACCGAGCTTCGCAAGATCCGCGGGGCGAAGACGCAGGAGATCGAGCACCGGCTCGGGTACAAGAGCTTCGACGAAGTGATCCACCGCGACAATCTGGTGATTCTCTAGGGGGGGCCCCCCGGCCCGAGGCGAGCGAGACGAGACGCCGCGGGCCGAGGCGCACCGATAAACTAAAGGATGACGATGGACCCGAAGGCCCTCATCGAGACCCGCGCGCGGGCGGCGCGGGCGGCGGCGCGCGCGATGGCGCTCTGCCCGACCAAGACGAAGAACGAGGCGCTCCAGCAGATGGCGCGCGGTCTCGTGGAGAAGAGCCAGGTCCTGCTCGAGGCCAATCGCGCCGACGTCGAGCGGGCGCGCGGCCGAGTCGCCAAGGCGTTTCTCGACCGCCTGACGCTCACCGAGTCGCGGATCGAGGAGATGGCCCAGGGTTTGCGGGAGATCGCGACGCTTCCTGACCCGGTTGGCGCCGTCGTCGAGTCCTGGCGCCGCCCCAACGGCATCGAGATCTCGCGGGTCCGCGTGCCGCTCGGCGTGATCGGGTTCATCTACGAGTCGCGGCCCAACGTCACCGCCGACGCCGCCGGCCTGTGCGTGAAGTCGGGGAACGCGGTCGTCCTGCGCGGGGGCAGCGAAGCGATCGAGTCGAACATCGCGATCGCGGCGGTCCTGACGAAAGCCCTCGAGAAGGTGGGGGCGCCCGCCGACGCGGTGCAGTTCGTCGACACGACGGACCGGGCCGCGGTGGCCGCGCTGCTCGAGCTCGACGAGCTCGTCGACCTGATCATCCCGCGCGGCGGCGAGGAGCTGGTGCGGTGGGTGAGCCGCACCTCGCGGGTGCCCGTCTTGAAGCACGACAAGGGCGTCGTCCACGTGTTCGTCGACGCCGACGCCGACCATGCGATGGCCGGCGCGATCGTGGTCAACGCCAAGGCGCAGCGGCCGAGCGTGTGCAACGCGCTCGAGACGCTCCTGGTCCATCGCGAGATCGCCCCGAGCCTCTTGCCGTCGCTGGCGGCCCGCCTCGGCGAGGCCGGCGTCTCGCTCCGCGGATGCCCGCGCACGCTGGCGCTGGTGCCCGGGGTGAGCGCGGCCACCGACGCCGACTGGGACGCCGAGTACCTCGACCTGATCCTCTCGATCCGCGTGGTCGACGACCTCGACGCCGCCATCGGGCACATCGCGCGGCACGGGACGGGCCTGGCGGAGGCGATCGTCACCAACAACCTTGGCCATGCCCGGCGCTTCACGCGCGAGGTGGACGCGGCCGCCGTGCTGGTGAACGCGTCGACCCGCTTGGTCGACGGCGGCCAGTTCGGGATGGGCGCCGAGATGGGCATCTCGACCTCGCGCGTGCATGCCCGCGGGCCGGTCGGCGTGAGGGAGCTGACGACGACCAAGTTCGTCGTGCAGGGCGACGGGCAGGTGCGGGACTAAGTGCGGCGCCCGATCGCGTCGACGCAGCGCTAGTCGTGGCGGGCACGGCCGTCCTCGGCGGCTCGTTCAATCCGATCCACTATGGGCATCTGCTACTCGCCGACGACGTGGCCGAGCTGCTCGGCCTCGACCGCGTGCTGTTCGTGCCCGCCGCGCGGCCGCCCCACAAGTCGAGCGCCGACCTGGCTCGGGCCGAGGACCGCTACGCGATGGTCGAGCTCGCCATCGCCGGCCATCCGAAGTTCGCCGTCTCCGACGTGGAATTTCTCCGCGCCGGGCCCTCGTACACCGTCGACACGCTCGAGGCCCTGCGCATCCCGCGCGAGGAGTTGTTCCTGATCGTCGGCTCCGAGACGTTCATCGATCTGCTCACCTGGCGGTCGCCCCGACGAGTCGCCGAGCTCGCGCAGCTGGCCGTCGTGCCGCGGGTCGGCAGCGCCTTCGATCTGGAGAGCGCAGCGGTCCGGAAGGTCGTGCACGAGATCGGGCGCGAGCCCGTGGTGGTCCGCGCGAGCTCGCTCCCGATCTCGGCGTCGGAGCTCCGGCGCCGCGTGCGCGAGGGCCGCTCCATCCGGTACCGGCTCCCCGAGACGGTCGAAGCGTACATTCGCGCCAAGCGCCTCTACCGCGCCGAAGAGTCGTGACGATGCCGTCGGCCGAGTGGAAGGCCCGCCGCGCGGCGCGCGCCGCCCTGGACAAGCGCGCCGGCGATCTGGTGGTGCTCGATGTGCAGCGCGTGTCGGGCATCACGGACTACTTCCTCATCTGTAGCGGCAAGTCGACGACGCATCTGGAGACGATCACGGACGCGATCCGCGGTGAGCTCAGGGGCGAAGGGGTGAACGTCCTGCACGCCGAGGGCGTCGCCGAGAGCGGCTGGGTGCTGCTCGACTACGGCGACGTGCTCGTGCACGTATTTCTGGAAGACACCCGTACCTACTATGCGCTCGAGCGGTTGTGGGGCGACGCGCCGGCCCTCTCGCTCGACGATTCGTGACGAAAATGTGTCCTGGTGGCCCCATGGTGTTGCGCGCTCTCGGGGTGCGTGCTAGCGTTGGTTTCTTGAGTGCGCGCCATCGTCGTACGGGAGGAGGCCGCGATGCGCAAGGACCGGCTCGCATACTTCAAAAAGCAGCTTGTCGAAAAACAGCGGCAGCTGACCGAGGAGGTCGGCCGGACCGCTTTGTACGGCAAAGACGCCGAAGACGACTCGATCAAGGACCTGGGCGACCAGGCCAACACCGCGTACACGAGAGAGTTCTTCTTCGAACTCGGCAACGGCGACCGGCGGCTGCTCCGCGACGTCGTCTCGGCGCTCCAGAAGCTCGACGACGGCGCGTTCGGGTCGTGCGAGCGGTGCAACGAGCCGATTTCCGAAAAGCGGCTCGAGGCCTTGCCGTTCGCGCGGCACTGTATCGACTGCCAGCGGGTGATCGAGGAAGAGGAGCGGATGGCCACGGGCTAGTGGTGCGCCGCGCCGTCGCGCGTCCGCTCGGTCCGTACGAGGAATCGCCGCGCCCGTGACGTTGCCCGTCTCGGTCCGTTCGCTGCTGTCGATCGGCCTCACCCTCAGGAGCCTGTTCAAGGTCGGTCCGGGCCGGCGCGCCGAGGCTGACGACTCGCCCACCGTCGAGCTGCTCCGCCGCGCCCAGGAAGCACGGCGACTGGGCCGCAGCGACGAGGCGGCCACCACCTTCCGGCTCGTCCTCCAGACGCGTCGCGACCATCTCGGGGCACTGCGCGGCCTCCGTGACGTCGCCGTCGAAGCGGGGCGCTGGCGCGAAGCGCTGGACACCCAGCAGCGGATCCTCGGCGCCGTCGGCTCGACCGAGCGCTCGCCGGAGACCGAGTGGCTGGCCGCGATCTACTACGAGCTCGGCCGCGCCGAGCTGGGGCGCGCCAACGGGAGCGGCGCGCTCGCGCACTTCAAGAGCGCCGCGCGGACCGATCGTTTCTTCCTGCCGGCCGCGCTCGCGCTCGGCGACGCCTACGAGCTGACCGGCGATCACCGCGAAGCGGTCCGTACCTGGGAGCGCGCGGCCGAATCGCTGCCCGCACTCCCGCTCCTCGCGCGGCTCGAGCGCGCCTATCGGCAAGAAGGCCGGCCGAGCCGCATGATCGCGCTCTATCGCTCGGCGATCGACCGGGCTCCGGACGACCTCGCGCTCGCCGTCGCGCTCGGCCGCGTCTTCCTCGAGCTGGAGATGCTCGACGAGGCCGCGGACCAGTTCGAGAAGGTCGAAGTGCGCGCGCCCGGCTCGGCCGTGGTGCACGCGCTGCTCGGCGCGGTCTTCGAGCGTCGCGGCGAGACCCGGGAGGCATTCGAGGAGTATCGCCGCGCCTTGCAGCTCGGCCACGCGTTCGACTGGCCGTTTCGGTGCGAGGCGTGCGGGGCGTCGGCGCCGATGTGGCAGGACCGCTGCGGTCAGTGCCAGCGGTGGAACTCGCTGCGCCCCGTCGGCGCCTAGCTCCCGCGTCCGTGCTCTCGAGCTTCACCCTGGCGGCGCTCGACCTGGTGTTCCCGGCGCTCTGTCCGGTGTGCCAGACGATCCTCGGGGCCGGCCGGCGCGATCCTCTGTGCGGATCGTGCTGGAGCGCCATCACGCGCCTCGGCGCTCCGTGGTGCGACGTGTGCGGCGCCGCGCCCGCGGTCTCCATGTCCTTCGGCGAACCCCGACGGATCGGGCCCGTTCGTCCGTGTCCGACCTGCGAGACGGATCCGCCGCACTACCACTACGCGCGGTCGGCCGCGGTCTACGAGGGCCAGCTTCGCGAGGCCCTTCACGCCTTGAAGTTCTCGGGTCGCCGGGCCCTGGCGGGCCCGCTCGCCGAGCTCGTCGCCGAGCAGTGTCTCGCGTCGCTTCCCGGCGGAATCGAGGCGCTGATCCCGGTACCGCTCGCTCGCGAGCGTGAGTGGCAACGCGGGTTCAACCAGGCCACCTTGCTGGCCCGGCGAATCGGTCGGCGCCTCGAGGTGCCGACCCGGCCACGGTGGCTCACGCGCACCCGAGCGACCCGACCGCAGAGCGATCTCTCCGCTTCGGAACGCCGCGCAAACGTTCGCGGAGCGTTCCGGGCATCCCATCGCGTCGCGGGCCGCCACGTCCTGGTCGTCGACGACATCCTCACGACCGGCGCCACGCTCGACGCGTGCGCACGCGCGCTCCGGGACGCCGGGGTGGTCCGTGTCGGGGTTCTAACAGTTGCCCGCGTCGTCCACGCGGCCGTATAATTTGGGCCAGCTGGATTTTCCCACGGCCCCCACAAGGAGCTCGCCTATGAGCGTTCGTGTCGGCGTGAACGGATTCGGTCGGATCGGTCGCGTGTTCTTTCGGACGGCGCTGCAGTCGAAGGACATCGAGGTCGTGGGCGTCAACGACCTGGCTGACGCGAAGACGCTGGCCCACCTCCTGAAGCACGATTCCGTACACGGAACCCTCAAGGCGGACGTCGTGGCGAAGGGCGAGGCGATCTTCGTCGATGGACGCGAGATCCGCGTGTGCGCGCTCAAGGATCCGGCGACGCTCCCGTGGCGCGAGCTCGGCGTCGACGTCGTCGTGGAATCGACCGGCGTGTTCCGCGACACCGCCACCGCCTCCAAGCACATTCAGGCGGGCGCCAAGAAGGTGATCATCACCGCGCCGGCGAAGGACCCCGACGCCACGATCGTGCTCGGCGTGAACGAGCAGACGTACGATCCGGCGAAGCACCGCATCATCTCCAACGCGTCGTGCACCACCAACTGTCTGGCCACGACCGCGAAGGTGCTCGACGATCGCTTCGGGATCAAGCGCGGCTTCGCGTCGACGGTCCACTCGTACACGAACGACCAGCCCGTCCACGATTTCCCGCACAAAGACTTGAGAAGGGCGCGCGCGGCGGCCGTGAGCATGATTCCCACGACCACCGGCGCGGCGACGGCCGTCGGTCTCGTCCTGCCGAAGCTCAAGGGCAAGCTCGACGGGATCGCGATCCGCGTGCCGACGATCAACGTCTCCGTGGTGGACCTCGTCGCCGAGCTCGAGACGCCGGCCTCGGTCGCCGCCGTGAACGAGGCGTATCGCGAGGCGGCATCGGGCAAGCTGCGCGGGATCCTCGACGCGACCGACGAGGAGCTGGTCTCCTCCGACTTCAACGGCAACCCGCACTCGTCGATCATCGACCTGCCGTCGACGGCGCTGATCGAGGGCAACCTCGTCAAGGTGCTCGCCTGGTACGACAACGAGTGGGGCTACTCGTCGCGGGTTCGTGATCTGATCGGGTTCGTCGCCAAGACGCTGTAATTGTCGAAGCTGACGATCGCGCAACTGGATCTCGCGAAGCGGCGCGTCTTCGTACGCGCCGACCTCAACGCGCCGCTCGACCACGGCACGGTGACCGACGACACGCGCGTCCGGGCGGTCGTTCCGACGATCCAGTACGCGCTCAAGGCCGGCGCGTCCATCGTGCTGGCCTCACACCTCGGTCGGCCCAAGGGGAAGGTCGCGCCGGAGTTCTCGCTACGCCCGATCGGCGAGCGGCTCGACTCGCTCCTGGATCAGCATGTCGAGCTGGCGCCGGATTGCGTCGGCGCCGAAACAACCGAGCGGGCGCGGGCGCTCTCGCCGGGGCAGGTGCTCCTGCTCGAGAACCTGCGCTTCCACCCCGAGGAGGAGGCCAATGACGACGGATTCGCGCGGGCGCTCGCGGCGCTGGCGGAGTGTTACGTGAACGATGCCTTCGCGGCCGCGCATCGCGCCCACGCCTCGATCGCCGCGATCACGAAGCACCTGCAGCCGGCCGCGGCCGGGCTCTTGATGCAGCAGGAGCTGGCGGCGCTCGGCCGGATCCTCGAGTCGCCGGAGAAGCCGCTGGTCGCGATCCTCGGCGGGGCGAAGGTCTCGGACAAGCTGACCCTCGTCGAGCATCTGCTCGACCGCGTCGACGCGCTGCTCATCGGCGGCGGCATGGCCTTCACGTTCCTCTCCGCGCTCGGCCACGCGGTGGGCCGCTCGCTGGTCGAGGGAGAGCAGCTCGAGACGGCCCGCCGGACGCTCGACGCCGCGCGTCGTCGCGGAGTGGCCCTCGTCCTGCCGGTCGACGCGGTCGTCGCCGACGGTCTCGAGAGCGCGCAGGGCCGCGCGGTCGGGATTCGCGAGATCCCGGCCGGACAGATGGGGCTCGACATCGGACCTCGCACCGTCGAGCGCTTCACGAAGGCCCTGAGCGGCGCCCGCACGATCGTCTGGAACGGCCCGATGGGTGTGTTCGAGCGGCCCCCGTTCGCGGCGGGCACGCTTGCACTCGCGCGCGCGGTCGCGGGCTCGCCGGCCTTCACCGTGATCGGCGGCGGTGATACCGTCGCCGCCGTCACGCAGGCCGGTGTCGCCGAACGGATCGGGTACATCTCGACGGCCGGCGGCGCATTTCTGGAGTTTCTCGAGGGCCGCACCTTGCCCGGCGTCGAAGCGCTGACGGACGCCGCCTGATGCGCACGCCTCTGGTCATCGGCAACTGGAAGATGCACGGTACCGTCGCGGAGGCGCGCACCCTCTCCACCGCGATCCGTGACGGACTCAAGCGACCGCGCGGCGTGCAGGTGGTCGTGTGCCCGCCGTTCACCGCGCTCTCCGCGGTGTCGGAGATCCTCACCGGCGCGCCGATCCAGCTCGGGGCCCAGACGTGTCATCACGAGCCGGCCGGCGCGCACACGGGCGAGATCGCGGTGCCGATGCTCGCCGAGCTCGGCTGCCGCTGGATCCTCGCCGGCCACTCCGAGCGGCGCAAGGAAATGGGCGAGACGGACGAGCAGATCAAGCTGAAGGTCCGCGCGATCCTGTCCCACGAGCTCACGCCGGTGCTCTGCGTGGGCGAGACCGCCGACGAGCGGCGCCAGGGATTGACCTTCACTACGGTCGAGGGCCAGCTGCGAGCCGGGCTCGCCGGGCTCTCCGCCGACCAGATCGCGAAGACCGTGCTCGCCTACGAGCCGGTGTGGGCCATCGGGACGGGCGTGAACGCGACACCCGGTCAGGCGGCCGAGGTGCACGGGTATCTCCGCGGGCTCGTCTCCGAGCTGGCGTCGAAGGAAATCGCCCAGACCGTTCGTATCCTGTACGGTGGTAGCGTGAAGACCGAGAACGCCGAGGCGCTCATGGTCGAGCCCGAGGTCGACGGGGCGCTCGTCGGCGGCGCGAGCCTGAACGCGCAGGGATTCATCGGCATCGTGCGGAAGGCGGCGCGTATCACCACCGCCTCCAAGGAGTGACCGGGTGCACATCGTCCTGACGATCATCCACGTCCTGGCGTGCTTCGGCATCATCGGCATCGTGCTCCTGCAGTCGGGCAAGGGCGCCGACATCGGCTCGGCGTTCGGTGGGGCCGGCAGCCAGGCGGTGTTCGGCTCGATGGGCACGCCGACCCTGCTCGGCAAGATCACCACCGGGATCGCCATCGTCTTCACGCTCACGTCCTTCACGCTCGCCATCATGGGCGGCGAGCGCGGAAGCTCCGTCGTTCGTGAAGCCGCGCCGCCTCCGGTGAGCGCGCCGGCGACGCCGGCCGCTCCCGCGGCGCCAGCGGCCCCCACAGCGCCGGCATCGCCCACGCCGCCGGCGCCCGCCCAGCCGCGCTGACGCGCATGAGTCGCGGCGACCGGCTCCGCCTCCCCGGCCTGCTCCTGCTGCTGGCGCTCGCCGGGTGCGGGGGCGAAGCGGACAGCGTCGTGGAGGTCACGGCGGGGCAGGGGACGGGCAAGCCCGCGTACGGCGACACCTACATCGAGGCGCTCCAGGGCAACATCTCCGGCCTGATCCCCAACGTCCTCAGCGACGGCCCCTCGTTCGAGGTCGCCTCGCTGATCTACAACGGCCTCGTCAAGTACGACAAGGACCTCAACATCGTCGGCGAGCTGGCCGAGTCCTGGCAGTACAGCCGCGACTGTCTCGATCTCACGTTCAAGCTCCGCCGTAACGCGCGTTGGCACGACGGCCAGCCGTTCACGGCCGCCGACGTCGTCTTCACCTACGAGACCATGGTCAATCCGAAAACGCCGACCGCGTACGGCGGCGACTACAAGGCGGTCGAGTCGGTCACGGCGGTCGATGCCTACACGGTGCACGTCCGCTACAAGCACCCCAACGCGAAGGCGCTCCAGAGCTGGAGCATCTGGATGCTGCCCAAACATCTGCTGGAGACGGCCGCGCGCGAGGGCAAGCTCCGCGAGGCGCCGCAGAACCGCACGAATCCCGTCGGGACCGGCCCGTACCTGTTCAAGGAGTGGAAGTCCGGCGAGAAGGTCGTGCTCGTCGCCAATCCCAACTACTTCGCGGGCCGCCCCTACATCTCGCGCGTGGTCTACCGGATCATTCCGAGCTCGGCGACGACCTTCCTGGAGCTGAAGGCCAAAGGCGTCGACGGCGCCAAGCTCACCGCGCTGCAGTTCAAGCGGCAGACCGAGTATCCGGCCTTCCGCAAGGCGTACGCCAAGTACCAGTACGCGGCGAACGTCTACGTCTATCTCGGCATGAACTTGCGGGACCCGCGCTTCGCCGATCGGCGCGTGCGGCAGGCCTTCGCCCACGCGATCAACAAGCGCGAGCTGATCGAGGGCGTGCGCCTCGGACTGGCCCGTGAGGCGACCGGGCCCTACAAGCCCGGGACGTGGCAGTACAACCCGAACGTGCACCTGTATCCGTACGATCCGGCCAAGGCGCGCGCGCTGCTGGCCAGCGCCGGCTGGACCGAGACGAACGCCGACGGCATCCTGCTCAAGAACGGGCAGCCGTTCAAGTTCGACATCCTGAGCGCGCAGGGCAGCGACGAAGGCCGGAAGGTCGCCGAGATCATCCAGGCCTCGCTCAAGGATATCGGCGTCCAGGCCGAGATCCGCGTCATCGAATGGGCGGCGCTCCTGAAGGAGTACATCAAGAAGCGGAACTTCGAAGCGACGATCCTGGCCTGGGGGATCACGCCCGACCCGGATCAATACGACATCTGGCACTCGTCCAAGACCTCGCCCGACGAGCTGAACCGGATCAGCTACGCGAACCCCGAGGCGGACGATCTCCTCGAGAAGGGGCGGAGCACGTGCGTCGAGGCCGACCGCAAGAAGTACTACGATCGGCTGCAGGA
>Ga0137403_10001935_pt1 | contig 16769 bp, 14 predicted proteins | sample CZOMad2_1_16fung_FD_122057 | JGI IMG/M metagenome (GOLD analysis project Ga0137403, IMG submission 122057) | Vadose zone soil fungal communities from Angelo Coast Range Reserve, California, USA - CZOMad2_1_16fungal (Hybrid Assembly) | ecosystem: Environmental > Terrestrial > Soil > Vadose zone...
CCAACGCATACTGGATCTCACGCCCAAGCAACTGGACTATTGGGACAGGTTGCGTCTGGTATCTTCGCGCCGGGAACAGGGAAACCGTTTCTACGACTTCAGCGACCTGATTGGACTCCGCACGGTAAAACAACTTACGGAACAAGGCGTTCCGGCAAACCGCTTGAGGCGTGCGCTTGTGGCGCTGCGCGATGGTCTCTCGCACGTGCAGGCGCCGCTGACGGAGTTGCGGGTGCTTTCCGACGGAAGAGATGTGGTTGTGGAGCGGGATGGGGCGAGGCTGGAGCCGCTGTCGGGGCAATTCGTATTGAATTTCGAAATACGCGAGATTGGCGATAGAGTTCGCGCGATGCCCGGGCGCTCGGCGGAAGAATGGTTCGCCACGGCGCTGGAATGCGAGAGCGATACTGGAAATATGAAGGAAGCGATTAGCGCCTACGAACGAGCGTTGCAGGTTGACCCTAAGAAGTTCGAAGCGCTGATCAATTGCGGAACAATTCATTACGAGCAGGGGAATTTTGAGAAAGCGTCCGAATATTTTGAGCGGGCGGTGGAGTCCGATCCGCAGAACTCTCTGGCCCATGCGAATCTGGGCAGCGTTTTGGAAGAAGTTGGAAGTCTGGAAGAAGCTCGGGAACACTTGCGGTTGGCGGTTCGCTTCGATCCGAGCTATTCGGACGCGCGGTTCAATTTAGCTTTGGTGTGCGAGAAACTTGGCGCGCAGAATGAAGCGCGAGAGCATTGGCGGGACTACCTAAAACTCGATCCCGCGAGTCCGTGGAGCGACTACGCACGACAACGGCTCGCTCCTTCCACTTTGGCAAAATCCGCCCGTAGTTAATTCAAACAAAGCAAAAACGTTCGCGGTGGCGAAAGAGCTCGAAGGTAAACGCCGCCGGCGCAATAACCGTGTGAGTTTTGTCACAAGAAAGAAAGAGCGCCGGCTGGAAGCCGGCGTTACAAATAGGATGCGACGTGAGGCCACGGGGCAGTTAGAATCGACGCGCCGTGGAGAGTGGAAATTAGAAATTCGGTAAGACGCGAGTTGAGTTGGAGTGTTAGCTGAGGGCTAGTGGAAAGGGAGGGCGAATGAGGAAGAGGCGGGAGTTTTTGGAGCTGATGGGAGCAGCGGCGGTGGGTGCGTGCTTCCCTGCTGAGTTGGCGTGGGCCTTGGAGCAAGAGAAGGCGGAGCTGATTTTGCATGGCGGGAATATTTGGACGGTGAACGCGCGGGAACCGCGGGCGGAGGCGATTGCGATTGCGCGCGGACGGATTTTGGCGGTGGGAAGCGACGCGGACGTGCTGGCGCTAGCAGTGCCGACGACGAAGAGGATCGATTTGGGGAAGAAGACGGTGCTGCCCGGATTTATTGACGCTCACTCGCATCCGGCGCAGGCGGGCGTGATGCATTTGCGGATGGTGGATTGCGATTTGCGGTCGATTACGGCGATTACGGCGGCGCTGCGGGAGCGTGCAGCGAAAACGGCGGCAGGCGACTGGGTGATGGGATTCAAGTACGACGACACGAAGACTTCCGACGGGCGGCCACTGGCGATTGGGGATTTGGATGCGGCGGTGCCGGATCATCCGGTGTACATCCAACACCGCGGCGGACACACGATTTATTGCAATTCGCTGGCGTTTCGGAAGGCGGGGATTGATGAGAAAACGCCCGATCCGGCTGGCGGAAGAATCGACCACGACCCGGTAACCGGAAAATTGAATGGGCGGCTGGCAGAGAGCGCGCAGGCTTTGATCGACAGAGTGCGACCGACGGCGTTTACGCGCGATGACCAGCGCGAGGGCGTCAAGCTGATTTCGAAGATGCTGGCGAAGACGGGAATTACTTCGGCTACGGAAGCGCAGGGGACGCCGACAGATCTGCAGGCGTATCAGGATGCGCGGGACGCGGGCGAACTGCTGTATCGCGCGTACTGCTTCATCAATTACCGGCACATCGATTCGATGATCGCGGCGGGAGTGCGAACGGGCCTGGGTGATGAGTGGGTACGGGTGGGCGCGATGAAGATGGTTTGCGACGGATCGATTTCGGAAAGGACTGCGCGGCTTTCTACGGCGTATGAGGGGCGACCGAAGGATTTTGGAATTTTGGTGATGAAAGAAGAGGAGCTTTACGAATACGGGCGGAAGGCACATCTGGCGGGCTGGCAGATTGGGACGCACGCGAATGGCGACGTGGGGATCGATACGACGCTGCGCGTGTACGAACGACTGCAGAAAGAGAGTCCGCGCCGGGATGCGCGCTATCGGTTGGAGCACTGCACAGTGATTAATGACGGACTGGTGGCGCGGATTGCGGCGCTGGGCGCGATTCCAACGCCGTTTTCGACGTACGTTTATTATCACGGCGAGAAGATGAAGTATTACGGCCCGGAGCGGCTGAATCACATGTTTGCGCTGCGGTCGTTTCTGGATGCGGGGATTCGCGCGACGCAAGCGTCCGATTATCCGCCGGGGGAGTTTGTACCGATGATGGCGCTGCAATCGGAAGTGACGCGGACGGACACCAAAGGAAATGTTTGGGGGCCAAAACAGAAGATTTCGGTGGAAGAGGCGATACGAGTGGGGACGATTCATGGAGCGTATGCGTCGTTTGAAGAGAATTTGAAGGGGTCGTTGGAAGTAGGGAAGGTGGCGGACTTGGTGGTACTGGGACGCGATCCGATGAAAGAAGAGCCTTCGACACTGGTAACAATCCCGGTAGAGCGGACGATGGCCGGTGGGAGATGGACGTTTGAGGGTTGAGGGGCTCTGAAGGTATTCCTGACACGGAGTGCGACCCCCAACGGACACGTCGGAGCTTGAAGTTAGAGTTGAGGTCCTTCGCTGGGCTCAGGATGACAGACTTTTCTTTTCGAGCGAGCGGATGCCAAACAGACGCGCCTGCAATGGCGGGCGGAAAGTGGACGTTGGAGGGTTGAGCGGAAAAAGTCAGGACCCGCACCTTTAATCCCGAAGGGTGCGGCACCCGACGAGGGAGTGACGGGCGGACAATTTGCACAATCATCCACAGATTTGCACAGGTGAAAACTGAAAATCCAGTTGACGCGAGATGAGAGAAAATTTATTGTGCACCCAGATCGAAACGGAAAGTGAAAACGATTCGGGGCGATCGACGGAAAGCGCGGAATGAACTGGTGGAAGCGCCTTCTTCCGATATGCGCAACAGAGCGTAAAAACTTTGTGGCGCAATAGGAAGAGGGTGAAGAAGCCGGAGCAGGAAGCGAATTCTGTGAAAACTTGAGTCGCAGAGCAGGACAGCAGAGCGGCAGGATTGAAAGGTAGTGCGAGGGCTTCGGCCGGAGCGCGAACGAGTAAATTAGGCGGCGAAGCAGGACGGCTGTACGACACAGTTTACAGGGCGCGTCATCGCAAGATGATGCGCCCTTTTTTCGTGCCAATCGGTTTCCGTCGCTTACCCGCCGGCCCAGGGCAAAGCGATCGCGATACGAGCGATCTTGCCAAGCGCAACGGGGCTGAAGCCCCTAACCTACACAAAACAACAAGCGAAGAGCCAGCGGCACAAGTTCCCGGCAAGATCACAGGACGGGGGGCGCGGGGGCGTTGGCGAGGGGAGGCGGGAGGGCCTGGCGGAGTTTTTGCATTTCGGGTGGAAATTCGGGGCCGCCACGGGTAATTTTTCCGCGCGAGACAGCCCATTGTTCGAGCCAGCCGCTGCCATGTTCGCCGACGTAGGTATTGGGCAGGCTGTAAGCGTCGTCGTTGAGTGCGGATTCGAGCGTCACGAACCGGTAGCCGCGTTTGCGAAGGAGATCGAGGACGTCGCCCAGGTGGTCGGCTTCGAGATTGTTGCCATGTAGAAGAATAACTTGTGGCGGCTCATAGCCAAGTAGATCGCGGGAGAATTTTTCGTCGTAGTCGAACACGTCGTTGGCGAATTTGAGATATGCAGCGGCAATTTGCTGCTGAAGAGCAGTGTCGCCGGAGCGTTTGGCCGCGTCGTAAAGAGGCGCGAAAGCCCAGTCTTCGGGATCGAGCGTAACGGGTGCGATGCGATAACCGCGTGCGGTGAGGAAGGCTTCGAGTTCGCGGCGCGTCTGAAGGTCGCGGCCAACGTCGAGGAACGGGTGGCGGAAGTAGCGCATGGTTTTGCCGTGCTGCGCGAGAAGAGTTTTGGTGACGGTTTCACCGCGGATGACGGACTCTTCGAAATCCTTGAGGCCGACTTTGTTGAACGAGGGGTGCGAGAAGGCGTGATTGCCGAGTTCGAGACCGGCGTCGAGCCATTGATTGAGCGTGGCGATACGGGCGTCGACTTCGCCGACGTGCATGTAGAGCTTGTTTTCATTGACAAAACCGACGGCGGGAATTTGCTGCTGCTTGAGCGTGGCGACGATGTGCGTGGTCATGTCCGTGAGCTCTTGTGCGGTCATGGAGTGCGCGGCGCTGGCGGGAAGGTCGTCAACGGTGATGACGACGCGGCGTTCGGGAGGAGTTTGCGAGCGGGCGATGGGTACGAGGATGAGTGCGAGCAGGGCGAGTTTCGTGGCGCGGTTCATGCGGTAACCTCCCGGAGTCAGCCTAACTTTTTGTCGCTGTGAAATTGTAAACCGAAGGATGGCGGGGGCAAGTGGCGATGAGGTTTTCGATTTCGTGGACGGGACGGATACCGCCACGGGCGCCGACGGCGGTGCAATTTAGTGCGGCGGCGGCGCAGGCAAATTCGAGTTGGCGCGGCGTAGGCCAGTCTTGGAGAAGCGCGTAGATGAAGGCGGCGTGAAAAATGTCGCCGGCGCCGGTGGTGTCCGCAACGTGGACGTTGAAGGCAGGCGAATAAAAGAATTGGGAACCGTCGAACGCGAGGACGCCGTCGTGGCCGAGCGTGGCGGCGGAAAGTTTGTTGGCGAATTTTTTCTGGACGAGCTGCAAAGATTTTGGGAGGTCAGATTCGCCCGCGATGCGGCCGGGAATGTCATTGCTGGTAATCAGGTAATCGATCCCGGGCAGTAGCGAGTCGATGGTGGGGTAGAGCTTATCGAGGTCGGCGACGACGGGGAGCCTTGCTTCCCGCGCCCAGTTCGCGGCGAGGCACGCGGCTGCGGTATCGTGACCGTCCACGAGCAGGGCCCGCGCGGAGGAGACCCATTCGCGTTGCAGCTCGGCAGGTTGAACGGCGAGGCGTTCATCGTGACGGCGGAGAACGGTGCGTTCGCCGGTCGCGTCGATCAGAATAAAGGATTGGTAGCTGGGACAACCGGGCGCGGTAAAGAGGTGCGTTTCGACGCCGGCACGCTCGAACGCAACGCTATGGATCTGGGCGGCATAGTCGTCGCCAAATTTGCCAACGTAGCGCGTTCGGAGTCCCCAGAATTGGCAAGCGACCATGGCACTAGCCACTTCTCCGCCGGGGAGAATGCTGGCGGATTCGAATTCGACCTTGGAGCCGCGTGCCGGAAATTCCTGCAGCGGGATAAGCGTATCGGTCGCGTTGAGGCCAACGCCCACTACATCGACTTTGGAAACCTCGCTCATTGGAAACGCGTGGTGCGCCAGAGGCGGAGACCGCAAGCGACCAGCAGAATTAAAGAAACGATGGAGAGAAGGATTGCAGGAGTCCAATGGGCGGGAATATCGGGAACTCGGGCGATGGTTCCGAGACAAATGAAGACGGCGGTCGTGAGTGCGACGAAGAGCCAATCGAAGAGGCCGCGCGAGGGCGGTGCTTCACCGGAGGATTGGCGGCCATCCATGCGGGCTTCCACGAAGTCGGGCGAGAGGCCGTACCGATCGGATTCGCGGAGCGCGGCGGCGCGCCACTGAGCACTCTCTTTCGGAGAGGCGCTCGAAAGCGAGATGGCAGCCACGCCGAGAATCATGAGCAACGAACCGCCGATGACTTGCGCATAAGTGGTGGTGCTACGGCCGTGCAGTTCACCGAAAACGAGCACGCCCCAGAGCAGGCCCCAAAGTTGATTGGTGTTCGAAAGCGGAATGCCGCGGCTGATGCCGACGTATTTGGCGGCGTACTGCTGGAAGAGATCGCCGATGACCCAGATGAAGCCGCCGAGCATGAGCCAGAAGATGACGCCGCGCGCTGAGGAGAGTTGTGCGAAAAGAGTTTGTGCGCCAAGCGTGCCGAAGGAGAGCGCGGACATCATGCCAAGTTCACCGATGGTGAAGAACGTGACGAAGCTGAGGGGGTTCATGCCGGAGAGATAGGCTTTGCGGTAGGGGATGTACATGGTGCCCCAGAGAACGCCGGCCCCGAGGGCGGCGAGAACGCCGTGCATGGGATTGGTTCCGGGGGTGTGCGTGCCGGAGGAAGCGACGGCCAGAACGGCAGCGCCGACGCACATGACGAGCGTGCCACCGAGAACGCCGAGCCAGCGGCTTAGGCCTGCGCCGCGAAGTTCGTTGAAGAAAAGAAAACCCCAGAGAATGCCGAGGAGCGAATTGGAATTCCAGAGAGGAAACGCGATGCTAAGGCCGATGTCGCGGATGGCGTAAACGGTGAGCGTATTGGCGACGGCCCAGAGGCAACCGGCGAGAATAGCCCAGAGGATAAGGTGCGGGGCGCGGCGAGCGTCGGCTCGGATGGAGCTGGCGCCAAGGATGAGAGCGGGGAGACTCCAGCGCGCGAGGAAAACGCCAACGACCATGACGAGCGAGATGACCATCGGCGAGAGGCCCAGCGTGACGAGTTTGGTGGGGGCTTCGGCGGCACCGAGCCAGGCTCCGGCGGTGAGTCCGGAGAAGATTCCGAGAAGTTGCAGAGAACGCGAGCGAGTCGAGAGCGTTGTGCCGGCGGCGGTAGGCGGAGCGGACATTGTTAGCGGATCCACTCCAGCAGGAGGAGTCCGGCGAGGAGAACGGCGACGGGAACCCAGAATTGGACGTCGGTGAGAACGCTCGTTAACCGATTACGAGAAGAGCGCGACGCGTCAGAGGCGTTGGACACGACTTTCCTTTCAAAGAAGTTCGAACTGGCTGCGCGGAAAAGATAACAGAGGCGGCGAAGAAAAACACGTTTTCCCGAACGGAAAAGACTCGCCGGCTGGAAGCCCTTCCAGGACAAGCCAGCGTTACGAATGGATCGAGGAGCCGCGCTAGTTCGTTATTTCTTGAAAAGGTTTTCGAAAGCTTGGCGAGCGTCGGGGGGACGCGAAGGAGCGGCTTCCGCGATAGCTGCTTGTTGCGCTGGCTGGGAGTAGGTTGTGGGCGCGGTGTCTTTTTCTATGGTGGTGCGAAATTCGTAGAAGGTGCAGGTGTTCTTGCCGTCTTTGGGCGAAATGCGCTCGGGGACGGGCTGCGTACACTCGAATTGCGCGCCGGAATCGAAGAAGCGGCATTGCTTGCAGCAGTGGAGTTCGAGACTGCATTTGGGGCACTGGCCGTTGGGATCGAAGCCGGGGGTGAGGACGGCGCCGCAGTTGGAGCAGCGCGCGCGGGTAACGGTGCCGACCATGCGCGGGGTGCGCGGGCCTAAATGATCGTTCTGGCCACGCGGGCCTCCCTGCGGGGGCTTCTTATCGTGACGATGTTCTTTCTTGTCCTGCTTTTCGGCATCGCGATAGCCGCGATGGCCATACTTACGGTCCACGTACGCCTCCGTCTTACCGTCCGGGCGGGCGGCAAGTACAAACGTTCAAATTAACGGGCAAACTCAACACACGCTGGTTAGTATCCAATCGGATTGCTACACTCGGCGCGGCAAACGACTTCCAAGGGGTTTCAGAAAGGAATTGCCAACAGCCAAGAGCAGGAGATGAGACAACATTGTTTGTAGCGCTATGGGAGTTCGAAGTCAAGCCGGGATGTGAGGAAAAGTTTGAGAAGGTATATGGGGCGGATGGGGCGTGGGCGAAGCTGTTTGCACAGGATGCGGCGTATCGTGGGACGCGGCTGGTGAAGGATGTGGAGCGGGAACGGGTGTATTTGACGCTGGATTTTTGGGAGACGCGGGAAGCGTATGAAAGGTTTAAGAAGGAAAATGCGACGGAGTATGAACGGATTGATCGGGAGTGCGAGGGGATGAGGGTGAGGGAAAACCGATTGGGTGAATACTCCTGACCGAGGAATTGAGCGGCTTCTTGCGGAGTGGGAGTTCTTTGAGACCCGTGCAGCCAATTACGCGTAGAAAAGAATCACGTGGAGGGTGTCGAGCGGCGCGAACTAAGTCTAGTCCGCCACATCGAAGCCAATACCCCCGGCCAAAAGCCTATTTGAAAGAGCGCAAAGGGACCGACGGCCAGAGTCACCGACACCGTTGTTATCACTACGTGGGATCCGATCGCGGCTCGCAAAATGAAATAGAGGGCAACGGCCAGAATGGATGAAGGAACTGATAAGAGAATTCCTAGACCAATCACTTGTGAAACTCTGTTAGCTCTCTCCCAATCGCCAAGATGATCCCACTCTCTCGCCCCAGTCAAATACACCCTGCCGCACTCGCATGAAAAACGTTCGCGCGCCATGGGGGCCCACACGTGCGCTTGCCCAGGGCGAAGGTGCTTCGTTACGTCTCTCCCACAATTGTCGCAAACATAGCTATGAGCCCGTTCCGGAAAAGCACTCGCGGGAAGTTGAACGCGCGTATGGGCAGTAAGGTTAAGGCCAAACATTTCTTGTCTCGAAAAAAGCTGCACCGGAAAGATAATTATACTGCGAAGAGCGTTGGTTCATGTTGTAACTATACGACTTTGACCAGGACTCATAAGAAAGGGCCGCTCAAGAAAACAACTTGGACAGGCCGGTGGGGGCGAGGTCGGGCTGGAGGAATTGGGCGGGGGCGCCGGCGGAGCGGAGGACGGCTTCGGCGGCGAGGTAGCCGCTGCGGACGGCGCCTTCCATGGTGGCGGGCCAGCCGGTGGCGGTCCAGTCGCCGGCGAGGAAAAGGCCGGGCGTCTTGGTGGATTGTGCGGGGCGGAAGCGGTCAACGCCGGGCTCGGGCGAAAAGGTGGCGCTCGCCTCTTTGATGACGGTGGCCTTGACGAGTTGCGCTTCGCGCGCGGCGGGGAGCGCCTGGCGAATTTCTTTCAGGCAGAGGTCGATGATTTCTTCGCGGGATTTTTTGAGCAGGTCGTAGGACGCGCTGATGACGAGCTGCAGATATTGGCCGTCAGACTGATTTTGCGCCGTTTTGTGCTCGCCAGAAGAAAAAGCAGATTCCTCGGGCAAACCCGGCCCTCGGAATGACACCACCGGTTGGTAAAGGGCGGTTTTGTTGAAGACCCACTGGACGTTGGTGTCGAGAAGCGTGATGAAGGGTTCGCTGGTCACGGGGCGATCGAACCAGAAATGGACGCCGGTGATGGGCGAGACTTTAATTTTGTCGAGCGAGGCGAGTGACGGATTGGCGGACTGGATTTCCGGCGGGAGCAGACTTGCCAGCGTGGTGTGCGGCAGGGCGAAGACGTAGGCGTCGGCGGATTCTTCGCGGGAGTTGTCAAATCGCACGGCGGCGATAGCGCCGTTTTCCACGCGAATGCCGCGAGCGGGCGCTCGTAACGTCACTTCCCCTCCCTTTTGTTCGATGGCGATGCGGCAGCCGTCGTAGAGTTCGGCGAGCGGGACCGCAGGCACGCCCATGCGATAGCCGGTGCGATTCGACAGAAACGCTTTCCAGAAGACGTCAATGCCGAAGCGGGCATCCGTGTGGTCGAGTTCTTCATCGAGCGCGCTGACAAGGACGACGTGCCAGAATCGCTCGATTGCACGCGAAGTCTGCTTCTGGCTTTTGAGCCAATCGAGCATGGAGATTCCAGCGGGCGTGGCGACTTCCTTCGGTTTTCCGGCGGTGAACAAGATTCGCATCATGGCGCGGGCGATGGAGAGTTTGTCGCCGAGCGAGAGCGGCGCAAACGTGGCGAACGAACCCGTCATGTGAAACGGCGCGGGAAGAATTCCGGCTTGCATGGCGCCGCTGCGGCCCTGCGGGTCGAGGAAAAAGAGGCGGTCGAAGAATTTCACTTTGTTCGCTGAGCCAACGCGGCGATAGAAATCGTCAAGATTGGTGCAGCAGCCGAGTGTGACGTGCTGGCAGTTGTCCACGTGTTCGCCGCTGGGGAGAACGTAAGAAGTGGCGCGGCCGCCGAGGTAGGGCCGCAGCTCAAAAAGTTTTACACGCCAGCCGGACTCAGCCAGCGCGACGCCGGCCGCCAGACCCGCCAGCCCGCCGCCGATCACGATCACGTTTTTCGAGGACATTTTCCCTTGTGTGGCGCCCGAATCGAGCGCGGGCAATAGCAAGAATTTTTTCAGGTTTGGAGAGGCGAACGCGTTCTCCGAAAACGGCAAAATCGAGCGATTCGATGCGTGCGAGCAGCGCGGAGTAGGTGTGGACGAGGAGCCAGAGCGTGCCGCGGCTGTCGGCGTCAATCAAGTCGAGAAGCTCGGCGCCTTCTTCGTAATTTTGCCAGGCGCGTTCGGCCTCAAAGCGAAGAAGCTCGCGCACGCCGAGTGTGGCTTCGCTACGGCCGAAATCTTCGGGGCTGACGCTATAGCGCGAGAGGTCTTCATCGGGAATGTAGACACGGCCGAGCGAGTAATCTTCGTGAACGTCGCGAATGATATTGGTGAGCTGAAAGGCGAGGCCGAGTTTTTCGGCCAGGTCGAGCGCGCGGGGATCCTTGAAGCCGAAAATGTGCGTGCAGGTGAGGCCGACGGTTCCGGCGACGCGATAGCAATATTCGCGCAGGCGGTCGAACGTAGGATACGTCTGAACAGTCAGATCCATTTCCGCGCCAGAAATGAGGTCGTGGAGGTAACGTGCGGGCATTTTGTGGCGGCGCATCGTGTCGACGAGCGCGGGGAGAACTTCGCGCTCACCGTAAAGGTCGTCATCCGGGAGAGGCCGCGCTGCGGTGCCGTCAAAAACCTGCGATTCGCCGGTGACGGCTTCGTCGAGGGCTGCGCGCCAACGGGCGAGGCCACGCTGCTTGACAATCAGCTGATCCGATTCGTCGGACACATCATCGATCAGGCGCATGAATGCGTAGAGCGCGACGATACCATCGCGCTTCGGCTTGGGAAGAAGAAAAAACGCAGGGTAGAAGCTGCTGTGAGCGGAACGCGCAATTTGATGGCAGGTGGCGTAGGAAGACTCAACACTAACGTTGGTTGCCAGCTGGGGCACAACATGTTGTGCCCCTACGGGTGCCGCTTCTTGAGACCGCCTGCGCGAAAAGACGTGGCCGAGAAGCACGCGGCCGAGCAGGCGCGCCTGTTTGCCCTTGCCGATGGATGGACGATGGTTCAGCGTGTCGTAACCCATCGCCTCAACGGCGTCGAGAACGGCAAAACCGCCGCGACTGAACATTTCGAGGTCAATGCTCAGGCGGCCATCCACCATTTTCGCGAGCGGATAACCTTCCGCGAAAAGTCGGCGCGTGCGGGCGATCAAGTCTTTCATCAGAGCAACGTAGCGATCGCTGAACTGGCGATTGACGATTTCGCTTTCGTTTACACCATGTTGGGCAGCGACATCGAGCGGGATGTAAATGCGGCCTTTTTCCAAGTCGCGCGACACGTCCTGCCAGAAATTGGCGAGCTGAAGCGCGGTACAGGTCGCGTCAGAGAGACGTTGGCGCTCGCCATCGCGGTAGCCACAAAGATAAAGGACGAGCCGGCCAACCGGATTCGCGGAATATAGGCAGTAACCGATCATCTCGTCCCAGGTTTGATAGCGCTTGGTCGTTTGATCTTGACGGAAAGCTTTCAGTAAGTCGGCGAAGGGTTGCTTGGGAATATTTTTGTCGCGGATCGTTTGACTAAGCGCGATGAAAATGGGGTGCGATGGCTTGCCTTCGTAGCAAAGACCGAGTTCGTAGTCCCACCAGTCGAGAAGTTCAAGGGCCCGTGCGGCGTCTGGAATTTCGTCGCCGAGGTCGTCGGCCCAACGGCAGTAGGCGTAGACATTGTAAAAATGCTGGTGAAGTTCCTTCGGCAGCAACCACGAAACGACGTTGAAATTTTCGTAATGATGCGTGGCGAGCCATTTGGTGAACTGCTGGGCAGCCTCCGGCGAACACCCCGCGGGTGGGGCATTCTTTGCGATTTCGAGTTCACCGGGACGAAGCATTAGAAAAGAATAGCGTTGTTTGCGAAAAAAATCAGGTCGCGAGCGACGAAATTGCGCTCAAAAAAAGACGCCCGCCTCGGAAGGCGGCCGCCACAACGGCTGTGCGCGTGTAAATTATGGGCGGACGGCGACTTTGATTTCGCCGCTGCGGGCTTTCATGCGTTCGAAGGCTTGCGGCAGATCGTTCAGGCTGATCTCTTCGGTGACGAAATCGTGCGCGGAAATGTCGCCGCGCTTGACGGCTTCAAGCGCTTCGCGAATGAAGCGCGGCGTGTGATGGAAGGGCGAGATGACGCGAATTTCCGAATAATGAATCTGCGCGGGCTCGATTTCGACTTTTGTGCCACTCGGCAAGCCGCTGAAGAAATTGACGACACCGCCGCGGCGGACCATGGAGAGAGCCAGTTCCCAGGCAGCGGGATTGCCGGCAGCTTCGACAACGGCATCGGCGCCACGCGTTTCATCCGTGAGGGCCTTGACGGCGGCGGAAACGTCTTTCGTTTCCGTGACATTGATTGTGGCGACGGCGCCGAGGCGGCGTGCGACATCCAGCGGCGCAGTGCGACGAGCCAGGGCGATAACGCGAATGCCGCGGCGCGTGAGCATGCGCACAAATTTCAGGCCGATGGGGCCGCAACCAATCACAACGGCAGTGTCTCCGGTGCGCAATTCCATTTCGTGAATACCGCGCAAGACGCACGCGAGGGGCTCAACGAGCGCCGCGCTTTGATCGTCCACGGAGTGCGGCACTTCCAACATGTTCTCCATTACGATGCGACCGGGGATGCGCATGTATTCGGCGTATGCGCCATTATTGAAAAGCAGGTCGTCGCAAAGATTTTCCTGGCCGCGGCGGCAGTGATAGCAACGCAAACACGGCGCCGAATTCGCGGCGATGACTCGCGTGCCGAGACGCCATTTCTGATCAACGCGCTTCCCCACCGCGACGATGTCGCCAACAACTTCGTGGCCAAAGACGGCAGGCGGCTGAATCATTTTGGCGTGATAGCCGCGCTTCCACACTTTCAGGTCGGTGCCGTCGGTGAGCGCAAGGCGCACGCGGAGCAAAACTTCGTCGGCGGCGACGCTGGGCACATCCACCTGCTCGATGCGGAGATCTTCGCTGCCATACAGAACGGCCGCGGTCATTTTTTGCGGCAGAACGCGCCGCGCTATCGCGACGACTTCATCGATGGCCGCTTCGATCTTCTTTTGCGTTGAACTCTTCATGCGTGTGTTATCAAAATTTTCAGCGACTGCGCCGTGGGACGAGCCGCCAGCTCGAGCGCTTCCTGAATATTATCCAGCGGAAAACGGTGGGTAACGATATCCATGACGGGGAGTTTCTTCTGCAGCACCAGAGCCGCGGCTTCTTCCTGAATGTCCACCGCCGCACTGTAACTGCCCAGAATTTCCTTCTCGTCGATACCGACCGCCGCCGCGGGAAATTCAATCCGTGTAACCGGATCGTTTGCTGCGAATAGAAGTACTCTTCCACCGGGTCTGGCCGCCGCGAGAGATTCCGCAACAACGGCTGGATGCGCTACGGCGACCAATACTGCATCCACACCGCGGCCCTCCGTTCGGGCCTTAACCTGTTCCACAAGCTTACCACTGGTGGGGTCAAAAGACTCGGCCGCTCCTAAAGTAAGGCTTTTTGCGCGGCGTTCGGCCATGGGATCGCTGGTGATTAGATGCGCGCCGAAGAGTTTGGCGACCATAAGGAGTTGCAGGCCGATGGGGCCGCAACCGGCTACTAGAACATTTTCGCCGGGAACGATCCGCGCCTTTTGCGCGGCCTTGTAAATCGTGTTGATTGGTTCGATGAAGGTGGCCTCTTCAAAAGTGACGTTGTCGGGCAAAGGAACGACGCCGCGCTCGGCAACCCAGGGCATCGCTTTGACGTATTCAGCAAAGCCGCCACCGTTGGGCGTGAAGCCGGCCGTGAGACCCGTTGTTTTGTATTGCTTGCACTGAGAGAACGAGCGGCGTTCGCAGTAAAAGCAGGTACCGCAGGGAATGTGATGAAAGCTCATCACGCGATCGCCGGGCTTGAATTTCGTCATACCAGGGCCGACGGCGACGACGGTGCCGGCGAGTTCGTGGCCGAAGATTTGCGGCGGCTCGACATATCGCTGGAAAATTTTCTTGATGTCGGTGCCGCAGATACCGCAGGCGGCGACTTTGATGAGAAGTTCGCGTTCGCCGACTTCGGGGACCGAGACTTCTTCGACACGAACGATTCCCTTTTCGCGATAGACGCCGGCGCGCATGGTTTTGGGGATGGGGCCGAGCGTTTGCAGCGATCCGGTCATAATCGGACTGGAAGTCATCGGGCGGCGACCTCCCGCAATTCTTCCGGGGGCCGGCCGTGAGTAAAAAATGAAAGCTTCTTGATATATGCCTCCAGAAAATGAGCGAGGGCTTCGGCGGCAGTTTTGCTGTTCCTACCAAGCCGGACGAGCGCCGGCAATTGCAATGGATGGCGAGCAATGTAACGGACGACTCCGCCGATGCGGACGCGCCCGAATTCATCAACCGCGGTGTTCACGACCGCCGGCAAATCGTGCGTGGCGGAATCCGAAATAACCCGAATAGCAACTCCGGGGACTTTGTGAGCACTGGCTGCGGAAAGCACTCCGAAGCTTTCCATGTCGACGGCGTCGGCGAACGGCTGCAATTGTTTCTTTTCATCGACCGTTCGCACGACATGATCGGCGGTCAGAAAGAGCTTCACTTCAGCGGCCCCGTCTTGACGCGCGGCGAAAACCAAATTCCGACTGCAAGTCTGAGTTTTCGAACTGCCGATCAGTTGAACCACATCTGCCGCGAGAATATCGCCAATTGCGTGACTTTCCCTTAGCGAACCCGCGAATCCGGAGGTAATGCAAAATTGATAGGGCTCAGTCATCACAGCATCAGTGATACGGTATGCGTTTTCGACGCCCATTCCGGTCACGACAAAATCCACCTGGGCACGGCCTATCTCCGCTCGGTAGATCACCACACCGGAGTTTGCGGAGCGTTCGAGATTTCTCAATTTCCGCCAGGGGGCAAATTCGGCGTCGACGGCGAAGGTGACGAGGATGCGCATATCAGGCGGCCCGCGCTGCGGTAATCTTTTTTGCGCGGTGCGGCGAGACGTAACCGTTGTCCGCGTACCAGCGGACGGCGCGTTCTAACGCTGCCGCGACCGAGCCGGGCTTGAAGCCTAGCTCTTTTTGCGCGCGCTTGGCGTCCACGAACATCATGTGTTGCGCGATTTTTACGCCTTCCACCGGAATGCCAGGTTCGCGACCGAGCAATCGCGAAAATACCGTATTGGCATAGGCTACACCCAATGCGAGGCCGTGCGGGATTTTCAGTTTCGGCGCGGCAAGGCCGGTAATCTTGGCCAAGGTATCGAGCATCTCTTTCAGCGTCAGGTTCTCCGCGCCGAGCAAATAACGTTCGCCGACCTTGCCTTTGTCCGAAACGAGCAGGTGCCCTGCGGCGCATTCTTCGACTCCGACGAAGTTCAGTCCGGTTTTGACGTAGCCGGGCATTTTTCCATTTAGAAAATCGAGAATGATCTTTCCGGTCGGCGTTGGCTTCCAGTCCCAGGGACCGACGGGCGTCGTGGGCATCGCGACGATTGCCGGGAATCCTTGTTTCGCGGAATCGAGAACCAGACGTTCGGCTTGCCACTTGGAGCGCTTGTAATGGCCGACCATCTCTTCGAGCCTGGCATCCGTGAATTCGCTGGGTTGCTCGGAGCGATCAACCGCAATGGTTGCAACAGTGCTTGTGTAAATGAATTGCGAAACACCTGCACGCTTGGCGGCATCGAGAAGATTCCTGGTGCCGCCGACATTCGAATCGTAAATGTCCTGCTTGCGTTTGGCCCACAGGCGATAATCAGCGGCAACGTGAAACACACGCGCGACGCCAGCAAGCGCGCGTGCGAGCGACGCCGCGTCACGCAAATCGCCGGTGACGTATTCGAGCGGCAGATCGGCGATCGCGCGATTGTTGCTGGACGCCCGCAAGAGAACGCGAACGGACTCGCCGCGGGCGACGAGTTGCCGCGTCACGTGGCTGCCAAGAAACCCCGAAGCGCCGGTTACGAGCGTGGTCATGCTCAGTCGCCTTCCTCGCAAGCATTCTCGGAGCCAGGGGACAATTTTCCGCGAACGGGGACTGAAACTGTTTCAGCGTAGGACGATTCCAGCAATCTCGAAAAATTCTCCCAGCGGCCGCAGCGAATCATGGCGCGAACGCCATCAAGAGTTTCCGCGAGCTCAGAATTACCAGCGGTCTGTCCAGTTGCGGTGGCGATGAAACCATCCACGTCTTTCTTGTCCAGAAACTCGATGAGTTCTCCCACGTCGCACGTGTCCGTTTCGGGAGTGACCGTGATGTGGGCCCCAATGTGAAAGCCAGAAAGTTTTGCAGCGCGGATGGCCTCGATGGAACGCTGAAACGCATCTGGACGACCGACCGCACGATTGTGAGCCTCTTCGCGCCCTGCAAATTCAAGCGTGAGAAAAAGCCGCGAATCGGGGCGAAATTCGTGAATGCGCTGCCGCAGGTTGTAGCCGCTCGTGTGGAAGAAAACGTAGCGGTCTGTTGCTACGATGGCGTTGGCGAAGCTGCCCGCTTCGGGATGCAGCAACGGTTCGACGCCACCAATCCAAACTACGGGCGCCGAAATGGTGCGAACGCGCAC
>Ga0137403_10004316_pt1 | contig 16767 bp, 13 predicted proteins | sample CZOMad2_1_16fung_FD_122057 | JGI IMG/M metagenome (GOLD analysis project Ga0137403, IMG submission 122057) | Vadose zone soil fungal communities from Angelo Coast Range Reserve, California, USA - CZOMad2_1_16fungal (Hybrid Assembly) | ecosystem: Environmental > Terrestrial > Soil > Vadose zone...
CATGGCATTGGCGGCCGTCATCCTTCTCTACACCGGCGGTCACGCGCTTTACTATGGATCGAAAAGCGCATCGGTTGTCCCGCTCATGGGCGGTGCTGCATTGCTGACGTTGATGATCCTTCTCTGCGTCCCAGGACGCGCGCAGTCGCTATTGCGGATTGCGGTCACGGGCCTGTCGCGATGGCGGGTCAGCAGCAACGCCAGCAACGAACGGCGTGATGGGCCATACGTTTCTTCGGCGAGCGCCTGGGGGGTGAGTTCCTCCGATGTCGCTCCCAGGCGCTGGCGACAGAACGCTTCGGCAGAATCAATGGCTCAGCGCAGAGGCTCGCGTCACCCCGAAACATTCAGCCCACAGCATCATGAGCGTGAATTTGGAGCTTAAGCCTTTCTCGGTGCCCGAATTTTGGGGGGGCGGTCTTGCGCTGGCGACCGTCGCCCTGATCGCATTCGGCGGCTTGCCTTTTGCTCAGCCAAAGAATTCGTTGCCCGCGCCCAAACGTTATGCCTCCGTATCGATCCAATCATCGGAGGCCTTGGCCAAATTATCGATCGAGCAGCCAGGCGAGTTGTCCGACGTCGCCGGAGCGACGCGCGACGTGCAATCGCCCGATACCCGCTTGGGTACGGACAACGCGACGCCCATCGAGGCGAACGGCGCGGTGGCGCCGCGCCCGCCAGCCGCGGATCGCCCGGCGGCTCCTGCCGTCGGGTCGCCCGTCGGACTTCCCGTCCAACAACATGGGATCGAGGCGGACTCGCCGGGAGCGGTTACCGATGTCGTATGGGCTCCGCCATCGTCTAATCCGCTTCCGGACTCTCGGCCTGCCAATAGTCAGCCACGTAATGTGCCCGACCCGCCAAGCGTACGCGCCGACCCCACCTTTATCGGGGGCTGGACGGACGATATCGGCCGGTGCCGGACCGGTCGAAAGGCGCCACTCGTCATCAGCTTGCGCGCGGCGAAGACGGCCAACGGCGAATGTGATTTCGGGTTCGTCGCGCGAGAGGCTGCAAATCGATGGCGGGTTACAGCCATATGCGCCGCTGAGGGACGTTTTTGGCGAGCCAATATCGCCCTGAAGCTCATGGAACCGAATCTGACATGGTCAAGCGAGCGAGGAACTGAGACGTACGTGCGATGCAACCGCCGATGGCGATCCGGCAGCTTATAGGTAAGCGGATCGTGTTCGACTGCACTGAAACGATCGACGGTGGCGCTGGCACAGGCCGCACGCGATCTCGCCCAAATCGATCTCGACAGCACCGTGGTACGTGCGCCAGTCGGCGGCGTTATCGGCAACCGCCAGGTCCGCATCGGCCGGCTTGTCGCGCCGGGCAAGTGCCGGTCAGGGATAGATCTTGCCTGGATTCATGATCCCGTTCGGATCCAGCGCGCTCTTTAGCGACTTCATCAGCGCGATGCCTTCACCATGCTCCGTCTCCATATGAGCGATCTTGTGCAGACCCACGCCATGCTCGCCGGAGCAGGTGCCACCGAAACCGATCGCGCGGCGCGCGGTTCGGAACGCCAGCGCTTCGGCCCGCGCGGTCTCCTCCGCGTCGTTCGGATCGAACAAGATGCCCAGATGAAAATTGCCGTCGCCGACGTGGCCGACGATCGGCGCCATCAGGCCAGAGGCGAGAATATCCGCTTTGGTCTCCAGCAGACAGGCGGGCAATGCGGAGATCGGCACGCACGCGTCCGTACCCATGTTGGCCTTGCCGGGCGCGAGCGCCATCACCGCCTGATACGAATTATGCCGGGCTTTCCATAGCCGATTGCGGTCTTCCGGCCGCTGCGCGAACAGGAACCCGCCGCCGCCATGGTCTGACGCGATGATCTGCATCAGTTCGACTTCTTCACGCGTGCTGCTGGGGGTACCGTGAAACTCCAGGAACAGCGTCGGCACCTCAAAATAGTCGAGGCCTGAATAGCGGATCGCGGCGCGCATCTGCACCTCGTCCAGCAGTTCGACGCGTGCCAGCTTCAGATTTGTCTGTAGCGCAGTCACGACCGCGCCGATCGCGCCTTCAAGCGATGGAAACTGGCACACCGCGGCCATGATACTCTCCGGCACGCCGGAGAGCTTGAGCTGGATTTCCGTAATGACGCCGAGCGTGCCTTCGCTGCCGATGTAGACATGCGTCAGATCAAGCCCAGCGGAGGATTTCCGAGCCCGGCTCCCGGTCCGCACAATGCGTCCATCGGGCGTAATGACGGTGAGGCCGAGAACGTTTTCGCGCATCGTGCCGTAGCGGACCGCGTTGGTACCGGACGCCCGGGTGGACGCCATACCGCCGATCGACGCGTTTGCGCCGGGATCGACCGGGAAGAACAGGCCAATATCGCGGATATGGGCATTGAGGGCTTCGCGTGTCACGCCCGCCTGCACGCGGCAGTCGAGCGCCTCCGGAGAGATTTGCAGCACCTTGTCGAAACGGTTCATGTCGAGCGAGATACCGCCGGCCAGCGCAGCCAGCTGGCCCTCGAGCGAGGAGCCGGCGCCGAACGGCACGATCGGCACGCGGTGCGCGTTGCAGAGCGCGAGAATGAACGCCACCTCGTCGTTGTTTTCGGGAAAGGCCACGAGGTCCGGCATGCCGACCGCGGGCAAGCCCTCGCCGTGGCTGTGCTGTTCGCGGATCGCCTGCGCCGTCGAAATGCGTGGCCCAAGGCGTTCGACCAGGCTGTCGCGCACGATCGCGATTACTTCGGGCTTCGGACGGGGCAGATCGTATGCGGCCATGGTTTGATTCCGATACATGCCGTCCAGATCGCTGACGGCAACCTCCACAATCGAGGCCTTTGCGCCGTTATAGTGCATGTTGCACGCAAGCGGGCAGGTCGCCTTTCTGCGAAATCAGGTGGTGCGGACTGCCGGCTTTGCTGGGCAGGAAAGCACAAGCCGGCGGGGACACCGCCGGCCTGTATTGATGTGAGCGCGCTGATCCGCGAACCTCGATGTTCAGGCGACGCGGGCCTTGTTGGCGAGCGTCGGATCGAAGGTGAGCACCTCCTTGAGCGCGATGTCTATGGCGCGATGCCGCTCGGCCGACGACACCGGCATCGGCATCCGCGGCAGACCGGCCGGGCAGCCTTGGCTGCTGAGCGCATACTTGACATTGGCCGGCAGGTTGTCGCCGACGATCGTATTCCAGAAGCGAAGCAGCGACTCGTGAATTTGCAGCCCGGTCTTGTGATCGCCGCGCTGGACGGCATCCCACAGCGCCACGCAGACCCCGGGCACCGCGGCGGGATTGGCCGCGATCGTGCCATGGGCGCCGAGCGCGAAGCTCGAATAGAGCAGCGCATCCACGGCGGTGAAGATCAGCTTGCCCTTTGGCGCGGTCAGCAGCAGATCGGCCATCAGCTTGAGATCGCCGGCGCTCTGCTTGACGCCGATCACTCCGGGCAGCTTTTCCATGATGTGAACGAGCAACGCCGGGCTGAGATAGTTCCACGGCACCACGTTGTAGATGACGACCGGGGTGTTGATTTCGGCGGTGATTGCCTCGAAATGCCGGAACGTCGCCACGTCATCCGGTTTGAACAGGTAATGCACCGGCGTGATCTGCAGCGCCGCGACATTGAGATGGGCGATCGCCTTGGCGCGGTCGACCGCGTTCTTGGTGCTGTTGGTGATGATGCCCGCCAGCAGCGGCGTGCGGCCGGAGGCCTCCTCGGCGGCAATTTCCATCAGGCGGACGAATTCCTCGGTGGTGTAGGTATGGCCTTCACCCGTGCTGCCGCCGACGCAGATGCCATGCACGCCCTTGCCGATGGTGAAGCGGATAACGTTGCGGAATGTGGCTTCATCGATGCGTCCGGCCTCATCGAATGGCGTGACGATCGGGGGAATGATTCCTTGCAGTTGGGTCGGCATGCCAGCGTTTCTCCTTGTTATTATCTCGTATTGCGAGTTATATGATACTACTCTGAAGATGAGGCTGGCGTCAACGCGGGGGTCGATAAATTCGTTAGATAAAGGAAAAAGACGAGTTTTTGGATTGTCAGCCGCCATTTCTCGCTGGGTTGGTGCTTGTAATGCGAGATGATATAGAATCGCAAAATACAGCTTGGCGAACCGTATGGTCGCCTGTACGGATCGGCCGGCGGGTCATCAAACATTTCGAGGCGCTATGGCGGCCGACTACGGCGTCAAATCGTTCCAGAAAATTCTCACGATCCTCGACTGCTTTTCGACGGTGGATCGATCGCTGTCGGTTACCGAGATCGTGGAGCGTTCGGGGCTTCCCCGCAGCACCGCGCACCGGCTGGTGCTGTCGCTGCGCCAGATCGGGCTTCTGGATCAGGATGGCAACCGGCACGAATACCGGCTGGGACTGAAGCTGTTCGAACTCGGCAATACCGTGCTCATCAATATGGATCTGCCGAAGGAGTCGCGCCCGTTCGTCGAATTGCTGGCGCAGGCGGCCGGTGAATCCGTGCATCTGTGTGTTTTCGACGGTTGGCGCATGGTCTTCATCGACCGCCAGGTTGGTGGCCGGACGGGGCCCAACAACTCGACCATCGTGATGGAAGCCTCGCCCTGCCATTGCACCGGCGTCGGCAAGGCGGCGCTGGCGTTCCAGCCCGATGGCATTATCGATCGGATCGCCAGGCTCGGCCTGCCGGCCTTCACGCGCAACACCATCACGGATCCGGCGGCGCTGCGCGAAGAACTCGCGCGCATCCGGGCGCGCGGCTATTCGCTCGATATTGATGAAATGGATATCGGCGTGCGCTGCGTGGCGGCGCCGATCCGCAACAACACCGGCAAGGTGATCGCCGCCATCAGCGTGAGCGGGCCGGACAAGCGCCTGTCCGAGCAGCAGCTGCATGAACTCGCGCCCAAAGTAATCGAGCATGCCGCGCTTATTTCCGCGCGGCTGGGTTACCGGCCACCGAAGCCGACAAAGCCGAGCAAGCGCGTCGGCAATCAGAATGTCGTGTCCCGTATCACGGGATAGTATTCCTCCAAAAACTTGACACGAACGTTGTTTCTGGTGGTTTTACAGAGAGAATCCGTTGTTCTCTCGCTTGACTGCAAGTTTACGGAGTGATCTATTATCCCTTAAAATAAGATAAAGGATGGACACAAAAACCGTCCATCCGCCGCGTGTGCCGCCAAGGCGCCGCGTCCGGGATTGAAACAGGGAGGGGCGTCATGAGGCTCGTTGCAGTGCTGCTCGCCGGCGCGATCATGTTCAGCGCGGGCTTGGCCAACGCCCAGCAAACCGCGCTCAAGATCACCTGGACCGATCCGGACGACCCAACCACGGTCGCCACCGCAGCAGAAATGCGCGTCCTGAAATCGAGTCTCGAGCGCTTCTCGGGAGGCAAGATCGTAGGCGAGCTCTACCCGAATGGGCAGCTCGGCGATCAGAAGTCGATGATCCAGCAGGTCCGCCGCGGCACCATCGGGATCGCGAATATCGCCTCCGGCGTGCTCGCCTCGCTCTACTCGCCGAAACTCGGCATTGTCGATCTGCCGTTCCTGTTTAAGTCGCGCGCCCATCTGCGCCGCGCGCTGGCCATCGACGATCCGTTGATCAAGACCTTGCTTGACGAAGTTGCGAAGGACAGCGGAATTCGCATTCTCTCGCTCACCCCGTATGGCTTCCGCTACCTCACGACCAGCGACAAGCAAGTGCACGAGCCCAGGGACATGGCGGGGATGAAGATCCGCACCATGGAGGTCGTGCCGCATCAGGAGATGATCAAGGCGCTCGGCGCTTCCCCGGTGCCGATCCCTTATCTCGAGCTCTACACCAGCCTGCAGACCGGCGTCGTTACCGGTGAAGAGAATACGCCCTCGAACATCATCCAGCAGAAATTCTATCAGGTGCAGAAGTACCTGACCGAAACGCAGCACGTGATGACGGTCGGCGCGGTGATCGCCAACGAGGAGTGGTACCAGAAGCTGACACCGGAATTGCGCCAGGCGGTGATTGATGCCGTTCGCGAGGCCGACCTCGCCCATGACGGCGTCGGCGCGATCCAGGACGAGCTTGCGCTGGAGAAACTGAAAACGCTCGGCATGACGGTCTACACCCCCAATCCGGCGCAGATGGCCGAATTTCGCTCCTCGGTCGAGAAGCCGGTGCGAGCCTGGGCGACCGGGCAGTGGGGCAAGGACTTCGTCGACAATTTTTACCTGAAACTCGAGACCGCGGCGCAGCGCTGAGGCGGCCACTGCCTGAAAGCTCGCCGGCCGATGCGATTTGGCACGGCGGGCACCCGTCCCGGAGACCCGCCGAACAATGTCGAAAGCCTTGCGTAGAGCAGTCGTCGCGCTGGACCGCGTCGTCTATCCATTGAGCTGGGCGCTGACCGGCCTCTCGCTGCTATTGATGTTCATGGTGGTGATGGCAGTGGTGGTCACGCGCTATTTCATCAGCCTTCCGTTCTTCTGGGGCGAGGAGTTCTCGCGCTACGCGATGTTCTACATGATCATGCTCGGCAGCGCGGTTGCGATCCGCGAGAACGGGCATCTTCGCTTGACGCTGTTTGCGGATCTCCTGCCGCCGGGACCGCGTCGGGTTCTGGAAGCCGTTACCGACCTGCTGGTGCTCGGCGTTATCGCGGCCATCTTCTGGTACGGGCTCGATCTCGCGGTCGGCGACGGCGAGATGCGTACGCCGGTGCTGCGCTGGAGATATTTCTGGATCTACATCGCCTTTCCGATAGGCGCGGTCATGTCCGCGCTGCTGATGCTTGGAAAACAGTTCGCGACGGCCGGACGCAGGGCCTGACATGTCGTTTGCGCTCAGCCTGACCTTTGTCATCTTCTTTGTCACGATGTTCGCCGGCGTGCCGCTGACCTTCTCGATGCTGCTGGCATGCGTCACCTATTTCGTGACCAAGGGCCAGCCGCTCTACACCATGGTGCAGCAGTTCTTCGCCGGGGTGGATACGTTCACGCTGATGGCGATTCCGTTCTTCACGCTGGCCGGCGATCTGATGGTGGAATCCGGCACCGCCGAGCGCATGCTGGTGTTCGCCAATGCGGTGGTCGGACGCCTGCGCGGCGGCCTCGCCTATGTGACGATATTTTCTTCCATGATGTTCGGCGGCTGCTCCGGCTCGGCGATCGCCGAAGTCGCAGGTCTCGGGCCTCTGCAGGTCAGGATGATGGAGAAAGGCGGCTACAGCCGCCAGTTCGCGGCTGCGCTGATGACCAGTGCCAGCATTCAGGGTCCGATCATTCCGCCGAGCATCCCGATGGTGCTGGTCGGCGCCGTGACCGGCACCTCGATCGGCGGCATGCTGCTCGGCGGCGCAATACCCGGCGTGATGGTGGGACTTGCGATGGCCGTTATCGTGTTTGCGCAATCGCGGCGGATGAAGGCGGCCGGCAACCCCTACACGCTGCTGGAGGTGGCCCGCATCACCTTTCTGTCGATCCCCTTCCTGCTGATGCCCTTCATCATCCTGGGCGGCATCCTGTCAGGAGCCTTTACGCCGACGGAAGCCTCGGCGGTTGCGGTCGCCTACGGGTTGTTGCTGCTGTTCGTCAACGCGCGCGGCAGGCCCGACTATCGCAAGCTGTTCGACATCATCACGCGAGCCGCGATCCTTTCAGGCGCCATCCTGATGTTGTCGGGCGCCTCCAACGTGCTCGGCTGGATCCTTGCGACGGAACAGGTGCCGCGCACGATTGCGGCGGGTCTGTTCACCATCTCGCACGATCCCAAGGTCATGCTGCTGGTGATCAACATCTTCCTGCTGATCTGGGGCTGTTTCATGGACATGCTCCCGGCGATCTTCATCGTCGTTCCGATCCTGATGCCGCTGGCGACCCAGCTCGGGATCAATCCGATCCATTTCGGCGTCGTGGTCGTGTTCAACCTCGTGCTGGGATTGCTTACGCCGCCCTATGGGACCGCATTGTTCGCGGGCTCGATGGTGACCGGCGTGCCGCTCGAACAGATCGTCAGGAAGATGTGGCCGTTTTTCCTGTCGAGCGTCGCGGTGCTGCTGCTGATCACCTACGTGCCGGACATCGTGTTGATTCTGCCGCGATGGTTCGGCCTGGACAAATAACCACACGGCCCGCGACAGCGAATTCGAAACGCAACAAGCCTCGCTCGATGCGAGGAGCCATAGGCATTCGGTGCTGTGAGTTAACGATTGGGACCTTGATTTCGACATGCGCTGGGGCTTTGGCCATGCCAGCGCCTGAACGCTCGACTGAAGGCGCTCAGTTCGGAATAGCCAAGCATAAGTGCGATGGTCGTCAGATCGTAGTCGGAACTCTCTACATGGCGCCTGGCTACGGTCTGCCGCACCGACAATACGAGCTCATCATAGGCCACGTTGCATTCCCTTAGCTGCCGGCGAAGACCATGCACCGTGAGGCCGATGCGCCTGGCTACGGCGCCGATGGACGCGTCACCGCCCTTGCACTGGCGCTCGATTGCATGCGCGAGCAGGCCCAGCCTGCTGTCCCGGCTGCTGCACAGGTCGGCTTCGCGATCCCCGAGCTGATGGCTGATCAAGGCCTGAGCCTCGGCGAAGAGGCGCGCGTTTTGCCGGGGCATCGGCAGGTCGAGAACCCTGGAATCGATCAGGATCGCATTGGTATTCTGATCGAAGACCGTCTCTCCGAATACTCCTTGATACTCCCTCCGCAGGCCCCCGCGACCATGCTCGAAATGAGTTTCAAGGGGCTGCCACGCGCGGCCAAGAAAATGTCGAATCAACCCGCACAGCGCCGCGATCGTCAACTCGGCGTCCTGGTGCTTGTGCGTGATGCGGGCATCGCAGATCTGATATTCGAGCGAGGCGAAACCGCGGTGGACGGTGAACTGCAGGCTGGAGTTTTCCTGGATCCAGCGGTAACTGCGCGCAAGCGCCGACAGCGCATCGCGAACGGTTGGGGCGCTTGCGGCGAGCGTACCAACCGCGCTGAAATGCTCCGGCGTGAACCACTGGCCAAAGCGTGCCCCGAAAAAATCGTCGCCGGTTTCACGCGCGGTTGTGTCGAACAGCCGACAGTAATCGGCGAGCCCCAGGCGCAGCGATGGGTCGGCAATCCCAGCCGGATCGACGTCGGCAAGTTCGAGGACACGGTGCGAGTTGATGCCGGTTGCCGCGATTGCGCGCTCAATGTCCCTCGCTGCCGCGGCCAGGATCAGCGGGTCCGTTACGGGCTGCACTATCGAACGTTTCGACATTGGCGATCCCACCCGGCCGGCGCCTCACGTGCCGGCCTTGATCGTCGCCCCGATATTGGCAAGTTTTTCCTGCACACCTTGAGAGATGTCAAGCGGCGGAGCAGGCGTGCGGTTCATGAAGCATGGGAACCGGTATGGCTCGCCAATGCGCAGTGGCGCCGCGGGAGCCCATCGCAATCCGCATACTCAACGATGCGCAAAACCTACGAGCTTTCGCGGCGGGACCTGGTTGGAGCGACGGCGCTATCCATCATCGGCGGCGCCGTTGGGGTTTCGCCGGCAGCCGGAACGATGGTGCAAATCGCAGAGAATGACGGCCGTAGCGGCGGAGGAACGATGACCTTCGATGAATATTCGAGCCTCGATGCTGTCGGTCTCTCCGAACTTGTCCGTCGGCGTGAAGTCAGTCCGCCCGAACTCGCGCAAACGGCGCTGGCCGCTATCGCCGCGGTCAATCCGAAGATCAACGCCGTCGTGGAAACCTTTCCGGAGCGAGCTGCGAGCGCGACGGGATCCGGTCCGCTGGGCGGTGTTCCGTTTCTGCGCAAGGATATCCTCATTCAGGAGGAGGGCGGCCTGACCGAGTTTGGCAGCAGGCTTGCCGCTGGTTTGAGAATGCCCAATGCGAGCGAGCTCGCGCTGCGCCATCGGCGCGCCGGCCTCGTCATACTTGGGCGGACGACGACACCCGAGCTGGCGTTCAACGCCACCACGGAGAATGTGAAGGATGGTCCGACGCGCAATCCATGGGACGTGAATCGGAGTGCCGGCGGATCCAGCGGCGGCTCAGCGGCGATCGTCGCCGCAGGAGCCGTTCCGGCGGCGCACGGCAACGATGGGGGCGGCTCGATTCGAATTCCAGCCGCGTGTTGTGGAATTGTCGGCCTGAAGCCCACACGCGGACGCGTCCCGCTCGGCCCCGACCACGGCACGGTGCTTCTGGGTCTCGTGGCCGAGCACGCGTTAACCCGCACGGTGCGCGACAGCGCGGCCATACTGGATGCCACGCAAGGCGCCAGTCCTGGCGATCCCTATGTTATTGCACCGCCGACCCGACCGTTTTCCGAGGAGATCGGAGCGCCTGCCGGACGCCTGAAGATTGCCTACACCAACAAGGCGTGGACCGGGGTGAGCGTCGACCCGGAGATTGCAGCGGCTGCCGATCGAACAGCCCGGCTCTGCAGCGACCTTGGTCACGACGTTACGGAAGCCGCGCCCGTGATCGACGCAGAGCCTTTCGGCCTTGCCACCCAGAATATCTGGTGTGGATTCCTCGCCTTCGGGATTGAGGCCCTGGCGGCTGCCATGGGAAGAAGCCCCGGTCCTGAGACGCTTGAGGCGAGCAGTCTTGCATGCTTCGAATACGGCAAATCGCTGACAGCCAGCGATCTCTACCGGGCCGAGGATGTCATGAACCGGGTGTCGCGCAAGGTTGCTGCCTTCTTCGAGTCATACGATGTGCTGCTGACGCCGACCATTGCCCGGCGCACGCTTCCAATTGGCGATGCTCTCCTCAACGGTAGTGCATCTGATCTAACCGCGGAGAAGTGGGTTCGACAGATCTTCACCTACGCGCCGTTTACCTCGCTCTTCAACACGACGGGGCAGCCTGCCATTTCGCTGCCACTGGAGCAGGACAGCGATGGGCTGCCCGTTGGAATGCAGTTCGTGGCCCGCTACGGCGAGGAAGCAACGCTGTTCCGGCTTGCCGCCTCGCTTGAGCAGGCGAAACCGTGGAAGGACCGGCGCCCGGCGATCTGGGCCGCCCGGTTTTCCTGATATCCAGGCACGTGCTCGACGTGCGAGGTATCGAAGAGACGTCTTGCCATGAATTGGATCGTTGCTTCGCTATCCGGAGGTCCAATGAAGAATTTTCTGGTGCTCCTCATATTGGCGAGCTGTTGGATGTGGCAGGCCGGCGCTGCGCACGCTTGTTCGTGCGAACCCAGCTCTCCCGCGGCCGGCTTCGACCGCGCCCAATACGTATTTACCGGGCAAGTCGTGAAAGCAGACGCGCATGCCTGGCTCGTTGAGGTCGAGCGGGTGTGGAAGGGGCATGAGAAACTCGCTCGCACCATCAAGCTGATGGACGTCTATGCCACCACGGACTGCGAGTTCTTTTTCCAGCTTGGGCAGCGCTATCTCTTTTTCACGATTTTGGCGAAAGGCGGTCGGGAGGTGTTTTACCACCCGCAGGTCTGCAACTGGATCAAACCCTTGCAATCGACGCGCGTTCCCGGAGAGGGGAACGAGTCCATGTGGTTGGAGGACTTGATCGCTCGGGACCATGGCCCGGGAGAACCACCCCGCGACGAGCACCGTTGAAGGCGCATGTTGTCGACATGGCACCGCACCAGTTTGATCTGCGATAGGCAGCACAAGGACCATCGGGGAAACACCAGGGCTATCGCATATGGAATTTTCAATGAGTCGTCCCTGCGAACGCAGGGACCCCAGCGTGAGCGCAATTGCGCTCATCGCGGCGGCGCGGACTCTCGTTTCTGCACTGGAGCAGAGGCCTTTTTTCACTTTTGAGGCCAGGGGTGATGGGTCCCTGCGTTCGCAGGGACGACCCGCTGAGAGATTATGCGAAGCCACGACCATCGGCGCTGAAGTTGGTCATATGCGATAGCCCTGGGGGAAACACGACTCGGGCAGGGCACAGGGTTCCCCAAATGGTCGGCCACTCCGAATTCCTGAAAGGCAACACCGATCGAAGTCGGCTTGGAGCTGGCGGAGCCGGTCGACCATAACGGGCGTTAATTGTGCGATCAAAATAGATCCTTGGGCCGGCCTTGTTATAGTCGGCCGCTCGGGAACGCATCTATGGACGCTGGCGCAGTGCTCAGGATTGGAGTCATCTCAGATACCCACGGTCTCCTGCGTCCCCAGGTTGAGCAACGGCTCGCAGGCGTGGCGCATATCATCCACGCCGGTGATATCGGTCGCCCAGAAGTTATTGCCGGGCTCCGCCGGATTGCGCCTGTCACTGCGATCAGGGGCAACGTCGATACCGGCGATTGGGCAGAATGCTATCCCGACACCCACACGGTAAGGCTCGGCGGCCGCTCAATCTACGTTCTGCACGACCTTCAGGAACTGCAGCTCGATCCGGCGTCGCACGGAGTGGACGTGGTCATTTCCGGCCACTCGCATCGACCGCGGATCGAGACCATTGACGGGGTGCTCTATCTCAATCCGGGAAGCGCCGGGCCACGGCGCTTCAACTTGCCCGTCACTCTTGCGACTCTGGAGCTGAACGCAAGCCGCCTCAGGCCACTCATTCACCATCTTGGCGACGCCAAGTGATCGCGCACGTGTCTTGGAGCGAGCGGTTCCCCTTCCTTGGTGACGTCCCAAACCGACGCTGGAGCCGGCGCAATAAAGCCGGAATGGGGTGGTTTGATACCGCCTTGGGCCACATTGAGGTGGTTTACGCCCGATATGCTGCCGGCAGTTCCGCGACTTTGAACCGGCGCCAGGCAACACATCGCTCGCAACCGCAGGTTTTCCACCTGTTCCGTCGTTCAGGCACAGCACCAGTGTGATGTGCATAGGACTTGGGTTAGACTGAGCTGGAATGCATCACCACGCGGCATCCCACGATCCCGTTCTCGTCGCGCTTTCTATCCTGATTGCGGCGCTCGCGTCCTATACTGCGCTCGACCTCGCCACTCGGATGCGGGCCGCTGCGTCCGGACGAGCCAGCAGCGGCTGGCTGGCAGCAGCTGCAATCGCCATGGGTGGCGGCATCTGGTCGATGCACTTCGTCGGCATGCTCGCCTTCAGCCTGCCAGGAATCGAGATCTCGTACGATCCGTTTCAGACGCTGCTTTCGCTCGTCATTCCGATCGTGGTCGCGGCCGCTGCCTTCGCGGTGGTCGGACGGCGCCCTCGGGCGCTACTGGCGTCTGGCCTTGCGATGGGGCTTGCGATCTCCGCCATGCACTACACAGGCATGGGCGCAATGCGGATGGCGGCTTCCATCGAGTACGATCCGAGCTGGGTCGCGTTGTCGATCGTGATCGCAATCGGCGCCTCGGTCGTGGCGCTCTGGCTCGCCTTTCGCAATACCGATGCGCTGCAGCGGCTGTTCGCAGGACTGGTCATGGGTCTGGCGATCTCGGGCATGCATTACGCTGCGATGAAAGGTGCTTCGTTCGTACCTGCAGCGGCGATCGTACGGCACGCCGGCAATGTCGGAGTGGGGCAGGCTCCGCTCGGGTTCCTGCTCGCCGGCACCACGATCCTGATCCTGATCATTGGGCTTGCTGCTGCCGTCTACGACCGAGCGTCCGCAGAACGCGCCGAGCGCGAATCCGCCGCGCTCCGGCGCAGCGAGGAGCGCTTCCGGCTTCTCGTCGAGGCCGTTGCCGACCACGCGATCTTCATGCTCGAGCCGGACGGATGCGTGGCAAACTGGAATCTTGGCGCACAACGGCTGATGGGCTATGGCGACGATATCGTAGGCACGAACTACGCGGTCTTCCATACGGAGGAAGGCCGCAAGGCCGATCTGCCCGCGCACGCGCTCGTCCAAGCCGGGCGGGAAGGGAAGTCCGCGGGCGAAGGCTGGCTGGTGCGCAAGGACGGCAGCCAGTTCTGGGCCGAGACGAGCATCGTCGTGGTACGTAACGAGAGCGGCGAAGCTGTCGGCTTTGCCAAGATCGTGCGCGATGTCAGTGAACGGAGGCAGGCGCAGGAAGCGCTGGAGCGGACGCGCGATGCCCTTGTCATGTCGCAAAAGATGGAGACCATCGGTCAGCTTACCGGCGGAGTGGCCCACGACTTCAATAACCTGCTCGCCGCGGTTCTCGGCAGCCTGGAGCTGCTGAAGAAGCGTGTGCAAATGGACGATCCGAAGATTCACCGCCTGGTGGACAACGCCATCCAGGGGGCGCTTCGTGGCGCCTCCCTGACCCAACGCATGCTCGCCTTCGCCCGCAAGCAGGATCTCAAGCCCGTCGTCGTCGACGTTCAGGAACTGGTGCGGGGCATGACGGCACTCCTGAAGTTTGATGCCGGAGTTCGTATCGAGAACCGCTTTCCGATGGACTTGCCCAAGGTGAAGGTTGATGCCAACCAGCTCGAACTCGCTGTCCTCAACTTGGCTGTCAACGCAAGCGACGCGATGCCGACGGGCGGAGCGATTACCATCGCCGCACGAGAGGAGCGGAGCGCAGAAGGTGTTGAGGCGAAGCGCTACGTCGCGCTGTCGGTCACTGACACCGGGTGCGGCATGGACGATGAGACGCTCATGCACGCCCAGGAGCCGTTCTTCACTACGAAGGGCGTTGGCAAAGGCACGGGACTCGGCCTCTCGATGGTCCATGGTCTCGCGGAGCAGTCAGGCGGCAGGCTCGTGCTGAAGAGCCGGCTCGGTGAGGGTACGACAGCCGAGATCTGGTTGCCGATCGCTGAGGAGCCAGCCGCCGCGGTGAAGCAGGACTCTTCAACCTCAATACCTCGGATCAGCCGTCGGCTTTCCGTGCTCGTGGTCGATGACGATATGCTGGTGCTCGAGAACACCGCGGCCATGCTGGAAGATCTGGGGCATACAGTGGTCGAGGCACGCTCGGGCGAGGAGGCGTTATCTCTGCTCCGTCGCACACGCACGATTGACCTCATCGTGACAGACTATGCGATGCCCGGCATGACCGGCCTGCAGCTTGCCGATGCGGTCGCCGCGGAGCGCCCTGGTACGGTGATTCTCCTGAGCACCGGCTATGCTGAACTCCCTCGCGGAGTTCGCTCCACCTTGCCGCGCATATCAAAGCCGTTCGACCAACTTGCGCTCGCAAGGGCCGTTGAAGTGGCGATAAGTGATAGCGAGCATACGGGATCTGTTGTGGCCTTCCGGCCGAAGAGCGCCTGAGTCTTGCCGTCGCCGGTCCGCGCTGCCCATGTCAGCGCATTTTCATCCTGCGTATTCGCTTGTCATCACTGTGAACTCGGGTTTTTGTTGGTAGCGCCCGAGCGGCTCTTCACGTGATCGATGAACGCTCGCAGTTTCGGCATCATTTGATGGCGGCTGGGATAATAGAGAAACACACCCGGCGCCATCGGCGCGAACGGCTCCAGGACGTGTACGAGTTTTCCCGCTTTCACCTGTCCAGCAGCGATCGGCTCGGGCAGTTGAGCAAGCCCCATGCCTTCGATGGCCGCGCCAAGCATGGTGGGAAAGTCGTTGGCAATCAGCGGCCCCGAGACGATCGCTTCGACCGTCTTGTTGCCATCGACAAAGGACCAGGGCGCGATCGACCCGTTCGAGCGGCGTATGCGTAGGCAGGCATGCTGACGCAGGTCGTCGATGCGCTCCGGCCGTTTCCTCCCGCGTAGATACTCGGGGCTGCCGACGACGACGAACGGGAACGGCCGCGTCAACCGCACGACCACCATGTCGGGCGCGATGAACTGGCCGAGACGGATGCCGGCGTCGAAGCCGCCCGCCGCAAGGTCCACCATCTCGTCGCTTGCCGCGATCTCCAGCTCGATGTCGGGATAGGCCTGGCAGAAAGAGCCGATCACCGGTTCCAGGACCAGCGGGACGACCGCTCGGGGAACGGTGAGGCGCAAAAGCCCGGCGGGGCGTTGCCCCAGGTCGCGCGCGGCCTCGCCGGCAGCGACGAGCTCTTCGAAGGCGGGCTTTGCGCGCGACAGGAACCGGTCGCCGGCTTCGGTCAGGCCGACGCTGCGCGTCGTGCGTATGAAAAGCGCCGCGCCGACGCGCGCCTCAACGGCACGTACCGCCTGGCTCACCGCCGATGGCGTGACGCCGAGTTCCGCGGCCGCACGGCGAAAACTGCGGTGCCGGGCAACGCCCAGGAACGCCTCCACGCCGTCGAGCGCGCCCTGCCGGACTGTAAAGTTCTGCTTCATACCCCGTCGACATTAACGCGGATAGTCGCTCGCGGGAAGCGGCCGTACATCTGGCGTGTCAAATCGGGAGTGACGCGAATGCCGAGGCCCGGGATTAGCGGACGACGGCAGCTTGCCGCCAACCCGGGCCGAAATCTCATGGAGGGCGGTCTGGGCATCCCGACCGTGGTGTTCGAGGCCCTCTGAACCGACACGCCGATAGGAGGCAACATGTCGCCGGCAACCATTTTCCAACTGCATCTCGTTCTGGGTTACGTCCCGTGGCTGCTTTGCTTCGGCGCCTACGTCTGGCCCCGGCTCAACGCGATGGACCGGCTCGAAGCGCAACGCGCCATCGCGACGCTGCACAGCTTCCGCTTCTTCGGGCTCGTCTTCATCGTTCCCGGTGTCGTCGGCGCCAATCTTCCCGCAGGATTCGCCACCTTCGCGGCCTACGGCGATTTCGCAACCGGGATCCTGGCGATCCTGGCGCTTCTCACCGTCAGGATACGCGCGCTCTTCTGGCCCTTGGTCGCCGCCTTCAATCTGGCGGGAGCGGCCGACATCATCATCGACTATTATCACGGCAACCAGATCGGCCTTCCGGCGCTGGCGGGAGAGTTGGGCGCGGCATACGCGATCCCGATTATCTACGTGCCCCTGCTGATGATCACGCACGTCGCCGCATTCTATCTGCTACTGCGTCCCCGGCCCAAGGCGGCCCAG
>Ga0137403_10004317_pt1 | contig 16766 bp, 12 predicted proteins | sample CZOMad2_1_16fung_FD_122057 | JGI IMG/M metagenome (GOLD analysis project Ga0137403, IMG submission 122057) | Vadose zone soil fungal communities from Angelo Coast Range Reserve, California, USA - CZOMad2_1_16fungal (Hybrid Assembly) | ecosystem: Environmental > Terrestrial > Soil > Vadose zone...
ACTGAAGCGTTTCGGGAAAGTGAAGATTCGTCGCGATGAAATTCCGACGCTGCTCTGCGCTCATCGTTTTTCCGGTGGAGGGATCCAGGAGTGTGTTTGTGTCAAAGAAGAGTTGTTGCCTTCCGAGCGTGAAATCATCAATCGTGCGCAGCAGAGCGCGGTTGTAGAAGATGCCGGCACCAAGACGCAGCACCAGCTTGCCGGACTTCAGTGGGTTGTAGGCAAGGGAAAGTCTGGGGCCAAAATTATTGAGGTCGGAAATGATTGTTTCTCTTTCATAACGTAATCCGTAGCTGAGGAGCAGACTTGGCAACACCTGCCAATCGTCTTGAAAGAAGAAACCGAGATAACCATTTCTTTGCGTTGATAGTGTCTGAAAGTTTTGCCGAAAACGATTGGGGATTCCCGCAAGGAAATCACCCGCGCTTGCAAAGTTAAAGGTTCCCGTTGCATCTGATAGGTCAATAAAGGTTGAACGAACGTATTGAAAATCCACGCCGAGTCGTAGCGCGTGACTTCCTTGTACGAACGAGAGCACGTCCTGGAGCTGAGCGCGATCCTCGCGCCGGGCGCTACCACCGGAGGTTGATGAGCCGGCCACTAGTGTTCCCGAGCGTTTCGCCGGATCTCCGGCGACCAGACTGTCATTCAGAGCAAGCAGGACCACCGGTTTCGCACCGTCGCGCGTTTGGAGTCCGGGCGCTAAGCGGGAAAACTGAGCGCGAATCTGATTCACGAACTGGCCGGAAAAAACGTAGTTGTCGGAATATGAGATCGCATCCGAGTTGCGGGTCCTGCCTTGCAGCGTATCGGACAATCGATTGCCACCGTTGAACTGGCGCAGATTGACAAGTCGACCCCGATGATAGACGACGGACGCATTATGTGTAGGGCTGAACTGCTGATCCACGCGCACTGTGAGATTGGCGTTTTTTAGTGGCGTACTGATTGAGGAAATGAATGGGGCCAACTCGGCTGCAAGCGATGGTGTATTGGCTTTTTCCAGGCGATGGCCCAATAACGTTGTCGGCGCCGGCAGCGGAAAAGCCCTGTTTTGTTCTACGGGGACCAATGTGTCGATGAGCGCACTATCGAGCACTTTGTCGACCTCGTAAGCAACAAAGAAAACACTCTTATCGCTTCGGTTGTAAGTCGGAATGCCTACCGGCCCACTGAAAGTGAAACCGCCATCATGCTCTTGCAGGGGCAGGCGAGGAAGGCCGAGCGAGTTGTTGCGGAATGTGTTGGCATTGAGTGCTTCGTCGCGGAAGAAATAGAGTGCCCGGCCTGCAAATGTTTTCGAGCCGCCGCGCGTGCGCAAGTTGATACGTCCACCAGACGCCCGGCCATACTCCGCCGAAAATTGATTGGTGATGATCTGAACTTCTTCAATCGCTTCAATGGACGGTTGAAACCGCTCCCGCGCGGCGCGATCGTCGTTGTTATCCAGGCCGTCGATCGTAATATTGTTGGAATACGCGGGGGCGCCGGAAACAGAGAAGATACCGGCCTCTTCTGGAGTCGCAACGAGGCTTCGATTGCTATCTTCCGCGAGATCGCGCGTGGAGAGGGGTTCCTCTGTTACTCCTGGAAGTGTAAAGACCAGATCCAGCGGCGAACGACTGGCGAGAGGTAAGGTTTCTGCCTCACGGCCGGTGACTGTGCCACCAACCACAGTTCGCGTCGCATCAACCAGCGGTGTCTCATCAGCCGTGATGGTTACCGCATCAACCTTCACATCAAGCAGGTAAAGAGTAATGTCGAACTGAATATTCTGTCCGGCGACGGCTGTGATGTTCGGGATCTCATGCTCCCTAAATCCGCTGAAAGAGATGCGGAGGACATATGCTCCGGGTTCCAACTGAATGAGCCGGTAGCGACCGCCGGCATCGCACGTGGTTGCACGGCGCGCGCCTGTTCTTATCCGAATCGCCTGAACTTCAGCGCCTGGAATGACCGCGTTGTCTTGATCCAAGACTCGGCCACTAATGGCGACGTTGTCCAGGTCTTGTGTATGACCGACGATTGTCCAGCTGAAGAAAAATAAAAGCAGTAAAGTGAATTTAGAGGACGAGAGGATAAGGCGACGTGAGGTGTCGTATTTCATGATGTCTCCTCGAAACGATGGTGAAGTCATCGCTCGGGCAGTTTGAAAAGAGCCGGCGCGCTGTTCGTCTGAACAGCCCAACTCAGCTTCTCGCTGGGAATGATGCGTGACCGTTGTGAGGAGAAGCTTGAACTAGCCCGGTGCGAAATGCGAGGCTGACTCTATCACGTCGGCGACTCGGCAAACAAGAGATTCTCAGGCGGTAGTGTCCTAATTTGTAGGGGCGTCCCTCCGTGGGCGCCCCTCCTCGAGTGTCAGATCGGCAAGAATGGGCGCCCGCGGAGGGACGCCCCTACAAATTAGGACACCATTCTCAGGCCACGCTCTCCTGATTCTGCATATTCTTTTCGCCGTCCGACTCGTGACGCGAAATCTTATAGCGTTTGATCTTGGTATTCAGCGTGGTCAGCTTTACACCAAGCATCTTGGCCGCTCGAGTCTGGCTACCGCCTGACCTTCCCAGCGCGTGACGAATCAGGGCACTCTCAAATCGCTGTACCTCATCATAGAGACGTACACTCTCACTCTTGTCCTGGATTTGCGATGAGGTGAGCGAATCAAGCTCGCGTAAGAGGGCGCGGGCGACTTCCTTGAGTGCCTTGAGTCTGTAGTTTAAGGCTGCTTCTGCCACAGGCACAGTAAGCTGCGCCCCGTCAGGTGTCGAGATGCTGTCTCCTCCCCAGGTTGCTGCGCTACTCATTTCATACCTCCTGAAATTGATATTCGATTTGCGTCTGGGGTGCCGCACATTTTGTTTTTATCGATGTTAACGTGATGACCTCTGGCTCACAGTCGTAGCCGCAAAAAATGACCGCCGATCTGCCGCAGTCAACGTTGGCAGGATACGGATTTACGTGAATAAAGACTGTGGAATTGTGACGAGCAGGCCAGAAAAAGTGATGGGACGGCCAGAGGAAAGGACAGGGAGTTTGCGGGTTTACAAGGGCTTTCCGATCGCTTCCTGAAGATTTGTCCGGTAGTTGCGGCTGAGCGTCAATTGCTTGCCATTCTCCAAAATGACGTGATATTCGCCATGGAACCAGGGCTGCAGTTCTTTGATGCGGTCGATCTTCACAATCGCGGACCGGTGAATGCGCAGAAACTTTTTCGGATCGAGCTGAGATTCAAGGCCACTAATCGTCTCGCGCAAGAGATGAGACTTGCTTCCACTATGAACGCGGACGTAGTTACCTTCTGCCTCAATATAATGGAGATCATCAATATCGAGAAAGAAGACACGCCCCTCCGCTTTTATTACCAGCCGCTCGATAAAGCGCGGGCCAGCCTTTAGTTCCTGAAGCAAGGCAAGAATGTGCTGATCTCGCTGGCTTGTTTGTTTCTCGAGGATACGCGCCTTTGCCAACTGCCACGCTGTTGTGAAGCGTTCCTGATCGTAAGGCTTGAGCAGGTAGTCGAGGGCGTGTACCTCAAACGCCCGCACGGCATACTGATCGTAGGCAGTGACAAAGATGACATAAGGCTTGTGACTATTGAGAGACTCCAGAACTTCAAAACCACCCATCTCTGGCATTTGAATGTCCAGAAAGATGAGGTCAGGCGATTTCGAATTAATTTCCTCGACCGCTGTTCGGCCGTTCCCACATTCCCCTATGATCTCAACTTCCGGATCGCCCTCCAGCATTTCGCGAATCATCTCGCGCGCTAACGGCTCATCATCAATGACTAACGCTCGGATACACTTTGCGTCTGTCATTCTGTCCTACTTTCTGTTGTCTATGACATTGACCAGAATTCCATGTACGCGAAGACGGCCAGGCTTAACTGGAGAACACCATGCCGGATATATTTGTGGCAAGAATCAGCAGGCCTGCTAAGTACACTCTTGGTACGACTCGATGGGAACAAATGTTTCTCGTCCCTTTCCTTTCCAAAATATTGGGCTTTCTCCGAAAATCCGGATTCGAAGCGACGTTCCCAGCACGAACGTTAGGGAAACGCTGCGCTTGAGTGGTTTATTTGAAAGTCGGGAACTTAGTTAAAGGGAGACTCAATAGGAGTATTTCTGTCCCTGGGAATTTCCAAAGTAACAACCAGGCCACCGGCCGGATCATTTGTCAGCTCAAACAGGTGATCGGCACCGTAAAGACGTTCGAGGCGCGCTCTTGTGTTTGCAAGGCCAACGCCTTTCCGCAAATGAATTGTGTCCTGATCCACGGGCAGGCCGGGTCCGTTGTCCCTTACTTCTATGCGGAGAGCACCGTTTCGTGGCATTGCCGTAATCTCAATTCGACCGCAATCCGCGTGGGTCGCGATAGCATGACGCATTGCATTCTCGACTATCGGTTGAAGAATCAAATTCGGCACTGGGACATCAAGCATTAGAGGATCCACGTTCACGAGCGTAGTCAAGCGATCCTGAAAGCGGACCCGCTCAATCTCCAAATAGCCATTTAGAAACTCCATCTCCTGCTGCAATGTGACTTCCTGAGTTCCGGCATTCTCAAGTGTCAGCCGCAGAAAATCGCCGAGACGTGTGATCATGCTGCGCGCGGCATCGACATCTTTGGTAAGCAATGCTGAAATTGAATGAAGCGTGTTAAAGAGAAAATGCGGATGCAGTTGCATCTTTAGCGCTTCTAGTTGAGATTGCACCAGCTCGGTGCGTAGCTGGGCTGCTTGCAATCGACCTTTCCTATAACTGTTGTAGTAATTAACGACATGACTCAGCAACAACAGTAACCAATAGATGCAAAGCTGACGGTCCAGATTGAAAAACACATATTGAAAATCTCTGAACGCTGTGATTTCGGAGGTTCGGCCAATATAGGGCATGAAAATCAGAAAGTGGAGAGCTGACATCGTACCGACGAGTGCCAGGCCCCCGAACGCGTGAAACATGATTCTGCTGCGCCAATTCTGCCGCTCAATACGAAAACGTCGCGCGAGCCAAAACACCAGTGGTGTGGCTAAAGCCCACAGATAGCAGACCGACATCTGCATGAACAATACTCTGCCCAGCAGGGGGCGCTTCTCCATATACACCGAGTACACGAAAATTTGGCTCGTAAAGAAGAGCCCAACAAGTGTCCACGCGCCCCAGATCAGTGCTAATCGGAACCACCGACGTGTGAGGAGGCGTCGCAGATGCGACGGGGTTTCAGAGTAGTCTAGTGTGTCGTTCATGACTCCAACTGGTTATATGGTTGCGAACTATTAAACGAGGGCCTTCGAGGAAGGTTGCAACTTAAACGTCATGGCGCGACGGCTCCGTTAAATTGAGGGGTAGTTCAACTAATCAGTTTGCCCCAAGCTCCCCCCATAATATGCATATTTTGTGACTAAGCGGCCTGGGTATGTGGCGAATCGGCTTCTTCGTTGGAGAATCCAGTGGGACATGAAGTAGGACACTGCCCTATTTCGAGCGAAGCGCTTTAATGATCTCGCGAATCTGATCAGCGTCCTTGGCCTTCGGTACTAAGCGCAGATAGGTTTCCAGTTCCGCTATCGCCCGCCCCTTATCCCCGCGTTCGCTGTAGAGTGCGCCGAGATAGCGGTGTGCCAGGTTCACTTCTTCTCCGCCGAGTTCGATTGCGCGGCGCAACTCCTTTTCAGCGTCATCGTCGCGGAATAGACCGAGCAAGGCGCGGCCTCGATAAAGATGGGCCAGCGCGAGTGGTTCGTCTCTTGCGAGCACCAGACGGAATTCCGCCTCCGCGGCAGAATAAGATTTTTGCTGCAACAGCACGAAGCCATAATTCAATCTCGTCACAAGCGTTTCTGGTGCAAGCTTCAAAGCGGAGCGCAGTGCTTCAGCCGCTTCTTGATAACGGCCCAACGCCATATTCTGAATTCCCAGTTCATTCCAACCCAGGACAAAGTTTGGATATACCACGACCGCCTTCTGCAATTGGTCGATGGCTTTCTTATGATCATTCGCCCGAGCAGCCTCAAGCGCCCGGGTATACAACTCACGAGCGGCCTCTGGAATACTGGCGAGCGCGGCATCGAGGGTGTGGGAGCTGATGTTGGCCGTAACCTTCGGCCGAAGTTTGATACTGACGGTAATCGTCTGATGAGGACGTCTTGTGCTGGTATCGATTATGTCGACTACCTCGTCCGTAACTTCATAGTCCTTTCCCGCATCGATGGTCAGGTGATAAGTACCATCGGTAAGGCGGCGAAAAATGAACGAGCCATTGTCGTTCGACATTGTGGAGGAAGCTCCTCCTCTGACGCTGCTAATTCGAATCGTGATTCGTCTATCGAGTGGTCGTCCGGAAGGATAGTAAATCTGGCCCTGAATTGTGTTCCTGCCACCCAAACCGGGATTGCCAACATCACTGTCAATACCTGGGTCTGACTGGCCTCTGACGATCGCGGAGCAACCAAGTAATAGCGCGGCAACGAGAACGACGGAGCGACGAACGAATAGCGACGGAGAGCTTGGGAGACACGGAGACACGGAGATGGGCTCGCGACGGATTCCCCGCCTCTGCGCATCCCCGTGTCTCCGCATCTCCGCTCCCCTCGGATTTTGCTGCCAACGATTAGAAGATGAACTTGACTGCTAGCTGCACGTTGCGGCGTTCTTCCCGCGCCGCAAGCACGGCGGGGTTAAGCTGCGTGTTGACGCCTCTTACTCCGCCGATGAAACTAAACGAACTAACGTCATTCTGGTTAATCGCCGCAAACAGGTTGGAGTGGTTAAAGAGGTTGAAGAACTCTCCGCGAAACTGCACCCGGTACTTCTCGTTGACTTTGAACGTCTTATAAAGACCCGCATCAAAGTTCCAGAAGCCTGGTCCACGAAACGCATTTCGGCGTGGCGAATTCGCGGGAAACGGTCCAACTTCTGACGTGCCAGTGATCGGATTCGCAAAAGCTCCGGGCACCACGTGACTGAGGTCAATATAGTTGAACAGATTTGGCGAGCCTGCTGTAGGAGCGGGATTGCCGGATCCTCGGAAACTGATTTGGACCGGATTCCCCGCGGCGTCTACCGGAACGATACGGTTACAATTGGTTACAGCGTTCGTGCAGTCAAACACGTTGAAGGGAAAACCTGTACGCGCATTGAAGATGCCGGTGAAGCTCCAACCCGTCAGCACTTGTCGCGCGAAGCCCCTGGTCTCTTTAAACAAAGGAATCTCCCAGTTGTAGCTAAGACTCAGGTGATGGCGCACATCGAAATCTGCGTAACCATAATCGTAGTTTGGATCGAAAGGATCGGTCACGCCGAGGTTGGTGTTACCCGGTGAGTCGCTAAAGGTCGAACTCAAATTGTCTTTGGCGACGCCATAGGTGTAACGAGCCGTCAACTGCAACCCCAGCTTAAACAGATCGTTGCTTTGGAGCGAAGCGATCAACGCATTGTAGTTAGACCTGCCGTTGTTGCCCCGCGTGTTGATGTTTGTATATTGACCGTTTAAGCGATCGGAAGTCGCGCCAGTGAATGGATTCGTCGAACGACTTCCCAGATATACGAGCCCCGTACCGGATCGGTTGATGTTTTCAATACTATAAAGCTTTCTTCCAGCGGAGCCTGAGTATTCAACCGAAGCGATTGTGCCTTTGGAAAGTTCGCGCTCGACTGCCGCGCTCCAGAAGTGAGCATAGGCATTGACGATGTCGTTTCTTACGAAGCGCAAACTTGCCGCCGGAATGATCTTGCTTCCGGAACTTCCTGCCAGTGGCCCGGAATTACTTAACGTTATCGGCGTAAACCCCGGGATATCGCGCTGTGAGATGATCGAGAGCACCGTGTAAGCGGGTGGATTCTGGATCACGTTGAAGGTGACATTGCCAAAGTTACGCTCGTACGCGAGACCATAACCACCGCGCAGGCTGGTGGTTCCATCGCCAAACACGTCCCAGGCAAATCCCAATCGGGGCGCGAAGTTATTCTTATCTGGTTTCCACAAACTGCCCAGCGAACTATCGGGCGCAAGTTGCACACTGCCGTTACGGATCTGCTCGAACAGGTTTGCGCCTTGTCCAAAATAGAAGTTGGAATCAAGCTGCTGGTTCTTGTTGTGCTGTACGCCGTAGTATTCGTAACGCAAACCCAGATTCAAAGTCAGACGAGGAGTCGCGCGATACGAGTCGTTTATGTACGCGGCATACTCGTTGTAGCGATTGCTGCGATCGAAGGAAGGCGGAGCGACCGGAAGTGTCACGGCCTGTCCGGGAAACTTACCTTGCGGATCGATAGCTCCCTGAAATTGTCGCACCTGCCCCTGCACAAAGTTACCGAGTGCGTCTGAGTAGCTGCCTTGATTTCCAAGGCTTTCCACCGCTGTCGCGTAGGCGCCAAAAACGCGGTTGTCCTGGATATAAACATAGGTGCCGCCAAAGCGGAACGTATGTTTGCCGGTTGTGTAACTGAGATCCTCGTAAGCCTGGCCCAGGTTCTGTGGTCCACCAAACGGCAATCCGTTACCGGGAGTGAAAGGTAAGTAGCCTGGCAGAGCAATCTGATCGTTACCAATCTGCGCTCCCGTACCGGGAAAGAAGTAGAGTGTCGGAGTGGCGGCTCCGTTGAGTGGGTCTTGCACACTCAAGCGGTTAAAAACGAGTTTCGTTTCCGACGCCAGACGCGGCGTGAAAGTGTGAGTGACGCTGGCAAGGACGTTTTGATTGAACGTTGTCTGGCCGGTGTTGAATCCTGTGTAAGGACTAGCCGACGTGAAGCCCGCAAAATCAAGCCGGCTTTCAATCGCATAACGTCCGAAGAGTTGTGTCTTATCGCTGATGTTCCAGTCACCGCGGTTAACAGTCTGATATCCGTTCTGCGGACTGCCGCCCCCGACGTCCTGTGGGATGCTGTAATGGACTTCTCCGAAGGCCGGCAAGGTGCCCGGCAGGGCAGCAAATGCATTGGCCGCCGTGAAGCCTGCGCCCGCACCGCCGAGTGTTGAGCTCACGTCATTCACAGTCAGAATTCGACCGTTGATCTGCGTCCCCAGGGGAAACGTTGAAAAGAAATTCCTTGTGTTGATGTTTGAAGCAGCGAGCAGTTCCGGCGTGGGCACCAGGTTGATCGATTCCGCGTTGCTACGCACGCGAGTCCATTCCGTACTGCTGAAGAAGAATAGTTTATTCTTGAGTATTGGGCCGCCCACTGAGTAGCCAAATTGGTTGCGATTGAAGTGGCCCTTAGCAATGCCATTTGCATTGTTATTGAAGCTGTTGGACGCAAGCTTGGAGTTTCGATTGAACTCATAGAGCGAGCCGTGAAAGTCGTTGCCTCCGGACCGAGTCGTGACGTTAACAATACCGCCTGACGCTCGTCCATATTCTGCAGAGAAGTTACTGGTAATGACACGAAATTCGCCGACCGAATCGAGTGGAACCTTCTGGCCCACGGTAGCCAGATATGCATTAACGTTTTCACCGCCATCGAGCAGGATGTTCGTGCTCGCGGCGCGCTGGCCGTTGATCGCATAGCCGGCGCCGCGACTGGTGGCGCTAACTCCCGACGTATTCTCCACCTGCCCTTCTCCTGACACGTTTCCGGAAATGCCGACTAGATCATAAGGATTGCGGGTGATGGTCGGCAGTTCGCGAAGCTGTGTTCCCGAAACCACACTTGAGAGTTGTTGCTCCTGAGTGTTGACTTCAATTCCGCCGCTGGCCAGAACATCGACGGTGCCGACAGCGACTTCAGCGACGCCCAATACGGTGTCGACTGATATTCTTGATCCGACAGTGACCTGCACGCGTTGCGTGCTGGGCTTAAAATTCCCTCCAGCAACGACAAGCTCATAAAGCCCTGGCTGCAGATTAGTGATTGAGTAAACGCCTTCACCGTTTGCTGTCGCCGCAGTTTCGCGACCGGTATCGACAGACTTGATCTTGACGGTGGCGCCGGGAACAACTGCGCCGTTCTGGTCTGTTACTTTGCCGATGATCTGACCCGTTTCCGCCTGGGCCAGCACTGTGGTAGTCGTTAGCGCTATCGCGAATATAACTGAGAGAACAACGAATCCTCCCGCTACGACCGTTTGTCTTGCCTTGGTCTTACACATGTCTATTTCCCTTCCTTTGTTAATCTTTCTTCCTGAGATCCGATCGCTGGTCATCTTCTGGAACTTGAGCGACGGACTGGGTTTTACGAATTCTCGTAAGTTCTTTGCGGCACCCTTCTTTGCCTCTCTTTTCTGGCGCAACGTGCGTGCCGTCTCTTCTCGCGATGAGCGACATTCAATGAACATCTTGCGAATAGGACAGAGAACCGGAGTTGGACCAGGGAGCAGATCGTGGCATTTGGATTTTCTGGTGGTACATCTTGCGAGAATTGGATTTCTGGGAGACTGAACGTAAAAGGAGTGACAACTGAATTCCTAATCTTCGTAAGTCAAGGTTGTGAGTTGTGTGAAAACTCAGACTGATGCCAGGAGAACACTGGCGAGGAGTTTTCATGAATCTTTCGCGCACTCCCTACTGCTCCTTGTTGGGCAATGCCGGACGGATACCGCTCGGTGCCTCTTCAGGAGACGATTCGGCGCGCGCGGCCACTAGCTCTTGCCCAAAACTCAACCGACTGAGGCGCATGATCTGATCGCGACAGGTACTAATAACCCGGTCTGTGTTTTTGCGACTGAGTTGCTGATCGTTACCGTCGTCGGGTAAGAGCCATTGTTTGTCTTCGGTCCGTAGCAGGTGGCCCAGCTCGTGGAGCAGGATCGTTACACGTGCTTCTCTTGTATTTGGTTGGAATTGCCCGACAGCGGAAATTCTTCCGCCGTACGGAAAAAGATTTCCCTGGTAGAATGACCCATTGAGATTTATTTCGGCTTTCTGGAAGAGACGGTAGCTTTTGCCGGTGACGTAGTCTTGCACCGAACTAGTTGTGCCTTTCATTCGAATGGCAATGGACCGGTCAAGATAGACAGGTGATAACCCATGGACCAATTCGTTCAGGGCCTGAATAGCAACTCGTCCTCCATAAAACCTGCTGCAGGCGTTGTCTTCTTTAAGAATGGTGAGAGCATCCAAATAGGCTTTATCAATTAGCGTAGGGCTCTTTGAATTCGCCAGCGGCAGAAGATTCCATGACGCCGGCACCTTCGTGCTGGGTTCGATCGTCTTAGACTCCGATCGGCTTTTGTCGTTCTCTGGTTTAGCAGGCACGACCGTCGGTTCCGTATTGCTTTCGGCGTACCTGTTGTGAGGATCATAGGTTTCAATTGAAGCAGTGAGTCTCGTCTCAATTTCGTTTGGTGGCTCCTGATAACTGGCGAGTGGGGTAAAGACCGCGAGACCGATTCCGAAGCAGGCGTTTATGAAAGTTAGCGATTGGCCGAACTCCATGATCACACCTCCGTTGCTGAACTTCCCCAGGCTCCCTCAATGGGTACCTGGCTAGATTTTGAGCAACGTGCGCACAGACACTACGTAGCAACCGAAACTTATGAGGAAGGTTTGTGACAGACGGGTGATGCTTTGTGACGGAGCGGCTTGAAACGCTTATCGCGGGTGCGACTAGCAATACAAAGGATCAGGTGTGCGTTGGGCCAGATAGACGATCGGGACCGAGATCATCATCGTGATGATGAAAAAACTGAAGGGAACAAACGAAAAAGGGTTGGTGCTAACTACGGGACACGCTGCGTCTTCGGAGTGCGGCCGAACGTGTGAGAGGTACAAGGGCATCGCTCGTGCCCTCGGGCGGAGGCTCGACGAAGTTAGTCAGTTCTTCGGCGTGTGACTGCAAGTATTGAAAGAACCGTTCAAACTCGTGTTGCATTGCATCCATCTTCTCGCGCATGTTGAGAATAATCTCGACGCCGGCAAGATTCACTCCCAGATCGCGAGTCAAAGAAAGAATGAGTTCCAGGCGCGCTAGATCAGGATCGGTATAAAGACGGGTATTGCCTTCGGAACGCGACGGCTTCAACAAGCCTTCGCGTTCGTAAAGACGCAACGTTTGCGGATGGATGCCGTATTGATCCGCCACCGCGCTGATGGTGTATGTTTTCGCCTTACGTTTCATAAACATCCTGGTCTTTGTACTTTGGTCTTTGTTCGAGTGTCGAATGTGAGTAGTTGCTGCGCTACACATCAAAGACCAAAGTACAAAGATCTAAGACCGTTTTATTCCAGACCCATCTCCACCCGCGGATTCGTCGAGTTTAGCTTCGCGTATTCACGCAGCAACTCTTTCGTCTCTTCTGAAACTACCTTTGGCAAACTAACCTGCACTTCAACAAACTGATGGCCTTTAGCACCCGGGTTGCGCAGCGACGGCGCACCGCGTTCACGCAAACGGAACTTCTGCCCTGATTGCGTGCCAGGTGGAATCCGCAACTGCGTTTTGCCATCCACTGTCGGGACTTCGATCTTTGCCCCCAGCGCAGCTTCGGGCACAGTGATCGGAACCGTGACGTAGATGTTGTCGCCCTTGCGCGTGAAGTATTTGTGCTGGCCGACATTTGTGATGATATGTAAGTCGCCCGCAGGTGCTCCAAGGCGGCCGCCCTCACCTTTGCTGGGAATTCTGACCCGCGAACCAGTTTCAACTCCAGCAGGGATACGCACCTTGACCGTTTCCGTTTTTGGTAGTGTGCCCTTGCCCTTACATAGCGAACAGGGCGGGCGTCTTCGTCCCGTACCGCCACAGTCGGAACATTCCTGAGCGAAACGCAAACGGCCACCGGCGCGCTGGACCTGGCCCGAGCCTTTGCAAGTCTGACAAACCATCACTGGCCCACCAATGTCGCCAGCACCGTTGCAGCGAGAGCACTGCTCGGAACGATTAACCGTAATGTTTGTTGTGAGCCCCTTGATTGCTTCTTCAAACGACAAGGCCAGGGGCATTTCTATGTCAACGCCCCGTTGAGGCTGAGGTCGTGGCGGCTCCTTCTCTTTCGTGGCGCCACCGCCGAACAAGTCTGCGAAAATATCTCTGAAGCTGCTGCCTCCACCACCTGCGCCAGTTGCTGCACTGCCCCAGTCGAATCCGGTAAAGTCGAAGCCGGGAGGTGTTCGCGCGCTCGACGGTCCTGCGCCCCTGGCAGCCGCATCAGCAAGATTGTCGGAGTATTGCCCAAAACGATCGTAGATGCTGCGTTTCTTGGGATCAGAAAGCACATCGTGCGCCTCAGTGGTCAGCTTGAAGCGTTCCTCTGCCGACTTGTCGCCCGGATTTACATCAGGGTGATACTTCCGGGCCAAGCGGCGATAAGCTTTCTTGATCTCCTCCGGCTTAGCGTCGCGCTTAACACCGAGTATTTCGTAGTAGTCTTGCTTAGCTGCCATCGGTACATTGCCGATTGCCGATTTTCAATTGCCGATTTAAAAAGGCGGAGAGAGTTTTTCATCCCCGCCTTTTGAATCGGCCGTCGGCCATCGGCAATCAAAAATTGAAAATCTATTTGTTTTCGTCTACATCGACGTATTCGGCATCGATTACGTTGTCATCACCGCCGGCCGAAGATGAAGCACCCGCGGCTGAGGCCTGATCGCCAGCAGTCTCTGCACCCGGAGCAGGGGCCTGCTGATAGAGCGCTTCAGCTAACTTATGGGAAACAGTCTGCAGCTGGTTGAAGGCCTCATTGAGTTTCTCGACCCCGCCTTCCTGCAAGGCCTTCTTCGCCTCCTCTATCGCGGAGTCAACCTCACCAGCCACAGCACCCACTTTCTCGCGGTTGTCGTTAACGGTCTTTTCCATCTGGTAAACGAGTCCATCCAGGCGATTCCGCGCTTCAATCTCCTCACGTTTGCGGACGTCGTCGGCGGAGTGAGCTTCCGCATCACGCATCATCTTGTCGATCTCTTCTTTCGAAAGACCAGACGATGCGGTGATCGTGATCTTCTGCTCACGTCCCGTGCCCATGTCTTTTGCTGACACATTCACGATACCGTTCGCATCGAGATCAAAAGTAACCTCTACTTGTGGCATGCCGCGAGGAGCTGGTGGAATGCCTACCAGATGAAACTTTCCGAGCGTCCGGTTGTCGCTGGCCATTGGCCGCTCGCCCTGAAGCACATGAACCTCCACTGACGTCTGGTTATCAGAAGCAGTCGAAAAGATTTCAGACTTCCGCGTTGGGATGGTCGTGTTCCGCTCGATCAGCTTCGTGAAAACCCCACCCAATGTTTCAATGCCCAGGCTAAGCGGTGTAACGTCGAGCAACAGAATGTCTGTCTTCTCACCCGAGAGAACGCCCGCCTGGACCGCCGCGCCGATGGCCACTACTTCGTCAGGATTGACGCTCTTGTTTGGCTCCTTGCCAAACAGTGCCTTCACCAATTCCTGGACTCTCGGAATACGAGTGGAGCCCCCGACCAGCACTACCTCGTCAATCTTCTTGGCATCGAGGCCGGCGTCTTTTAACGCTTGTTCTACCGGTGGTTTCAATCTCTGGAAAATAGGATCGACCAGCTGTTCGAACCGAGCACGCGTCAGCTTCATTGCGAGGTGCTTGGGACCAGACTGATCGGCCGTGACAAATGGTAGATTGACCTCGGTCTCCATCGTGCTCGAGAGTTCAATCTTCGCTTTCTCGGCCGCCTCTTTCAAACGCTGTAATGCCATCTTGTCGTTCGAAAGATCTATGCCCTGATCTTTTTTGAATTCTTCGATGATCCATTCAATGAGACGCTCATCGATGTCGTCGCCGCCCAGGTGTGTATCGCCATTTGTCGACTTCACTTCGACGACACCTTCACCCACTTCGAGAATTGAAACGTCGAAAGTACCACCTCCAAAGTCAAACACGGCGATGGTTTCATCCTTCTTTTTGTCGAGGCCGTAAGCCAGGGCAGCGGCAGTGGGCTCATTGACGATGCGCATCACCTCGAGGCCGGCAATCTTGCCCGCATCCTTTGTTGCCTGGCGTTGCGAATCGTTGAAGTACGCCGGAACAGTAATTACAGCCTTGTCGACCTTCTGTCCCAAATAGTCCTCAGCCGACTGCTTCATCTTCTGAAGAATGATCGCCGAGATTTCCGGCGGGCTCCATTCCTTGCCCCCGGCAACGATGCGCACGTCGCCGCCGCTCCCGGCTGACTGAACTTTGTAAGGAACCTGTTTGATTTCCTCGGTGACTTCGTTATAGCGACGCCCCATGAATCGTTTGATTGAATAAACCGTATTTTCGGGGTTGGTAACTGCCTGGCGTTTCGCCACCTGACCCACAAGCCGGCTGCCGTCTTTAGTAAAAGCGACCACCGAAGGAGTGGTGCGGCCACCTTCCGAGTTTGTGATGACGGTGGGCTCGCCGCCTTCCATAACGGCCACCACCGAGTTGGTTGTCCCTAAATCAATTCCAATAATCTTGCTCATCTCTTTTATTCTCCAAAGACAATCTGCTAAATGTCGAGTCCTGTCATCAGCTAATCAGCCTTTCTTAGCTCGGGCTCAATATTACAGCGCCATAAGCGACCTATTAGTTGAATGCCTCGCCAATATAATACCTGAGTCTATCATTGTCAACTTTGATCTTCCTCTTATCGAACTAATGAACAAGTGAAATCTAAAAATTAGGGCTACGGACGGAGCTGCCACAGCAGAAAGTCCGAATATCGGTGGGAAAAGGTCTCATTCACACCGTAGCTCTTGGCCCGGGGATCTGACGTTAGTCGGGGTGCGGCGGCCGGGTTGGACAAGTGCCCAATTGGATCTAAAGCCGAACCTTTTAACTACCGTCGGTCTTCGTTTAAGAGTTTCGAGACAAAGAAGACGTAGTGCGCTCCGGAGAGAACTGCTAAGGCGAAGACAGTTGTGTAAATGGTGGGCAAGTAGTAGCCCGTGCCGAACGGTACACTGGCCGCAAAGATGATCGCAGCAATCGCAACGATCTGGACGGTTGTATTAATCTTTCCGAGCAGTGACGGACGAAAACCGCGAAAACCAGTCACCATATTGATAGCAGCCGCACCCACCACGATAAAGACGTCGCGGCTGATCACAGCGACAGTTACCCAGAATGGGACGGGCAGGTGGCTAGGCAATGGCTGCGGAAATACGCTGCGCATCGACAAGACCACGAAAGAGGTGACGAGCATGAGCTTGTCGGCAATAGGATCAAGGATCGTTCCCAGTTGTGAGCGTTGATCAAAACGCCGGGCGAGTAGGCCGTCCAATCCGTCGGTGACACCATCGGAAGTCCCCGGTTCAGCCCGTTGAGCAGGGCTGTCTGTCCAACAAGCATGAAGCCAGACCGGGTCCAGAATGCAGTGTTTTCGTATTGGAGGTATCCCATCACATTTCGATAACGTTCGAGCGCCAGTTTTGGATCTTCAACTTCAGCCTCCCCTTGCTGGACGCTCTCAATTGCCATTGCCTCGGCGGACGTTAGAGTATTGCTGCCTGTTTTAGGCGACACACCAGTGCTCGAAGTCACCGTAACGCAAAAGCCATCGACAACGTTCTGAATCCCTCGCGACATCCAGTACATCGCTGCAAAAAGTGCAATCCAATATGCCCCCAAGGGCAACGTCGTGAATCCTTCAAGCGCCTGCACGCAAATCAGTGCACCAATAACGACTTCGACAAAACCGTAGGCGCGGAGAAAGACCCGTTTAGACCAGACCATGATGGACGGAATCGAGAGGACAACCAACAGCCGCCACATCGGAGACAACCGGTGAAACGCGAGGTTCGCGTGGGAGGCCAGCTACGACACCGGCGGCACCACCGACAGAACCGCGACTAAGACCAGCAAGAGCAAACAGCTTCCCCAGGCCGTGATTA
>Ga0137403_10004318_pt1 | contig 16761 bp, 15 predicted proteins | sample CZOMad2_1_16fung_FD_122057 | JGI IMG/M metagenome (GOLD analysis project Ga0137403, IMG submission 122057) | Vadose zone soil fungal communities from Angelo Coast Range Reserve, California, USA - CZOMad2_1_16fungal (Hybrid Assembly) | ecosystem: Environmental > Terrestrial > Soil > Vadose zone...
ATCAAGCGAAAGGAGGATTCCGTGTAGACGCCTGGCGTGCGAATATAGCCCTTTCGCTACTTGAACGAATAGGACAGATGGGACTCGAACCCACGACCTCTGCGTTGCGAAAGAAGAGCTTTCAAAAGAAAGGCGGGCCCGTTTTGCGGGCCCGCCCTTGTTGTTGCTGCCAATAAACTTCGCTACCAGGCTTTAGACCTTGAACCCCCCTTAGAACGAGTAACGGAGTTGGATTCTTCCCGAGCGGTAGCTGCGCAGTGTGGTGTTTGGACCACCATTCAGTTCCGGCTGGTTGAAGAAGGTATTGAAAACATCGCCATCGCTGTTTCCACCAACGCTTGCAGCGTCCCAGGTAAAGATCGGGTGATTCAGGACGTTAAAGAAATCAACCCGTATCTCGAACTTGTCGCTTTCCCACGGCGTGAAGGGAACCTTGATGGCCTTGGTCAAGCTGAGATCGAGTCGATTCAGGAATGGCGCCCGCAGCGTATTGCGGCCAACCAGTCCCGTGCGGATTGCGGGATCAACAACGAAACGGGCATCGCTCAACGCGATCGGCGTCACGAAGTCGTTCGTGCAGTATCCGGTTGGCGAGGGAACATCACAAAGGTCATTGAAGATGGCCACTGAATTGCGCGGCGCATTGAGATTGTTCAGCGCCGGCCGATCGTTAGTTGCCACTCCATCACCGTTGATGTCAAAGCCACTCAAATAAGCAGTCTCGACCGCTCCAGACTGAACTCTGTAAATGCCGGAGAACGTGAAGCCGCTCGTAAGCCCTTTCACAAAACGATTTTCCGATAGCGAAGGAATATCGTAGAGGAAAGTTAAGGACGCAGCGTGTGGCACATCGTAGCTGGCGACGCTACGATCTGCGCGGCGCCCGCCGAACAGGTTCAATAGATCCGAGGTTCGACTGCTGCCACCAGACGTGACAAACACTTCGCTGTTGACGTCATCGATCGCCTTGGACCAGGTGTAGGCAAAGCGGAAAAGCAGGTTGTTCCGGAATCCCCGCTCAACGCGCGTCTGCAGGGAGTGGTAAACCGAGTCGCCTGCGTTTGTACGCGGCTGAATGGGACCACGCTCCGGGTGAATGCGAAGGCCAGTAGCCGGATTGAGGGGATTTAATTCCTCGTTCAGGAATAGATGGATTCCCCGCGAGCCGACGTAAGCTACGTCAAAAAGCACTCCCCACGGAAGTTGTCGCTGTATTCCGATGTTCCATACAAACGTTTTCGGGTTATGGAGGTTTTGTGTGACGGTCGACACCGTCGCTAGCGGATTCGGATCGGGCGCGATATTCGGCAGCGTGCTGGTGGCATTTGCGAAACCACGGCCTCCGACGGTAGCGCCACGAGTAGTGATCCCAATCGCGTTAGGTGAAGAGGCGACCGTGTTACTCAGGATGTTATTGAAGTAGATGTCATAGTTCACGGCAAATCCGCCGCGGATCACCGTTTGATCTTCCCCAAACAAGCGCCTGCCAAACTTCGGTGTGTAGGCAAAGCTCACGCGGGGAGCAAAGTTATTCTTGTCGCGCTTAACTTCGCAGCGAGTAGTCAACGGCACACCAAATCCACAGAATGCCGGGAAGCGGGCGGCGTTTTGAGCCACCCCGTAAAGCTCGTAGCGCAATCCGAGATTCAGTGTCAGATTCGAACGGGCTCGCCAGTTGTCGTTGATGAAGTAGGCCTGGTTGACCACATTTGGATGGTCGACGTTGTCGCCGAAAACTTTGGACGCAAACGTGCCAGACGTGCCTGAGAAGTTGTCAACGAAGTTGCCGAATGCCGGAAAGGCTGGTGTCTCACCGGAGGCCGCGCTGTTAGTAAACGTGAAACTTCCTCGCGTATTGATCGGGATGAACTGTTTGGCTCGTTGCGTCATTACATCAAATCCCGCGCGGAAGGTGTGGTTGCCGACGGTGTGAGATATGGTGTCCTGAAACTGCCAGTTGTTGAAAATCCGGCCCTGTGGAAATGTTGCATCAGGACCGATGCCGGTTACGCGCGATGCGCTACCGCCGAAAAGGACTTGGGGCGGCGCGCTCAGCAGCTCTTCATTGCGATAGTTGAAGAGCACGTTGAAGCGCCCGTAGCCGAAACGAAATTCGTTTGTTGTGCTTGCCGAGATGTTACGCGTGTAGCTGATGAAGGCATTCTGAATCAGGCTGGGCACGTCCACTTCAGTTCCGGGAAACTGAAGTGTAGAAAACTGCGGCACCTGGTTTGCGAACAGCTGCTTATCGGCCAGGTAACGAACTCCAATGCTGTCCTTTGAGTTTGGCGTCCAGTCGACGCGAAACAGGTACTGTGTATCGTCGACAGGTTGCGAACTTGTTCTCGTTGCCGTTCCAAATGGAATGCTTGGGCGGGCACCTCCTAACGGCACGTTGAAGACTCGAGTTGTGCCGCGTAGATCTCCTACTGTTGCAAGATAGCGGTCCAGGTTCGCGCTCGCGCCAGCCGGGAACAGGCTGCGCAGCGTAGCAAAGCCTTCTGCTGTCGGCACTGCGGGTGACGAGGTCACGCCGCCCGCACGGAATGGCGACCACTGAATTGTGCTGAAGAAGAAGAGTTTGTTTTTCTTGATTGGTCCGCCAAACGAAAAGCCATAGTCATTTTCGATCGTCACCGGTTTTTTTGTTAACCCCAGGCCTGCTTTCTCGAAGGGAGAGAGGGCTGCCAATTTGCTGGGAATAATGACGTCATACACAGAGCCGTGGAATTCGTTCGTCCCACTCCGTGTGATGACGTTCACCACCGCGCCTCCGGCCCGTCCATATTCCGCTGAGTAGTCGCTGTTGAGCACAGTGACTTCGCTGTAACCGTCGCGCAATACAGGTTGATAAAACTGACCCGTGATTGAGTTGTCGTTGTTATCCAGACTATCGATCAATTGATTGTTAGCGCGTGCGCGAAGCCCATTTACAGAAAACTCCGTTCCCTGCACAAAGCCCCCCGCGAGGGGACCAGGATCGACTACGCCGGGAAGAGTGAATACGAGGTTGACGGGATTGAGGCCCTGAACGGGAAGCTCAGTGATCTGCCGCGTCTCGAGCGTGCTGATCCGAGCGCCATCCTGAGTCTGCAATTCGATAACACCACCCGAGGTTACCGTGACCACCTCATTGGGGTTGCCAACTTCGAGCTGGAATGAAGCTTCACTGGTTTGTGTGGCTGCGATCACAACGTCGCGGGTCGCAGACTTAAAACCGGCGGAGCTTACTTCAACCTTGTAAGGTCCGGGATCGACTGCATCGAACCGGTAGCTGCCGTCGGACTGCGAAGTCGTTTCGCGCGAAACGCCCGTCGCTGTGTTCGTAGCCTTCACCGTCGCGCTTGCAACGGCGGCGCCGTTAGGATCAGCAATGTTGCCTGCAAGAAAACCCTTGCTCGTTTGGCCCAGAGCTGCCGTCACTAGTGCGAGCAACAATACAACTGTGCTCGCAAATGCATACTTCGTTTTTGCCATATCTTAACTCCTCCGAAATCTCGGAAATGTCTGTTCGGTTTTATTAGCGACTCACAAAACTCGCTACCGGAGATAGGCAACGGGCAAACGCTGCGCCACGTGTCGAGCAGGACCAATCGCGTGACAAGACGGAAGTCAATCTCGAAGTTTTGAAAACTTCTGATCCAAATCTGTAAAGATATCCATGAACGGGGAAAGTGTGAGGCGGTTCAGGTCTATCCGGAATTTTGGAAGAGACGAAAAGATGTATCCACTAAATCACACGAAAACAAATTGAGCCAACACGATGCTATTGGCGTTTCTTCGTGTGATTTCGTGGATCGTAATTGGCGTGCCGGAAAGCGAGTCCTTTACAAGTACCTTTCCTCGAGCACATTTCGGTGGTGGGTCACATGGCCCGCAATAATGTGGGCAAGGGCATTAACCGTGAAGGGGTTACCGTCTGCGATGCCGGTGCGAGGCCAGTGCTCCCGCGGAAGATTGCGAAAGAACGAAACTGTTGCGAGCCGGACGGTGCGGAACTCGTCAACGTGGCTTGACCAGGCAAAGTCATCAGCTTTCGCAGACGATACTTCCTGATCGAAACCGGGCAGTGGTGCAGTGAAACCGCGGGCGAACCAAAGTGCCCGGAAAAGAAATACTCGCTCAACATCGTTCACGTGGTTCATCACCTGTCGCATGGACCATTTGTCAGGTGCGTAGCGATGCAGGGATGTTTCCTCAGAGATCCCGCTCAGGAATGAAAGCGTTTCATCCAATTGGCTTTCTAGCGCAGTGAGGATGTTCTCTTCCGCAACGAGATTGATATAGCGAAAGTAATAAGGGGCAGCTTCAGTTTGTTGCACCATGGGATTGTTCGATTGCGAAACTTCGGCTTCGATTGTCAGAGCTTGAGAACGTAATAATACAGCCGGCCTCCAACCCGTCAAAGTCCCAGGCGATTAAGGGTCTTAGAGTTGAAATGGTTTTTTGAGGAGCCGGCCGGTCTTTTTTAGGAAGGACGTAACTCTGGAGTCTTTTGAATCTTTTTTCCTCGGTGAGATCTGTGATCGCGGCCCCATTAATGGACGTCTCGGAGTTGGCGAAGCGGAAGCGGACTTAATTGGCCGCTTGCCCTCGCGGTTATCGGTTGGAAGGAAACTCTCGTTCTGGTTTGAGACTGATCGGCCGGGTGCTTTCGGACCTTCCCCATCGTCGGCGGGGGAGCTTTGCGTGGTTGGCACATCAGAGACTGCCGTATCAGGATTGCTTGAGGCTTTCTTTTCCGAGGACGAAGGACCGTCCGGTGCCGAGCCCGATCCGTTGACTATCCTGGCCGATGGCGGATTGCCATTCTGTGAGCCAGTCTGAATTCCGAATACATAAAAGGCCACGACGCTCAGAATCACCAGGGGGATTCCGAGTTGGCCAAAGAGTTTCAATCCAGGTCTTGGTGCTGGCTTGACCGGACGAACGGTCTTGTCGACTAACGCTCGTGGGTCATGAATAAGCGCCGCGCCATCCATGTCACAGAGGCGCTGGTCTTCCTCATAGATGAATTCACATTTGGGGCACCGTTTCATCGGGAAAACTCTTTCGAAATTATCTCAGCCCTTTTGTTTGAGCGCAGACAGAGAAAAAATTACGCTGCCCTCGTATAAGGAATTCACACCTGAACGGCCACAGCTTAGAGGACGCCGGACTACCTGGACGCGAAGTCATTGGTTTTTCAGAGTGTTTTCACCGTTTCCGCCCAGGCCCAAACAATAACGGCGGTCCGAAGGAGTTTACGGCAAAGGACAGGCCACACCCCGCGTTCCGGAGATCGAAATGCAGATTGGCAAAGACCTCCCAGCGCCTCATCCTGAGGCTTCATGGAGTCGAGATCCGTGGTTTCAGCAAGCCGCAAGCCGTAATCCGTAATCGCGGTTTCCCCGTCAAGAAGGCCGATTTCCTTAATGTTTAAGGCCTTTGTTGGGCAAACAAAGGAGGTAGAAAAGCATCCAAAGGCCGGACAAAAACCAGGTCGAAAATCGAGGCATTACGATCTGGAAACGAAAGGGAAAAGAAGAAAAGAATGAAAACGATGAAGCGAACCCTGGCTGCTTTGTTTGCAGCCCTGGTGCTAATGGCGCCGCTGGCAGTCTATGGGGAGACACCATTACCCGCGGCTGGAACCACCCAGTTAGCTAAGAAAGTACGGCATCAATTGAGAATGCTCCCCTACTACGGGGTCTTCGACAATTTGGCCTATAGCATTGATGGTGGGACAGTCACTTTGTACGGGCAGGTTGTCCGGCCGTCGACACGGTCGGATGCGGCGCGTAGCGTAGCGAAAATTGAAGGCGTGACGAGAGTAGTCAATAAGATTGAGGTGTTGCCGCTCTCATCCTTCGACGATCGCGTGCGCGCGCAGACTTACCGCTCGATCGCGAACACCGCTGGATTGCACCGTTATCTAATGGGACCCAATCCATCCATTCACATCGTGGTGAATCGCGGGCACGTTACCCTCGCGGGCGTTGTCAGTAACAAGGCGGACAGTCAGCTCGCGTACATGGCTGCGAGCCGCGTGTTCGGTTCGTTCTCGGTTAAGAACGACCTACAAATCGAGGGACAAAACCAGGCCCGATAAGTTCCTTGCCTGGACCTCAACTCAAGGGCCGGATTGGAAGTATCCAGTCCGGCCCTTTGTCGTTGCGTCCTACTCACTGCTCGCTGTGGATTGTTATATACTGGCCGCTCATGAAAAAGTCTGACTCGCTGACAGCAACCACAGACCGAATTCAAGCCTCTCCAGAATCGCCTACACGTCTTGGTGAACTTGTTGAAGACCTTCGTCGCCTTGAGGACAAACTTCGTCAGGGGGGCGGCACTGAGAAGATTGCACGTCAGCACAAGCAGGGCAAACTCACCGCGCGCGAACGAATAGATCTCCTTCTCGACAGAGACTCCTATTCTCAGGAGATCGGCTTATTGGTCGCTTACGATCAGTATGACGGAGAGGCGCCCGGCGCAGGTGTTGTTACAACCGTTGGTCGAGTGGCAGAGCGTGAGGTAGTGGTCGTTGCCAACGATGCAACCGTTAAAGCCGGTTCGTGGTGGCCGGAAACAATCAAGAAGATTCTGCGGGCCCAGGAGATTGCCATGCGCTCGCGAGTTCCAATCATCTATCTGGTCGACTCGGCCGGGGTGAACCTTCCCTATCAGGGTGGCGTTTTCCCGGGACAGTACGGCGCTTCCCGGATCTTCTTTTACAACTCGATCATGCGTCGTTATCTGAAGGTGCCTCAGATTTCGGCCGTGATGGGACCTTGTATCGCAGGCGGGGCCTATTTGCCGGCGTTGTCCGACACGATCGTCATGGTTGAAGGCACATCGTTTATGGGCTTGGGTGGAGCGAATCTAGTCAAAGGGGCGACGGGACAGACGATCGATAATGAAGCGCTGGGTGGTGCTCGCGCACATAACGAAATTTCCGGCGTTGCCCACTACCGCGTCGCAAATGACCAGGAATGCATTGCGAAAATCAGAGAGTTTGTCTCTGAGTTGCCGTCAAAGTCGCAGTGCGCGGTATCGATCACAGCCGCTGAATACGCAGCGCGGCCGGCGGAAGACTTGTATCGCATTCTTCCTCAGGACCACCGGCAGCCATACAACGTGCGTGAGCTGCTCGGGTGCGTTCTTGACGGTGGGCATCTCGACGAATTCCAGGCAGATTATGCCAAGGAGATGATCACCGGGCATGCGCGAATCCGTGGCATCCAGATCGGATTGATTGTGAACAATCGTGGCATGACGCGCGTTCCCGGAGGCAAGGCTCCACGTTTTGGCGGCATTATTTATACAGAATCGGCGGAGAAGGTGGCTTACTTCATTGAGACCTGCAACCGGCACGAAACACCTTTATTGTTCATTCAAGATGTTTCCGGTTTCATGGTCGGACCCGAGGCAGAGCATTCGGGGATCATTCGAGCCGGCGCCCGGTTTGTCGAAGCGATGGCAACTGCTGGAGTGCCTAAGATTGTGCTGACTGTGAACCATGCTTCCGGCGCAGGCTACTACGCAATGGCCGGTCAGGGTTTTGATCCGGACTTTATTTTTAGTTGGCCTACCGGTCGAATGGGAGTTATGGAAGGTGACTCGGCCGTGCAAGCTGTTTTTGGCAGTGAGTTGGACAAGCTGAAACGAAATGGACAGGCACCGGATGAAGAGCTCGAAGCTGAAATGGACAAAGTCCGGGATACGTATGAGATGGAACTCGATGCCAAATACGCCGCCGCGCGCGGCTTTGTCGATGCGGTCATCGCCCCTGAAGACACGCGTGATGCGTTGGAGCTCGCGTTGCGCACAAGTCTGAATTACAGCGGTCCGCATTTGGGACCTTTTGTGTTGTCCTCAAATGTATAACTTTCCTCGCCACAGGAGCTGCTCCGCCAAATGACACGAAATTGTTTCGTTTCATTTATGGGTTCTAGTTTTCCCGAGTCATCACTTTGCGTTTGGCGCAGGTTGGTGGCAAACTGAAGACAATCCTCCTCGTCAGACCCGGTTCCCTTCAACAATTTCTATCTCGTGCGGGCGGTTTGCTTTGCCTGCGCTTCAAAAGGGGAAACCGTTATGAACAAAACCATCAGTCGTGTGTTTACTTCTCTTATGGTTCTGGCTGTTACTGCCTCGCTAGCGTGGGTGGCGTTGGCGCAAGACCCGCCTGGCAAACAGCCTCAGTCTGCAAACGCGAACAAGCAGGAAAAGAGCAGCGCGCCTCAATTACCGGCGCCAACCAAGAGCACTCCGAAGCAAGAGTCCAAGTCAGTTGAAGTAACGCCCGAGAGCCCAAACGCCTCAGGCGTGAGCGCCGATGCGGCGACTGCGCCGCAGACAGAGAGCAGTACGTCGACGCCCGGGGCGTCCTCGGCAAGTCGAAGGAAAGGAAAAAAGGGTCGCCGAACGGCAGCTTCTGAAGCAATTCCGACCGCGACAATGACTCAGGCAGAACAAACCGATTTGTCGGGCACGTATTCCGGGGTCATGAATTGCGCCGACGCGGGAGTGACCGGAGATACTACACTTACAATCACTGGAAATCAGTTTAGTCTTGCGAATGGCGCCTCAGGTCGAATAATAGCAACTACGACCCATGGCTATACTGCGGTAGTAATGCAATTCGGCGAGGCAACGCCTGCCACTCCTGGAATGGCCCAAGCCGCTGCTACAACGCCGAAGATCATCTCATTGAGAGGGCGCAAGAATGGAGACCGCCTTACCTTAAGTCCAATTTCGGGCGGGCCGCAGTGCTCATTCATGCCATCAGCTGCCGTCGCACGTTCTCGGCGCAATCGTGGCGCCCGACGATTGGCTGCGCCGGCTGCGGCTGCTGAGAGCACCAGCAATCCGGCGTCGGCGCCCACTGTTGTTGAGCCGTCAGCAGGCCCAATGCCGGAGCCAAACATGCCGCGCAAAGCACGAACCGGGCGGAAGAACGCCAACGCTAACGCCAATACCAACAGGAGCATGAATACCAACGAGAACACGGGAACGGGCAATGCAAATGCAAATTCGAATGCTAACGCTGCCCCTTCACCATCACCAACACCCCCGAAGTAAGCAAAGACCGACGAAGTGGCGGGGGTTGACTTGCGAAGGGATTTCATTGAATGGCTTTGCAGTCAACCCCAACCTTTTTGAGATTATTATTCCCGCATATTCGTATTTGCATCCTCGCCGTAAAACCACTAGAGTCGCGATTTCCACCCGTCGCGAAGAACCACAAAGCTTAACGCGACCGGCAGGAATAAATTGAAAATCTCGGTAGAATCTGATTACGCTACCTTTCTTGACTGATTGATGAAACAGCGAATTCGAATTGCAGCTGGCCAGGGATTTTGGGGAGATCTCCTCGAGGCTCCTGTGCGCCAGGTGGAGGAAGGACCGATCGACTACCTCATGCTCGACTATCTCGCAGAGGTGACGATGTCGATAATGCAAAAGCAGCGTTCGCGCGATCCTTCAGCGGGATATGCAAAGGACTTTATTCCCTTGATGAAGCGCATTCTGCCTGCTTGTGCGGAACGTGATATTCGAGTAACCGCAAATGCCGGCGGCGTGAACGTTCCAGGCTGTGCCGAGGCTGTCCGCAATGTTGCGGCCGAGCTCGGCTTAGCGGGAAAAATCCGTATTGGCCTCGTGACAGGCGACGATATCATGGACCGGCTCGATGAGTTCCTTGATCGCGGGATCGAATTAAGGAACATGGACAACGGCGAACAACTGACAACCATTCGTGATCGCATCCAAAGCGCCAATGTCTATCTTGGAGCATGGCCAATGGCACAGGCGTTGGACCAGGGGGCACGAGTGGTCATTACTGGAAGAGCAACCGATACTGGCTTAACCCTCGCACCGATGATCCACGAGTTTCATTGGAAGCAAGATGACTGGGATCTTTTGTCTGCCGGTACGATTGCGGGACATATCATTGAATGTGGGGCCCAGGCTTCCGGTGGCAACTGTCAGTTTGAGTGGCGCAGCATCCCCGATCTGGCAAATGTAGGTTTCCCCATTGCGGAAGCCTCAGCGGATGGAACCTTTGTGATCACAAAGCATGAAGGCACCGGCGGGCGGATCAACATACCGGCGATCAAGGAACAGTTGGTGTATGAGATGGGTGATCCGCGCGAATACATCACCCCCGATTGTGTCGCAGACTTTACGACCATACGGCTCGAGGGCGCCGGTGATAATCGAGTGCGCGTTTTTGGCATCAAGGGACGTCCGGCAACTGAATTCCTGAAGGTATCCATCAGTTATTCAGCGGGCTACAAGGCAGTCGGCACGCTGGTTTACTCGTGGCCCGATGCATATGAAAAGGCGCAGGCCGCGGACAGGATTCTGCGCGATCGTCTCAACGGATTAGGATTGCGATTTGATCAGGTGTTAACTGAGTTTGTAGGCGCGAACGCCACACATGGTCCGCTCGCCGGAGATCCTCCGAGGGACATCGCGGAGGTGCAGTTACGCGTTGGTGTGCGCGGGAGCGACCGGATCGCAGTCGAGCGTTTCACAAAAGAGATCGCGCCGTTGATTCTGACTGGACCGCCGGCGGTCACCGGTTTCGCCGGGGGCAGGCCAAAAGTCGAGGAGATCGTAGCGTATTGGCCGGCGTTAATTCCCCGGAACGAAATTACTCCTGTGGTCCAGGTAATCGAAGCATAGTCTCGAATCCTACCGTTGATGTGCAAACCTGATATCCCTGTGTGGAACAGATTGGATTCGCAGCTAATTGCGGATTGCCAGGTTTTTCGGGTAAGGCGCGACATTTCCGTTGATCCCCGAAATGATGTCGGACACGATTTCTACGTCATTGAGGCGCCTGATTGGATCAACGTAATTCCCATTACTCGAGATGGTCACGTCGTCTTGATCGAGCAATACCGGCACGGTACAAATGAAGTAACTTTAGAGATTCCCGGAGGCATGGTCGACGCGGGAGAGTCCCCGGTCAACGCAGCCGGTAGAGAGTTGCTCGAGGAAACTGGATTCAGCTCGCGCCAAATTGAATTGTTGGGGCGCACTCGACCCAATCCGGCGATTCAGAACAACTGGCTTCATAGTTTTGTCGCCTGGAACTGCGAATTCTCTCAAGAACCGGAGCTGGACGGGTCTGAGCATATCGCAGTAAGGCTCGTTCCTTTGGCAGACATATCTCAGTTGTTTGCGACTGGAGCTATTGACCACGCGTTAGTGGTGGCGGAATTCTACCTGTTTGATAAGGTCAGATCATGAAGATTCAACTAACAAAGCTGGCCCACGGGCGGTCGGGCGATAAAGGCGACACTGCGAATGTCGGGCTGATTGCCTTGCAAGAGCGATTCTACCCAATCCTTGTCCGTGAGGTGACAGCAGCGCGAGTGAAACAACACTTCGCGGGCATCTGTAAAGGCGATGTAGAACGCTTCGAGTTGCCGAATCTCGGGGCACTGAATTTCTTGCTGCATCAGAGCCTGGGTGGGGGCGGCACTATCTCGTTGATGACTGACGCACAGGGCAAGACTTTTTCCACTGCCTTGTTGCGGATGGAGATCGAAATCCCTGACAGCGAAGCGCGCTCATTGGATCTTGGCTGATTGATCCCCAAAGCCACGCGAAGGTACTTTCTTCACGTGATTTCGGGATCGGCTTTTACCTTGACGTGATGACGGATAACAAAACAGTTCTCTATTCAGTCGAGGGCGGGATTACTCGCATCATTCTGAATCGGCCCGAAAAGAAGAATGCCTTAGATGATGACATCATCGCAGAGCTCAAAAGCTGTCTGCGACAGGCCAATGCGGATGACACTATTCGGGCAATTATCATTACGGGAGCCGGGAGCGATTTCTGTTCCGGCGCTGATTTGTCGGCATTGAAAAAGATCTCAGAGGCTTCGGTTTCTGAAAACACCTCGGATGCTCGCTCGCTAATGGAGTTGTTCATCCTGCTCCGGGAGATACAAGTTCCCGTCATTGCTGCTGTCAGAGGGCGAGCGCTCGCGGGTGGCTGTGGCTTGGCCACCGCGTGTGATCTTGTGCTGGCGGCAGCATCCGCCCGTTTCGGCTATCCGGAGGTGAAGATTGGTTTTGTACCCGCGATGGTCATGGCAATTCTGCGCCGCAACATCTCGGAGAAGCGCGCTTTTGAGTTGCTTACCCGTGGCGCGGAAATCGCCGCTGAAGAAGCAAGAGCCTTGGGTTTGGTCAATCAGGTTTTTGCCGAGGACAAGTTTGACGACGAGGTCGTCGCCTACGCGAGAGTCTTTGAGAAGTTGAGCAAGTCCGCCGTGGCACTGACCAAGAGTTTGCTTTATCAAACAGATGGAATGACCTTTCGCGATGCCCTGGAAACCGGCGTCGATGTAAACGTTATCGCCCGCATGACTGAAGACTGCCAAAAAGGCATCGCCCGTTTCCTCAGTAAACATTAAGGCGATGTACCCCTTTTCGTAATTCGATCCAAAATGTTGTTGACGTTGACCCAATCGCAGCATTAATCTGCGCACATTCACGGGGGTCGGTTATTTCCGCGAATAACCCGCTCCATTCACTCCTTCATTCAGCTCATAGGGTTCTGTTAGAAGTGTCAGTCTAGTTTGATTGATCGAGTTTGCTTTGTTTTCAAACGCAGGAAACGGAGGCTTCCATGACAACCGACCGGCAAAGATTTTGTTTCTGACCCATCACAGTATTCAGCAGTAGCGGCAAAAACGTTAAACTAGAGGCCGGCACTCAAACCTTACTCCGCATGGTGACACCACAAATTAGTCGTTGAGGAAGTGAAATGATTTCGTGTGATTTCGTGGATTAGTTTGTTCTGCGAGACGACCATGATCCACTAACCAATCGAACAAAAACAAAATTCTCAGAAGGAATCATCCTTCAGGTCACTGCACGCCTGGCAACTTCAAGGGCACAAGCGAGAACCGGATCGCAGACCTCAGTTACCAATCCAATGTCGAGGGCCTCCTCGCTTTCAATGCGCCTGGCGGTGCAAAAAAGTTCCAGGGCCCGGGCGCGCCCAACCACCCGCGGCAGTCTCTGAGTCCCACCCCAACCGGTAATGATTCCGAGCTTTGCTCCCGGATGTGCGAAAACGGCTTTTGCTGAGGCGATGCGAAGATCACAGGCGAGGACCAGATCCAGCGCTCCACCCATGCAGTAGCCGTTAATCGCTGCAATCGTTACTTGCCTTGCATCGGCAATTCTTTTGAAGATGGCCTGTCCGCGTTTCGCAAAACTAAGCGCAGTTTCGGTAGTAAGTTGAGCCAGTTCGACTATATCCGCGCCGGAAGCGAAGACATCTCCAGTGCCGGTGAAAACGAGCGCCTTGATATCATCGCGGAGGCAAAGTTCGGCCAGCGTTTGCTCCAGCTGATCAAGCACATCCTTTGAAAGAGAGTTGCGTTTGGCGAGACGAGGAAAACGTATTACCGCGGTTGTTTTGATAATCTCGGTGACAAGTCCGCCTGGCTGGTCGGAGTCGCTCATTCGCGAGGCTTCACGTTCTGGCGAAGAAACTTGACGATCTCTTCGGTAGAGGTGCCTGGTAGAAAAACTTCCGCGACGCCATCCTGTTTGAGTTTGGGAATATCTTCCTGAGGAACAATGCCGCCCACAAGAACCAGACAGTCGTTCAGTCCTTCATTACGCAACAGCTGAATGATTCGTGGGCAAAGCGTGTTGTGAGCGCCGCTCAGAATTGAGACTCCCACCGCGTCGACGTCCTCCTGCAAGGCTGCTGCCGCGATCATTTCCGGCGTTTGTCTGAGGCCGGTATAGATGACTTCCATTCCCGCATCACGCAATGCGCGCGCGATGACCTTTGCGCCGCGGTCGTGACCATCGAGACCAGGCTTGGCTACAAGGACGCGAATTTTTCGTTCCGGCATGTTGTGTATTCTACCTTCAGCGAACAAATTGCCACAGCAATCCCTCGCTCCTGAGATACGGCTTGAGGTCGGAATAGGCAAAGAGATAGCGACCCTCGGGCGCAAACGCTTCTATCGCATGCGGGAAACCGGCGTCATAAAGAAAGGTGACCCCTTTTTCACTGACGGAAAAATCATCGAGGTTATTGACTTCAAAAGTCATATCATTTAGCGCTTCCGCGATGCTCTCTCCTTCACCGGCAGCCAGATTCGGAGAAGTTTTTGCCAGTTCTATTAACTCGCGAAGTTCAGCACGCATTTTAAGGTTCACCAGGGTAGCCAGGGCTTTTAGCTCAGAGCTTCGAAAGACATCTGAGGCTTTAATAATAGCTCCCGTTCTTAAATCAATCGCAAAGTGCCTGCTTTGTGAGTCAGGATATGCGGCCACTCCGTTCTGAGTGAACGTAATATCGAAGATGTTATTTGCGTTATAGCTTACATCGTAAGTGAACTCATCCAGCCACTGGTCCTGCCGGTAATCCCGGAGCGAATAGTCAAAAATATTCTTGACCCGCAAGATTGAGCGAATTTTATGCAGGACTGTCGGATCACCCAGGCCACTGACAACCGGATATTCAACCACGGCTCTTTTCCTGCCGGGAAATCGCTTTACCAGTTCCGGGCTGCGAATAATGACGACTCTTCGCCGGACAACGATCAATCGCGAGTTGCGCTCTTGAGCTGGAGCCGAACCGGCGCCAATGAAGACGAGAAAGATGAAAACCGCAAGACGCCCTGGTTTGGTGTGACGGATGAAGTGTCCGCAGAAAGTCATTGAGTCAGAAGGCTGGTTCTTCGTAAACTCCGTAGACATCGCGCAGCGCCGAACAAATCTCCCCGAGCGTGGCATAGGCGCTCACAGCTTCGATTGTTGCCGGCATCGTGTTCTCGTTATTCTCGGCAGCGGTCTTTAACCTGTCGAGCGCTTTTGCGACTGCTCCCGCATCACGGCCGTGGCGGGTCTTTTCCAGACGCTCCACCTGGTGCTCTCTTACCGACTCGTCGATCACCAGAATTGGCACCTCGGCGGGCTCGTCTGTCATGACATACTTGTTCACGCCAACAATCACCTGATCACCACGTTCCACAGCTTTCTGGTATTGGTAAGCGGAATCTTGAATCTCTCTTTGCGGAAAACCTTTCTCGATGGCGGCAACCATTCCCCCCATCCCATCGATCTTGGCAAAGTAGTCGAACGCCTGGCATTCCATCTTTTCCGTTAATGCCTCCACGAAGTAAGAACCCCCCAGAGGATCTACAGTGTTGGCGACCCCAGTCTCTTCGGCAATGATTTGCTGGGTGCGAAGCGCAATCAGGGCGGCCCGATCGGTCGGCAGCGCCAGTGCCTCGTCATAGGCGTCAGTATGCAGGCTCTGCGTGCCACCCAGAACTCCCGCGAGAGCCTGAATTGCAACCCGCACAATATTATTGAGAGGCTGTTGGACCGTCAGCGACACGCCCGCAGTCTGTGTGTGGAATCGCATTTGGAGTGTTCGTGCACTCTTTGAGCCAAAGCGCTCTTGCATCTCCCTGGCCCAGATCCGGCGTGCTGCCCGGTATTTCGCGACCTCTTCAAAAAAGTCGTTGTGCGCGTTGAAGAAGAACGAGATCCTGGGAACGAACTGATCGACGTCGAGACCGGCGTGCGCACCCCACTCGACATACTCAATTCCGTCTCGTAACGTGAACGCGAGTTCCTGGATGGCTGTGGCTCCGGCTTCGCGTATGTGGTACCCGCTTACCGAGACCGGGTTATAGCGAGGTACGTGCAGAGTGCAGAACTCAAAGGTGTCGGTAACTAACTTCATCGCCGGACGGATGGGGTAGATCCATTCCTTCTGGGCAATGTACTCCTTGAGAATGTCGTTTTGGAGCGTGCCGGAAATTTTCTTCCAGTCGGCACCCTGTTTTTGGGCGACGACCAGGTACATCGCCAACAGCACCGGGGCCGGAGCATTGATTGTTTGCGAAACGGTGACCTGCTCGAGTGGGATCTGGTCGAACAGTACCTCCATGTCCGCCAGTGATGAAACGGCCACACCGCACTTTCCCACTTCGCCTTCGGACAAGGGCGAATCGGCGTCATATCCCATTAACGTCGGCAGATCGTAAGCGACAGAGAGGCCGGTTTGACCCTGGGCCAACAAATATTTGAAGCGCGCGTTTGTATCTTCAGGTGTGCTGAATCCGGCAAACTGGCGCATCGTCCAGAGCTTGCCGCGATAGCCGGTAGGGTGTATTCCACGAGTGTAAGGAAACTCGCCAGGAAAAGAGATGTCATTCTCGAAGTCGATGTCGTTAATGTCGCTGGGCGTGTAAAGACGGTTCACTTCCTCGAGCGAAACGCTTTCAAATCGCTTTTTTGATTCGGGATGCTTTTTGAGAACCGGTGCGAGGGTCTCGCGTTCCCAGCGTTCAACCTCCGCCTCCAAAGGGGAAGTAGATTCTTTCGTATCCGACATAAACCTCTCTGTTTTCGAAAGTTTACAAGAATCGAATCTTAGTTAATGGGTATTGGAGTGTCAACCGAGATGCTGGATGTAACGCAAGCTGTTAGCTTGCGTGCCGATGAACCCACGCAAGCTAACAGCTTGCGTTACGTACGGGGCCTTCACTATAGATTACAGGGTATCGCAGGAGAAGGGGAACTCTCTTCAGGGCCGCGCATCAGGAGGTGTGTTGAAATCGTTTATTGGACTCTCGCATTTCGTGAGGCCTAAGAATCTTATCGAAAAGAGGGGAGCGCGGCTGTGATGGCAGTCACAGCCGCGCGACTCGGCAGGAACCCAGGACGCGTGGTTTCAAGCAGGAGAACTGGCGGCAACGACGGGCAGGTAAAGAAT
>Ga0137403_10004319_pt1 | contig 16760 bp, 13 predicted proteins | sample CZOMad2_1_16fung_FD_122057 | JGI IMG/M metagenome (GOLD analysis project Ga0137403, IMG submission 122057) | Vadose zone soil fungal communities from Angelo Coast Range Reserve, California, USA - CZOMad2_1_16fungal (Hybrid Assembly) | ecosystem: Environmental > Terrestrial > Soil > Vadose zone...
GGCGAATTCGTCCGCGAAGAGATGGAACACATCCGTGAAGGTGAACACGGCGCTCGCTCCGCCAAACAAGCCATCGCGATTGGATTATCAAAGGCGCGCCGCGCCGGCGTGAGACTTCCGCCGCCGGAAAAGGGAACGACCTCGAAGAAAACCCGCCGGCAGGCCAAACGCGACTTGAAGCGTAGCCGCACCCGGAAGAAACCATCACGGACTCGTTCCCGTGCCGCGAAGCGCCGTCTCAAGAAAGAACCGCGCTCCGCCGCCTCGCATCGCGCCCTGTCCCGCCAGGCGCACGCCGCCGCCCGCAAGCGCACCAAAGCCGATCGCTCCCGCGCCGCCAAGAAAGCCGCCGCGACTCGAAAGAAAAAGAAACACTAAGACCTGATGCCGACTGCCAAACAATCCGCCGCCGCCCGCCGGAACATCAAGAAGGCCGCCGCCGCCGCGAAAAAGAAACGCACCATCGCCCATCTCCCCAAAAAAGTCCGCACCGCCCTCGGCAAAAAAGGCGCCGCCGCCGCTCGCAAGAAACGCAAGCGGTGACCTATTCGTCGCCGCGCCTGGCGGCGCGGACAAGTTTAGCCGCAGCAACACGCTCCCGCCGCTGCTGCCGCCGTTTCCAATATGGCCGCAGGTGCTTCCACCATTGCACAGTCTTCGTGAGCGTATCTTTGCGGACGTGTGCCATACGCTGTTCTAACAATTGATTATCTGTAAACCGGCGACCCGTTCGAAATGCTTGTCTCGCGCGATGAGTGGCAACCGTGCTTCTACAGCCAGCGCAGCGATCCAAATATCGTTGATCGGAATCATCGTTCCAGCGCGTTCGAGATCGAAGTAAATTTTGGCGTAGATCGCTGGCGTGAATGTAGAGACCTGAAACATTTGGCAATCTCCAATCACGGTCTCAATCCGAGACCATGCTGCGGCTGGCCGCGCCGCTTTAAGCACGCCGAGGCTAAGTTCGGCAAGAGTAATAAAAGTGATCGCGAAATGTTTCTCGCCTATCGCTTGCTCAACAGCGCTATCGCGCCGCAATAGCCCCACGATCGCACTTGTGTCGGCGATGACTGTCGATTTGCGCGGCCATTACGAGATTTGTTCGAAGGCGTCGGCGATGTCCTTTTCGAACTTATCCCATTCTTCCGGCGTTAACTCAGTCTTATCGCTGGCGCGAGTTCCGGGGCGGATGCGGATAAGGCAAACATTCGGGGACCCGGCAATTGGCTTTAGTTCCAATGCCCGTTTAAAATCCTCCACGAATGTGGCGATGCCCATGGCCGTAGAATAGCGCTTCCCTTCCTCTTCGGCAATCCAATCTCTCACCTTTCACGCTCTAACAGAATGCGCGGTTGATCTGTCTAAATGAGCCGAGCGGAAATTGCCACGCGTGATGTCGCGATGGCCATCATAACGATATACGTGAATCACGTATATCACGATCATTGCAACCGGGCTGTTAACTCCGCACGCTCTTCGAACGCTACCCGTTAAAAGCCCGTCTTGATTTCCGTGAGACTCATTCCTTAAACGTCACGCAATGGACCGTCGACTAGTCTATCCCGCATTGCGTGACAAGGCGGATGATCTGTCGAAGCAAGCGGAACGGGAATATCGCGCCCGCAACGCCGCTATGTCGGGCGTGAGTCAGGCGTTGCGCGACGCCCGCGATCTCCTGCTCGTGGCCACTCGCGACAATCCAAAAGCGCTCGGCGACTTCAGTTACGAAAATCGCCGACCCCCCAGGGCCAAGCCAAAACCAAACCGACGCTCTAACCAGTCCGGCTTCGAGCCATTCGCTTCGGCCGCTCATTTCCGCGAACGCGTTTTTCAGGGAAAACCTTTCTCAAGCCTTCGAGTAATTCATCCATTCCATCTGAAAAACCGGCCGTAAAGTCGGCGTATTTCTTCGGGCGCAAGAGCACTGGAATCTTACAAGGACTTAACATCACGGGAATGACCGAAACATTCTTTTTATCAAGCTCATCCCAATATTTAGCATGCCACTCTCGCTCTACCCAGTGCGATAAGACTGCATTCGGCGACAGAGCAACCACCATTGCTCTGCATCCCTCAATGCCATCGGAAATGCGCTTCGGTATTGACTCTCCAGCAGCGATCTCCCACTCATCGAGCCAAGGGCGATATCCACGGTTTCCCAGATCGACAGCGATCCAGCGAACAGTTTGCCGATCGATTGACGAGTGTGACAGGAAAACGCCGTAATCGCCAGTCCTGCTCTCCTGGGCTGTAAGCCATCGCTCCTGCAAAGCGTTCGAGATATAATGATATTCGTAAAGTGCGTCCAGTTCGACGTCAATGTCGACTGCCGGTGCACCCAGCGTGATCATACGGCTGATTTCCTCAGAACGATTCATTAGGTCGTCGGTCGTAACTGGTCTCAACCATCGAAGTGGAATATCGGCATTCATGTAGTGTCGCAAAATCGTGCCGAAGTAGACGATCCCAAATCCGGAGTCTTCATCATCCAACTCCCCGATGCGACCTTTGTGGGGACCCGCCGTAACGAATACGGGACCCCACGCTATATCTCGAAATCTCATGGACTGTGAGTCAGTTCAAGAATGCAATCGACTTACTGGCTAAGCAATGCCAAAAGCAAAACAGCCGGGCCCTTGCGAGCCCGGCTGCTGTTGATTGCTTTAGTTAGCGAGTAACTGTTCGGCTTAGCCCCGAAAGGATTCGGGGTTTCGGCCGAGACGGCTTCAATAGTCCATGCCGCCCATGCCGCCACCCATTCCGCCGCCCATGCCCGGAGGCATGCCGCCACCTTTTTCCTTTTCAGGCATTTCGGTGATGATGGCTTCGGTCGTGAGTAACAGGCCGGAGATCGAGGCGGCGTTTTGTAACGCGCTCCGGGTCACTTTCGTCGGATCGACGACGCCGGCTTTCACCAGGTCTTCATACTTGTCGGTCGCGACGTTGTAACCTTCGTTCCCCTTCCGGGCCTTCACTTCCTGGACGATGAGCGCGCCTTCCTGACCCGCGTTATCCGCGAGCTGACGCATCGGCTCTTCAATCGCGCGGCGAATGATGGCCGCACCGACTTTTTCGTCGCCTTCGAGTTCGAGCTTATCGAGCGCTTTCTGCGCGCGAATGAAAGCCACACCGCCACCAGGGACGATGCCTTCTTCGACCGCGGCGCGAGTAGCATGCAACGCGTCTTCGACACGAGCTTTCTTCTCTTTCATCTCGGTCTCAGTCGCGGCGCCGACGTTGATGACGGCCACGCCGCCAGCCAACTTGGCCAGACGCTCCTGGAGCTTCTCGCGATCGTAATCCGAAGTCGTCTCTTCGATCTGACGTCGGATCTGGCTCACCCGGCCCTGGATGTCGGCCTGCTTGCCTTCACCTTCAACGACCGTGGTGTTCTCCTTGTCAATCGTGACCCGCTTGGCGCGGCCTAAGTCGTCGAGCTTGACGTTCTCGAGCTTAATGCCGAGGTCTTCGGTGATGCACTGACCGCCGGTGAGAACCGCCAGGTCTTCCAGCATCGCCTTGCGACGATCGCCGAATCCCGGGGCCTTCACGGCCGCCACTTGCAACGTGCCGCGGAGCTTGTTCACGACCAAAGTCGCGAGCGCTTCGCCTTCCACGTCTTCCGCGATGATCAGGAGCGGACGGCCAGCCTTCGCCACTTTCTCGAGCAGCGGGAGCATGTCCTTCAAGCTCGAGATCTTCTTCTCGTGAATGAGGATGTACGGATTTTCGAGGATCGCTTCCATCGCTTCCGCGTTGGTCACGAAGTAAGGCGAGAGATAGCCCTTGTCGAACTGCATGCCTTCGACGACGTCGAGGCTGGTTTCGATCGACTTGGCTTCTTCCACCGTAATGGTGCCGTCCTTGCCGACCTTGTCCATGGCATCGGCAATGATCTCACCGATGGTCTTGTCCCAGTTAGCGGAAACAGTCGCCACTTGCGCGATCTCGCTCCGGTCACTGACCTTCTTCGAGATCTTGCCGAGCTCAGCAACAACGGCTTCAACCGCCTTGTTGATGCCGCGCTGGAGCGAAGTCGGGTTCGCGCCGGCGGTGACGTTGCGGAGACCTTCCTTGTAGATGGACTCAGCGAGCACGGTCGCGGTGGTGGTGCCGTCACCAGCAATATCGGAAGTCTTGGAAGCGACTTCGCGAACGAGCTGGGCGCCCATGTTTTCGTAAGGATCTTCGAGCTCGATCTCCTTGGCCACGGTCACACCATCCTTGGTGATCGTCGGGCTGCCGAATTTCTTGTCGAGGATAACGTTGCGGCCGCTCGGTCCGAGCGTCGCCTTGACGGCCTTCGAGAGTTTCTCGACGCCGCGGAGAAGCGCGTGCCGCGCGTTCTCGTCAAACTGTAGTTGTTTAGCTGCCATAGTGTTAGTTGATAGTTCTAAGTTGAGAGTTGAGAGACGCGATTAACCAATGATGCCGAGGATATCGTCCTCGCGCATGATCAGGTAGGACTCGCCGTCCACCTTGATCTCGGTGCCGCCGTATTTGGAGATAAGGACCTTGTCGCCTTTCTTGACGGTGAACTCGACCTTCTTGCCGTTGTCGTCCACCTTGCCGGTGCCGAGAGCAACGACTTGCCCTTCCTGCGGCTTCTCCTTGGCGGTATCGGGGATGATGATGCCGCCCTTTTTGGTTTCTTTCTCTTCGATCGGCTGCACAAGCACGCGATCTCCAAGGGGTCTTACATTAATTGCCATGTTGTTAGTTACTCCTTCTTCTGTCTGCTTTGGTTGGTTAATGCCGACACTCCTATGAGTGCCGGCAAATTGTTTGGGGAGCGCACGCGCCCTCGCGTGCTGGTTGCGGCGCCCTCGCCGTAACGAACTTTTCTCCCTGTTGAGAGCGACCGAAATCAATCCAAGTCCGCGATGGCGAGGCGCCATCGCCAGCACGCGAGGGCGCGTGCGCTCCCCAGATTGCTTTGTATCGCGTAAACATCAAGTTACTTCTTCTTGTCTTCGTCTACGACTTCGAACTCGGCGTCGACGACGTCGCCCTGGTCTTTGCGCGGGCCTTCTTCCTGCGGCCGAGTTTGCGGACCGGCACCCATGTCGGGACCGGGTTGAGGGCCGGCACTGGCGGAAGCTTGCTTGTAAAGGTCGGCGCTGACTTCCTGGAACTTGTTCTGCAAGTCGTCGTAGGTGCGCTTCATCGCGTCGGTATCGTTCTTCTCGATCGCTTCCCGAACGGCTTTGATCGCGTCCTCGACCTGCTTGCGCTTGTCTTCCGGAATCTTGTCGCCGAGATCCTTGAGCTGCTTTTCGCTCTGGTAAGCGAGCGTGTCGGCGTTGTTCTTGATCTCGATAGCTTCCTTCGCCTTCTTGTCTTCCTCGGCGTGAAGCTCGGCGTCCTTCTGCATCTTCTCGACTTCGTCCTTGCTCAAGCCTGAGCTGCCGGTGATGGAGATTTTCTGCTCCTTGCCAGTGCCAAGGTCTTTTGCGGAAACGTGAAGGATGCCGTTCGCGTCGATATCGAACGTGACTTCGATCTGCGGGGTGCCACGCGGGGCCGGCGGAATGCCGTCGAGGTGGAACGTGCCGAGGTTCTTGTTGTCGCGGGAAAGCGGGCGCTCGCCCTGGAGCACCTTGATCTCGACGCCTGGCTGGTTGTCGCTGTAGGTCGAGAAGATCTGCGACTTGCGAGTCGGGATCGTCGTGTTACGCGGGATCATCGGCGTAGCCACACCGCCGGCTGTTTCAATCGCCAGGGTAAGTGGAGTAACATCGAGGAGAAGCACGTCTTTGACGTCGCCCTTGAGCACACCGCCCTGGATCGCGGCGCCGATCGCTACGACTTCATCCGGGTTCACCCCTTTGTGCGGTTCCTTGCCAATCAAAGTGCGCGCGGTCTCGATGACCTTCGGCATCCGGGTCATACCACCGACGAGCACCAACTCGTTGATGTCTTTCTCGGCCAACTTCGCGTCGGAAAGGCAGGCCTTTACCGGCGGAATGGTCCGCTGGAAAAGCGAATCTGTGAGTTGCTCCAGTTTCGACCGAGTGAGCTTCTTCTGAATGTGCTTCGGCCCGGTCGCATCCGCCGTGATGAACGGCAGGTTGATCTCGTATTCCTGCGAAGAAGAGAGCGCGATCTTCGATTTCTCCGCTTCTTCTTTGATGCGCTGGATCGCGTCGGGCTGCTTCGAAAGGTCGATGCCGCTGTCCTTCTTGAATTCGTTAACGATCCAATCCACCAGGATATTGTCCCAGTCGTCACCGCCAAGATGGGTGTCGCCGTTGGTCGCCTTTACTTCGAAGACGCCGTCGCCGATCTCGAGCACGGAAATATCGAACGTGCCGCCGCCCAAGTCATAGACCGCGATCTTCTCGTCCTTCTTCTTGTCGAGTCCGTAAGCGAGCGATGCTGCTGTCGGCTCATTAATAATACGGAGCACTTCCAAGCCGGCAATCTTACCCGCGTCTTTGGTGGCGTTGCGCTGCGAGTCGTTGAAGTAAGCCGGCACTGTAATGACGGCTTGCGTGATCTTCTCGCCGAGCTTCGCTTCCGCGTCGGCCTTCAGCTTCGACAAAATCATCGCGGAAATTTCCGGCGGCGAAAAAGTCTTTTTCTCGCCATTCACTTCGACCTGGACGTGCGCGTCGCCGTTCGCGGCCTTCACGACTTTGTAAGGTACGCGATGCTCTTCTTCGCGGACCTCATCGAACTTGCGGCCCATAAACCGCTTGATGGAAAAAACTGTGTTGGCCGGATTCGTCACGGCCTGGCGTTTCGCGGCCTGACCGACGAGCCGCTCGCCGTTCTTCGCGAACGCGACGATCGACGGCGTGGTACGCGCGCCTTCGCTGTTCTCCAAAACCACCGGATCGCCGCCCTCCATGACGGACATACAGGAGTTCGTCGTCCCCAAATCGATACCTAAAACTTTAGCCATAATTAGAAAGGTCCTTTCGTGAACCGAGAAGAGTTCGCTGGTCTTTTTAGCAACCGATGTTCCGGCAAAGCCAATACACGTAAGTCGTTTATGTTCAACAATCCGATCGACGGGCGCTGCTGACAGAGAAGGCCAAAACGGGCCATGCTGTCACAGCATTCGAAACGGCTGAGCGCCCTCGTGTCACAGCGGCTCTAGCGAGGCGACTTTCTCCGAAATCCCGGTATGTGTCCTGCTTGAATCACCGGCCAATGCAAACCGCAGGCGGGTCGACTACTTCCGTGCCAGCACCGAGCGCCGACATCGTCTTCGCCTGCTCGCACTGCGCGACTTCCTTCGTCGTTGATGCCGCCGCGGCCGGCATGACGTTAGACTGCCAGAGGTGCGGCAAACCGACGACAGTTCCGAAGATGTCAATCGAAGGTGCCGCGGAAAATGCGGCGCGGATTTCCGATCTCCAGCATCAACTGAAGGAAAACGAATCGCAGCGGACGGAGATCACGAGCTACATCAATCAGCTCAGCATTCAACTCCATCGCTGGCAGCTGCGATTGCAGACTCTGAACGAGCGCCAGCAGAAACTCGAAGCCGAGCTGGCTGCCGCTAAGGGTCTGTAGCCGCGTCCCTGCGGGACGCGCGAGGAACTACTTCGTTCCCTTTAATGCGGCGTCGGCGGTGGCCATCCCGGCGCCGGTCGCATCACTACCCCAGCTTTGGACTTCGGTGGCTCCGCCCGGAAGCGCAACGGTGCGGGATCCAGGCGGCAACGGAATCGCCGTCGATTTGAGAATCGACTCAGCTGCCGCAGCGGTGAGCGACGGTTTCTTCTGGCACATCAACGCGACAATGCCGGCGACGTGCGGCGTCGCCATCGAAGTGCCGCTCAAATAATAATAACTGAGCTGGCCGCTGTTGACCTGGTACGGCCCCACGGTCCACGAGCCCGGCGCCGCGATGTCGAGCTGCTGCCCGGCTTTTTGCCGACTCGAGAAATCGGCGATGTAAAAGTCGGCCGCCTTTGTCGGGTCGGCGACGTCGTCGGCGTACCACCAGTTGTTGACGTTCCCATCCGGGCCCGTGAGCCATTGCCCCGTCCAGCCTGTCGCGGCGACGGAAATCACAGGCGCATACGCTCCGGGATAACCCATGCCGGCGTCGCCTTCATTCCCGGCCGCGGCGACGATGATCACTCCTTTGCTAATTGCATAATCCATGGCGGCCTGCTCGGCCGCATCGAGCGTCGGTCCGCCCAAGCTCATATTAATAACCACGGGCGCACCGCCGAGCCCGCTCGTTTTCAGGTTCGCGACATAGACGATTCCATGCGCGATGACCGATGACCAGCCGAAGCCCGCCTGATTGAGGACCTTGACGGGAATGACAGTGGCCTTGGGCGCTACGCCATTCACCGGCGTGCCGAGGAGATTGTACCCGAGGATCGTGCTGGTGACATGAGTGCCGTGCGAATTCTGGTCGTGCTCCCACATGTTGGTCGGATCGGAGACATTGCCCTGCTCGCCTCCGCCGCCGCTGAACGAGATGGCGTATTGCGTCGCGATGCGTTGCTCAGGAAAATATTGGCGCCAGCTATCGAGCAGACCGGTATCGAGGATGGCTACGTAAACTCCGGTGCCGTCATAGTTGATGGGGCGGCCGCTGAAGCCAGGGTTCACGGTCACGTTCACCGCGTCCATGTCCCAGGTGCTGATGCCGTTCGCGAAATTAGTGGCGGCGACGGTGTCGACCGGGCTGCCCTTACGTGACGCATCGGGGTTCGCGGCCGCGACATAGGAACGGCTGCGAATCGCCGGCAACTGCGACGCGGTCGACTTCATCGTCACGAGCTTGATCTCCGGCGTCGTGTCGAGCACGGTTCCGTACTGTCCGAGATCGCTGAGGTTTTGCTCCGTGATCGTGCCCTTGCAGAGAACGTTGATGCCAATCGATGCTTCAGCGAATGCGTTGGAAACGGAAAAGACCGCAAACGCGATCGCGATTGCCGAGGAGAATTTGAACAGGTTTTTCATAGGTGAATAAGTCCGAGAGAGTGGTCGAATCGGTATCACGGCGTCAAGCAGAACTGAGCGGATCGAGCACTCCGTCGCGCGATGCCGAACGAGTGGGGCGACCGAAAGAGAAAACCTCTCGGTCGCCCACTCGCCGGCAAAAACGCGCTTAGGCCAGCCGGGGTTATCTACTTCCCAACAACGAACAGGTGGCCCGCGTTCTGCGAGTAGATCTTTCCATCGCTGCCGAGCGAGGCCGGAGTGTAGGCCGCGCCCAAGGCTAGTTGTTGAAAGATCTTTTGCTTCAGCGTGCCGCCCTGGTTAAGCGCGAACAGGTTGCCGTCTTCACTGTTCGCATAGACAACGCCATTGGCGTCAATGGCCGGAGCGTTGACGCACCACTCGAAGCTGGCGGGGTGATCCGAGACGCATGTTATCGACCCGTCTGGATTGCGAGTGCAGCTCTGGGTGTTCGTGTTCTTGAACTTCCATTCGACTCCCAGAGTTGGGCTGAGCTGGGTCACGAAATACTCCTCGGGACTGGCCGGGTTCGTGGCGGTCCGATCTGTCGGACAGAACGCAGCGACGTTACAGTAAGAGCCGAGGCCGCTGTAGTGGTTGTCCTTGGTCACGACTGAGTAAGTACCGTCGTGCTGGTAGACCGCGACCGTGACGTCCCAGCCAAAAGTGTACGACTGCAGGAAGGCGCCATTTGCTCCTGCGAAACGCATGAGATGACCCTGGGCGTAGTTATAGCGGCTATAGGCGCCGAAGAAGATGCTGCCATCGGGCGCGACCGTTGGTGTGGAGGATTGGTCGTCCAGAACGCGTCCTCCGCCGAAGCGATTAGTCGCTGGATCGACGCCCGCCCGCGCACCAGCGCGGCAGCCGCCGAGGAGGTTCCCGTTCGTGTCGGTGGCCCCGTTGAGCGGAAGCATGCTTCCATCACTCGCCGGCGTCCCGTCGTTGCAACCATCGTGGAAATAGCCTCCATTCAGGTACGAGCCCGGGAACGGTCCAGGCGCGTCATTGCCCCGAAGCGAAGTCGCCCATTTCAAGGTCAAATTGGGATTGATCGCCAGCAAATATCCGTGCCGGGCTCCTTCAATGAAGGGCAAATGAGCGCGGGTGACGCTGTAGATGGTCCCATCGGGCGCGATCGCGGGCGCGACGTTGAGGCCCACCCGTTGCAGGCCGCAGATCACGTTTGGTGGAACGGCGGTGGGGCTGGGCGGAAATGGCAACTGGGCCGTGGAGAACGTCCCGGCGCAGGGGTCGCCTGAATTTGGCGCGGCCGGATTCAAGCCCGTGTAACTGACGAAGCTGATCGCATCAGTTGGCGTGACCTTCACCAACCAGGAATCAATGGCGTCGTGATCATAAAACTGGCCGTTATCGTGGATCTTCAGCACGTTGTAGTAGATGTTCCCTGAGCTATCGGCTGTAAGCGGGCTAACCGTGTAGGTATGAGACTGCAGGCTGCCATCCGGGTTCAGGAATTGTGCGGGTACGAGGCGCGTTATGGCCGCACCATTACTTTTGTTTACTTTGAAAATCGATCCACCGAAACCCGGATCGTAGAGATATCCGTTAGCCAGCACCGCGTGGTAGACTGGTTCCCAGAAATCCGCTTGTCCGCCCGGGGGCACCCAGTCGCTGTCGAAGGTCCACACATTCACCAGGTTCTTGCCCTGCCAGGTGAATTTGTTCTGATGCCAGGTCTGGGTGGCGTAGGTTCCGACGGTGTAAGAGCCCGCTTTCGATTCCATGTAGACATCGTTTCCCTCCACCAGCGGGACCTGATAGTGGGCGAGCAGATCGCCACCATTCTTGAACTGCTCGTCTGGCACGAGCGGGTCGTAGACGATGTTTGCCAGGATCTTGTTAAGGTTCTGGCCGACGACATTCAAAAATCCCGTGTGTTGGGGATTCTGCATCCACTGCGGCCAGCCATCAGCAAAAGCCGCGGCGAGTCCGAGGGACATACTGCATAGAGCAAGGGACAGGATGACGACCTGCCTGATTCTATTTTTCATGGGGTTCTCCTTTCTGGAGAGGTTGGGGTTGGAGTTGCTAACGTTTAAGGGGAAAGCCAGTTTGGGAAGGCGTCGCTCAACCTGTCAAGAATATTTTTGCTGGACTTGGCTCGCCGAAGGAAAACATCGCGCGACGGAGCGCGCGATCCACCGCTACTCCGTCCGCAACGCCGTCATCGGGGTGACACGCGTCGCGCGTTGCGCGGGGAAGAAGCAAGCGAGAAGCGAAGCGGCCGCCAGTATGAGGCTTGACGTAATCAGCGCGAATGGATCGTTCGGGCTCACTTCATAGAGAATTTGGCTGAGGACGCGGCCGACGGCGAGCGCGAGGAGCAATCCGAAAATTACGGCGAGCCCTGTTTGCATCGCGCCCTGGCGCATGATCAGACCAAACACATCGCCGCGCTGCGCCCCGAGCGCCATCCGTATCCCGATCTCACGCGTCCGACACGCGACGGCGTATGCTTTCACGCCGTAAACTCCAACCATCGCAAGCAGCAGCGCGATCCCGCCAAATACACCGAAGAGCACCGCGCCGAGCCGCACAACCCAAAGCCCGACGCTTTTCTCCATTAAATCCACGAATGGCGCGATACCGAGAATCGGCAGATCGGGATCGACGCTGCGCAGCATCTGGCGCACGGAAGGGATCAGGGCGGCGACCGCGCGCCGGTCTTTGCTCGCGATGCGGACGTGCAGATAAACGTTGCCACTCTGCGCCACCGCCAAAGGCACGAACATCCGTCGAAGCACCGTGTCGTTCTGGACATCGTGCCGATGCGTGCCGACCACGCCCACGACTTCGAAGTCGTTAGGCGAACCGTCTCGCGGCGCGATCGTGTAACGAATGTGCTGACCGACTGCGTCCGTGTTCGGGAAAAGTTTTTTTGCCATCGCCTCGTCGATAATTGCCACCCGCGCCGCTTGTTTGTTCTCAGCCTCGGCCTGGGTGAAATCGCGGCCGCGCAAAATTCGCACCGCGATGGCGTCGAAATATCCTGGCGTGATCGCGGTGAACAATCCGCTTGCGCCCGGGTCCGGCGCTTTCGCATCGGTCGGCATCGTTTCGCGCGACGACATGATGCGGCGCGTGTTCGTGAAATTGCCGTAAGGCAACATCGTGCCGATAGCCGCTGCTTGGACGCCCGGCAATTCCCGCGCGCGTTGAATAGCGGTGAAAAGGAGCCGCTTGATTTCTGCCGGCTCTTTTTTGACAAGTGAGAAATCGATTTCGGTCACGAGATCGCCGGCAGCGACGAATCCAGGGTCGAGCCCGCCCGCTTTGAGCGCGCCGCGAAAAAATAATCCGGCGGCGAACAGGAGCATGAGCGACAACGCGATTTGCGCCATGACCGAAATGTGGCGCGGGGCAAAGAAACGGCTCAGCCGACCAATCCTCGCCGGCTCGCCGACCTGCTGTTTGAGGTCGTTCACGAGGTCGGTCTTCGTCGCCTTCAAGGCGGGGCCGAGACTGAAGAGCACCGTGGCGAGCAGGCAGAAGAAGAAGGTCACTCCAAGCACAGTCCCGCTTGGGTGGAGATCGGCGACGAAAGAGAAGTTGAGCGAGCCGAGCATGCGGCCGAGCGACTGCAACATCAGACCGTTGCACCAAACGCTCACGGCGAGTCCGGCGGCGCCGCCAACGATCGCAAGCAGCAGTCCTTCGCACAACAATTGCCGCACGATCCGCCAGCGCGAGGCGCCGATCGCGATCCGGATCGCGATCTCTTTCGCGCGCGAAGTTCCACGCGCCAGCAACATATTAGCGAGATTCAAACTCGCGATAAGCAGGACCGCGCCCGCCATTCCCATGAGCAACGTCGCAATCAACGCGATCGGTCCATCATCTTCCGGGCCAGTGCTCAGGCTGAAGCGGGAAGGTTTTTGGATTTGCAATTCCCGCGCGAACTCGGCGTCCGGCGGCTGGAGCGCGTTGAAGCGCTGACTCAAAACAGGTAGCCGCGTTTTCGCCGTCTCGATCGTCAGGCCCGGCCGGAGCCGAGCGGTCAAGTTGAGCGTGTAATTTTTCGGCTGCGCCAGATCCGTCGTGACATCGGTGTCGCTGAAAGCCGTGCCGAGCTTCGAATATATGCCGAGCGGCACCCAGATGTCGGGAGCGATGAGAGCGCTTACTCCGCTAAATCCATCCGGCGTGATTCCGATGACGGTATACGCGTGGCCGTTGACCTGAAGTTCGCTGCCGACGAAATCCGCCCGCCCGCCCATCCGTTTCCAGAATCCATAGCTCGCGACGATGACCGGCAGGTTCGCGTTCGGTTTGCACTCCTCGGCGTTATAAAAGCGGCCGCGGAATGGCAGGATGCCCATCATCGTGAAGAAATTTTCGGAAGTGAGAAAGGCGAAGCTGCGCCGCATCTCGTGCTCGGCGCCGATGCCCGCGACGGTGAACCCGTTCGCGGCCACGTCGGTGAACACTTCCCTGGCGTTCTCGCGCAGTTCCCGATATTCGTTATAAGAAAACTGCCGGTAATCGTGGTTCGCGCTTTGCCGCGCGGTGAAAACGTTGACCACTTCCTCCGGCTTCACCGGCACCATGGGGCGAAGGACCACGCCGTTGATGAGCGCGAAAATCGCCGAGTTCACCCCGATCGCGAGCGCGAGGGTGATGACCGCGACAATGGTGAACCCCGGTGTCTTAACCAGCTGGCGAAACGCAAACCGAAAATCCTGGATCATAGAATTGGGCCTTTCCGGTAAGATGCCACCGGCGATCGTTTTGGATTCAACAACCAATCGAGACGGCCTGTCCTCAGGCCGTTAACGCCGCTTCCTAACTTCTACTTTCCAGAGCAGGTGCGCCATCAGCGGATGAAGTTCAATCCATTGGGAATGTATTGTGGAAAAACGTAGGCATACATCATCACGATGATCCCGACGATGGCCGCCAGCGCCACGGAGTGCCAGAACAGGTAGCGGAAAATGGAGCCTTCGTTCCCCACTTGATTGGTCGCGGCTGTGGCAATGCAAATGGATTGTGCGTCAACCATCTTGCCCATCACGCCCCCGGCGCTATTCGTGGCGCACATCAGAATAGGACTAAGATTGAGCTGCTGCGCGGTGATTCGTTGCAAGTTTCCGAAAAGGGCGTTCGACGAAGTGTCGCTCCCGGTCAGCGCGACGCCGAGCCATCCGATGTAGGCGCCGAAGAATGGAAAGAGCCAGCCAGTCCGCGTGAAGGCCAGCCCCAACACGGCGTCCATGCCCGAGTAGCGCGTCACGTAACCTATCCCTAGCATGCAAGTCATCGCGATGATGGCGAATCGCAGGCGCACGAGAGTTTTGCAAAAGATGGCGAACATCCGGCGAAAGCTGAGCTTGAGAAGAAGTCCGGCAAGGATTGCGGCCAGGAAGCAACCAGTGCCGGTAGCTGTCAGCCAGTTGAAATCGAAGCGGGCGGCTTCAGGCGTTGGCTTGGCAGCGACAGGCATCGTGCGGAAAACCTTTCCGTGAAGATACGGCCAGTCCCAGCCGGCTGGACCGGGGCGCGGCTTACCATCGGCCATTACTACTTTGAACGAAGGAGTCGTAGCTTCGTTAAGGGTGTTCTTGATTGAGGGACGTCCCCAGCAGAGAACGAAGATGGATAGAATAACGAAAGGCATCCATGCCTTCGCGGTTTGTCCGGCGGAGTAACGTTTGCTCGAGCTACTCAAGGAGAATGCATCCACGGCCGCTTCGTCACGGAACCGCCAGATTTTTTTCGGTTGCCAGACGCGGAGAAAGATCATCGTCACCACTAACGACACCACGCCCGCGGAAATATCCACGAGGTTGCTATCCATATGATTGGCCCAGAACCACTGCGTCGCGGCGAAAGAACCGCCTACGACCAGGATCGCGGGAAAGACCTGGAGGGTTTCTTTCCAGCTCACCATGGACCGCACCAGCCAGAAGGGAACGACCACGGCTGTGATCGGAAGGATGCGCCCGATCATCGCGTTGAGATCGCTCTCGTTCAGCGCGGTCACCGCCGCGAGCGTGTGCACGGGCGTGCCGATGGCGCCCCATGCCACCGGCGAAGTGTTGGCAATCAGATTGAGGGCCGCGGCCTGGAACGGCTTGAAACCAAGTCCAATCATGAAAGCGCCGGCGATGGCCACCGGCGCGCCGAACCCGGCGCAGCCTTCAATGAACGCGCCGAAGCAGAACGCCACGAGCAAGAGTTGCAAACGCCGATCCGGCGTGATGGCCGCGACGGACTGCTTCATGATTTCGAATTGGCCGGTCTCGACTGAAATATCGTAGAGAAAAACCGCCGCGATAACGATCCAAACGATTTTGAGCAGCCCGAAAGCCGCGCCGTAAAAGAAACTGCTGACCGCGAGCGAGGCCGGCATCTGGAAAACGATCATAGCCACAAGCACGGCAGTCGCCGCCCCTGCGATCGCGCACAGGTGTGGCCGCACCTTCAACCCCGCCAAGAGCCCTAACAGAACAACGATCGGCAACGCAGCCAGCAGCGTCGAAAGCCACCAATGCCCCAAAGGATCATAAACTTGCGTCCAAGTCACAAGAAAAAGAGCTCAGGTGTAATCGCTGACCTCTGATTTCTGTCCTTTGACGTCTGGTCGCGGGACATCTTAACGGTCATCGCCCGGTTAGGGCGCGTTTCCGGGTTTATAATTAGAGTCGGCGGTCTCGAAGAGACGCTTGAAGAAAGCGGCGATGTTGGCGAGATGCTGCTCGCAGAAGATTCGCGAGAGGTCGATGCGATCAACAGAGGTGATACGGATGCCGTCCGCCTTGATCGCGAACTGACGAAGGCTCTCGTGTCTGTTGTTCTTGGGATTGAGGTAGCCATAGTCGTGCACGATACAATCTCGGATGCTTTGGAAACGTCGAAGGTGGGTCCACTCGGGAAACGTGGCAACTGGAATCCCGACGAGTTTGGTAAGGTAGCTACTAGCCTGGTCAACGGCGCTGCCTTGGAGATCGGTCAAGCCGATGGGAAGCTTGCGCTCTCGCTGCACACCGACGCAAAAGCCTCGCAGGTGTGTCTCGAAAACAGTATGGAGAAAGACGATGAAAGAGTAACGCATCGTCGGAAACAAATCCTCCTCGAATAGCTGCTCAAGATAGCTGATCTCGTTGCAATGGAGTGACTGCTCCACCTCATCGTTGCCGGGCGGGCGCTCCGTCTCCAGTGTCGCCAACTCACACGTTTGGACAATCGGCATCTGCTGCTCCATGAGATCGAGGTAAGTTCGGAGCGCAGAAATCGCGTGGTACGTGTCGACATGCCGTAAATCGATGTTGAGCGTGAACGGCTCGGAATCAGATGGTATATCTGGGCTTTCGTTCACAAGAGACGCGAGGCGCCATTGGGCACCACATGAGCAAGGGCGGACATGAGCGCATCGTTGGCCCTCTCAAAGTTATTGCGCTGGCCTTGAATTCCATATTCCCACTTTAGGCCGTGGAAGAGATTGTTCCGAATTCGATGAGCAATGAGAAGGAGCGCATAAATAGTATCATTGAGGCTGTCAGCATTTTTGGTTAACGCTTGCTCAACTACTTTTTGAGCATTTTCATCCGTCAGTAAAAGACGGTCAAAGAAGTCGTCGAATTGTTTCACTTCCTCCGATACATAATGCTCACGGAAATAATTAACAAATTTTTCATATCTGCTTTTTGAAAACTCGCGTGAGTCATTGGCATGATCCACGGATTTACGAATAGATTTGGGAGTGGCATTGCATTTGCAAGCTTCAGTCTCAAATAAATTCCAAATCAGTGAAAAGCACAGAATCGGTTTCATCTGTTCGTAATTCAAGGCGCACCCAATTCCTA